>ENA-UOOA01006022-UOOA01006022.1-human-gut-metagenome-genome-assembly--contig:-P61old-NODE-6022-length-12050-cov-5.600667_pt1 | contig 12050 bp, 9 predicted proteins | sample MGYA00242467_ERZ724014 | MGnify/ENA metagenome assembly ERZ724014
TGCGACGGTCTTGCAAAGCTCCAGCATCAGCCGCTGGGCCTGCGGAGAACAGCCGTTTGCGATAACCGCGATGGAGTGTCCGAGCGATTCCGGCGCACCCGCCGGTTTGAGGTCAAATCGGTCGTTGACCACACAGCCGTTCAGAAGCGCGGAAAGCGGCGTTTCGAGGATGTCGGCAATCAGCGCGAGCATCTCCAGCGAAACGGGACGGTCACCGCGCTCAAGTCTGCCGAAATGGAGCTGGGATATCTTCAAACGTTCAGCAACGTCTTCCTGAGTTAAGTTCATATCCATTCGTGCGGTTCGGATGTTGCGCCCGATGGCTTTAAAGGAGATCAGCATCCCCATTCCTCCTGACAAAAAATGATACTTTTATATTATCCCGAATGCGCATAAAAGAACACGTCTGATTAAGCCTGTTATATCCAAATTGGAATTAAATCAGATGATTTCATATCATATTATCTTTGCGAAGGAATGATGAATATGCAAATTGTAAGCGGGCAGAGCCAACCCTCACTTCCGTCAAAGTCGAAAAACGCCCAAGTTCTGCTTCATGGTCGATTCTCACAACGTTCTGCGCATAAAAAAAGGCTGTATTTCCGACTGAAAGCGGAAATACAGCCTTTGCTATGTTGCGATAATCAACGCTTCTCTGTTCGGTGCATCGGGGGAAGCGTTTCATCGTTAATCATGGAGGTGAACGTTCGAAGAATAATCCGCACATCAACCCAGATCGTCCAGTTTTCGATATAGGCGATATCGCAGTCGATGCGTCCGCGGATGGATGTGTCGCCGCGATAACCGCTTACCTGCGCCAGTCCCGTAATGCCGGGCTTGACCATATGGCGAATCATGTACAACGGAACCTCATCGCGGAATTGCTCGACAAAATGCGGGATTTCAGGACGCGGTCCGACGATGCTCATATCGCCTTTCAGCACATTGATGAGCTGCGGAAGCTCGTCGATGGACAGCTTGCGAATCAGAGCGCCGAAGAAAGTCCGGCGGTCGTCCTCGTTGGTAGACCATGCGCTGTCCTCGCCGTCATTGGGCTTCATACTGCGGAATTTGAGCATTTTAAACGGCTTTTTATTTTTGCCGATGCGGATCTGCGTGAAGAAAACCGTGTCATGCGTGGACAGGCGCACGCCGATTGCCGTGATGAGCATCAGCGGCGAAAGCAGAATCAGCGCACTGAGCGAAACGATGATATCAAACGCGCGCTTGACGAACGCATTATACAGGCGGTTGAGCGGAATATCCCGAATGCCGACCATCTGGATATCTTCAAATTTGCTGGTCACAATCTGATAGCTGACGCGCTCCTCGTAGCAGGGGATGATGCGCAGAGGCACGCCGTATTTTTCACACAGAGCGATAATGCCGTCCAGCAGCACATATTTGCTGGCGGGCAGGGCGATGATGGCTTCATCAACAGGCGTTGAGGAAAGCACGCTTTCCAGCGCGTTGTAATCGCCCAGACGTTTGCTGTTGACATAGAGGGTTTCATCGGCGATATAGCCGACCATGTGATGACCCGCCTCCGGCTCGTTGATGACGGTGGAGGCGTAGCGATGCGCGGTTGCGCCCTCGCCGATGAGCAGCGTCGTGCGCTGATAGATGCCGTTCCGATGGAGCGTTGAATAGACGCGCATGACGATATAATGCTTGATGCTGATGAGGAAGATGGATACGCCCGCGCTGATGAACACAGCAACGCGCGATACATTCTGCAAACCCACCAGAAACAGAAATGAAAGCGTCAGACCGGCACAGATGACCTCACAGAGAATCGTGCGCTGAACCAGCTTTCCGAATCGGCGGTAAAGGTTCATCTGCGGATAAAAGAACAGGCTGTATATCACATAATGCAGCACGGCAGAGCCAAACCCCATCACCAGATAGAGCTTGAAGCCATAGGAAAACGCGCCGCGCATCAGAAAGAAGCGGATGTAGTATGCAAGCAGAAAGGAAATACCGCTGAGCACAGCGGTGAACAGCGTGTGCATGCGTGTAGATACCTGCGGTGAATCCATAAACAACTCCTTTGCGAGAATTCAAGAATGAAATACGCCATTCAAATCGGATGACGGTTATTATAGCAAATTCGTCGGATTCTGTCCATTGAATGGAAAGAGATGGATGAAAAAATACAGATATCCGCTTTATCCTGAGTTTTCTGTTTTATGGGAAACTGCACAAAAACCAACCGTGCGGACCGAGCACGGGCTTTGGCAGGAATTCTGACAGATGCAGGCGGCATTATCTGAAATTATCTCCGTATCATCCGCTTGAGTTGGTATTCGGTGAAGCGGTTAATCAGCTCAAGCCGATTGCGCTGGCGCAGAGGAAAGTGCATGCCGTTTGCCATCAGGATGCTTTCGCTGTCCAGCTTGAGCGCTTCGTCCATGTTGATGAGTATGCCGCGGTTGCAGGGCAGAAAGCGTTCATCGCCGCGCAAGGCGGCGTCCAGCTCGCTGAAGGTCATCGAGCTTTTCAGGCATGCGCCCGGGACGGTGAAGATATCCACCGTATGTCCGTGGGAGGCGACTGCGGCAATCTGGCTGTACGCAAGGAGGATGCTCTGGCGCGGCAGACGAATTTCCACCTGTGTTTCGGATTCCGACATAAAGCGAAAGGCGGAAGCCAGCACACGCGCGAGATCCTCCGGTCGATAGGGCTTGATGAGGTAATCAAACGGATGGACGGGAAACGCATCGAACGCATATTCACGCGATGTGGTCAGAAACACAATCAGACATCGTGCGCTTCGCTGACGCACGCGGCGCGCAGCTTCGATGCCGTTCATGCCGTCCATGCAGATATCCAGAAAGACAAGCGAATCGTCACCCGGCGTAAAGCCGTACAGAAAGGTTTCGCTGCTGTCGAAGCAGGAAATCGACGCACTCAGACCGACCGGCATATGCTGAGAAAGGTCGTCCTTCAGCGCGTCGCGATCCGACTGCTGGTCATCAACGATCGCGATGCGGATATTCATTGAGAATCACTTGCCTCTCCAAAACGACAAAATGGGATACCCAAAGTATAGCACAAACCGGACCGAGAACCAAGCGCTTGTCGGGAATCGGGGCAAATTCAGCGTCATTCGTGCAGAAAAAACGTCATTCGTGCAAAAACGGTTGCGAAAGCCGGCAAAAAGCACTATACTACGAACTAGCACGCGGAACGCAGTGGAAGGGCAGACGCCGCGCGCCGATTACGATGATGCTGCCCATAAATAAGGAGGAAAACTACAATGAAAAAATGGTTTGCACTCGCGCTTGCACTGGTTACGATGATGATGGGTTCTCTGGCTCTGGCTGAGGAAGTGCCTGCCGCGGATCCTGCACAGGATGCCGCCGCGCTGGAAGAATTGAAAGCGGAAGGTCAGCTGATTCAGGGCGAGAGCTTTGAATTCTATATTCCTGCCGATTGGACGGACGTCGAGCTGAACGACGAGCAGGCGGCAGAGGGCTATGTGTATGCGGCATGCTCTGCTGACGAAGCGCAGGGACTGGTCGTGGTATGGAAGGAACTGGATGCTGCGCAGACCGCGGAGGAGATTCAGGCGGGTCTGGTCGAAGTCTATGAAAATGCGCAGGTTCAGGAAGTCAACGGCATTTCTGTCGTCGTCTTTGCTGATGCAGAAAACGACATGCTCGGTATTGTGATGCCGGACAGCGTGGACGCGGGCTACTATATGTTCCTCTTTACGCCGGCTTCCGATGCGGCTTTCCTGCCGGTCGCGGACGCGATTGCATCTTCTCTGAATGTGATCGCGAAGTAATTCATTCGCCTTTCCTGATTTGTTTTTTTAAAGAATCTAAAAACAACGCACTCCCCTGCCTGGCAGTTGGGGAGTGCGTTGTTTTTGGGTATTTCAGCTTTGCAGGGCTTCGATGGCGGCGTCCAGCGCGGCGACGGAACGGATGGTCTGCCGCCTGACGAGCAGCTGCCGCCGAATCTGTGCAGGCGCACGTTCAAAGAGCTGCCGTGCATGCGAATCGCTTTCAAGCAGCGCGTACAGATTGGGGTACAGGTTCATAGTTCAGCCACCTCCTGATAACGGCAGTCTGCGCAGAAACGGGGACAAATATTCCGGCATGCACAATTTACGGGGGCAGACTTGACGCTGCTTTGCTGTGGGCGATATAATAAAAAAGATTCTTACAGAGGAGCGGAAGGAGCAGGCATGACGGCGATGGAGGCGGCGCGGACAGCGCTCAAAGAGGTATTCGGCTATGACGATTTCAGAACGGGACAGGAGGACGCGGTGGCGGCAATCCTGCGCGGAAGAGAGGTCATGGCGGTGATGCCGACCGGCGCGGGAAAATCCCTTTGCTATCAGATTCCTGCGCTGGTTCTGCCGGGTATTACGCTGGTCGTTTCGCCGCTTATTTCGCTGATGCGCGATCAGGTCAGTGCGCTGCTGCAATACGGCGTTCGCGCCGCATACTTGAACAGCACGCTGACCCCGCGTCAGTACATGCTTGCGCTGGATAATGCCCGCCGCGGCGTATACCGCATCATCTACGTCGCGCCGGAGCGGTTGATGACCGACAGCTTTTTGAATTTCGCTCGAAATGCGGATATCGCGCAGGTCGTTGTGGACGAGGCGCACTGCGTCAGCCAATGGGGACAGGATTTCCGTCCCGGCTATTTGAATATCGCGCCGTTTTTGAACGCACTGGAAAAGCGGCCGCGCCTGAGTGCCTTTACCGCGACGGCGACGAAAACCGTCCGCGATGATATCATTCGGCTCATTGGTCTGCGCGAACCGCACGCCATCCTCACCGGCTTTGACCGTCCGAATCTCTTTTTGGAGGTTCGCCGCCCGAAGGACCGTGACGCAGAGCTGAGGCGTTTTCTGGAGGAACACAAGGGACAGAGCGGCATCGTGTATTGCGGCACGCGCAAGGGCGTCGAGGAAGTGACGCGGATGCTTCAGGATTGCGGCGTGGATGCGGTAGGCTATCATGCGGGCATGGGCGATGAGATGCGCAGCAGAGCGCAGGAGGATTTCGTCAGCGACCGCTCGCCGGTCATCGTTGCGACCAATGCGTTTGGCATGGGAATCGACAAATCCAACGTGTCCTTTGTCGTTCATTACAACATGCCCAAGGATCTGGAAAGCTATTATCAGGAGGCGGGGCGCGCCGGACGCGACGGCGAGGAGGCAGCGTGCTGCCTGCTGTATCAGCCGAGCGACGTTCGGCTCAACTCGTTTTTGATTGACCATGCGCAGGACGCGAGCCAGCTTGACGAGCAGACGCGGCAGATTGTCAGCGACCGCGCCAAAGAACGGCTCAAGTGGATGACGCTCTACGCGACACAGGGCGGCTGTCTGCGGACGAAGATATTGGAATACTTTGGAGAAAAACCGCCTAACTCCTTTTGCGGCAACTGCTCCGGCTGTCTGGCGCGTGAGGAACAGCGGGATGTGACCCGTCAGGCGGGGATGATTGTCGCTCTGGTCACGCTGCTGAATGGACGATATGGCAAGGCAACCATAGCCGCTGTCCTCTGCGGGCAGAAGGATGCAAAGATTCGCGAACGCGGGCTGGACAAGCTCACGGCTTTCGGCTGTATGAAAGCGGAGGGCGAGGGAAACGTGCGCCTGATGATTGACGAGCTGATTGCGCAGGATGCGCTGAACGTGACAAAGGGGAGATACCCACTGCTTTGCATAGGCGAAGCCGCACGGGAGTTTCTGCGCGGGGACAGCCCTGTGCGCATGGCACTTCTGCCGACGGATGCCGCACCGGAACTCAAAAGCCGCGTCCGTCAGAAGAAATTTACGGACAGCGCGCTGTTTACGCGGCTGTCCAATCTGCGCCGCGCGATTGCGGCGGAGCAGAATGTGCCGCCGTTTGTCATCTTTACGAATGCCACACTGCGCGACATGGCGCAGAAAGCACCGAGAACCCGTGCGCAGATGCTTCGCGTGGCGGGCGTGGGCGAGAGAAAGATGGAGCGGTATGGCGATGCGTTCCTGCAGGAAATCGCCGAATACGAGGAGGATGCACAGTGAACCGGAAACGCAGAAGGGAATGGGCGTGTGCGCTGGCGTTCTGTCTGGCGATGGCGGCGGTCATGCTGCTGTTTGCCTCGCAAAGCTCGCCCCTGTACCCCATTAACGAATGGGCGGATGCCAACTGCCTGCTGACGGTCGGGCGGGTCATGCGTGCGGGCGGCGTTGTGTATCGGGATATTTACGAGCAGAAGGGTCCGACGCTCTATCTGCTTCACGCGCTGGCGGCATGCGTTTCAGATTCCGGCTTTTTGGGCGTCTATCTGATGGAAACGCTTTCTCGGGCGGCGGCGCTTTGTGCGGCAGATCGGCTTTTCCGCCTGCGAGCGGGCGGAGCGTGGTCCCTCGGCGGCGCGGCGGTATGGGGCGCAATCGTGCTGATCAGCCCGTCGTTTTGCAAGGGGGACAGCGCGGAGGAGTTCTGCCTGCCGCTGCTGATGGCGGCGATGGCGGTTGCTTATGCGGAATATGGCAGACGCGCCAAACCGATGCGCTTTGCATGGCTGGCGTTCTGCGGCTTGATGGCAGGGGTGATTTTTACAATCAAGTATACCCTGCTGGGCGCGATGCTGGGGCTTTGTCTGTGCGAGGGCGTGCTTGCGCTTCGGGAAGGCGGTCTGCGGCGGGCGTTTAAGAGCGCAGGTGTCTTTTTGGCGGGCATGGTTGTGCCGATTCTGCTCTGGGTGATTTACTTTGCGGTAAACGGCGCATTGGGCGATGCGGTAACGGCATACCTGACCAACAACATCTTCCTTTACGGCGATGGCGCGCTGACGCTGGCGGAGCATGTGAAGGAAATCGCGCGGTATATGCTGCAAAACGCGCTTTGGGTCATTCCGGCGGCGGTGGGCATGGGCATACTCCTGTGCGACAGGGGAGAAACACGCGCCGTGCGGCTGTGCATGCTGGCGATGCTGCTGGGGCAGGGCGTTACGGTTCTGCTGCTGGGGCGCGTCTGGCGGTACAGTCTGCTTGCGCTTGCGCCGTTTGCCGCAATCGGCATCATGCAGGCGCGTCGGCTGGTGCTTCGCGTCGGATATCCGAAAAAGAGCAGTCTGCGGTGCGGGCTGACGCTTGGAGCCTGCGCGCTGAGTCTGGCGGCGGCGTGGCAGCTTACGCCGAACGCCTATCTGCGCGGGCAAAAGCTCGAAAACCTTGCGCAGGGACATCTGGCTGCCTATGTGGAGCCGGGCGCGACGCTGCTGCAATACAGCCATCTTGACGATGGATTGTATCTGACGACGGGCATCCTGCCGCGGGAAAAGTTCTTTGTTCGGCTGAATGTTCAGTATGATGTGATGCGGCGGGAGCTTGACCGCTATGTCCGCGAGGGCATACCGGATTATGTGCTGGTCAGCTGGAACGAGCTTCCGGCAGAGTTCACGAATTACCAGCTTATCGCCATAGATACAGGCTATGACGATGACAATCGGCTCAACAAGGCGCTGTATCTATACAGAAGAATACAACAGGCTGGCTGAGAAGAAAAAAGAGAAAATCGTTTCTGCACGGCACAGCTAAAGAGATAGGGATGAAGCACTTTCCCTGCCGGAATTTGGGGAATACCCCGAGGAAAGGAACAACCATGGATACCAGAGTATCGGCACAGCAGCTTCGCACGTTTATGGAGCGCGCATATGAAAAAGAAGGGTTTGAAAAAGAGGATGCGGCGCAGATTGCCGACGTACTGATGCAGGCGGATTTGTTCGGCATCGAGAGCCACGGCGCACAGAGAATGATGTACTCTCATCAGAACATCAAAAAAGGCAGCATCAATCTTCACGCAAAAGCTGAGATTATCCGCGAAACTCCGGTTTCCGCGCTGCTCGACGGACATTTTGCCATGGGGCATCTGACAGCCGCCAAGGCGATGAAGCTGGCAATCGACAAGGCGAAAAAGACCGGAATCGGCATGACCGTCGTTCGCAATTCCACACATTACGGCATTGCGGGCTATTATTCGCTGATGGCGGAAAAGGAAGGGCTTGCAGCATTTTCGATGACCAACACGGGACCGATTATGGTGCCGACGTTTGGACGCGAGGCGATGCTGGGAACCAACCCGCTGGCGTTCTGCATGCCTGCCGACCCGTATCCGTTCTGGTTTGACGCCTCTACGACCGTTGTGACGCTGGGAGAGGTCGAGGTCTACAACAAGCGCGGAAAGCCTATGCCCGAGGGCTGGACAATCGACGGAGAGGGAAAGACGTGCAGCGACGCGCATAAGATGAATGCGTCGATTCTGAACGGCGATCTGGGCGGCATTCTGCCCCTCGGCGGCGAAGGCGAGCTGAACGGCGGTCATAAGGGCTATGGGCTTGCCATCATGGTGGAGGCTCTGACCAGCGTGCTGGCGCAGGGCATGGTTTCTCCGGAGATGTGCGGCGGACACGGCGACCATACCAGCCACTTCTTCATGGCGTTTGATCCGGCAATGTTCGGCGATCCGTCGGAGATTCGTGCGCGGATGAGCGGTTATTTGCAGGCTCTGCGCGACAGCGAAAAGATTCCCGGATGCGCGCGCATCTATACGCCCGGCGAAAAGGCGCATGAGGCACAGGCAGACAGGCTGAAAAACGGCGTGCCTGTCGAGAAAAAAACGCTCGCCGAATTGAGGGAGATCGCGGCGGAGCTGGGGATTGAGGGCGTGTAAGCCATGCGAAAAATGACACAGGGAAGCATCGCCCGACATTTGATTGCGTATGCGCTCCCGTTGATTTTGGGGAATACCTTTCAGCTGACCTACAATGCTGTCGATTCCATCGTTATCGGCAAATTTGCGGGAGAAAACGCGCTGGCGGCGGTCAGCGCGGCGAATCCCGTCATGACGATTGTCATTCTCGGTGTGTCGGGCGTCAGCATCGGCGCATCGGTGCTGATGAGCCGCTTTTTCGGCGCGGGCGACACGCAGAGGCTCAGGCGGGAGGTTGCGACGATGCTTGTTTTCGGCGCGATTGCGTCGCTCATCGTCTTTTTAATCGGGCTGCCGCTGAGCGAGCCGGTGCTTCGGCTGATGAATGTGCCGGCGGATGTTCTGCCGATGGCGGCGGGGTATCTGCGGGTCATCTTTGTCGGATTTCTGTTTACGTTTCAGTATAATATCCTCGCGGCGGCACTCCGGAGCGTCGGAGACAGCAAAACGCCTGTCATTTTCCTTGCTGTGGCAAGCGTGATGAACGCCGGACTGGATGTCGTATTTGTTGCATTTGGCAAGTGGGGCGTCATCGGTGCGGGCGCGGCGACGGTCATCGCCGAGGGCGTGAGCGCGCTGCTCTGCGCGGCGCATATTTACCGAAACATCCCGCTGCTGCATCTGAGCCTGCGCGACTTGCGCATCGACAAAACGCTGTTGAGCGAAACCGTCTCCTATGGCGCGATTACCGCGCTTCAGCAGGCGTGCCAGCCCATCGGCAAAGCGGTCATCCAAAGCGTCATCAACGCGCAGGGGGTCAGCGTCATGGCGGCGTTCAACGCGGTCAGCCGCATAGACGACTTTGCCTGCATTCCCGAACAGAGCATTTCATCGGGCATCATGACCTGCATCGCGCAGAATCGCGGCGCGGGGGAGCATGAGCGCGTCGGTCAGACGCTGCGATACGGAATGAGGATTGAAGCGGTCTACGGCGTGCTGATTTGTCTGATTGTGCTGGCGGTCAAGACGCCGGTGATGCAGCTTTTCGCGGCGCAGGACAGCGTGAGCATGATCGGCATGGGCGTGGATTACCTGACGCTGATGGCGTTTTTCTACATCCTGCCGGGTCTGACCAACGGGATTCAGGGTTATTTCCGCGGCATGGGCGAAATGAAAACGACGCTTATTGCGACGTTTATCCAGATTTTCGTGCGTGCGTTGGTGGTCTGGCTGCTCGTTCCCCGAATCGGGCTGAACGGCGCGGCGTGGGCATGTGCGGCGGGCTGGTGCCTGATGCTGGTGTATACGTTCTTCCGATATCGAAAGGTGAAAATAAAGGCGTAAGGCGAAGCTGCAAGCGTGTTTGCGGCGGTTTGAAACGGTGTATCGCCGTGTAATCGCGGGGAACGGGAAAGCCTTCGGACTTGAGTTGGAGAGCGGAACTGCGCACAGAAGAAAGGAGCGTATTTTATGAAGACCTTGGAGGGAAAGAAAAAGACACAGAATGGCGTTAAGCACGGCATTTTTTCCGCGCTGGCAATTTTGCTGCAAGCCATCTTTCTCATCAACATGTTCACGAGCCTGAACCAGTATTTTGAATGGATTGATTGGGCGACGCGCCTGCTGTCTACCCTGCTGGTACTCAAAATATACGCGCAGCATCAGACGGCGACGATGAAGATGCCGTGGATTATTCTGATTCTGGTGTTCCCTATCCTCGGCGTATCGCTGTATCTGCTCGTCGGTCTGGACGGCGGCACGAAGATGATGAGCAGACGCTACCGTGAGGTGGATGCGAGGCTGTTCCCGATGCTGCCGGAGAATCGGGAGGTTCTCAACGAGCTGAAGGAGAAAGAGCCGAAGGCGGGCGGCATTGCGTCGTATCTGCACAGCTATGCGAAGTATCCGGTTTACGAGAATACGAAGCTCATCTATTTCGATGAGGCGGAAAAGGGACTGGAAGCTCAGCTTGCGGATTTGGCGAAGGCGGAGAAGTTTATCTTCATGGAATATCACGCCATTGAGGATGCGCAGGCGTGGAGCCGCATCCAGCAGGTGCTGGAGGAGCGCGTTCGGGCAGGCGTAGAGGTTCGGGTTTTTTATGACGACATGGGCTCCATCGGCTTTGTCAACAAAAAGTTTGCCGAGAAGCTGGAAGCGGTCGGTATTCGGTGCCATGTGTTCAATCCGGTGCATCCGATGATGAACGTTTTCCTCAATAACCGCGATCACCGGAAGATTACGGTGGTAGACGGCAAAATCGGCTATACGGGCGGCTATAACCTCGCCAACGAGTATTTCAACATCACGCATCCCTACGGGCAGTGGAAGGATACGGGCGTGCGCATGGAGGGCGACGCGGTGCGCTCGCTGACGGCGGCGTTCCTTGAAATGTGGAACGCATCCATCCGCACGGAGAATGACGAGGACACGGTGCTTGGAACGTATTTTCCGACGTATGCGGCGGAAGGAAACGGCTTTATTCAGCCCTATGCGGACAGCCCGCTGGATGACGAGCATGTCGGCGAAGAAGTCTATATCAGCATGGCGAATAAAGCGGAGAAATACTGCTGGTTCATCACGCCTTACCTCATCATTACGGACGAAATGGCGCATGCGTTGTCGCTGGCGGCGAAGCGCGGCGTGGATGTGCGCATCATCACGCCGGGCATTCCGGATAAAAAGATGGTTTATAACGTGACGCGCTCGTTCTACAACTGTCTGGTGCGCAACGGCGTGCGTGTGTTCGAGTGGACGCCGGGCTTCTGCCACGCAAAGATGAGCGTCGCGGATGACTGCATGGCGACCTGCGGAACAATCAATCTGGATTATCGAAGCCTGTATCATCATTTTGAAAACGGCTGCTTCATGGCAGACTGCGACGCCGTTGCGGAGATTCGGGCAGACTTTGAGCGGATGATGGCGCAGAGCCGCGATGTGACGCAGCAATACAGGGAAGGGCGCAGCGCGACCCTGCGGCTGGGACAGCTGGTGATGAGGTTCTTTGCGGAGCTGCTGTAACGATTTTCTGCGGGCGCGACTGACCGCATGCGCGAAATTGTCATTTTTTTAGCATTTTCGCAAAAAGCCCATTGATTTTTGTCCGGCGTTGCGGTATGATGAATGTGCTATCATGTGGGTAGTAGGGCTTGTGTATGGCGGGCTCTCCAATGCGGCTTCTGTCATAGCCGACAGTTATTAAAAAAAGGAGTTGCATCTAAGATGGCTAACATTGATCTTACGCAGTATGGTATCACTGGGACGACCGAAATCGTCCACAATCCTTCTTACGAAATGCTCTTTGAGGAAGAGACCAAACCCAGCCTTGAGGGCTACGAAAAGGGTCAGGTCAGCGAGCTGGGCGCCGTCAACGTTATGACCGGC
>ENA-UOOA01006024-UOOA01006024.1-human-gut-metagenome-genome-assembly--contig:-P61old-NODE-6024-length-12047-cov-7.525600_pt1 | contig 12047 bp, 11 predicted proteins | sample MGYA00242467_ERZ724014 | MGnify/ENA metagenome assembly ERZ724014
GCCCTCCACCGGGAGGTGACAGCCATCGATTGACTTAAAGGATCAATACTTCGGCTGCGAGATCGAGATGACGGGTCTGACCCGGCGGCAGGCAGCGGAGGCGCTGGGCGCGCTGTTCGGAACCCAGTTCCGGTACCTGGGCGGGACATACAAAGCCTACGAGGTCCCCGACCGGGAGGAGAAGGTCTGGAAGATCGTTTATGACTCCAGCATCCGGCCGGTCCGCCCGGAACGGAGCCGCTATCCGGAGGATGAGTACAAGGTGGAAATGAATTCCCCCAAGCTCGAATACAGCGAAATGGGAAAGCTGCAGGAGGTTGTCCGCACCCTGCGCCGGGCGGGGGCTGTTGTGAACTCGTCCTGCGGGATGCACGTCCATGTGGACGCTTCCAAACACACCCCCCAGAGCCTCAAGAACGCGCTGTCCATCATGTACTCCAAAGAGGACATCCTGTTCAAGGCCCTCAAGGTCAATGAGAGCCGGGTGGAGCGCTGGTGCCAGAAGGTCCGGGAACCCATGCTGGAGAAAATCCGGAAGCTCCCGGCCAATACCACTATGGACCGCCTCAAACAGGAATGGTATGAAGGTTCCGACGGCAGTTACCAGCACTACAACTGGACGAGATACTACGCGCTGAACCTGCATTCGGTGTTCTATCGCGGCACGCTGGAATGGCGGTGCTTTGAGAGCACCCTCCATGCAGGCAAGGTGCGGGCCAATATTACCCTGGCGCTGGCCATCTCCGCCCAGGCCATCAACCAGAAGCGGACGCTGATGCGCAAAACCGAGATCAGCGAAAACCCCGCCTTTACCTTCCGGACCTTCCTGCTGCGGCTGGGACTCATCGGGCCGGAATACAAGAATGTTCGGGAACACCTGTTATCCAATCTTCCCGGCGACCGGGCATGGCGGTATGACAGATCCCAGTATCCCAGCCTGAACCAGAGGCATGGCAATGAGGAACGATAAGGAGGTGCGTATATCGAAAAGAAACTGTATTTTGCCTATGGCAGCAATATGAACGAAAACCAGATGGCCTTCCGCTGTCCGGACGCCCAGGTTGTGGGGACAGTGCGGCTGGAAGGGTACCGCCTCACCTTCGCCGGAAACGGCGGCGGGAGGGGTGTGGCCACCATCCTGCCGGAAAAAGGAAGCTATGTGGACGGCGTCCTCTGGCGGATCTCCGCAAGGGACGAGCAGTATCTGGACCGCTACGAAGGATTTCCGCTTCTCTATGGCAAGGAAACGGTATCAGTTCGGGCTTCCGATGGGAAACAGATTCCCGTCATGGCCTACACCATGAACGCGCCCTATCGGAACACCCCCGCGCTGCCATCCTGGGAATATCTGAACGGGATCATTACCGGTTGCTGGCAGCATCAGATCGACTCCTGGCCTGTTCAGAAGGCGGCGGAAAATGCGCGGCAGACGCCCAGCCGCCAGATTCCTGTTCGGAAAAAGCAGAACCGGGAACGGTAACCATCACATATATTTTAAGGCCCCACAGAAGCGATTCTGAGGGGCTTTTTGTTTTTGGAAAGGATGAACGATATGAATCATCAAAAAGCCTGCCTGACAGCGGCTTTACTGACAGCCATCATGATTGCGGCAGCACCAACTGTTTGTGCAGAGGAAAGCTCGCAGCCGGAGGTGTCGATCATCGACATTACGGAAGATATCATGCCGGAACCAGCCGGAGAGTATCTGCCCACCAAAATCTGGACAGAGGAAGAAGATGGAACCCACCTGCTGAAAAAGGCCTTTGTGGTGGATGCCGGCGTTTCCCCATCAGACCTTATGGAAGGCAGTATCATCCGCCGGGGGATCTCCTACCAGTATCTGGAGATGTACAAAGAGGAACTGCCTGGTTCCACCGAAACCAAGACCATATCCCAGAAAGAAACCATTGCCACTAGCAGCAAAGATAAAAATACCATTGCTGCCCAAGCAGAACAGACGATTTCCTATGATCAGGATGGCTTCAAAGGAGAACTTGTTCTTGATACCGCTGGAATTACCGCCGAGGAAAGCGGCAGACAAAGTTATTCGTATGAGATAACCGATACCCGAACATACACCGGCCTTGCTTCCAACGATCCGTATCTGGTGCCGAAGGAGGTGAACAAAAACGGTGTCACATTGTCCCTGCAGGATATTCAGTGGACGCCTACTGGTGTCAAACCGGATGGCAGCGGGCTTCCGGCCAGCTATACGGCAACCGCCAGTTATTCCGGGAAGGGCTGGGGTTCCAAGGTCACCGGCTATACCGCCACGTTACCCTATTCCGGAGAGGTGACCAGGGAGATTCCCGGAAAAGTGCAGTACACTCTGGTCTATGAGGAAATTCCGCCGGAACCGATAGAGGAAAAGAATACCGTTTCGCCTCTGTTGGTGTCCGGCGGAATTGCTCTGGCTGGTGCGGCGGGATTGGCCGGCTGGAATTTACAGGCGCTGAAACGTCGGAAGGAGGTGAATTTTAAATGAAGAAGCTGCCCTGGATTATCATGGGTTTGCTGTTCCTGTCCGGGATCGGGATGATTGCCTGGAGTCTGTTTCCCATGCCAGTAAAACTCATTTCCGGAAAGCTCACTGGGGACAAGCTGGAGAAAACAGTGGGGGAATCCAGCGAAGAAGTTTCCACCCCTTTGAGCGATGCCAGTACAATCGAAATCTCAGAGGATGGATTCACCGTGATTGAGCCGGAAGCTGTGAAAAATTCCGGCGGAAAGGAGGATGTGATCACGGAAGCGGCGGTATTTGTCCCTCAGACCGACCCAGATGACGCGGCGGACGCCGGAAACTACACCCTGCCGGAAAAAGCGGAGCTGAAAGACGGCAGCATCGGCGTCCTAACTATCGATTCCATTGGCGTTTCCGCCCCGGTATATGAAACGGATGATGAGATGGAAGCCATGCGCAAAGGCATCGCCCATTACAAAACCACCAGCGCATGGTCCGGAAACATCGGGCTGTGTGCCCACAACGGAAATGCTTCGTATTGTTGGTTCCATGACCTGCACAAGGTGGAAAAGGGCGACGTGGTGACCTATCAGACCGCCCTGGGGACCCGGACCTATGAGGTGACGGAAATCAAGGAAATTGATGAAACCGACTGGTCCATGCTGGGACGGACCGAGGATAACCGCATCACCATGACCACCTGCATTGACGGGAAACCCAGCAAGCGGCTGGTGGTGCAGGCGGTGGAAATCGTGAAGGAGTGAAAATCAGATGAAACGACCAAGACTAAAAAAGATCGCAGCATCCATTCTGGCTGCGGCAATGATGCTGACATCCTCGCCAGCTGCCGTTTTTGCGGAGGATGTGCTGGACTTGTCGGATAACGGCATTATGACCAAGGTGGACAGTATCACGGATCTAACGAATGAAGATGTCGAGTTTCTTCCATCCGGTGAAGAAGATCTGCCGGAAATAAGTGAAACTCCCGGCCAGCCGGAGATTCCCGATCCTTCCCCGGAGGAAACGGAACCGGAATTTGATCCCAATCAGGAGATACCCGCCATGGTGATGGGAACCGGCGCACGAGACATTCAGCAGATCACGACTCATTGGGACTATACCTACTACCACGCCTTCCAGCAGAAGGAAGCGCCCTGGGCTACCGCCACCATTGGAGGCGAACTGGCCCACTGTGTGGACATGACCAACTTTCACACGAACAGCGGTGTCAATATGGGCAGCAGTACGACATACCCCAGTTTGTCCGCTGACCAGAAATATGTGCTGGGCCATATCATGCAGTACGGGGCCAAGGACGACAACAACATTCCCTTTCACATGGCCACTCAGGTGCTGATCTGGGAAGTAGTGCATGGGAGAATGAATCTGGACACTCTGGAACGGACAAACAGCGATATTTACGACGGCGTCATTGGGCGTAATCCCAGTGCTTCTTCGTATTACACCCAGATTCTCGAAGATGTCAAAGACCACGAACAGGTTCCCAGCTTTATGAGCAATCGTCAGAATACCGCCCCTACCCACAAACTTTCCGGTTCCGATGGTTTCTATGAGCTGAACCTGACCAATGAAAACAGCAGTTGTTTCTTAGGCGATTTCCATTTCAACACCGCCGGCAGTGTGTCCTTCAACCAGGTGGACAACAATCTGACCGTCACCGCAAGCGGCAAATTGACCTCCCCGGTGATGATTGCCGCCTACAAAGGCGCCAGCGGACAAACCGACAGCCTGTTGTTCTGGTCCAGTGAGGATAACTACCAGCAGGTGCGGGCCACTCCTCTGGACACCAATCCGGTCCCGGCATATATGCAGGTGACCACTGAGGACGAGGGAGAACCGGAACCCCCTGACCCTCCGGAAGAGGAAGAATACTGGATTGAAATCAATAAAGTGGAAGCCGGAACAGAAATCTCATTGGAAGGTGCGGTTTTTGAGGTGCGCCACACCGAAAACGGCATTGTGGGCAACGTCACCTCGGATTCGGATGGGTTTGCGTCCCTCCAGGTGACCTGGCCGGGCAGCTACATCATCACCGAAATCACGCCTCCCGAGAACCATCTGCTGGACGAGAACCCCATGAAGGATGTGGTGGTCAATACCGATAATCCCACCGCCTCCGTTACCTTCGCTAACAAACCATACACCGGGCTGAAAGTTTTGAAGGTGGACGCTTCCAATAGCCGACCCCTTTCCGGCGCAGTGATCGCAATTGACCAGATTGACGGGGACATTCATCTGGAAGGGACCACCGATGAAAACGGCGAAGTTTTCTTTGAAAAACTGCCTCCCAACACAAGCTGGGAAGTCACCGAACTGCAGGCTCCCGCAGGCTATCATTTGAATGAAAAGATGTTCACCGCCGAACTGGAAGAAAATCAGGTGGTGACCGTCACCATTCCCGACAAGGTGAAGCCGGGCCTCATTATCCGCAAGGTAGACGCGGAAACCGGAGAACCTTTGGCGGGCGCAGTCTTTACCGTGACCCATGCGGATGGCAAGCTGGTGGGCGAATTCATCAGCGATGCAAACGGCATGGTGGTCATTGAGAACCTGCCGGAAGGGTACTTGCTGGACGGGGAAAACAGCAAAAAGACCGTGAATTTGTCCTTTGAGAACAATCAGGAGGTTGTGTTCCGGGACTTTGCCAAGCCCAAACTGCTGATTCGGAAAATTGATGTGGACACTGGCGAACCTCTGGAAGGGGCGGTCATTCGGGTTTCCCGCAGAGGAAGCAGCGAGTACACCGAAGTCACCACCGGCAAGGACGGAACCGCCCTGCTGAAAGGACTGGAGGAAGATTGGTACCAGGTGCAGGAAATCTGCAGCCCGGAGGGGTACATCCTGGACGATACCGTTCATGACGTAGAGCTGATTGCCGGACAGACCGCCACTGTTGTGCTCACCAACAGCAAAGAACCCGGCTTAACCATCAAAAAGGTGGATGCTGAAACCGGCGATCCGCTGCCCGGGGCAGTATTTCGGGTGACCATGCCAAACGGCAGCATCAAGGACGTCACCACCGACGAAAACGGCATCGCCCACCTCATCGACCTGGAATCCGGCGAAATCATCGTGAAAGAAATCCGTGCGCCCGAAGGATACCTGGTGGATGAAACTGAGCATCATGTCCGGCTGGAATCCGGCAAAACGGCAGAAATTACCTTAAAGAACAGCAAAGAACCCAGTTTAACGATACGTAAAATTGACAGCGTCACCAAACAGCCGATGGCCGGGGTCAAATTTTCCATTACGGTGAAAAACGGCAAACCCCTGGGCGAGTTCCTCACTGACGAAAACGGTGAAATCCATCTGTCCGGTTTGGAATGCGATCTGGAAGCCGGAACGATTCTGGTTATCAAGGAAGTTTCCACATTAGACGGGTATCTGCTGGACGAAGCGGAAAAAGAGGTACTGCTGGAAGCGGACAAAGCGACTGTGGTGCAGTTTGAGAATCAGCCATTGAATCCCTTATTGATTAAGAAGGTAGATCAGGACGGGCGGCCTTTGGCTGGCGTCAAATTTAGAGTTAAGAGAGCAGACGGTCAATATGTGGGCGAGTATGTCACGGGCATCAGCGGACTTGCAACGGTCGCAGGTCAGCAGCCGGGATTCTTCATTGTGGAGGAAATCGAAACTCTCTCCGGCTACATCCTGGACAGCACCCCGAAAACGGTAGAACTGCGGATTGACAAACCGGCAGAAGTGGAATTTATCAACCACAAAGCAGGTTCCCTCTTAATCAAAAAGGTCAATTCCGTCGATGGCTCTGCCTTGGCTGGGGCGACCTTCAAAGTGACCACCGCGGAAGGCACTCTGATTGGTGAAGTGACCTCCAATCAAAACGGCTATGCTACCTTGGACAATCTGGAACCCGGCACCTATATTGTTTCCGAAATCAAGGGGCCGGACGGGTTCATTCTGGACAACACCCCACACACGATTGTGGTGAAAAAGAATGAAACGGCAACCGTTGAGATTGCCAACACCCCCATGAGTACCCTGGAAATCCGCAAGGTAGACAGTGTAACGGGCAAGCCGCTTTCCGGAATTACCTTTGAGGTAGAGAAATTAAGCGGCGAGCGCATCGGCACCTTTGTCACCGACGCCGCCGGACGCATTGTCATTCCGGACCTGACACCACAATGGGTTGTGGTACGGGAAACAAAAACCCGTCCTGGATACAAGTTGGACCCTGATCCGGTCAATGTGGAGATTAAATCCGGCAAGACTACCGTTGTCAAATTCCAGAACCAGCCCTATCCTGTTTTGGACCTCTTAAAAGTGGACGCGGAAACCGGCAAGCCTATGGAAGGCGTCAAGTTTAGGCTCTTAGACAGCCAGAAACGGGAAATCGGCGTGTTTACGACGAACAAAAATGGCCGCATTACCCTCACCGGATTGGACGGCGGCACCACCGTTTACTGGCAGGAAGTGGAAACACTGGAAGGCTACGAACTGGACGAAAGCCTGCACAAAGTTTCCCTGCAGTGGGGCAAGACCAGCAAAATCACCATCGAGAACGAAAAAATCTATGGCCGGCTGGAGATTCTGAAAGTGGCGGCAGACGGTTCGGCTCTGGCCAAAGTGGACGCCGGGGATTCCCTGGCGGGCGCAGTTTTTGAGATTTACAACAAGAAAGGCAAGCTGGTGGACCGCATCACCACCGATGAAAACGGTCGGGCTGTCACGAAAAAGCTCCCCGTTGGCGAGTACACCGGAAAAGAGGTCACGGCTCCAAAATTCTTCCTGCTGAACGACCAGACATTCTCCTTCAAAATCAAGAAGCAGGATCAGCGGATTAAAGTGACCATTGAAAACAGCAGCAAAAAGCCCCAGGTGGAAATTGAAAAGCGCGGCAATGTGGAGGTGCTGCCCGGACAGGAGATGTCCTACACCCTGTCGGACATCCGGAACAATTCCAATTGTTCTCTGGACAACTTCTATTTTGAGGACGTCCTGCCCACCGATGCGGTTCGGATTTCCGAAATCCATACGGGAACCTTCAACGAGATTCTGACCTATCGGATCACTTACCGGACCAACATGACCGGCAGCTACCGGGTGCTGGCGGACAACCTGTCCACTCAGGTAAACCACGATATTTCCTGCGCGGTTCCCGGTCTGGCGGCAAACGAGTACATCACTGCTATCCGGTTTGAGTTCGGGACGGTACAGGAAGGGTTTGCCAATGAAAGGAACCCTGTGCTGGACGTGAATGTGCTGCCCGATCTTCCGGACGGCCATCGGATTCAGAACAGCGTCACCATCAGCGGAACCTGCGACGGCGTTCCGGTTTACGACAAGGACTACTGGGTGACGGTGGTTGTGAAAATGCCTGATAAGCCGCTGCCCAAAACCGGGGTTTGGGAGTAATACAGGAAGAAGATTGTACTGTGCCCAACAATTCACAGGATTGTTGGACACAGCACGCTTCGGGTATGGTCGGACGGCTTTCAGCCGTTTGAAACAGCCCATGCGTGGCTTTTTCAAACTTTTTTCTGCGCTTTTTTATCATGGAGATTCCGCTTTCTGCGGAAAGCGGTGGGGGCTTTGCCCCTCAACCCCACGATTTTTTGAAAAAAATCAAGTAAAACTTTTATTGTTGAAATGGAGTGACGGCTTGGAAGGATTATTGGATAAACTTGCGCTCAAGCACCGGATATATATTTCTGATCTCCGGCTGCGTCCCACCGCAAGGTGGGACGCGCTGGGAGATCTGGCTCAATATCCTGACAAGGAACGGTATCCTCTCCGGGAATGGGAGGATGCTGTTTCCTATTTGCTGGGCTGCGAGGTGAAATTTGAAAACTACGAACAGGTGGAGAACAGCCTGAAGCCGTTCTCCCTGAAATTGAGGTGAGGAACGAATGAAGATTGTATTGGTGGAACCGGGCAGGGAGGCCCGGGAGGCGGAAATCACCGGCAGCCTGTAATCCATGCAGCAGCTGGTGGGCGGCCTGATTCAGGCCATATATCCCTGGGAGGAGCCGGTGACCCTGGTCTGCAATGATGAAGCGAAGCTGATCAGCATGCCCTTGAACCGGGTGCTGGAGGATTACGACGTCATTGCCGGGCCCTTTTTTATCTGCGGCATCGAGGGTGATCATTTCTGCAGCCTCACCGAGGAACAGGCGAAAACCTACCTGAAAAAATTCCGGCAGCCGGAGCTTATCTATCCCAATCCGGTAGGGATTTCCGTCTTCCGCTGTTCCGAACAGGATTACGCGGCGATGCACAAGTGGATGGAGGAAAAACGGAAACCTTCCCGGCCTAAAAAAGAAAATCCAGAACGATAAAGGAGGACCTGCATGAATCAATTTTACACAGCGGAATCTGTTACCGAAGGGCATCCGGACAAACTGTGCGATCTCATCGCCGACAGTGTGCTGGACGCCTGTCTTGCTCACGATCCCCTTTCCCGGGTGGCCTGTGAGGTGATGGTATCCGGGCGGGAACTCATCATCGCCGGGGAGATCACCAGCCTGTGGGAACCGGGGATTGCGGGAATTGCCCGCCGGGTTTTGGCGCAGGTGGGATACGACCCGGACCGGTTTGATATCCAGCCGCTGATCCGCCGCCAAAGCCCGGACATTGCGGCCGGAGTGGACCACTCCCTGGAAGAAAGGCGGGGTGTTTCGGAGAATCTTCCCACCCTGCAGCTGGGCGCGGGCGATCAGGGGGTCATGGTGGGCTATGCCTGCCGGGAAACCCCGGATCTGCTGCCCTTGCCGGTGGTACTGGCAAACCGGCTGGCCGCTTCCCTGACGATGGCCCGGAAAACAGGGGCGGTCAGGGGGCTCCTGCCGGACGGCAAGACCCAGGTGACGGTGGAATACGATGAGGACGGGAACCCCCTGCGGCTGGATACGGTGGTGGTTTCCGCCCAGCACCTGCCGGACGTCCCCTACGACGAGCTGTGCTTTGAAATTACCAGCCAAGTCCTCGCTCCGGCATTGGATCTGCTGCCGCCGGACGAGGACACAAAAATCCTCATCAATCCCGCCGGGAGGTTTGTGACAGGCGGCCCCGACGCCGACACCGGCCTCACCGGCCGGAAGCTGGCGGTGGACGCTTACGGGGTGTTCGCCCCTTTGGGCGGCGGGGCCTTCTCCGGCAAAGATCCCACCAAGGTGGACCGATCTGGGGCGTATGCGGCCCGGTACATCGCCAAAAACATGGTGGCGGCGGGGCTTTGCGAAAGGTGCCAAGTGACGCTGGCCTACGCCATCGGCAAAGCAGAGCCGGTGATGGTGGATGTGGACACCTTCGGCACCGGGACGGTCTGCGCGGATGATTGCTTAGCCCAAGCGGCAAGGCTCCTCTTTCCCCTGACCCCTGCCGGGATGATCGGGGAGCTGGACCTGCTGACGCCCCGGTATGCCCATACCGCCGTCTACGGCCATTTCGGCAAGGCGGGATTCCCCTGGGAAAGGATGGACCGGGTGAAGCTCTTACGGCTGGCGGTGATGTGATGGCCTATGTCAGCAAGGAGCAGATTGCCGCCACCAAGCAGATGTGCGCCATCGAGTTCCTGCAGAAGTACCGGCCGGGAGAGCTGGTTCCCGGAGGCGCAAAAAATGAGTACCAGCTGAAGGCCCACGACAGCTTCAAAATCAATGGAGAAACCAGCCTCTGGCATTGGAAAAGCCGGGACATCGGCGGGAAAACAGCCCTGGATTATCTGATTCATGTGGAAGGAACCGGATTTGTGGAGGCGGTGACCATGCTGTGCGGGGAAATGCCGGAGTATCGCCCCACTATAGCAGCTCCAGCAGAAGAAACGCCCTTTGTTTTGCCAGCCCCGTCCCCGGACAACCGGCGACTCCTCGCCTATTTAACCGGACGCGGCATCAGCCGGAAGGTATTGGAAGCCTGCTTTCGGGCGGGGGTTCTCTATGAGAGCGCCGAGTACCACAACGCCGTGTTTGTAGGGAAAGATGAAACCGGTACAGCTCGGTATGCCTTTCTGCGGGGAACCTATCCCAAAGGCAAGCCCTTTAAGGCGGAGGTGTCCGGCAGTGACAAGCGTTATTGTTTTTGTCTCCCACCTAACAGGGAAACCAAAAAACTTGCCATATATGAAGCTGCGATCGAACCACTCGCACATTTGACACTAGAAGGGACAACGGATAAATGGCGACTGTCCCTTGGCGGAATTTATGCCCCAGAAGAAGGAACGCAGGTAAACCGGAATATGAAAAAACCTATTGCGCTGGATGCTTTTCTCGCCCGTCACCCGGAGATTGAAGAAATCGAAATATGTACCAATAACGATTTTGCAGGAAGGTGGGCAGCCAACCATATTGAGAAAGCCTATCAGAGCAAGTACCGCATGGTAAAGAACCTTCCGGAAAAAGAAGGCTGCGATTATGCCGACCTGACAAAAGAAAGATACGAAAAGCAGGCTGTCCGACAAAGGGCAGCCTGCTCCCGTTAAAAGGAAAGGTGATCTTATGGAGAAACAACGCCCCAAAATGAATCTGATTGGAGAGGATGGCAACATTTTTGCCATTTTAGGCAGGGCCTCCCGGCTGCTGCGGGAGAACGGCCAGCCGGAAAAGGCCAAGGAAATGAGCGACCGGGTCTATCAATCCGGGAACTATTACCGGGCGCTTCACATCATCAGCGAATATGTGGAAACTGAACTCACCGGCGCAAAACCGGTTCATTCCGCTAAAAAGGAACGGGGCGAGGCGCGATGAACGCAAAATATGAGATCACCGCTATTGCCCACCCGCAATATTCATGGCTGCACCGCATCCGCGCCCTTCGGGATGTTCGAGAGGACGTCCGGGCCGGGGATCTCGGCGGATTTGTTCAATCGGAAGAAAATCTCAGCCAGGAAGGAAGCTGTTGGATTTATGACAATGCCTTGGCCTGCGAAAATGCCCATGTAACAGAAGATAGCACGCTTCGCTGGAACTGCAAGGTCTACGGATCAGCCGTCATTTCCGGGGACGCCCAATTGGATCGAAACGCCTGGGTTTTGGACAACGCAGTCGTTGCTGCCGGAATGATTACGAATTTGGCTACGATCCAAGGGGACGCCAGGGTTTTGCCCGACCGCAAACATGGTTCTCCCACAATCAAGAACGACGCTGTCATTTACGGAACAGTGGCGGGGAATGTGGAAGTCTCTGGTTTCTATGAGCTGCCGCCGGGAGAAACACTTGAAAACCACAGCAAAGAAACCCTGCAAGTTCATGCCGATGACTTTGACGGAATGATGATGGAACCCCGTGAACCGCAAAAGCCGGAAGGCTTTACAATGCCTGCCAAACAGAAAAAACGCTCCGAACCGGAGCGATAACAGAAAGGACGATGCCTCTGAAGAAAAACCAGGACCTCACCGATATGGTGAACTCTGAAATCATGCCCATCGAGCACAGCGGCGGCGACGGCTGGACCATCCTCCACGGGGACGCCCCGCGGATCATCCGCTCCTTCCGGCCGGGAGTATTCGACGCCGTTATCACCGACCCGCCCTACGCTTCCGGCGGATGGAAGCCTTCGGAGAAAAACCGCACCACCAACCAGAAATACAGCAGCATGAGCAGGGAAAACG
>ENA-UOOA01006028-UOOA01006028.1-human-gut-metagenome-genome-assembly--contig:-P61old-NODE-6028-length-12038-cov-4.055161_pt1 | contig 12038 bp, 9 predicted proteins | sample MGYA00242467_ERZ724014 | MGnify/ENA metagenome assembly ERZ724014
GAGGATATTTGTCCGTAATCCATTCTCTACCACTCCATGTTATATTTTCGTCCATACGTTTTTGGGTAAATTCAACGTTGTTTAAATATTCCGAGGCATATGACACTTCACCGAAAACAACTATTATTAAAAATAGAGATATTACCTTAATTATTTTTTTCATACACTTCACCTCATTTTATCATTGCAGTAGCACTTCTTACTATTATAATAACATATGTTGCATAAATTGTAAACCAAAATAATACATTTACATACAAAAAAGCAGTCCATATTATATGAACTGCTTTTTTCGTCAATGTATTATTGTTTAGCTGACAATGAAATTGTGCTTGAACCCGAATATGTTCCGTCTGTAACCAAGCCGTAGTTTCCGTTTGTGAACATTCCGCCTGTTACCGAACCGCCATAGTTTAGAGTATATGTGCCGCTTGACATTTCAGGTGTTGACACAAGTACCCATGAGTATTGCTTTGACGGTACATAAGTTACTATCTCATTACCGCTTGAATCTGTAAGCTTAAATGCCTTGCCTGCCGCTTGTGTTGAAAATCCCGAACTTGATGAACTGCTGCCAGGTCTGCCAAATCCTCCACCGCCTCCGGATGATGAACCTGACGCAACAACATAATACTGCGAATTAGTTGCTGCTGTCGGCGTAACAGCCATATCAGATGTACCTGCACCGATTACAATACCGCCTGTTATCGTCAAAGTATTGTTATTGTCACCTACATCAAATACGCCGTTACCACCGCTTGTAGGACCGTTTACAAGTACAATACCGCCTGTGATTACACCGTCACCGTTTGAGTCAAATCCGTCACCCTCGGCTTCAATATAAAGCAGACCTCCTGAAACTTCAAGATAACCGTAGCTTGAACTGTCCTCACCGCCCCAGTTAGGTCCTTGGTTTCCGCCACCGCCAAAACCGCCCGGTCCTGCAAATTCGGCTATATCATCACTGCTTAGAGTAATTGCGTCCGCTGTCGGCTCATCACCTGCCGCATTTGCACCGTCATCGGTTGACACGATACACGTTTTACCGCCTTGTACATATATTTTTGCAGCCTCAATACCCTCATAACTCTTTGTTATGTTTATATCCGCATTATCTGTTATATACAAATAGCTGTCGCCGTGTACACCGTCATCACCTGTGGCAATATCTATATCTCCGCCCGATATACGAACAGTGTTATTTGAATGTATGCCGTCATCATATGTGTTTATATTAAATGTACCGCCACTGATATTTACAAGATTTCCTGCCTTAACGCCTTTACAGCTGTTTGATACTGACGAATTGTTTGAAGATACCGTTGCAGGCGCACCGCCGTATGCTTTCAAATCAAATGTACCGTCAGAGATATTCAAGATATTCTCGGCTTGAATACAATCCATTGTTGAATTAACCGTTACATCACCGCCGGTAATTGTAATGTTACCCGTACCGCACTGAATACCGTCTTCACTGCTTGTTATATTAAATGTTCCGCCACTTATTCCTATACTTCCCGTTACATATGCTTTTACGGTTGTTCCGTCTGTATCATAAACAACTTCACTTACTTGTATGCCGTCTTCAGCCTTTGTGATTGTGATTTCTCCGTCAGATACGTTGACGTTCTTTACAGCTTTTATACCGTCCTCACCGGCTGAAATATTGATTGTACCGCCTGTAATATTGATACTTCCGTCACCGTCTGCGATTGTCGGATTGTCCTCGTCTATACTTGACGCATTCGCTTTTATAGCATCGCCTGTTGATGTGATGTTTATTGTACCGCCCGATATATCACATAGCATTGATGCTTTGATACCGTCACTTGTTGATGTTATGCCGTCCTTTGTGGTCGTTCCAGTTGTCAATGTAACTGTACCGTCTGCGATTTTAACAGTTCCGCCCTCTAATACATCGCCGTCATATACAGGATCTTCGTCTGATTTTATAGCGTCACCGTTTGAATTTACAGTTACATTACCGCTCTCGATAGTTACCGAATCATTACCCTTTATACCGTTGTTAGCCGCCTCGATTACGTTCAATGTCAAATTCTTTATTGTAACGTCAGCTTTACAGCCGATTGCGTTGTTATATGTTGAGCTTACCTTAAGTGTACCTTTACCTTTTATCGTTAAATCATTTTTACTGTATACACACGCATTGACTGTTTCTTCATTGTATGTTGCGGTTGATGTGAATGAATTTGTCGTTCCTTTTTTAGCCGAAAGGTCAACTTTACCTTTTGTAGCCGCAAACGGTGCACCTGTGGTTGACGTTACGTCTACACCTTCAAGATTTATAGTGACTTCATCCGATTTTGTAGGAAGTGCCACTGCTATCTGACCGTCTGACAAGCTACCTGTCACCGTGTATTCACCGGCTTGTGAAATGGTTACGACAGAGCCTTCTGCTGTTGCACCTGTTCCGTCAACGGCTATTCCGTCATCACTTAATGTTATAACAGCTCCGTATGTTGTCGGATTGTCCGTTGTTGTTGGTGTATCTGTTGTTGTCGGTTGACCTGTTTCACTCGGCGTTTCCGTTGCGGTTGGCTCATCCGTTTCAGTTGGTGTGTCTGTTGTTGTCGGTTCATCTGTTACAGCAGGCGTTTTTGTTGTGGTTGGTTCATCTGTTACAGTAGGCATTTTTGTTACACTTGGTGCCTTTGTCGTGCTCGGATTTTCTGTCGGTTCTGAAACACCGCCTTTATATATCTCGCCTACAGGTTTCATACTTCCGTCCCATATGAAGCACTTCAATGTTTCGGTATCTTCGTCAAATTCAATCTCTTTGCCGAAGTTAAATACTCCGCTGCTTGTGATACTGTCAACTGTATAAAGTCCTTGTAATAATTTATCTTTATATACCGCCGCATATATTTTATAACTACCGCTTTTTGTAACATCTACCGTTACAGTTCCGTTTTCGGCATCTATGCTTTTAATTTGTGCATTATTATCTGTTTGCGCCGACACAACACCCATTGACATAACTGTCATAAGGCTTGCAGTCAGCAAAGCCGTAATTTTGCGATGCACTTTGTTCATAAAAATCCCTCCTGAATTTCGTTTTGATATATAATTCGCAATTTATATCGAAATTTTTGGGGTAATATGAAAATTTTTTATAAAAAAATGCAGAAACTTTTTGTTTCTGCATTTCAAATTATTCTCCGTCAAAATGTGGCATTGAATCTTCACCGTTTCCATGTGGCTCACTCAGTGGCGGTAAAAAAACATTTCCGTCATTCTGTTCCGGTGGAATATCGTTCTTACTTCCTCCAAAATCATTTGATTTATTCGGACCTGTCGGTTCATTAAAATCAGGTGACTGATTATTTCCGCCGTTCGGCTCATGTGACAGATTACCGTTGTCTGGCGGTGGCTGTGGATTTTCGTAAGGTTTATTCGGTGGTTCATTACCGCCGTCAAAATTCGGTCTTTGCGGTTGTGGCGGTGTATTGTCTTTATATATATCATTCGGTTTATCAGGATTTTGTGGTTGTGGCGGTTGATTATTAGGATTGTCCTGTGGTGGCTGTTCATTGCCATTATCCGGTATAGGCGGATTAATTTCCGTATCACCGTTAGGTTTATCCGTATTGTCGTCCGACGGTTTATCTTGATTTTGATTTGAATTATTAGGTCTACTGCCGGATGTTGTAAGACCGCCGTGACTTGTCTGTGGTTTTATTTCTGCTTTCGGCTCGTCTTGTTTCGGCTCTGTCGTTTTTATAGGTTTAACTGTTTCAGACGGAACAACTATTTCACATTGATTGTCCGATTTATACTTATCTTCATGTATCGGTCTAACCGTAGGCTCTTCCGTTTCGGGTACAGTATCATTTTTTACCTGTGGCTTATCTGTAATTTTAGTTTCTTCTTGAATCGGATTAGGCAATGTTTTTGTTATAGAATTATCAAATATCGTATCATTCGACTTTTCTTCTGTAATCAAAGTATTAACCTTTTCACTTACTGTGTCGATATTTTTCGATTGTCTTACATTTGTAACTCTGCTTACTTCTTGTACTTCTTTTGTCGGTACAGTTTCGTTTTTTGCTCGAACGGTCGGTTGAAGTGTTTGTACACTATTTGAAATATTCTTGTTTTCAGATTTTTGAACAGGTATACTTTCCTGTTTAACTTCTGCTTTATTTTCAGTCTTGCTTTCGATTTTGACTTCCGATTTATTTTCAAGATTTCTTCTAATCTCTTTTACAGACTGATTTTCAAGTTTATGCACATTTTCTTCTATACTGCCGCCGTTTTGTTTCGTATATTCGGCAATAGCTCTTGCTTTTGCAATAGATACACCCATTTCTTTTGCATTTTTCAAATCGGCTTTATCGGCATTTTCAATAATAACCTCTACATCACCGTAATTTTTATCCGGCAATTTAATTTTGCCTATACCGTCAACCACTTCAACGATAACATCTTTATTATGCTCATTCAAATATCCGATTTCTTCCGACTTTTTTATAAGTTCGTCCATACTCTCCGACACACTCATACCGCTTACATCGGTTTTTGAAAGCAATATCTCCGCGTCATCATTAAGCGGTTTTGTATTAATAACCCTGTTGTAAATATTAATCGTCATCATAACACTTGGGTTAATATCCACACTCATATATTTTGCAGGCACAAAATATGAACTTATACCGCCGCACACAACAATAAAGCTTGCCGCAGTTGCAAGGATTTGCCCTTTATACTGCGGTATTTTCACTTTGTCGCCGACAGAATAATTTTTGTTTTTTACCTTTATAAAATCGCTGTTTTTTGTAAGCAAAACCGCATATCTGCCCTTCACGGACACAATAACTCCGCTCATATTTCACACCTCCCTCATATTGAAATATTCGGCAATGGCAGGATAATCCTGAGTTATAGCAATAACCGCCGTTATTATGTATTTCCTGTGACGTTCGATAGCTTTTCTGTTCAGCTTTATATTAACGGTAATCTCTTTTATCGGCAATATGTGCTTATTCATAATTATATCGACAAGTTCACTGTTGTTTATAATATAGTTCACCGCATCAAAACAAAGCCGTTTCGTTTTACGACTTTTCGGACTGACCTCCGCAAGTTCAAAAAATGATATTTCAAAATTGCTGAGTTCCTCCGTAAGTGATTCGATTTCCCACTTCAAATCGTTTTTATCAACGGTATGTATTTCAAATTCAATCGTTTCACCGTCTGAATTTTCTTTTTCCAACGCAGAAAACGGCACTGAATTATGTTTTGCCTCACGCCTTATACTGTCAATAATTCTGTTTCGTATAACAGTCTTTGCAAAGCTGAGAAAATTACCTTTATTTTCATTATAGCCGTCAATCGCGTCGCCGAAAGCCACCATAGCAATGATATACTCATCATCACTTGTAGTAACACTTCTTTTAAGTACCTTGCTTGCAGCTGCCAAGATGAAATTTTGGTATTCACCGATTAAATCATTTTTCAGTTTTTTATCATTTGTGGCTTCTGCCACTCTTTCTTCTAACTTCATCTTTCAATATATTATTCGTATTCTCTTTCATAAAAAATGGGGTAGTTTTAAATCTTGCATTTACTTTTTATTTTATATTTGTATCGTATCACAAATATAATTGCTCTGACAAACCAATCAATCGTCATTGCAATCCATACACCGAGTACACCAAGTCCGAGCCATTTGGCTATTACCACGCTTGCACCTATTCTGAATATCCACATTGACAAAATTGCAACTATCATTGTAAACATTACGTCATTTGCGGCACGAAGTGAATTAGGCAATGCAAACGAAAGCGGCCATATCGTACAAGTACAAATTGCGTGATACCATATAATTTGTTTTGCGATCTCGGTTGTTTCACTTGATAAGTTGTACGCTTTTAATATAAGCGGAAGTATCGCAACCACAACTACATTTATTGCAACGACAAACACATATATCGTTTTCATAAGTCGCTTTATGTAAAAATCAAGCTGTTTATAGTCGTTTGCACCGACACACTGACTTGATACGGTTAATATAGCCTGACATATCGCCATCCCCGGCAGTATCTGAAACATTGCTATTGTGTTTGATACCGCATTTGCGGTTATAGCTCTTGTGCCGAATGCCGTTACTATTGTAAGCACCAATATTTTACCAAGCTGAAACATTGAATTTTCAAGCGAATTCGGTATTCCTATTCTAAGTATCTTTTTAATCATTCGCCAATCGAATTTCAGCTTAAACGGTCGGTCAATATGTATCTGTAAATCTTGATTTCCTAGTCTTACAACAATCACAACCGCCGCAACTATTCTTGATATAAGCGTTGGTATTGCCGCACCAGCAATTTCCATATGAAAACCGTAAATAAGTATAGCATTACCGACTATGTTTACAAGATTCATAATAAGCGATGTGTTCATTGAAACCTTTGAATTTCCCATTGCACGGAATATAGCCGCACCCGCGTTATACATTCCGATAAACGGAATTGACGCCGACACTATCAGCAAATATGTATTTGCATAATTTGCAACATCATCTTCAATCTGTCCGAAAACGGTATGAAGTATAAAATTTTTCAGAGCATATACCGCAATCATTACAAACACCGCAATAAGCGTTGTAAATATAAGCGTTTGGTTTGCTGCTTTGCAGGAATTATGCTCCTGTTTCATTCCTATATACTGCCCTGCAACAACAGCTCCGCCTGTTGCAAGTGCCGTAAATATGTTTATAATAAGTATGTTTACAGTATCAACAAGCGATATTGCCGATACCGCCGACTCTCCGACGCTCGCAACCATCATTGAATCTATAAGACCGACGGCAATAGTCAAAAATTGTTCTATTACAAGCGGTACAATAAGTTTTTTTAAATCAATTTTACTAAACAAATAATTTTGAGGGATTTGCCTCAAGATGACCACTTCTTCCTAATAATTTCATACGAAAATACACCATTCAACAGAATGGTGCACTATTCCTAACCACGCAAAAAGCCTTCGATAATCTTTGCCTCCGCCTCTTCCGAAGTAAGACCGAGAGTCTGCAATTTTATAAGCTGTTCTCCTGCGATTTTTCCGATTGCCGCCTCATGTATAAGTGACGCGTCAATATCGCCTGCAAATAAAGCCGGTGCGGCGTTAACCTTACCGTTTCCGACAAGTATTGCGTCACATTCCGAGTGACCTGTACAACGGCAGTTACCCTTTATTGTCGAATGATATTCCTGATACGAATTGCCTTTTGCAACCGAACGTGACACCAAATCAACACCAGAATCTTCACCGTTAAGTTCAACCTCAAATTCAGTCTTAGCCTTTTCGTCACCGTCTGTCATAATTCTTTCGTGTATAATAAGCTTTGCTCTTGCACCGAGTTTACCCGATGTTTTTCTTACAGTTGAATCAACACCGCTAAGCTGAATTGTATCCATTTCAAGTACGGCATCATCTTCAAGATATGCGTCGGTTACAGGATCAATCGTTCTTTTTCCGACACCTTTACCTGTTCCGATATGCTTTTCTTTATACAAAACGTGTGCACCTTTACCGATAAAGAAACGGTGTATTCCGTTATGTCGTGCATCGTGACCGTCTGATGTATGCACACCGCAACCGGCAACAATAATAACGTCTGCACCTGCCTCAACATAAAAATCATTATATACAAGGTCGTCTACATCACCATGCGTAACGCAAGCCGGTATATAAACTGTTTCCTTTTGTGCATTTTTGCTTATGTGTATAACAAGACCCGGTCCGTCCTCTTTTGAATCAATCTTTATATTCGGAGTAGATTGTCTGCCCGCACACTGACTGTCCTCACGAATGTTAAATGCCGCCGTTTCAAGTTCGTTGCCTTGAATGTCGGAAACGATTTTCAAAAATTCTCTTGTTGTTTCATTCATCAGTTGTTCTCTCCTTTCTTATCCTTACCGAGAGGACACTTTGACTCTTTTTCTTCTTTTAACAGTTGAGGAAGAACATCTTTACCCTCACCAAATGCACGAACATTACCGTCCGCAATTACAACTATATAATCCGCAATTTCAAGTATACGTTCTTGGTGCGATATTACAAGCAAAGATTTTCCACTTTCGTTTTTTAATTTTTGGAACGCGTCAATAAGACTTGTAAAACTCCAAAGGTCAATACCTGCCTCAGGCTCGTCAAATACAAGTATCTTCGCATTTTCACGCGATAAAACGGTAGCAATCTCAATTCTTTTGCTTTCACCGCCCGAAAGACTTGCGTCAACATCTCTTTCAATATAATCTCTTGCACAAAGACCGACTTCACCGAGTACAGAGCATATCTCTCTTTCGGACAATGTTCTCTCTGCCGCAAGATTAAGCAAATCTCTTACTGTAATGCCCTTAAAACGCACAGGCTGTTGAAATGCGTATGCAATGCCGTTTTTAGCACGTTTTGTAATATCCCAATCGGTTATATTTTCACCGTCAAGCAAAATTTCACCCGAATTAGGCACTTCGAGTCCTGCGATAATCTTTGCAAGAGAAGTTTTACCGCCACCGTTCGGGCCTGTTATAACGGTCATTTTGCCGTCAGGTATTTCTAAATCTATTCCCTTTAAAATTTTATCTCCATCGGGAATTTCCCAACTTATATTTTTAAGTTCAAGCACTTTTCAATGCTCCTTTCGACTGTTTATCATTAGTTATGATAACATAATATTCATTGAATTATAATTTTATCATAAAACAATACCGTTGTCAATTTTATCTAACAAAAAATGAGCGTTCTGTGAACGCCCATTTAATCATTAATTAATTACTTTGTTTCAAGAATTTTATCAAGGCTTACAAGTTTTACGCAAGTAACGAAAATTTCACACGCCTGCTTTAATTCTTCTGTTGACGGGAATGTCGGTGCAATACGAATATTTGAATCATGAGGGTCTTTTCCGTACGGATATGTCGCACCTGCCGGAGTCATAACAACGCCTGCTTCTTTACACATAGCGACAACCTTTTTAGCACAGCCGTCCATAGTATCGAAACCGATAAAGTAACCGCCGTTTGGCTTTGTCCATTTTGCTATACCTAAATCTCCAAGTTCCTTGTCCAGCATCTCAAGCACAGCTTCAAACTTAGGTCTTATAATATCTGCGTGCTTTTTCATATGCTCAAGCATACCGTTGAAGTCACCGAAAAATCTTGCGTGACGAAGTTGGTTAAGTTTATCATGACCGATAGTCTGTACCGACATCTGCTTTTTAATAAAGTCAAGGTTAGCCTTTGACGCTGAAATAGCGGCTATACCCGAACCCGGGAATGTAACCTTTGATGTTGAACAAAACTTAAATACCATATCAGGATTACCTGCTTTTTCACATTCTTCAAGAATTTCAAGAATGTGGTCTTGGTGATCCTCATATAAATGATGTATGCAGTATGCGTTATCCCAATAAATTCTGAAATCCTCAGCTGCCGGTTTTAGATTTGCAAAACGTCTTACTGTTTCGTCAGAATATGTTATACCCATAGGATTTGAATACTTCGGTACGCACCAAATACCCTTGATTGCCTCGTCCTTTGAAACAAGGTCCTCAACCATATCCATATCAGGTCCGTCCTCAGTCATAGGAATATTAATCATTTCAATACCGAAAAATTCTGTAATTGCAAAATGTCTGTCATATCCCGGTACAGGACACAAGAACTTAACTTTATCAAGCTTTGCCCATGGAGTTGAACCCATAACACCGTGCGTCATTGAACGGGCAACTGTGTCATACATAACATTAAGACTTGAATTACCGTAAATTATAATATTGTCTACGGGACATTCAATCATTGCACTTAGAAGTCTTTTAGCCTCGATTATACCGTCAAGCACACCGTAGTTACGGCAGTCAACGCCTTGCTCACCTACAAGATTGTAGTCGGTAAGTGTATCAATCATTCCCATAGAAATATCAAGCTGCTCTGTATTCGGCTTACCTCTTGACATATCAAGCTTTAAGCCCTTAGCTTTTAGCTCATCATATTTTGCCGCAACTTCTTTGCGGATTTCCTGTAATTCTTCTTTAGTCATTTCTTTGTATGACATCAAAAACCCCTCCTTAAAACTTTCCGCTTTGCTTTTTATTATACCACACACTGTATAATCAGTCAATTAAAAATGTTACAAATAACGCAAAAAGCCTACTTTAATATCTGTTACTTTACAATAAATTTGTACTCTGTTGTGAAATTATATTCATCGCCGACCTTTAAAATAGGAGCAATAAAGTGACTGTTCTTCATACCGTTTGGGAAATACTGTGTTTCAAGACAAAATGCCTGATGTGTACTGTATTTTGCACCTTCTTTATATATTCCCTCCGGAAGTCCGTTTGATGTATATAACTGAACACCCGGTTTATCTGTATACACTTCCATTGTTATGCCGTTTTCAAGGCACTTTGCAATGGCACAAAGTCTGTAACCTCTGCCTGAAATCGCAAAGTTGTGGTCATAACCGCCGAACATTTCTATTTGCTCAAAATCTGCGTTTATATCCTGTCCTATCGGCTTTGGAGCTCTGAAATCGAACGGCGTACCCATAACCGAAAGCACCTCGCCTGTCGGCATACATTCACTGTCGTTCGGTGTATAAAATTCCGAATTGATTTGAAGTATCTGATTATCGATTGGACCGCTTGCGTGTCCCGCAAGATTGAAATAAGAATGATTTGTAAGATTTACCACTGTATCCTTGTCTGTCACCGCACTGTAATTAATTTTCAGTGCATTTCCCTTTGTTAGAGTATATGTAACAGTTACTTTAAGTGTTCCGGGAAAACCTTCCTCACCGTCCTCTGACACGATTGAAAGTTTCAATGACGGTTCTTCCCCGTCAATTTCTTCCGCACTCCAAACCTTTTTATCAAAGCCGTTTATTCCGCCGTGCAAGCTGTTCTTGCCCTCATTAAGTCCTACATTATATTTTGTACCGTTAAGTTCAAATTCGCCGCCTGCAATTCTGTTTGCGTGTCTGCCGATAAGCGCACCGAGAAAACCGTCGTTATTTAGATAATCTTCTATTGTTTCGCGTCCAAGCACAACATCGGTTTTAACACCGTTCTTGTCCTCTACATAAAGATTTCTCACAATACCGCCGTAATTTAAAATTCTCGCACTTACTCCGTTGCCGTTATCAAGCAAATATGCGGTTATATCCTGTCCGTTTGGCAATGTTCCGAACAATTCTTTTGTTATAGCCATTACTTTCATCCTCTCAATAAAAAATTCCTTGTGAAAATTTTATCATCATCACAAGGAATTGTCAATCTAATTATTTAATAGAAATGTACATATATATCTCCATATTGTCCATATCGTCACCTGCTTGGTATTCTTCAAAGTCACACACAAACGAACGGTCAAGGTTCATATTCCAAACCTTTTGCCAAAATTCCTGTACCGCCGTAACAACATTGCCTTTTACAATAAATTTAGCATATTTTCCTCTCGGTATTGTAATTACTTCATATTTTTGGTTTGTGCCATTCACCTCCGCGCATATCGAAACGGTATAGTCACCGTTTGGCTGATACTTATGATACATACCGATCGACTTATTGTTCGCTTTGTCGTTAATCTCACCGTAGACCTTTTTATAAAATTCGTCCCACAAACCACCTATAATCTTCGGCATTTCAGGTGATTTGTTGTTGGTTACGGCTGATATGCCCACCGCTTTCTTTTCTTCGAGATTTACAATTTCATATTCCATTTTGTTATCCTCCTTTAACTTGATACAAGAAGTATAACACACCTAATATGACATCGTTATGTCATATTATAAATAATTGTTTATCGTTTTCTCAATTTTCATTTTAATTATATCTCTTATGTATGTTGGTTCAAGCACTTCCGCAAACTCCCCAAACGACATTATATAGCCGTAAAGCCATTCATTTTCGGGATATGACATATTCACAATAAAATCGCCGTCCGCCGTTTTTTCTGCGTCTTGAAATTCGTCATAAACACGATATTGATATGCACCCCAAAAGTTAGACACTTTTG
>ENA-UOOA01006029-UOOA01006029.1-human-gut-metagenome-genome-assembly--contig:-P61old-NODE-6029-length-12033-cov-94.381366_pt1 | contig 12033 bp, 6 predicted proteins | sample MGYA00242467_ERZ724014 | MGnify/ENA metagenome assembly ERZ724014
TAAGAGACAGCGGTAACTATTATGACTGCAGCTCCTTAGCCTATTATTCATGGAAGGATGCAGGCGTGGATATTAGTTACGGTGGTGCAACCACAGCGGCAGCGGAGGCACAGGGACTGGATGAAGCCGGAAAGACAGTCTCCTTTGATGAGTTACAGCCGGGAGACCTTATCTTTTACAGTTTTACAAGTAATGGAAGATATAAGAACATCAGCCATGTGGCAGTATACGTCGGAAATGGCAAGGTGGTAGAGGCACTTAATGAAAATCTTGGTGTGGTTTACCGGGATGTGGCAAGCACAGGAAAGATTGTTGTGATAGGAAGACCATAACAGGAAATTTGCAGAGAGGGCATAGTCCCTCTCTGAGACTGGAGGTAAGAATGGATTTAAAAGATATGATACTGGTAACAGAAAACGACAGGGGAACAGAGACAAATATGCTGATGACTTTGGATGATTATAAGAGTTTTATAGCAATTGATGATATGTCAGAGCTTGCAGAAAATTTGTTGCAGCTTGGAAGGACACTTGGTGAAGCAGATAACTTCGCAGAGTATTACAGGGCAGCAAATGTAACGGTATCTGCGAGATTCTGTTTGGATGATATTCAGCTGGGGCACTTTCTTCAGGGATTTTATAACGATTCCAAAGAATTTCGGTTTGATAAAGAAGCCAGTTCTTATGAATGTGTTGCAAAGCTTAAGGAGATTGGAATGACCGATAAGGGCTGGGTAGATGATTTTAACCTGCATTATGAAAGTGTGGACAGATTATTTGAAAGGGGACAGACATTCCATAACTTCAATGACCATGATTACATGGTGCTTGAAGCATTATCACCAAGGAATATTGTGGTGATGGATATGAAGTCAGGTTCCCTTACAATCGCCCTTGGTGCGACAGAGTATAAGCGTTATCCGAAGGATGAGAAGCCTACAAAGGACAATACCACAATCGGGGTATCGTGGGAGCATGGCATTTATCTAGGTTCCACACTTTCAACTACAAATTTCAAGGCATACAAGAGGGAGTATGGCACACCGGAAAAGATAGAGGATATCTATGATTACAGGGCAAAGCTAAAGCAGAAGTTCTATTTTTATCAGGATATGTCAAAGGATGATGATGTACCAAAGAAGCTGCAGAATGACTTCCTTCACCAGATGTATGAGGATTTTGGAACGATTGAAGAGGACTGTTTTTACGACAGGCTGGAAGATGGAAAGTACGATGAAGGCTTTAAGGAAAGACAGGTAAAGGAAGGAAAGAGCCGGTGATGAGATTTTTACAGGAGGCGATATCATATGGAACAGGAATTTGATGTTGAGATAAAAGAAGTGCTTTCACGAGTACAGAAAGTAAAGGCAGAGTCGCTTGACGATGCCATCAATAAGGCAATGGATATGTATTATGCAGAGCAGATAGTCCTTGGAGCAGAGGACATGAAGGGAGTTGATTTTGCGCCTATCAGCGAAGGTCAGCTCCCTTCTTCATTAAAAGAAAACGGAGGAAAAGCAAGATGAAAAGTGATTCAACAACAGTAATTAAGAACATGGAGTTTTTGGTAAAGGAACTTCATAAGGAGTGGGACAGATCGGGTGTTACTAAGGCATTCGTTATTATTTCCCTTGAGGAAGTAGATGGTATCAATGATAAGTTAAAAGAGATTATCTATCAGACACAGAAGTCAGTCGATGAGGATGAGCTGACCTTTAAACAGAGCATTGCAAAGTCCAAGGAGTGCTATGTGATTCTTCGTGTGGTGCGTAAGATTGCAAAGAAAAAGGATAAATGCGAAAAACAGGCAATCGACAATGAATTTGCAATCGAGCTGGATAAGGATGAGTTAAAGCTATTTAAGGGATTGTTTGCAGAGATGTTTAAGTAGAGGAGGACAAAGGTATGGGCGTTGATATGAAGGTCAAAGCGATATACGATTCTGAGATTGGTAACATCACCAGATCAGAAAAGAACTGGAAGGATGTGTTAAAGGTCGCAGGTCAGTTATACCGCTATGAATTTGACAATATCGTTATGGTAACAGCTCAGAGACCTCCGGAAAAAAGCACACTCATGGCAGATTATGATACCTGGAAAAAGGTGGGAAGATATGTAAAGCGTGGTGCGAAAGGCTGCGCTATCTTCCCGTCGAGGGCACTGAATCCACGCATGAGGTATATCTTTGATATCAGTGATACCGGAGGGAAGAATGTCAAACTGACATGGGACCTTGAGGGAGAAAATCTTAAGGATTATGTGGATTTTCTTGTGTCAGAAGGTCAGATTGAGCAGTACGATAACAGCGACAGGGAGTCTCTAAAAAATATATTAAAACAGTTTACAGGAACAGATGTTTGGCTTATAATAAAAGAAGAGTTCGGAGACCGAATGACCGAGCTTATGCAGCTATCAGGTAGTGTGATAAAGGAAGAAAGTAAGAAACGCAATGGCTTACAGCAGGAAATGGACATGGAGCAGCTTGTATATGCAAGTGTCATGTATGCTGTAGGGACGAGATGCGGATTTGACTTATCTGTGCAAGAACAGGATTTTAGTCAGATCGTAAATATCAAAGACGAAGAGATCATTTACCGTCTTGGTTCCATTGTATGCGATGTCTCCTGTAGTGTTCTTAGAGAATTTAGTCGTAACTTAAAGGCAATCGAGAGCGAAAGGAGAATTGGATATGTTAGAAGAAATGACTTACAAGGAAGTGGACGGACTGCTTTATCCGCAGATAGAGATGCCGGACGAGACGGAGGATCTCACGAAGCTGGGCAAATACGGAAGGATGGCGATGAACTATCTAAAGGAGAACGAGCCGGCAAGATACAAGACGCTGATGAGATTCGGGAAGATGTACGAGAAGATGTCAGCGGTAGAGGAGGAAGCGAATCAGCTGTACGACCAGTTAGAGATGCAGTATCTGGCGAAGCACAAGCCACAGAATCCGTCATCGACAATGGAGATGTGGAAGATAAGAGAGCAGGCGAAGATGCAGGCAGAGGAAGTGGTACTGAATCAGATAGTGATGCGATTCCACTAGAATCGGATGATACAGAACTGAATAGGGAACTTGATGAAATCAATTCATTGGGTGTTAGTAAGGAAGCCGAATATACACAGGCTTCCTTTTTTTTCGACCAGAACGGGCAGGCAAGCATTGGCACCATTCATACTGAGGATGAAAACAATAATCAGTTTATGCGTCAGTTCGAGCAGGACAGAAAAGCTGCATTAGCAGGTAAATACAATTATCTGAATCCCAAAAAGTCTGCAACAGTACCAGGTGAGTATATCAAACAGGTGCTTATGAGAGGTACAGGCTTTGTCGGTGGCAAGGGCAGGGTATGCAAGATTTTTGAAACAGAGATTGATGCAGGAACCAGGGCAAAGCGTATCAAAGCAGAGTATGGTCAGGGAGGTGCAGGCTGGCCGGTTGACGGACTAGGGCTGCACGGATATGACACATTTCATGGGAATGGACTGCGTTTTCAGTGGCGAGATGAGGATGGAGAGGTTGAAGGATATGTTTCGTGGAAAGATATCGAAAAAGAGCTTGGCGTCCTTATTCTTACAGGGGAATACCAGCCTGAGACACCTCGTATTGATGAGCTTGCGATGGACGGACTCCGTGAGGATGATGAGGTCATTGATGCCGAATACCGGGAAGTGGAACCGGAAGAGGCAGAATCAGAGATTGATGATTATGCAATACCGGATGAGCCGGAGAGCTATGCTTCTAACAGAGATTATGTAAGTGCAAAAGGCATGATACCACAGGAAACTGCCGATGAAGACCGCATGGTAACACAGGCAGAATATGGTGCAGAGATAGAAGCTGAAACAACTGAAAAAGATCCATCAGAGCTTCAGTATATTACACCGATTGATTATGCCAAGCGTATTGCAGAGCTTGATGAAGACCTGCGTGATGCGGCGGAGATTCTTGTAACAGATTGCAGCTGCTACACTCCGTTTAGGGCATTCCTTATGGATGTGGTGCAGTCTGATTTTGCATTTATGCCAAATAAACTTGACCTTATCAGGGATATTGCATTAGGGACAGATAATGCAGAAAGAAAAGCATATTCCAACAATAAGTATGGTCTTGTGGAGTACTCAATCAGAAGCGGATATGTGAAGATCAGCTATAAGAACAGGAATGGTGTGCGTAAGGAAGGTGCACTCGACTGGCGTGAGTTATATGAAATCTTATCCTATATGGTAAAACAGCCATTTTACTGTGGAGAAGACCAGAAAAAGTATTATCAGGAGACAAAGCAGAAAGCTGACAGGGATAGGATGAATCCGGTCTATAAGAGATTCTTTGATATCGAGGATAGTGTAAGAGCCAATCGTCTTGAAACCAGGGAAAGAGCAATAGCGAATGGCTGGGATACCAAGATTGATGAGAATGGACATGTGGTTTCAGATGATGCAGTATCAGTATCTGTGGATGATATTCAGGCTGATACAGAATCACAGGAAACTGTAGATTTTACACCAAAGCAGGAACCAGTACAGCAAGTAGAAAGTCTTAAAAATGAGAAGAATGTTGCCGGGCAGACGAAACACAATTTCCACTATAACCTCTGGGAAATGGAAAAAGGCGGTGCTAAGACCAGATACCAGTGGAATATGGATGCAATCCGCACTTTAAAGCAGATTGAATCAGAGAACAGGCTTGCCACACCTGAGGAACAGAAAACTCTGTCGAAGTTTGTCGGATGGGGCGGACTGTCACAGGCATTTGATGAGAATAACGCAGGCTGGAGCAAAGAATATGCAGAGCTGAAAGACCTTTTATCTGATGAGGAATACAGTGCTGCAAGGGCAACAGTAAATAACGCCTTTTATACTTCACCGGAGATTGCCATGTGCATAAATTCGGCACTTGTCCAGTTTGGTTTCAGAGGCGGCAATGTATTAGAGCCATCTATGGGTATCGGTAACTTCTTTGGAAGTATGCCGGCACCAATGCAGAGAAGCAAGCTGTATGGGGTAGAACTTGACAGCATTTCAGGAAGAATTGCAAAGCAGCTTTATCAGAATGCCAATATCAGTATCACAGGATTTGAGAATACCACATATCCGGATAACTTCTTTGATGTGGTTGTCGGAAATGTGCCATTTGGTGATTACAAGGTATTTGATCCAAAGTACAACAAGTATAACTTCCGTATCCACGATTATTTTCTGGCAAAAGCACTTGATCAGGTAAGACCGGGAGGCATGGTTGCAGTAATCACCACAAAGGGAACACTTGATAAGGCAAATCCTACTATCCGAAAGTATCTGGCTGAAAGAGCAGAGCTTGTGGGAGCAGTAAGACTTCCGAATACTGCATTTAAAGATAATGCAGGAACCGAAGTGACAGCAGATATCCTGTTTTTGCAGAAGAGGGAGAGAAAGATTGATATTGAGCCTGACTGGGTACACCTTGGTGTGACCGAGAACGGAATTGCAGTCAACTCTTATTTTGCAGAGCATCCGGAGATGATGCTTGGATTTATGGAATATGATACAAGGATTTATGGACAGGACAGCAGATATACAGTCTGTGTGAATAATGACGAGAACTTCAATATGTATGAAGCATTAAACAAAGCTATCGGTAATATCAAAGCCCAGATGACAGATTTTGAGAGAGTGGCAGATGAGGCGGAGCAGACGGAGGAAGTTATCCCGGCTGATCCGGATGTGAGAAACTACACTTACACATTTTTTGAAGGAAAGGTCTATTACAGGGAAAATTCTGAGATGGTAAGAAAAGAGGTATCACAGACTGCCGAGGAGCGAATCCGAAGTCTTGATGAAATCAGACAGATAACAAGAGAGCTGATTGATATCCAGATGGATGGCTGCAGTGAGGAGGAGCTTTCTGATAAGCAGAGACTTCTTAATGTGAAATACGATGCCTTTATAAAGCAGTATGGAGCCATTACCTCAAAAGCAAACAGAATAGCTTTCAGAGATGACAGCGATTACCCGCTTCTTTGCAGTCTTGAGGAAGTAAACGAAGATGGGGAGGTGAAAAAAGCGGATATGTTTTATAAGCAGACGATTAAGGCAAAGACAGTCATAGACAGAGTGGAGACCGCTGTGGAAGCATTAAATGTATCCGTCAATGAATTTGGATATGTAAATCTTGCCTATATGCTTTCTATCTATGAGCCGGATATTACAAATGCAAAGGAAGAACTTGCAGAAAAGTTCGGACAGACAGTGGATGAGATAACGCTAAGTGATGATGCATTAGCAGAGCTTAGAAGGGCAGTCCTTGTGGAAGAGCTGGACGGACTGGTTTTCCTAAATCCAGACCGCTACAACGAGAACAATCCCGACATCGGCTGGGAGACAGCAGACGAGTATCTTTCGGGAAATGTGAGAGACAAACTTCGTGTAGCAAAGGCTATGGCGGCTGATACAGACAATCCGCAGGCAGAAAGATTTGCAGGAAATGTGGCAGCACTTGAAAAGGTGCAGCCGGAATGGATTGAAGCCTCGGATATTGATGTAAAGATTGGTACGACATGGATTGAGTCGCTTGATTATGAGCAGTTTATCTATGAGCTTCTCAATACACCAAGAAGAGCAAGGGCAGTCAGAAGCCAGTTTTACAATACAGGCATTCAGGTACACTTAAATAAGATGAGCATGGAATGGTTCATCGAGAATAAGAGCATGGATAAGCATTCAGTGGCAGCTACTAAGACTTATGGTACAAGCCGCATGGATGCTTATTCTATTTTTGAGGATACGCTGAATCTTAAAACTGTAACAGTAAGGGACAGGATTGATGACGGTGATGGCAAATATCATTACGAAGTCAATAAGAACGAGACAATGCTTGCAAGGGAAAAGCAGAACATGATCAAGGAGAAGTTCAAGGAATGGCTGTTTGCAGAGCCGGAGCGAAGACAGAAATATGTGGAGTATTACAACGAGACATTCAATAACATCCGTCTGCGTGAGTATGACGGAAGTCACTTACAGTTTCCGGGAATGAATCCGGCGATTGAGTTAAAGCCACATCAGAAGAATGCGGTGGCAAGAATCCTTCTTGGAGGAAACACCCTGTTGGCACACTGCGTTGGTGCCGGAAAGTCCTTTGAGATGATGGCTGCCTGCATGGAGCAGAAGAGACTCGGACTTGCCAATAAGACAATCATGGTTGTTCCAAAGCCACTTATCGGTCAGACGGCATCAGAGTTTTTAAGGCTTTATCCGTCAGCAAATATCCTGGTTGCCACAGAGCGTGATTTTGAAAAGAGCCGCAGAAAGCAGTTCGTATCAAGGATTGCAACAGGTGACTATGACTGTATCATCATGTCGCACTCGCAATTTGAGAAAATCCCAATCTCAGCAGAGAGAAAGGAAAGAATGCTTAACGAGCAGATTGATGAAATCAGCTATGCGATTGATGAGATGAAGGAGCGTAATGGAGAGAGATGGACTGTAAAACAGATGGAAAGCCAGAAGAAAAAGCTGGAGGAACAGCTGAAATCCTTGTCAGATGAGAGCAGGAAGGATGACCTTATTACCTTTGAGGAACTGGGTGTAGATTCTATTATGGTAGACGAAGCACATAATTTTAAGAACCTTGCGATTTTTTCCAAGATGAATAATGTGTCAGGTATCAGCAGCAGTGGAGCTAAGAAGTCAACGGATATGCAGCTTAAATGCCAGTATTTGTCTGAGATAAATGATGGCAGGGGTATTGTGTTTGCAACAGGTACACCAATATCCAATACCATGTGTGAGATGTATGTCATGCAGCTTTACTTACAGAAAGCGGCACTTGAAGAGATGGGGATTTATCACTTTGATTCTTGGGCAGCGAACTTTGGTGAAGTGACAACAGCACTGGAGCTTACTGTAGAGGGAAGCGGTTTCCGTTTTAAGAGCAGATTCAATAAATTTACAAATCTGCCGGAGCTTATGAATATCTTTCGTGAAGTAGCAGATGTGCAGACCGCAGACATGCTTGACCTTGATGTGCCGGCTCTTCGTGGCGGCAAGCCTATCATAGTGGAGTCAGAGCCTGACTGGTATGTAAAGCAGGTTATGGAAGACTTTGTTGTGAGGGCAGAGCGTATCAGAGGTGGTGGAGTTGATCCAAGTGTGGATAACTTCTTAAAGATTACCCATGAAGCAAGACTTCTTGGAACAGATGCAAGACTGATTGATAAGGATGCACCAAATAATCCGGATGGAAAGCTCAATAAGGTAGCGGAGAATGTCTGGAAAGAATATGAGAAAGGAAATGCCAACGGTCATATAGGCTGCCAGCTTATTTTTTCGGATATCGGCACACCGGGACCGGATAAGGATTTTACCATCTACGATTATCTGAAGGAAACACTGATACAGTATGGTATTCCGGCAGAGGAGATAGCATTTATCCATGATGCAAAGACCGACGCACAGAGGGATGCACTATTTAAGGAAATGAGAACAGGTAAGAAAAAAGTGCTTATAGGTTCTACAGATAAATGTGGTACTGGCGTTAATGTTCAGACACATCTGGTTGCAATGCATCATGTGGACTGTCCTTGGAAGCCAAGCTCCATTGAACAGAGGGAAGGACGAGGCATCAGGCAGGGCAACGAAAATGAAGAGGTGGCAATCTATAGATATGTCACCAAAGGAACTTTTGATGCATACAATTGGTCGCTTGTTGAAAATAAGCAGCGATTCATCAGTCAGGTCATGACAAGCAAGGCAGTAAGCCGAAGCTGTGAGGACATCGACGAGGCAACACTTTCCTATGCAGAGATTAAGGCAGTCGCCACAGGCAATCCTCTTATTCGTGAGAAGATGGAGATTGACAATGATGTCCAGAGATTAAAGCTTTTGAAGGCTTCCTATGACAACCAGAGATATGGCTTGCAGGATAACTTTATGATTAAGTACCCAAAGCTGATTAAGACAGCAACTGAAAAGCTTGCTAATGTCCGTGAGGATGTAAAGGCAAGGGATAAAGAGCTGATTGATAATCCGGAATTTGCCATTACCATAGGCAAAGCAACCTATACTGAGCGTGTGGATGGTGGAACGATGATGCTTGAAGCAATCAGCAAATGCAAGACCGGAGAGACAACTGCAATCGGTAGATTCCACGGATTTGAGCTGCTTGTGGAAAAGAACTTCCTTGGCATCAATTATATGGTGCTTCGTGGAAAGACTGAGTACAAGGCAGAACTTTCCACCAGTCCGGTCGGCAGCATGGTAAAGCTGGAAAACCTGTTCAATGGACTCCATGAGAACATTGATTTCTTAGAAAAGAAGATTGAGCAGTACCAGAATGACCTTGAAGCATCAAAGACTGAGTATGACAAGCCATTTGCGTACAGCAAGGAACTGGAAGAAAAGCTGGCAAGGCAGTGTGAACTGAATGCCCAGCTTGACCTTGAGAACGCAAAGGCTGTGGATGCAGACCTGAGCGGACCGGAGGAAGAAAGAGAAGCTGATGACAGAATGGAAACTGCAGCAATTGTAGCAGAGGATAAAGGTGCTTATTCAGCCGACAGAGAGGGCAGAATGCGATAGGAGAGTGAATAATATGAGCATAAGAAAAGTGGTCGTAGGACTACTGATTACAGCAGGGATTGCCATTATAGCAGTCCCTTTTTTCTGGCGGGCAACAGGAGAAAAACAGACAGAACAGCTCATAAGTGAATTTGAGCAGACATTGGAGGATGATTACGATGAAGAAACAGATGTGGAGGAAAAGCAAACCTCCATTAGTAAAGAGGATGAAGCCATTCTTAAAGAAGGCGGTGTTATCGGCATCATTGAGATACCGGGCATAGATATCAGGTATCCGGTAATGGAAGGAACCACAAGTAAAGTGCTTAATGCCGGGATCGGTCATATAGAAGAAACAGCAGGGATTGGGGAGAGTGGCAACTGTGTATTGTGCGGTCACAATGGCAGCAGATATGGCACATTTTTTACACCACTAAGTCAGATATCCATAGGTGATGAAGTAATGATAACCGACAAAAATGGGCTGAAGCATATCTATGAGGTAACAGAGACAGAGGTAGTAAATCCGTATGATAACAGCATCAAGACACAGGGCGATGAAAAAGAACTAACTCTTTTTACCTGTTCCCAGAAAGGAACCATGCGTTTTGTGGTCAGGTGCATTTATAAGGAGGCGGTGACGGATGAATAAGAGATACCGATTAGGTGAAATAGAAGAGGCAGTATCGGAAATGGAAGAATTAATCGACATTGAGGATGATATTGCAGAGATTGATGATGACTTTCAGATAGTCGTAAGTAGCTGGTCTGTGTATGTCGAAAGCCTGAATCTGACACTCAGACAGGGAATAGCCTGTGTATGGGATGCAGAGGAAGGATTATTTATGCCTGATTTTGATGTGACTATCGTGTATGAGGGGAACATTGAAACACAGGAGTGGCTCTATTACGAGCAGGACGGAATGGTCGTTACACTTGGCAACTGGCTTAATGGCAGATTGTCTTGTGAACAGATAGAACAGCTTTGGTGTGAGCTTATCATACCGGAGCAAAACAAAGAACAAAAAGAAAGCGAGGAATAGCATATGAAGTATTCAATTAAGGTAAACGAAGTAAGAGCAAAAGAGGGCAGCAATATCAAAGGATTTGCAACAGTGGTATTTGGTGATTCATTTAAGATTACCAATATTGCAATTCTTGAGAATAAGGATAAGGGAGAGCTTTTTGTATCAATGCCAAGATACCGCTCCAATGAGCGTGATGAAAGCAACGGTGTGATTTATAAGGACGTGTGCAACCCTATCACAGCAGAGTTTCGAGAGGAACTCTATACTAATATCCTTGATGCGTATGCAAGAATCAAGGAACCGGAGAAAGAGGAGACACAGAAGCAGGACAGAACACAGGAAATGCCGGAGTTTTCCGTAACTGTGACACCTTATGAGAGGGAAGGCAGTAACATCAAAGGACTTGCCCGTATTTACTTTGAAAACAGTTTCATCGTAAATAACATCAATATCGTGCAGGGCAAAGAGAAAATCTTTGTATCAATGCCATCTTATAAGACAAAGCAGGTGGATGAGCAGGGAAAGCCTATTTACCAGGATGTCTGCTATCCGGTCACAAAGGATTTCAGGGAAAAACTCTACAATGAGATTATCTCGGAATATGAGAAAGCAAAGGATAAGAGCAACGAAAAGGCGAGGGAGAGTGCCGAGAAACATCATGGCAATCCCGATAAAGAGAAGGACAAAGAGGCAACACCCTTTCGATAATCAGTAATCAGAGTACAGGGGCGGCCAAGGCTGCCCCATTTACAGAATGGAGGAAACAGAATGGATATGGAAGCAGGAAAAACACTTACCAATGAGGAGGTCATAAGAGAACTTCTCGAATTATTAAAGAAAAATGCCATGAAAGAGCAGGCAAACGATGTATTTGAGATATGCAGCTATGTGGATGGACTGGAGAAAAAGATTGATTCCATGACGGAAGAACTTACCAATATGCAGAAGCAGATCAAAGAAATGCAGGAAGATACACTTGTCAATAATGCAAAAAAGGCATTGTCAGAAGCACAGGAGCGACTTAATACCAGATGCAAACAGATAAAATCACAGGTGTTTCAGGTGAAAGTGCAGGTGAAATCTACTGCAAAAAGCATTGTATATGAGACTAAGGTAAAAGGCAGAGAAGCATTATACAGAGTATCAGAGTTCTTAGGAATAAAGAATAAACTTCTGAATATTCGGGAGAATGTAAGAGGAGCAATCAGAACTACGGATAAGGATATAGCCAAAACTGCATTGCTTGGAAAAGGACTTCGTGAGGCAGGACAGACAGCAGCCAATGCATTTCGTACTTTTGCAGATAAACTGGAGGTAGATTATTCACAGAAAGAACAGAAGCATACAATAACTAAAGCAGTGCTTGCACCGATGAAAGCAGTAAATAATGTGCTTGTATCAATGGAACTTCATCTGGACGCTTCGATTGATAAGCTGGATAATCTGGCAATGAATGTGCAGATAGATAA
>ENA-UOOA01006030-UOOA01006030.1-human-gut-metagenome-genome-assembly--contig:-P61old-NODE-6030-length-12033-cov-6.479880_pt1 | contig 12033 bp, 10 predicted proteins | sample MGYA00242467_ERZ724014 | MGnify/ENA metagenome assembly ERZ724014
AGCCGTTTTCGTTTGCTGCAAGTCCTGTATAGTCAAAGTCTACTTTTCCGTTCGTCACCTTGAACCAGCCGTTTTCGTTTGCTGCAAGTCCTGTATAGTCAAAGTCTACTTTTCCGTTCGTTACTTTGAACCAGCCATATTCATTTGCCGCAAGTCCGCTGATCTTGGTTGCAATCTGACCATCTTTATAGTAATACCAGTTTCCATCCTCTGCCGGTGCAAGTCCATCCGGAATAATAACCGGAGTCTCTGCATCCTGTGCCACTGCTTTTGTAACAATGTCCTGATAATTATCACTGACAATTGTGATCGTATATTCGGTTCCAATGGTCGGTGCTTTCTCCAGTGTAAAATTCAGTGCTTCCAGCGTTCCTTCTGCAAATACGGCAGAACCTCTTCCCTGACGATATCTGATGGTATAAGTCGGATTCTCCAGATCTGCCAGTGTTTTTCCATCTAATGTTACAGATACATCCGTTCCTTTAATGGCTGCTGTCGCAGATATGCTCTCATAAGTAGCTTTTACTTTTGAAATCAGCTCCTCGATCAGCTCTGCTGCCTCCGCTGAAGAAGCAGTTTTATTTGCGATCATTTCCTCAGCTTCACCGACATGCTCTTTCAGATCAGCATTGCTGTCATATCCGTTTGCTGCTTTTGCTTTATCCACCCATTTCTGAAGCTCTGTGATCTGCTCTTTAATGACCGGTGTGGACATGGTTCTTGTGATATCCGGATAGTTGGAACTGCTGATGGTCAGTGTATAAGTCGTTCCGGCTGTCGGTGCTGTCTTCAATGCAACCTTTCCATCTTTGATCTCCGCATTCTCTGCCAGTCCGCCGGATACGGAAATTCTTACGTTTTCCAGATCAGATGGAACACCGCTGATACTCAGTTCTGTGGAATCATCTTCAATGCCATACTGCAGACTGCTGAGATCTCCCTCATAGTATTTTGTCAGTTCCAGACCATTCTCTCCGCAAGGCACTTCGATAATACCGAGGTCTGTGAGCAATGTTACACTCTTTAATGTCTTTCCGTTCATATCACTGAACTGATAGAATGCATCCCCTTTTCCGTGTGCCCGTTTCAATCCCTGACCTTCTTTGATGGACCATGCGATTTCAACGTTTGGTGTCTTTGTTCCAACCCAGGTATTCTCCAAGCAGGTCATACCATAGGATTTACCCTCCGCTGTATTCAGGATTGCACCGTACAGGGTATACGGAACGGTCTCATCCTCACCCACTTTCAAATTATTGCTTGTCCCAACACCTTCCAGTGTGATCTGATAATCACCATAGCCGCCATTAAGATCCAGATCTGTAACAGACAGATATTTATTCGTTACGGCTGCTTCCTGCAACTTGCTGAAACTATATGTACCATCCGTATTTACAGTCAGTGTGCTGTATGCTGCCGGTGTGCTGTCCAGATCTGTCATGTAATAATTGTCATTCTCTGTCAGATTTTTTGCTTTTAATGTTTCATAAGTGCCTTCCGGAACTGCCACTGCCATAGTCACACCCATAATGAATTTGCCATTGTTATAAGTGCCCTTTGCCAGTCCTGTTGTTCCTTTGAATTTATTGGTTGTAGCTGTGGAAACCGCATCCAGACCTTCTTCCACCTGCCATACTGCTTTATCGGTCAGGTCATATGCAGCGTACAGATCTGTATACGGCACATTCATGGTCACATATCTGACCTCTTCATCCTGATCCCCGTCTGCTTCCGGAGCTTCTGCAATCGCCTCTGTAATAGCTTTTTTGAAATAAGAGCTGTTTCCATCGTCATATCCATTTCCAGGTGTTACAGTCACAGACTCAAATTTTCCGTCCTTTACTTCAAAACCAACGCTGATGGAATAGCTCTGCCATTCTCCAACTTCATCATTTTCCGCTACCACAGGATCAGAAGCATCTACATAGGCCTCTTTCGTGTATGTTCCATCTTTCACGGCATTCGCTCCTGTTGCCGCAAATGCACTCACCGGCATAGTTCCAGCTGTCATAGCTACTACCATGGCTCCTGCAAGCATTTTTGTCAGAAATTCCCGTCTCTTTTTCATTGTGATTCTCCTTTCCCATATGCCATTGCCTAACTTCTTTCATTCCTGTACCTGTCACATCCAGAAACCGTTTTTTCCGTCAGACAAAAAAAGAGACTTCACCTGTATATGCGTCCTGTGCCGCATGCGGGAGAAGTCTCTACCAAGTCCACAGACAGTTTTATCTCCGTCTGAAAACTCAGACTTGACAGCAACTGACCTGTGAATTTCAATGTTCAATTTTGATGGCATTTTTATTAGTGTTTCCTAACGACGGTTACTTTAACATTACAGCACCCCATTTGTCAACCGCTTTTTTTCCATTTTCTTTTAACTGAAACTTTTTCTCAACTTTCATTCCCCTTAAAGCCCGATAAATTTGAACAGCACCAGCAGCACCACTGCCCGCAGCACGGTAAACCAGATTTCATTTCCTTTCAGACTGCGGATACCGGTATGTATATTTCCTTTCGGACAGGTATCGATACATTTCTGACACTGGAAGCAGTCCCCGGAAAGTTCCGGAGCCGTATCCGGTGCCAGTTCAATATCAGACGGGCATTTCATGGTACATGCACGACAGCCTCTGATACACTCGGAACGGTCTCTGCGCAGGGTAAACAGCGGCAGTACCGGAAGTATAGAAAATACCGCTCCCATCGGACACAGCACACGGCAGAAAAAGCGTTCCTGAAATGCCATACCGACCAGGATCAGCACCAAAAGTACCAGCCCTACGATATAGCCGCCCAGTTTGAAATTACCGGCATGCAACATGGAAAATACATCCCATGGGCTCATGCCCCGCGTCTTGCTGTATACTCCGGTATAACAGCTTACTACCAGAAGCACCAGCACAACATACTTCACTGCCTGCAGATATTTTACCACCGATGCTTTCATCGTCACCGGTTTCTTTTTCCGTTTCTTGCAGATAAACACATAAAATGCGCGCACTGCATCCCCGAGACTTCCGAAAGCACAGGCAAACCCGCAGAAAAATCTGCCGAATACAACCGTAAACAGGCAGAGAGCGATCAATGTAACCACAAAGTACGTCAGCTCCAGGTGACTCTTTGCCCCCATCTGGGTAAAAATGTATTTTACACCGTTAAAAGCGGCTGTATAGGCAGACGGAATAAACAGAAAATACAGTAACTGTATCACTGCCCGCACCCACACATGCACTTTCTTCAGCGTCTTTTTATTCATCTGTTTCATTTATCTGGCACCGCCTTTCGCAAGAGCCTGTGCCGTTGCATTTTTGATTCCGGTGGAGCTGAAGGTCGCACCGCTGATGGTATCCACATCCGCGCTCTGTGCATCCAGGATCTCCGGAATGATATCGTTTGCCATCGTCAGATAGGCACTGTCTTCTTTTTCTGCAGACAGGATATCCACAGCGGCGATCCTGCCATCTGTAATGGTCACTTCCACTGTGATATCACCGCCAAAACCGGTGGCCGTACCCTGATAGGTTCCGTCTGTATAGGAACCGCCTGTCTCCCCGGCCTCTGCTGCAATTTCCGCATTTTTACGGTCTGCCTCGGCTTTGGCCGCGGCATCCGTCTGTTCATGAGCCAGTGTCACTTTACTATATCCGATCAATGCTGCCACAATGACGCATACATTGATCATCCGTATCCAAAATTTTTTCATTCTGCGCTATCCTCTCCGTCTTCGTTCCGGGCAGACTCAGTCTCTGCCAGGAATTTTTCTCTTGCCTGACGCAATGCTTCACGGCAGGCTTCTTTAATGGATTTTGACGTACAGGTCGCACGGGAAACGGTATCCAGCTCTGTCAGGTTCTGATCCACCTGTGCACCCGCATTTTCTCCACTCATATCTGTCACTGCCATACCAATAATACGGGATACCATACCGGCCATGCCGGAAGTACCGTTCACTGCACGTTTGATGTAAGAATTGTTTCCGCTGTCTCCGTCTCCGGTCACATTATTGATCTCTGCCACCCGGTCGTTTTTGATCACAACGCTTGCGGACAGATGATACGGTTCAAAGTCCTCATCCTCATCCGGCTCACACAGAACCGTTACCGGATAGGTTCCGTCTGCATAGTATACGGATTTTTTATCTGTATCAGATCCATCGTTTCCGTTATCGGTATTTCCATTATTATCATTGCCATTGTTTCCGCTATCACCTGCATTTCCATGATCCGGGGGCACCGGCTTGGATGGATTTGCAGCTGATTTTGCAGCATCCAGTGCCGCCTGGATCGCATTGATGATACCTCTGGAACTGTATGTCGCTCCGGACACGGTATCTACCCCTGTTGTCTGCTGATTAACCACACGGTTTGCCACTACTTTTGCACGGTCAAAATATGCCGCATCGTCTTCATTGGACAGAATCTCCACGGACTGGATGGTCTGATTTTGGATCACAACCGCTACGGTAATGTCACCCAGATATCCTTCTGCGGTTCCATAATAAGTGCCATCCGGATACGGGAAATTGCCGCTGACCGTCGGAACTGCCAGAACATCCTCTACTTTCTGCTCCGGCAATTCAGGCACGATCAGATCCTGCTGTCCGCCCTCACCCGGATTCACGGCAGCCTGTGCCAGTGCATTTCGTACCGCATTGATAATTCCCACGGAACTGTAGGTCGCTCCGGACACCGTGTCTACATTGGTACTCTGGGAAGCCACGATCTTTCCGGTAATGGAAGATGCTTTACTGATATAACTGCTTCCGTCGGAAGTCTCCACAATCTCAACAGACGCAATTTTCCCATCTGTGATCACGACTTTGACCTTGATCGGTCCCGCAAATCCGGTGGCGCTTCCGTAATACACACCGTCTTTGTATGAACCTGCGTCCATGGATGCTGCCAGCGTGGTGGATCCCTGTCCCTGACTCGGATTTTCTGCGGTCTTTCCGCTGTCCTTTTCACCGGTCAGCGCATTTTTGACCGCACTGATGATACCTCTCGAACTGTAAGTCGCTCCGGAGACTACATCCACATCCAGATTCTGTGACTGGATGATCCGGTCAATCACCCCTTTGGCACGGTTGAAAAATGCCGCGTCATCTGCTTCTACATTTAAAATTGTAATCGCTACGATTTTTTTATCTTTGATTTCAACAGCTACTGTGATCTTTCCTGCAAATCCGGTACCTGTTCCTTCATAAATACCATCCGGCAGATCAAATACCTGACCTTCCAGATTCATCTCCTCTGCGGTAGTATCTTCCACCGTATCGGACTCCGTGGCTTTTGGCGCTGCTTTCTGTACGGCATATACCTTTGGTGTATACGCTGCCACGGATGCTCCTGCGCAGGCAACTACCAGAATGGCAGATAATGCCGGAGCCATTGAACCAAGCTTTACGGATTTTTTTTCTTTCTGCCGGTCATTGTTTTTCACATCTGGCTCTGTCTTTTTATTTTCTTTCTTCATCATCGCTCTCCCGACCTTTCTAAAAAATATGCTGCCACACATTTTTTAATTTCCTCTCACAAAAAATGCCATCATAATATACATTAGGCTTTTCTAACGCACGTTATGATAGCATTACTTTTTTTCACAAGTCAAATATTTTTTTCTCATTTTCTCAATAAAGCGTCTTCTTGAGAAATAATGTGCAATATCTTTTCTTTTTTCTCAACTGAGCGCATGAAATAAGCCTTGCTTCGTGAAAATCCATAAAAAAAAATTTCACGCCTCGTTCTTTTTATGATATTGCAGATTTTTCCACGAATGGCTGTTTTACCCTCTAATGGGCGCTGTCAGCTGCATAAGCCCGTCTGACTGCCGGCAGAATGACTCTGGATACGATGCCGATCAGCAGACCGGTAACAAATCCGGAGATCAGCAGCACCGGAACATAAAAGATCAGTTTCAGATTTTCCACCACAAGGATCGCCACGATCAGCTGTCCGATATTGTGGCAGATTCCACCAAGTACGCTGACTGCCAGAATGGACAGTTTATCTGTTTTTTTCAGAATAAGCATCACTGCCAGGCTCAACAGACCGCCTGCCAGACTGTACATGATAGAAGCCAGATTTCCAAACATAAATCCACTCAAAAAAATACGCACAACAGAAACCAGAAATGCCTCTTTGCCGCCGATCAGATAAAGTGCAGCCACAATCACCAGGTTTGCCAGGCCAAGCTTCACACCCGGAATCCCGAAATTGATCGGAATCAGTGTTTCCACATAACTGAACACCAGTGCCAGCGCAATCATCATCGCCAGAAGTGCCACTGTTTTTGCAGATATCTTTTGTTTTTTCATACTTCTTTACCGCCCTATGTTTACTTTGTCTTGATTTCCTGAATATTTGCCGTATTGTTCATATTGATAAAATCATCCATAACGCCATCGGTAATATACAGTTTTCCGTCCTCATCCTCCATAATTGCGTCAAATCCGTCTTCTGCACAATGTTCCTCGCAGTATGCAATGGCATCCTCCGTGCCCAGTACAAACAGAGACGTGGACAGTCCATCCGCCAGTGTACTGTCAGCACTGACAATGGTGACTGAAATCAGTCCGTTATTGGCTGAATATCCGGTCTTCGGATCGATGATATGATGATATTTCACACCGGTTGCCTCATCTACAAAATAGCGCTCATAACCACCGGAAGTGATGATAGCTTTATCTCTGACACTGACGCCTCCCAGATAACCGTTCGTATCATTCGGATCCTGAATACCGACTTTCCATGCAGAACCATCTGGCTTGGAACCCAGCACATGCGCATTGCCCCCCAGATTGATCACGGCACTCTCAATACCATAACGTTTCATGACTTCCATAACTCTTCCGGATGTGTAGCCTTTGGCGATTCCACCCAGGTCAATTTCCATCCCTTCCGGAAGGGTAATGGATGATACACCGTTGTCCTCCGTCAGACTGATCCTGCCGGCATTCACCAGTGCAAGTTTTGCAGCCAGATCTTCCTTCGAAGGAACGGCAAAATCACCGGTAGTAAATCCCCAGAGCTGCATCACCGGATAAATACTGATATCAAAAGCACCCTGTGTACTCTGATAAATAGCGAGGGCACGTTTTACCAGATAGTCCGTATCCTCAGACAGTGTACCGCCCCCATTTTGATTGATCTGCGCCACTTCACTGTTCGCATCTCCAGTAGACAGCAGTGCATCCAGTCTCTGGATCTCCGCTATCCCGGCTTCCACCGCCTCTTTTGCATTCTCACCGTAAGCAGTCAATGTCATATAAGTATCCATGGCAAATACTTCACTGGTGTACTCCGTATTGCTGTTTTTTGTTGTTTTATGATCTGACGCCGCTTCACTCTGTACCGATCCTGTATCCGCATCGGCCCGGTTTATACCGCAGCCTCCCAGCGGGAAACAGACCAGTGCACCGCACAGCAGCATCATCCAGATTTTTTTCTTCATCTGCGATTATCCTCCGTACTTTCAGATCTTTTATATTCTCCTTACCCACCGCTTAGTACTCTATGCACTTGATGCGGAGAGATGCTTATTCTGTGTTCGAATTAGCACAGGCTAACGTATATTCTATTACATCCACATTTGTTATGCAAGAACTTTTATTGAATATTTTTTATCATCAACTGCATACTGTAACAAAATATTATGCTCTCTCGCGCAATTTCGCAAGCAGTTTTTTCTCCCTTCTGGAAATCTGTACCTGCGTGGTACCCATGATTTTTGCCACCTCGGACTGCGTTTTTTCCTCCACATAACGCAGATAGATCAGCTGTTGCTCTTTCGCTTCCAGTGTATCCAGCAGCTGTTCCAGAAACAGATGGTCGGTACGTTCTTCAATCTCGTTATGCCGGTCACAGATCTGTTCTCCCAATGTGATTTCTTTCCCCTGATTGCCCGGAATCGACCGGTGCAGAGAGTCCACTTCTGTATTTGCTGCCAACGACTGCACAATTTCTTCCTTCCGGATGCCTGTCTTTTCTGAGAGTTCTTCCAGTGTTGGCTCCCGCCCCACCGTATTCTGCCAGTCTGCTTCTGCCTTTCGAACTTTCCACGCAGTCTCCTTCAGAGAACGGCTGACTTTCAACATGCCATCATCCCGCAGATAACGGCGGATCTCACCGATGATGAGTGGTACGGCATAAGTGGAAAACTTCACTTCATATGCAGTATCGAACCGGTCAATGGCTTTCAGTAAGCCGATGCTTCCAATCTGAAACAAATCCTCCGGCTCATACCCCCGGTTGGAAAACCGACGCACAATGCTCCATACCAGTGGCATATTTTCCTGTACCAGCCTGTCTCTGGCTGCTTTATCTCCCTGGTGTGCCCGTTTAATTGTTTCCAACACCTGATCCATATGTAACTATCTGATCTCCTTTTTCATGACAACCCGTGTCCCTTTTCCCGGAGAAGATTCCACTTCCACAACATCCATAAAGGCTTCCATAAAAGAAAATCCCATGCCGGAACGTTCCAGATCCGGTCGTGTCGTAAACAATGGTTCCAGCGCCTGTTTGATGTCTCTGATTCCGCGTCCCTCGTCCGTAACCGCCACATACAACGTCCGTCCTGACAGGCTTGCCTCCAGCCAGATCGTGCCGCCTTTCAGATTGTAACCATGAATAATACAATTCGTCACTGCCTCAGACACAGCGGTTTTGATATCCGCCAGTTCATCGATGGTCGGATCCAGACAGCTGACAAATGCCGCCACTGCCGTGCGGGCAAATCCTTCATTTTCTGATTGTGCTGCAAACGCAATCTGCATCCAGTTTTCTCCCTGTTCCTGCGTTTCTGCCTGTGACTGTTTTTCTTTTTCCTGTATCATGCGCTTTATTCCTCCTCCATCAAGTGTTCCATGCCGGACATCGCAAATATTTTTTTCATCCGCTCATTTAAATGTACGGCATATACATGGCCACCGGACAATTTCATGTTTTTATACCGTCCAAGAATAACACCGATACCGGAACTGTCCATCCAGTCAGTGCCGGAAAAGTCAAATATAATCGTTCTGATAAAATGTGTCTCCACCATAAGATCTGCTTCTTCCCGCAGTCTGGCAGATACATGATGATCCAGCTCCTGCGGCAGAAAAATGCGCAGCGTGGTTCCTTTGATCTGATATTCACACTCCATGTTTTTGTCTCCTTTTTGGGTTTTATGTCTTCATATTTTTAGATACAAAAAAAGACAGTATCGGAAAGATCTAAGTATACCGAATTTCGGCATATTTATTTTATCTTTCGTATACTGTCTTCTACTTTCTAAAAATGCCTGCGGCATAATTCATTACTCGTTATCAGTATTGTTATCCGAGTTGTCCGCAGTTGTATTATCTGCCGCAGATCCGTCGGGAGTTCCGCCTGCCTGTGTACCGGTACTGCCGCTTGCATCCGGTACGGTAATACCGCGGGATTGCATATCATCGATCATTTCCTTACAGGTATTGCGCACGCTGGAGGAGTTTGTATGATTTTTTGCGATCTGGAACCATTTCAATGCATTGCTCTCATCTTTCTGATAGTTATAGGCAAAGGCCAGATAGTAGGCTGCTTTTCCTTCCTGATAACCTTCGTCAGTCTGTACGATGGATTCAAATTTTGTAATAGCTTCACTGTAATTGTTCTTTTCATACAGATCCAGTGCTTCACTCATATCCGCTTCCAACATGGCACTTTTTACATCTGTCAGCATGTTATCATAAATCTGCTGTGCATTTTCACTGAGCAGATCACGGTTGACGTTTGCCAGGCTCTCGCCGGCTTTTACATTTTCTTTTGCCGCATAAGCCACGTAGGCGTTCAGCAGAGCTTCATAAGATGTGTTTTTCTCCCCGGCAGAACTTGTCTCTGTCTGTGCGTCCGCTACGGTCTGCTGCAGACTGGAAATTTCGTCCTCAAGGCTCTTTATGCTCTGCTCTCTGGTTGCAATGGTTTCATTTGCTTTGACCAGCTGGGATGCCGCGTTTGTATTGGCATTTTTCCGGATACCGGGTACGATCAGGAAACACACTACTGCGATTCCGATGGCGGCACCCACCAGCAGATTGACCACTGTCAGAACAGCGGTATTATCGGTAAACTTCGCCGGACGGATGATCAGATCATTGCCGCTCTGATAACTTACCGTATCTTTTTCCTTTGTTTTAACTTTTCCATTGGCTTTCAGATGTTCATGGCATTCCTTTTTGTAACGCATGGTATTCGCATCACCGACATCTATTTTTTCTGCATTTTTTAATGCACGCAGTGCAAGATCATAGCGTTCTTCTTTCATGTATAACAGTGCCAGCAGCTGATGACCTTTCACCAGCTTTGGATTCAATGCCAGTACTTTTTTCAGCTGGATCAGTGCCAGATCCGTATTGCCGTCTTTGCAGTAAGTCAATGACTGGTTAAATTTTTTGATGGTCTGGTTCAGGTTGTCCAGACGGGCAGAACTTTTCTGGATATCTGCCAGATAAGCGGTTGCCGGATTATCCTCTCCCTGCAGACTTTTACTGATGACCCACTCGCTCAGTGCTTTCACGGATTCACCCATCTCAAAGTAAACCAGTCCCAGCAGGTTACGGGCATTGGTGTTCATTTTGTTATAGCGGAGGCTCATTTTCAGATATTCAACGGCTCCGCTCAGATCACGAACCTGTGCGCGCTCCAGTCCGTCATTGTAAAGTTTGTTGGAAATACTGGCAATCTTTTTCCAGATTTTCACATCTGCTTCACAGTTCGGACAGGTATCCATAGAATCCAGGTACGCACCACAATAATAACAATTCATCTGTGCCCTCCTATCTTCTGCTCTCTTTCAACATTTCCTGTAAAATATCCATCATATCTGTCAGATCACGATTGTAGATCGCATCTTCTGCATCTTCCACTTCCATACTTGGTTCAAATTTCTTTAATTCTTCCTCGAAATCAATCATCACAGTTCTCCTTCCACGCTTCCATCAATGCACCGATAAAATAGAGGGAACCCGTACAGAATAACTTCTGTCCCGGCTTCTTCTTATTTTTCATTACCCGGAGTGCTTCCCGATAATCAGCAAAACCGATGATCGGATGCTCTGCATCAGACTGACATCCTGTTTTCAGATTCACTGTTTTCTCAGAAATATCGTCCGATGTCTGCTCCATCGCCTGTTCTTTTAACTTGTATTCAAATAGTTTCTGCAATTTTTCAAAAGATATGCCACGCTCATTCGGAATCGTTGTTACTGCCATCTCATCCCATACAATATCGCTGGTCAGCATATCGATCGACGTACTGTAGTCCTTTTCTTTTACCATGGAAAACAGTAGCAACGGACGATAACTGTCCGCAGCAGTCAGTCGCTTCACTGCTTCGGTAAACATACCGATGCCGGAGGTGTTATGCGCCCCGTCAAAATAAATCTCCGGTGCGATCTCCTGCATCCTTCCCGGCCAGAACGCTGCTTTCATGCCTGAATGAAGCTGCTGTTCAAAAAAATCACCGGAAAATGCTGACGGATACTGCTGCTGCAGAATGCGCATGGCAAGAATCGCCAGTGCCGCATTTTCCACCTGATAATCTGCTGCTCCCGGAATCGTCCATCTTGTTTCCTTATCATACGCAGTCGAAAGCGAAAAATCAATAAAATTATTCTTAAATTCCAACATCCGGTACATTTTCTTCTCAAGGGCTGTGCAGGGACTGTGCAATTCCCGCGCACGATCTGCAATAACTGCTGCAGCCTCAGATTCATTAGCATCAAAGACAACCGGTACGCCTGTTTTGATAATTCCCGCTTTTTCCCCGGCAATCTGTGCAATGGTATCTCCCAGAATCTCCGTATGCTCCAGGCTGATAGACGTAATGATGCAAAGCACCGGATGTGCAACGCTGTTTGTGGCATCCAGTCTGCCGCCAAGTCCTGTCTCCAGTACGATATACTCCACTCCGGCCTCTTCAAAAATTACCATGCCCATGGCAAAAATAAACTCGAAAAATGTCGGATAGCCCAGACCTTTCCGTTCCAGTTCCTCTGCAGTCTTTTTTACC
>ENA-UOOA01006033-UOOA01006033.1-human-gut-metagenome-genome-assembly--contig:-P61old-NODE-6033-length-12027-cov-7.339208_pt1 | contig 12027 bp, 10 predicted proteins | sample MGYA00242467_ERZ724014 | MGnify/ENA metagenome assembly ERZ724014
CCCCAGTGGGGCTTTTAAGCGACAGAACGGTCTGCGACAGCAGATGGAGGGGCCTCGCCCCAACAAGTTCGCAGCTGTATATACGTCTGCATTGCTTGCGGGTGCTATGAAGCCTCTCAACGTGCTTCCCAAATTTGAAAATCATTTTGCAAATCAGACCGTCCGTTTTCAAGTTCAACTTGAAGCGGGCGGTTATTTTTCTGCACAAAAATTTTCGAGTTTGCAACCGCAGCAAGCAGGGCGAGTTGGTACCAACTCACGATTTTTGAATTTTGAATTTTACAGCATGGACATCTTCAACCGCTGCGAAAACACCAACGATGTGCTGCTGCATGAGAAATCATGCAGTGGCTTTTTCTTTTTACAAAAGATGCACTTGACCTAAAGCTGACTCTAAGTGTTACAATCAGGGGGTCAAACGGGTTGTTTGAACCTTTGGGTTCAAACAAGTGAACAAAGTGGAGATTCCGGGAAATGCAGACTTGCGCTATACTGGAACCAGAAAAAGAGAGTATCTCAAAGGAGGAACGACCGATGAAGAAAGTCTTGATTTTGTCTGGCAGTCCCCGCAAGGACGGCAACTCCGATCTGCTGTGCAGTGAGTTTATGCGTGGTGCGCAGGAGAGCGGCAACGAAGTGCAAAAGATCTTCGTGCGCAGCAAGAAGATTGTGCCCTGCAATGCCTGCTATTACTGCCGCGACCACGACGGCAAGTGTGCCCTGAACGATGACATGAGCGAAATTCTGGACGCAATGCAGGCGGCAGATGTTATCGTGATGGCAAGCCCAGTGTACTTCTACTCCATTGATGCACAGATGAAGATCATCATCGACCGCAGCCTTGCCCGGTGGACGAACATTCCGAACAAGGAGTTCTATTTCATCATGACCTGCGCGGACGATAACCGTGCTGCCATGGCCTGTACCTTGGAGTGTTTCCGGGGCTTTACCGCCTGCCTGAATGGTGCCAAGGAAAAGGGGGTCATCTACGGCACCGGCGTATATCGGCCCGGCGAGGTGATGTCCTCCCCGGCCATGAAGGAAGCCTACGAGATGGGCAAAAACGTCTGATTTCCCAGTTTTATATAAAGGAGTGTAACGGCTATGAACAATTTTCTGTTTGAAAACAAGACCAAGGTTTATTTCGGCAAGGGTGGCGTGAAGGAATATCTGGGCTGTCTGCTGGAGCACTACGGCGATACCGTGATGCTGGCCTACGGCGGCGGTTCTATCAAGCACAATGGTATCTATGATGAAATCGTCGGTATTCTGAACGCCGAGGGTAAGCGCATCGTGGAGTTTCCCGGCATCATGCCCAATCCCACCTACGCCAAGGTGCAGGAGGGTGCAAAGCTGGCCCGTGAGAACCATGTGGATTTGATCCTTGCCGTGGGCGGCGGTTCCGTGTCCGACTGCTGCAAGGTGGTGTCCGCACAGGCCAAGGTAGACGAAGATTTGTGGGAGCTGGAAAACACCAAGCATACTCGTCCCACTGAGTTCATCCCGCTGGGCACCATCGTCACGGTGTTCGGTACCGGCTCCGAGATGAACAACGGCGCGGTCATCACCCATGAGGAAAAGAAGATTAAGGGGGCCCTGTGGGGTGCACAGGCCGACTTTGCTTTCCTCGACCCCACCTACACGTTGTCCGTTCCCATGAAGCAGGTCATTTCCGGTGCGTTCGACACCCTGAGCCACGCGATGGAAACTTACTTCGGCAAGCCGGACGAGAACAACCTCTCCGATGACATCAACGAAGCCGTCATGCGCAGCGTCATCCGCAACATCCGCGTCCTGTTGACCGACAAGGACAACTACGAGGCCCGCAGCGAGCTGGCATGGGCTTCGGCTATGGCCGAAAACGGCATCCTGAAAATCGGCAAGGTCACCGACTTCCAGTGTCACATGATCGAGCATCAGCTGGGTGCCTACACCAACTGCAACCACGGTGCTGGTCTGGCGGTCATTCACCCGGTGCTGTACCGTCACCTGCTCCCGGCCAACACCGCACGGTTCGCCCGCTTTGCACAGAACGTCTGGGGCATCGACCCGGCGGGCAAATCCGAGCTGAAACTGGCACAGGCTGGCGTGGAGGCTCTGACGGCCTTCATCAAGGAGATCGGGATGCCCACCACCTTTGCAGAACTGGGCATCCCTGCCGACACCGACCTCAAGGCTGTGGCCGATTCCACCGTGCTGACCGGCGGCTGCTGCAAGAAGCTGCGCCGCGAAGAGCTGCTGGACATCCTCAACGCGTGCAAATGATCGCTGCATACGAATAGAGGGGTGTTTCGTATGAAGAATAAAATTTCCCGCCGCCAGTTTTTGCAGGCAGCCGGCGCATCCGCTGCCGCACTGCTGCTGGCTTCCTGCTCCGGCAATTCCGCCAGCAGTGTAAGCAGTTCTCCCGTGGCTTCTTCGGAAGCTGCCAGCACGGTGGTGACCACGGGCAAAACGCTGGTGGTGTATTTCTCCGCCACCGGCACAACGCAGGGTGTGGCACAGACCATCGCCGACACCGTGGGTGCTGACCTGTTTGAAGTCGTTCCGTCCGACCCTTATACTTCCGATGACCTGACTTGGACGAACAACGACAGCCGCGTTTCCCGCGAGCACAACAATGAGGACCTCCGCGCCGTGGCTCTGGAAAACACCGATGTGGACGGCTGGGACGATTACGACACCGTGTTCATTGGTGATTCCCCTCTGGTGAGAGGAACCTCGCCCCCTACTAAAAAAGCATTTTTTTAACTGCACCCTTGCTTGTTCCAAAACGGACGCGTCCGTTTTGGCAGCAGGGTGCAGTTTGCATTTTCATCCGGTGCGGTTTGTGTTACAATGAAAAAAAAGCAAAAACAGGAGGGGCTGTTTATGATAAAATCCAACTACCCGGAACGCACGGGAAAGCATTTCATTTGCTACTGCAACCAACAGATCCCCGGCACCAGCGATTACAGCATTGCGCAGGCAGCATTTCAACATATGGATCACATTCTGGAAGTCTCGCAGGAAACGCTGGCGGAGGAATCCCATCTGTCCGAAGCTTCGGTCAGCCGGTTCGTGCACAAATGCGGCTTTGATACCTTTCAGAAATTCAAACAGCAGGTGGCCATGTTCCTGTCCTGGCGCGGACGCCGGAAATTCCAGGAGCAGCTGCTGGCGCATCACGGAAAAGCCAATGCCGACATTGCAGCACAGCTGTGTGAAAGCGCCCAGGCCAATCTGCGCGAGACGGTACAGAACATGAATTTCTCCAATTTGCAGGTCATCATTGAGCAGCTGCGCAGGGCAAAGACCATCTACATCATCGGGGACACCCGGGACATTTACTGTTTCTATTCCTTCCAGCTGGATCTGCTGTGCAGCGGGAAGACCGTGTATCTGTACAACATCGACAACATCTCCAAAACCATGCTGCCCCAGATGGACCCGCACACCGCCATCGTACTGCTGTCCGTCCACGCACAGTGGTACAATGAGGAAATGGCCTATCTGTGCAGCGCGGCAAAGGAAAAAGGCACCTACCGCATCATCTTCTCGCAGGATGAACCGCTGGAAGGGGTAGACAGCGAGCTGTGCTATCGGTTCGGGCAGGAAGGGAGCGTCAACGACGGTTACCACTCTCTGATGATCCTGGGCCAGATGCTGAGCGTGCTGTTCTATCGGACAGACGTATAGGATACAACAGCTTGCAAATCCTGCAAGCAACTTTCATGACGTGATGTTGAAAAAGTCTTCTCGGCGCAGTAAAGTAAATGTGCAAGATGCACAAGCGAAGTGCAAAGATGATCGTTGTTGAATTGCTGTAAAGAGAAGGAGAATCCATCATGAAAAAGCTTACGCGTCGTGATTTCCTGCGTACCTCTGCTCTGACCGGTGCCGCTGCTGCTCTGGCCGGTGCCATGCCGCTGGCGGCAAGCGCTGCCGCTGCATCCAGTGAGGACGAAAACTGCATCGATTCCGTGTCCACTGCCGTCAAGTCCCTGAAGAACACCCAGCCCACCACGACCTCTGTGGTCCATCTGGACAAGGGCTACGTCATGGGCTACTGCGAGCGCGGCATCCACAGCTTCCGCGGCATCCCGTATGCCACCCATAAGCGCTTCAAGTACGCAGAACCCATTGCACAGTACGGCACGGCAGAGAATGCGACGGTGGCATTGACCAACGGTTCCGTTTCGCCCCAGAGCAACACCCAGACCGAGTATTCCAACTACTTTGCAACGGCTGCATTCATGACCCCTTCCGAGTCGGATCTGTTCACCACCGAGAGCCAGTGCCTGAACCTGAATGTCTGGACCTCTTCCATGGATGCCGGCGCAAAGAAGCCGGTCTTGGTGTTCATGCACGGCGGCGGCCTGCAGAACGGCTCTTCGCTGGAACTGAAGATCTACAACGGCAAGTATTTTGCGGACTACACCAACTGCGTGTTCGTCTCGGTCAACGCCCGTCTGAACTATGTGGGCTTCCTGGATCTGTCCTCCATCGGCGGTGACACCAACGTGGGCGTGGCCGATATGGTGCTCTCCCTGCAGTGGGTGCGGGACAACATCGCCAAATTCGGCGGCGATCCCTCCAATGTGACCATCCTGGGTCAGTCCGGCGGCGGCACCAAGGTCACCGCACTGGCATCTGCCCCGGCGGCACAGGGTCTGTTCAGCAAGATCGCCTACATCAGCGGCGGCACTGCAACCGGCCGCAGCCCGGAAGAAGCAGCGGCCAACGCACAGAAGCTGGTCGACTACGTCCGCGCCAATGTGGCCGATCTGGCCAAGGCCAGCGATGCCGAGATCTTTGCATACCTGCAGGACCTGCACTACGACACGCTGGTCAAGCACTGCGAGGGTGCCGGCGTGAATTACACCCTGACCACCGGTTCGGAGTATTTTGCTTCCAACTTCTTCGATGCCAACGGCAATCTGAACGACATTGCCGCACAGTACACCTATCTGACCAGCGCAGCCTGGGCCGAAATGGCTCCCGGCAACAGTGCCGAGGCTGTTCTGTACGGCAAGCCCGGTGAGGCCAAGGGCAACATCTCCGAAGAGGAGCGCGACCACCGGATGCACGAGAAGTTGGGCGGTAATTATGACCGCGCCAAGGAAGCTTTTGCAAAGGCTTATCCGAACCACGACTTCTACGATATGCGTTCGCTGGTCACCTTTGCGGGCCGCAGCATGACCGCCAACATCGCCAAGCGTACCACGGTGTATGAGTGCGTGGTGGCCTACAAGCTGCCTTACTTCGGCGGCATGACCATGATCCACACCGCCGACATCGGCTTCTGGTTCCACTCTCTGGACTCCGTCCAGTACCAGATTGCAGGCGATGAGGCCAATGCCTACGCTCTGCAGGATACCATGGCCAGCGCACTGGCAGCTTTCTGCGCCGCCGGCGATCCTTCCACCCGCAAGCTGGCTTGGGATCCCTACACCACCGCAAATCCCCGCACCATGATCTTTGATACCAAGAGCCAGTGCAAGGACAGCAGCTTTGACGACGAGCTGGAGCAGATTCTGAACAGCTGATCCGCAAGATACATAAGTTTTTTCCATCCAGGCAGGGAGTACCTGTCCGGGGAACTGGCCGCTGGAAGGCGGTTCCCCGGCACTGCCCGGATAACGTTGAAAAGGAGTACCTGATATGGCAAGTAAATACGATGGTCTTGCCCGCATCATTGTTCAAAATGTCGGCGGCAAGGACAACATTGTTTCTCTGACCCACTGCATCACCCGTCTGCGCTTTACGCTGAAAGATGAGAGCAAAGCACAGACCGAGATCCTGAAAGAGATCGACGGCATCGCCTCCATCATCCAGAAGGGCGGTCAGTACCAGATCGTCATCGGCAACGAGGTCGGCGATGTGTACGACGCCGTGTGTGCAGTCGGCCACATCCAGCCCGGCGGTGCCGTGAACGAAGACGGCACAGCTGCAGCGGAGACCCGCGAGGGCAAAAAGAAGAATCCCTTCGATGCCTTCATCAGCATCGTCACGAGCGTGTTCACCCCGTGCCTGGGCGTTATGGCGGCCTGCGGCATCGTCAAGGGTGTGCTGTCCATGCTGGTGGCCGCCGGTCTGATGGACGGTGCCGGCGGAACCTACAACGTCCTTTATTCTCTGGGCGACTGCTTCTTCTACTTCATGCCCATCCTGCTGGCCTACACCGCTTCCAAGAAGTTCGGCCTGCCGGAACTGGAAGGCATGGTCATCGGTGCCGGCCTGCTGTATCCCTACCTGCTCAGCTCCAGCACCATGGTGCATGACAACATCTTTGGCATTCCGGTCGTGATGCCCTCCACCGGCGATTACACCTCCAGCGTCATCCCCATCATCTGCGCCATCGCCTTTGCGGCCTGGTTCGAAAAGCTGTATGCCAAGCACATTCCCAGCAGCATCAAGCTGTTCGGCGTGCCGGTCATCACCTGCACCGTGACCTTCTGCCTGACCCTGTGGGTCATCGGCCCCATCACCTCTCTGGCTGCTCAGGGCCTGAGCGCCATTTTTACCGTTCTGAACAACATCAGCGCGGTCCTGATGGGCGCCGTGGTCGGCGGTCTGTGGCAGATCCTGGTCATGTTCGGCCTGCACTGGGCCGTTGTGCCGCTGGGCATCAATGAAGTCAGCGTCAAGGGCTTCACCCTCATCATGCCCGGTATGCTGGGCACCACCTTTGCTCAGATGGGCGCTGTGGCCGCCATCTGGGTCAAGTCCAAGAACAAGAAGCTCAAGAGCCTCTGCCCGCCGGCCTTCATCTCCGCCATTGCCGGTGTGACCGAGCCTGCCATCTATGGCATCACCCTGCCGAAGAAGACCCCCTTCATCATCACCTGCGTGGTTTCCGCCATCGGCGGCGGTGTGCTGGGCGCACTGAACACCGTGCAGTACACCATGGGTGCGCTGGGCATCTTCTCCTGGCCGACCTTCGTCAACACCGCCACCAACGATGCCCATGGCATGATCGTTGCCATCGTGGTCTCTCTGGCCTGCACGGTCGCAGCCTTCATCGGCGTACTGCTGACCTACAGCGACGAAACGTAACGTTCCATCCCGGCACTTCTAGTTATCCGCAGCAGGAGCTTTACAGGTGCCGGGGCTGAAATCCCCCCTGTTCCCATCTCAGAAGCGGGACATCTCGACCGACCTGCGCGGAGATGTCCCGCTTTATTTTTGACTGCAAACAAAGGAGTATGACCATGAAACACATTCAGTTCCCGGAAAACTTCCTCTGGGGCGGCGCAACGGCAGCCAACCAGTGCGAAGGTGCCTACAACGAAGACGGCAAGGGCCTGTCCATTCAGGACATCATGCCCCACGGCATCAAGGGCGAACCCACCGCAGAACCGACCCCGGACAACATGAAGCTGGTGGCGGTGGACTTCTACCACCATTATAAAGAGGACATCCAGCTTTTTGCGGAGATGGGCTTCAAGGTGTTCCGCTTCTCCATGGCCTGGAGCCGCATCTTCCCCAACGGCGATGACACCGCCCCCAACGAAAAGGGCCTGCAATTTTACGATAACGTCATCGCCGAGTGCGAAAAGTATGGCATCGAGCCGCTGGTCACCATCAGCCATTATGAAACGCCGCTGCATCTGGCCAAGGAATACGACGGCTGGCGCAGCCGCAAGCTCATCGACTTTTATCTGAACTTCTGCAAGGTGTTGTTTGCACGGTATAAGGGCAGAGTGAAATACTGGTTGACCTTCAACGAGATCAACTCCATCCTGCATTCTCCGCTGATGAGCGGCGGCATTATGACCCCGATGGACAAGCTGACCCAGCAGGACTTGTATCAGGCCATTCACCACGAACTGGTGGCCTCGGCCAAGGCGGTCAAGTTAGCACATGAAATGATGCCCGGCGCCCTGGTGGGCTGCATGATCCTCGCCATGCCCACCTATCCACTGACCCCGAACCCGGACGATGTGCTGGCGGCGCTGAAGGCAGAGCAGAAGAACTACTTCTTTGCAGATGTCCATGCCCGCGGCTATTACCCCAAGTACCTGAACGACTATCTGGACGAGCAGGGCGTGCACATCCAGATGGAGCCGGGCGACGAAGAGGTCCTGAAGAACACGGTGGACTTCCTCTCGTTCAGCTATTACGTCAGTGCCTGCGAAACGACAAAGTCCTATACCCCCGGCGAGGGCAACCTGCTGGGCGGTGCCAAGAACCCCTACCTGAAAGAAAGCGAGTGGGGCTGGCAGATCGACCCGGTGGGTCTGCGCGTTGTCCTGAACGAATACTATGACCGCTATCAGAAGCCGCTGTTCATCGTGGAAAACGGTCTGGGTGCCGTGGACAAGCTGGTGCCGGACGGCAAGGGCAGCTATACCGTCCACGATGATTACCGCATCGACTATCTGCGCCGACACCTCATCGAGGTGGGCAACGCCCTCCGGGACGGTGTGGACATCATGGGCTACACCAGCTGGGGCTGCATCGATCTGGTCAGCGCATCCACGGCCCAGCTGAAAAAGCGGTATGGCTTCATCTATGTAGACCGCAACGATGACGGTACCGGTACACTGGAACGCTACAAAAAGGATTCCTTCTACTGGTATCAGAATGTCATCCGAACCAACGGCGAATGCCTGAATGAACAGACGTAAAAAATCCGCAGCCGGATCCATCAATCCCGTTCCCGCCCTCCATACACCCGGTGCGATGGTGTCTGCGGCCCTGCGGGATGCCAGGTTCATCACCGCGCACTCCCCGCACGCGGAGGATGGCCCGCAGCTTCGTCAGGAGAACAGTGCCGCCTGTTTCTGCGCGCTTCCATAAAACAAACCGAAACGATCCGGACCAGCATCTGCAGATGCCGGTCCGGATCGTTCTGTTTCGGTTCCGCAGCGCGGAGGGGAAAAGCAGCCGCTTACGCGCTGCTGCAGGAAATGTGCTCGATGCAGTTCTTTGCCGCTTCGATCAGCCCCTGCGCGGCCGGGGACATGGCCTGATTTTTCTTCCAGGCCAGCACCACGTTGCCTTCCAGTTTCGGCGACAGCGGGCGGAAGCACACCCCGTCGTAGGTGCAGTTTTTCTGCAGGCTGAGGTGTGCCCCCATGCCCTGCTGCACCAGCATGGAGAGATTGAAGGACAGATTTCCGCAGGCGATCAGATTCAGATCCTCGGCATACGCGCCGAACCAGTTCATCAGTTCCCGCTTGACCAGATCGCGCCGCGCAAACAGCAGCGGCTTGTCCGCAAGGTCCTGCGGCGTCACGACTGCTTTTTCCGCCAGGTCGGACGTTTTCGAGACCAGAACGCCCCATTCTTCCCGGATCGGCACCCGCACGAACTCGTATCTGCTCACATCCACCGGCTCCAGCAAAAAGCCGATGTCCAGCAGGCCGCGCTCGATCCGCTCCTTGATGTCATCGGAATTGCCGCTGTAGACCTCATAGCGCACCTGCGGGTGCTGCTCGTGAAACCGTGCCAGGATCTGCGCCAGAAGCACGCTGCTGCGGTATTCTCCGCTGCCAATGGCAACTTCCCCGCTCAGCACCTGCTGCTGTGCCAGCTCCTGCTTTGTTTTGTCCGCCAGCGAGACCAGCTCCCGGGCACGGCGCCGGAGCAGCATTCCCTGCTCCGTCAGCACGATGCTGTGGCTGCTCCGGGTGAACAGCTGCACCCCCAGCTCTTCTTCCAGCTGCATCATCTGCCGGGAAAGCGTCGGCTGGGTCACATGAAGCAGTGCCGCCGCCTTTGTGATGTTCTCTTCCCGTGCCACGACCAGAAAATATTGCAGTGCCCGCAGTTCCACCGTGCAGCCCTCCCTGTTTGCATTCTGGGAATATTGTAGCAAATCCGGCAAGATTTCACAAGTCCGGCCGCCGCTTACCCGGTCTCTGGATGGACGGCGGCATTCCAGGCGCACACGACCCGGCAGCAGGCAAAGAACACCAGCAGTGCGCAGTCCAGCGGGACACGGCGCAGGGGCACCCGCTGGATGGACTGCGCGGCCTGCTGCACGGCGGTCTCTGCCGCCGTTTCCGGCAGCGCCAGCCAGAACAGCGCCAGTGAGAGCGGCAGGTGCAGCAGTCGCCCGGCCAGCAGCGGACGCAGCGAGACCTCCGGCGGGCAGAGGGTGCGCACCTGCAGCAGGACGGACGCCCCCTGCAGGCTCAGTGCAGCACAGCACAGGCTGCTGGCCCACAGCCCGGTGCGGGATGCGGCATCGCACCCGGAGCACACTTCCAGCAGCATGGCGGGCAGCACTGCCCAGGATCCCGGCAGAAACTGCCCGCACCCCGCTGCCAGTAGGCGGAAATACAGAATGAATCCGCACAGTTTCAGGTACTGCACCGCCGCCTGCGCAATGACCGCGTCCAGCCGGAGCGGTTCCGGCGGCAGGGCGCACACCGGGCGGGCCGGTCCCGCTTTTCTCCGGCGGGGCAGGCGGTACAGCAGCGCGGCCGTCAGATACCCGGCCAGCAGCTGAGCCGCAAACAGCCGGACACCCACTGCACGGCTGCCCAGCAGCGTCTCCCCCACCGTCAGCACCACAAAGGACGGCCCGGAACAGACGCAGGCCGGCAGCAGGGCAGAGGCTTCTTCCGGGGTCAGCTCGCCGGTGCGCACTGCCTCGGCAGAGGCCGCTGCCGCCGGGGCGAATCCGCCCAGAAAGCCCAGCAGCAGAACGCTGCCGGCTCCCCGCCGCCGGATGCCGATGAGCCGTGCCGCTGGACAGAATGCCCCGCCCAGCAGTGCCCCGCCGCCGCACCGCATCAGCAGCGCCGACACGCTGAGGAACGGGACCAGCGACACCAGCAGCGGCCCGCCGCAGAGGGCAAGCCCCGCCTGCAGTGCCCGGGCACAGGTCTGCGGTGCCGCAAACACCAGCACTGCCGTTGCCGCGGCCAGCGCCAGCAGCAGCCCCCGCTGCAGCGATCCGGTCTGATTCATAAGCACACCCCTCCCCTCCATATATATGGAAGGAGAGGCCGGGCTTAGAAGTTGTTTGGATTCCTGCGGAAATGGGGGGACGCGAATGCCGTATCAGCGCCGCAGACGGCTTTCCCTGTGGGGCTGGCTTGGCCTGCTGTTCCGCCAGCCGCCCCGGAACGCCTACCGCCAGCCCTCGGTCTACCTCAGCGGCGGGCGGATGGAGGTCGAGCACTTCCGCACGATCCTGTTTTATGAGGAAGACCGCCTGACCGTGCAGCTGCCCCGGGGCGTGTTCACGGTCTACGGCAGCGGCCTGCGCATCGAGACCCTGACCGCCGGACGCATCACCCTGCGCGGGACCTTTCTGCGCACCGATTTTTCCAGCGATTGAAGGGAGGAGCGGCATGGAACCTGTCCGGTACTGGGCCGCCGTTGCCTTTACGGCGCAGAACGGCTGCCCCGAAGCCTTGCTTTCCCAGGCTGCGGCCGATGGGCTGCACCTGTTTGCCGTTTCTGCCCTGCCCGGCGGGTTTTCCGGGTGCTGTGCGGCACGGCACTACCGCCGTCTGGCCGGGCGGGCACGGCACCTGCACGTCCGCCTGCGGGTGCGCCGGCGGCTGGGGCTGTACTTCCGCCTGCGCCCTCTGCTGCACCGGAGCGGGCTGTGGGCAGGGCTGTGTCTGTTCGTGCCGCTGCTGCTGTGCAGTCAGCAGCTGGTCTGGGCCGTGGATGCTTCCGCCCTCACCCGGGGGCAGCAGGCACGGGCAGCAGCCGTTCTGCGGGAAGCCGGACTGGCACCCGGCGCCATCGTGACCGAAGCCCGGCTCACCGCCGTGGAATACGCCCTGCTGCAGAGCGGAGAGTTCTCCTGGGTCAGCCTGAATTTTGCCAAAGGACGGCTGGAAGTTCTGGCCGCTGCGGCCAAGCCCAGGCCGGACATTGCCGCAGGCACCCTCCACGGCCTGCGCGCCCGGTGCGCCGGCACGGTGGTCTCCGCCAATCTGGTCAGCGGCACCCTGCTGGTCGCCCCCGGCCAGGCGGTGGAAGCCGGGCAGGGGCTGATCGGGACGGCGCGGGCGGAACGGGACGGCACCCTGATCTTTGCCCCGGCGGCCGGCACCGTGCTGGCTCAGATCACCT
>ENA-UOOA01006034-UOOA01006034.1-human-gut-metagenome-genome-assembly--contig:-P61old-NODE-6034-length-12027-cov-7.017792_pt1 | contig 12027 bp, 9 predicted proteins | sample MGYA00242467_ERZ724014 | MGnify/ENA metagenome assembly ERZ724014
GAGTTTGCGCCCGCGGGCGCAAATAAAGCTTTAACCATTTTCTCCGGCGATATGTGCGTCAGAGAAAATTTTTTTTTTGACACGCTCAATCCCCCAGTTTTACTGGGGGGTTACTTTTTATCCGACAGGGCCGGGCATCAGATGCTCTTCCGCCGCTATGCCCTCTTCCGGCAAAATACGGACTTCCAGCCCGGTAATGTAGTTTTCCGGATGGCCTTCACAGCATTGATCGACGATATTCGGCGTGATCACGCAGTCATCCACGCGCAGCTCCCGGCGGCTCGCTTCCGCGAAAAGACGATCAATGGAGTCCTGAATCGAGAGATACGGTCCGTAATGATATCCGCAGAGATACTCGCCCGCAGGAATATAGGAGAGAGCCTGCTCCGCCATCAGCTCGGGGAAACGGTATTCCTGCACGGGGGTGTCTTCGTAAAGCAGAGCGCCGAACCATTTGCGCTCACCGCGGTAAAAGCCGACGGTAGGATAAAAATAAAAAAGCTCATGCGTGAAGAGATTGATTTCATCGCCAATGTGCAGAAAGGCGCGGCGCGGAAACGTCCGGACGGAAAACTTTCCTCTCTGGCTGGAGGATTGCTCCCGGTCGATAAATTCCACTTTTTGCTGGATGATCTGAATGGTAGCGTTCAGCTCGTCGCATTGGCGGCGAAGTTTTTCCGCCTGTTCTGAGAGCATTTCAAGATTGTCCCGCAACGCGTTGTTATGGAGAAAATCCCGTATCTGGGCGAGCGGGTATCCAAGGCGGCGCAGATATCGTATGGTGGCGAGCGGATAGACCTGGTCAAAGTGATAAAACCGGCGGCTGTTTTCGCTGTTGCGTACCTGCGGGACGAGAAGCCCTTTTGCGTCATAGTGGCGGAGGAGCTGCACATCCATGTCGAAAATTTTTGCAAGCTCGCCGATCGACAAAAATTCTTTCATAAAACCTCCCAAGTTTTCTCCGGCACTGTCGATTGGTTTTGTAGGAACATCAGAAAAGCTCCGGAAACAGAAAAAAAGACTTGAACCTAAAACCATTATAGGTTGTAGCGTGAGCATATCATTTTTCTGCGATCGAATCAAGTTGATGGAGGAAGAACATGCAAACTTTTTTGAAGAACGGCTATATCGTCTCCATGGATCAAAACGACACCGTGTTTGACGGCGGCGGGGTGCTCGTGGAAAACGACCGCATCACGGCGGTCGGCCGGATCGATCCGGCGAAGATCTCGCCCGACGCGGAGGTCATCGACCTGCGCGGAAAATATGTTCTGCCCGGATTTGTGAATACCCACGTCCACACCTCGCAGCAGATATCCCGCGGCGTCGGCGACGATGTGGATTTTATCTGCTGGCTGCACGAGAGAATGTGGCCCTTTGAGAGCAATATGACGGAGGAGGATTCCTACGTTTCCACACTCATGACGAGCCTGGAGCTGATCCGCTCCGGCGTAACGTCGTTTGCCGAGCCGGGCGGTCAGTTCGTCTCCGGCATGGCGCGGGCCACGGAGCAGTCCGGCCTGCGCGGAAAGCTCGCCAAGTCGGTGATGGACTGCGGTGAAGGCCTCCCGCCGATCTGGCAGCGCACGATGGAGCAGGAGCTTGAGCAGCAGGTCGCGGATATCGAAAAATATCACAATACCGCTGACGGGCGCGTGCAGGTCTGGTTTGGCCTGCGGACGATATTCAACAACACCGATGAGCTTTGCGTCCGCACAAAAGAGCTTGCCGACAAGTACGGCGTCGGCATTCACATGCACGTGGCGGAAGCAAAGGAAGAAAAGGAATACACCTATGCGCGCTGGGGCGAGGGGACGGTGAAACACCTCGAACGGCTCGGTGTGCTGGATAAAAATCTCCTGGCAGTACACACGGTCTGGCTGACCGATGAAGAGCTGGAGCTCTTCCGGAAGCGGGAAGTGAAGATCTCGCACAATCCCGCGTCGGCCATGCGGGTGCTGGGTTTTGCCCGCGTTCCGAAAATGCTGCAGATGGGACTGATGCCGTCCATCGGCACAGACGGCGCTTCGTCCTCCAATCACATGGACATGGTGGATGAAATGTGGCTCACCAGCCTTATTCATAAGGGGTGGCGGCTCGATCCGACGGTGGTCCCGTCACAGGATATCCTGCGCATGGCGACAAAGTGGGGCGCGCGTGCGCTTCTCGATGAAAATCTGTATGGCAGTCTGGAAGCCGGAAAAAAGGCCGATTTGATCGTTATTGATCCGCACGGACCATCCATGATGCCGGTCAACGATAAAATTGCCGCGCTGGTCACGGCGATGCATTCGGCCAATATCGAATCCACGATGTGCGACGGCAAGTGGCTCATGCGTGAAAGAAAAATCCTGACGCTTGATGAGGAGGCAATTTTGAAAGAGGCTTGTGAACGGGCCGCAGCCATTTATAAGCGTGCGGGCATCGTTCTGCCGGACCGTTTTCCGGTCGTAAAAGTCTAAACTGGTTTTCTGCGGTACACCGTGCCGCCGGAAATAAAACGGGTCAACAAAATACAAAAATTTTTGGAGGTACAGCATGAATCTGAAACTACTGTCTGTCGCCAAAGGCGAAACTCCGGCCGATCTCGTCATTCGGAACGGAAAGATCGTCAACGTTTACTCCGGTGAGATCTGCGAGGGCGGCGTGGCCGTCTGCGGCGATACGATCGCGGCCGTCGGCGATGTTGATTACTGCGTTGGCGAGAACACCCGCGTTGTGGATGCGGAAGGAAAGTACCTGACTCCGGGATTTCTGGACGGACATATCCATCCGGAAAGCTCCTCTCTGGCGATTCGGTCCTTTGCGGAAGCGGTTCTCTCTCACGGCACCACGGGCATCATGACCGACCTCCACGAGGTAGGCGTTGTTTCCGGTCTGGAAGGCATCGAAGCGATCCTGAAGGAAGCGGAAACGACCGACCTCAAGCTCTATTTTGTTGTTCCTTCCCATGTCCCGTTTTCCCCCAATCTCGAAACGAGCGGAGGCCGCTTCAATCCGGAGATCATCCGCCGCGCGCTTCGCCGTCCGGACGCCGTCGGCCTGTCGGAATGTGTCGGCCCCTATATTATGGCGGGCTTCCCCGACCTGCTCGAATCGTGTGACGACACGCTCTCCATGCCCGGAAAAACGCTGCAGGGCCATCTTCCGGATATGTACGGCCCGGCCCTGAGCGCATGCGTGGCGGCCGGCGTTTCCACCGATCATGAAGGGTTCTGCGAGAAAGACGTTTTTGAGCGTCTTCGCAACGGCTGCCATCTCATGATGCGCGAGGGCAGCGCCGCCCGCAACATGCCGGTGCTTCTCAAGACCGTGATGGAAAATCATCTGGACACCGCCATGGTCAGCATTGTCACCGACGACCTCCATACCGTCGATCTGCAGCAGCGCGGCCATCTGGACGATGCGCTCCGCACGGCGCTCGGCATGGGGCTGGATTTCGTAAAAGCCATTCAGATGGTCACGGTCAACTGTGCCCGCGCGTTCAATCTTGACCGTGAGATCGGAGGTCTCGCTCCCGGCCGCCGCGCGGATATCAACATCACCACCGGAGCGGAAAATTTCCGCGTGCTGACCACGTTTGCCGGCGGCCGCCAGATCACCGATAACGGCAAGCTGCTCGTGCATTATGAAACCGCGCAGCACGAGCCCTGCGTGCTGAATACCGTTCACCTGAGCCAGCCGGTTACCGCTGACAGCTTCAAGACCCGCGTGTCGGCCAAGGCAAAGAAGGTCAAGGCGCTTGTAATGGACACGCTGTCCTACATCCCCTTTACGAGCCGCCGCGACGTGGAGCTTCCGGTCGTGGACGGTGTGGTGCAGTGCGACGTGGAGCAGGACGTGCTGTATATTGCGCAGGTCGAGCGCCACGGAAAAAACGGCAACATCGGCAAGGCGTTCATGGGCGGATTCCGCATCCGCGGCGGCGCAATGGCCTCCTCCGTCGGCCACGATAACCACAACATCATCGTCCTGGGCGACAGCTTTGAGGATATGGCCCTGGCGGTAAACCGCTGCGCCGAGCTCGGCGGCGGCCAGGTCATCGTCCGCAACGGCGAGATCGCGGCGGAAGTCGCGTATCCCGTCTGCGGCCTGCTGAGCGATCTTTCGCTCGACGAGCTGGCAGATAAGAAAAAGGAGCTGAACCGCGTTGCCCATGAAATGGGAACAGAGATCGCTATTCCGTTCATGTTCCTGAGCTTCATCTGCCTTGCGGCGATTCCCGCATACGCCATTACCGACTGCGGCTTTATCGACGTGGTAAAGCAGCAGGTCGTTGATCCGATCCTCGAGGTCGTGGAGTAAGAGAAACAGAAAAAACCAGCGAATAAAAGGGAGAAAACATGAAAAAAGACTTTTTCAGACTTCAGGAACACGGCACCACGACGAAGCGCGAGGTGCTTGCGGGCATCACGACGTTTATGACCATGGCCTATGTGCTGGCGGTGCAGCCGGCGGCCATCTGCGGCTTCGGCCCCGATCCGGTGTTCACGGACGTGAACGGCCTTGTCATCAGCAAATCTGCGCTGCTTGTCATGTGCGCGCTCGTCAGCGGAGCGATTACCCTCTTTATGGGGCTTTATGCAAATCTTCCGCTCGCCCTTTCCACGGCGATGGGCAGCAACTTCATTCTCGGCGGTCTCGTAAACAGCGGCGCGTTTTCCTTCGGCTGGGCCATGGCGCTTCTTCTCTGCTCGGGCATACTGTTTATTCTGGTGACGGTGCTCGGCGTTCGGAAAATGGTTGTCGATCTTCTGCCGAAGAATCTGAAGATCGCCATTCCGACGGCGGTCGGCTTCTTCATTGCGTACCTCGGCTTTAAGAACACCGGTCTGGCTGTTTTTTCAAACGGTCTGGCGCTCGGAGATTTCTCTCAGCCTACGGTCCTCCTTGCGCTGATCACTATGGTCGTTATGGGCGTTCTTACTGCGTACAAGGTCCGCGGCGCCATCCTCATCGGCATTGTCGTCGGCACGATCATCAGCATTCCCATGGGCGTTTCCACGCTGCCGGCGTCGGTTTTCTCTCTGCCGGATGTGAGCGAGCTCGGGAACCTCTTCCTGTGCTATGATTTCAAATCCCTTCTCGCAGACATTCCCGGCGCTCTCGTCTGGATCTTCATTCTGTTCACCAGCGACTTCTTCGCCACCTTCGGCGCTTTGATCGCCGTGGGAGCGCAGACGAATATGCTTGACGAGGAAGGAAACTTCCCCCACATTGAAAAGCCGTTCCTCGTCGATGCCGTCGGCACGGTCGTCGGCTCGGCGACCGGCTGCACGACGATCTCCACGTTCATTGAATCCACCATCGGCGTGGAGGCGGGCGGCCGTACCGGTCTTACGGCGGTTGTCACGAGCATTCTGTTCTTCGTCTGCGTTTTCCTCTCGCCCCTTTTCCTCATGATCCCCACCTCCGTCACGGGCGTTGCTCTGATCTTTGTCGGATTCTCCATGCTCTCCGGGTTTACCAAGCTGGATTTCTCCGACTTCAAAAGCTGCTTTGGCCCGTTCGTCATGATCATGTTCGGCACCTTCACCGGCGATATCGCCGCGTCGATCTGCCTCGGCGTTCTGACCGACGTGCTCATCAAGGTCGTGACCGGCGATGCGAAAAAGGTCCACCCGGTGCTCTATGTGCTTTGCATCCCCCTCGTTCTTTATTTTATAGTGTAACGGGTTTTGCTGAAAAAGGCTCTCAGATCTGTGATCTGAGAGCCTTTTTCTTATAGTATTATATTTTTAAGCGCGCTTATGTGCCCTTTTCTTTTTTGTTTCGGCAAGAAAATGCTTCCAGCCGTTTTTTTCCTTGTTGACGACTTTCAGCAGCGCCTTGATCTGATCGTCGGAAAAGACGTTCGCCATGCGCGCGGCGTTGCGCCACGGCATATCGAGCACGTACATGAGATTCCCGGCGTTTTCCTTGCTGCCCACAAGATTCATCACGCGGCGCGCGGCTTCCAGCGCGTTGTACAGCCCCTTGCCAAGACCGCCGGGGAGATATTTCCCGCGGGAGATGGCGTCGTTGAAGTCCACCGCGCCGCGCTCTTCCCAGCGCGCGGGCGGGATATCGTGCCCGAGCAGCGCGGCAAAGCTCTCGTCGGACACATGCTGCACATCCGCGCGGCGGTAAACGTCAAATTCCGGCGCGGCGTATTCATCGAAGGGCGCTTCACCGGCAACATGCACCGTGTGTACAAGCCGCAGATCGCGGCAGGACGCGCCGACGCAGAACTCGTACTCGCCCTCTTCCACGACCCAGCGGTTTTTCGCGCAGCTCCAAACGGCGAAGCTCCGCTCGCCGAGCGGGAGAAAGACCGTCTTTTCCTCGCCGGGCAGCAGCTCCACGCGCGCAAAGCCCGCAAGCGAGAGCGCAGGGCGCAGCATGCCGAGTGTCTTGCTGCGGACATAGAGCTGCGCGACCTCCGCTCCGGCGCGGCTGCCGGTGTTCTTCACCGTAAAGCTCACGCCGCCGGGCGAAAATTCGCCGGGCGCGTAGGAAAACTCCGTATAGCTCAATCCGTAGCCGAACGGATATTTGACGCGCTTGTGCGCGCTTTCATAATACCGGTAGCCGACGAACAGCCCCTCGCGGTACTCGCTCGTCGCCTCGCGCCCCGGATACCACGGCGCGCAGGGCGAATCCTCAAGTCGGACGGGCATCGTCTCGGCCAGCTTGCCGCTGGGGTTCGCCTCGCCCGTGAGGAGCGCGGCGCACGCGCTGCCGACGGCCTGCCCGCCGAGATAGAGATGCAGTACCGCGCGGACGAACACATCCCACGTCATCTCCACCGGACTGCCGCACTGCAGCACGACGCCGACGTTCGGATTGACCTCCGTGATCTCGCGCAGAAGGTCGAGCTGGTTTTCGCGCAGGCGCATATGCTCGCGGTCGTATCCTTCCGTTTCGCTGCCCTCGTCCAGACCGAGGAAGAGCAGCACCTTATCGCTTCGCGCGGCGAGCGCCCTTGCCCGGCGCAGCAGCCGCGGCGCAGCGGCTCCGCTGCGGAAAAAGCCCTTTTCGTATCCGGTGACGTTCACGCCGGCAGCGCGCAGCGCGTCGAGCGGCGCGTCCACCTGCGTGGGATTGACGCGCGAGCTGCCCGCGCCCTGGCAGCGCGGCACGGCGGCAAAATCGCCGATGACGGCAACGCGCTCGCCCTGCCGCAGCGGGAGAAATTCCTTTTCGTTTTTCAGCAGCACGGCAGACTCCGCCGCGGCTTTCGCGGCGAGCGCGTGGTGCGCCGTGCCGTCGAAAACGCCGCCGCACGCGAGCGCTTTCTGCGCGGTAAAAATAAAGTCCAGCACGTGATCCACCTGCTCGTCCAGAAGGGCCTCGTCGAGCGTTCCGTTCTGTACGGCCTCGACGATGTGCCGGTCGGTCTCGCCGTTGGAGGCCGGCATTTCGAGCGACGATCCGGCGCGCACGGCGGCGACGCGGTCGTTGTTGCCGCCCCAGTCGGAGACGACGAGCCCGTCAAAGCCCCACTCGCCGCGGAGGATATCGCGCAGCAGGTGCTCATTTTCGTTGCAGTAAGTACCGTTCAGCCGGTTATACGCCGTCATAAGAGAGCGCACGCCGCCCTCTTTGATCGCGGTCTCAAACGCCGGGAGATAGATCTCGCGCAGCGTCCGCTCGTCCATGACGGAATCGGTCGCCATGCGGCGTAGCTCCTGCGAGTTTGCGGCAAAGTGCTTCACACATGCGCTCACGCCGGTGCTCTGTATGCCGCGGATCATCGCCGCGGCGAGCTTGCCGGAGAGCAGCGGGTCCTCGGAGAAATACTCAAAGTTCCGCCCGCAGAGCGGGCTGCGCTTGATGTTCACGCCCGGCCCGAGCACCATGCCGACGCCCTGCGCCACGGCCTCCTCGCCGAGCGCGCGGCCAACGGCAGAGAGCAGCGTTTCGTCCCAGCTGTTCGCAAGCGCGCTCGCCGTCGGAAAGCACGTCGCCGGAACGGAGCGGCCAAGGCCCAGCGCGTCCGAATCGCTCTCCTGCTTCCGCAGGCCGTGCGGCCCGTCCGTCATCATCTCGGACGGAATGCCGAGCCGTTCCACGGCCTTCGTGTGCCAGAAATCCCGTCCGGACGTGAGCCCCGCCTTTTCCTCCAGCGTCAGCTTGGCAATGAGATCGGCGTATTTCATATGCGCGCCCTCCCCACACTATAATTATAATTAATTGCATCATAGCAAAAAATCCGCCCGACGGCAATACGCTGTCGGGCGGTCAGCTCTTTAGTTTTCGATAATGCGCTCCACGCGCGGCGAGAGAGCGCTCGTGAGCGCGCACCCCTCGTTCGCGCCGCAGAAGTTTGCAACGTCCTGCGAGAGGAGGGCGTTACCCTCGCGGTCAAAGCCGAAGAGCGTGACTTCCTCTCCGATCTGAACCTCCATGCCGGTCACGTCCACCATGCACTGATCCATGCAGCACGCGAGCAGCGGCCGGCGCTCTCCGCGCACGAGAATGTCGCCGTGCATTTCCACGAGCGGGAGATAGAGCCCGTCGCCGTAGCCGACGCCGACAATGGCGACATCCGCGTCGTGATCGAGCGTATACACCCCGCCGTAGCCGAGCTTTTCCCCCGCATGGCGGCGGTGGACGGCCATGATACAGCTGCGCCACGAGGCGCATTCGCGCACATTCCCGCGCGGCTGCGTCGGGTGGTCCATGATGAGACGCCGCCCGAGACGCACGGCGTCAAAGTGGTATTCGGGGTAATACTCGCTCCCGGCGCTGTCGCAGATGTGGCGCATCGGCACCGCAAAGCCCGCGCGCTCGACCTGCTCGGCGCTGCGCAGCAGAAGCTCCGCCTGCGCGCGGCAAAGCTCCGGCTTTGCGGTGTCGGCAAAATGGGAGTAGACGCCCGCGAGCTTTATACGTTCTCCGGCGGCGGAGAGCTCTTTTAAAAGCGCCTCGAGCTCGTCCCCCGGCGTCACGCCGACGCGGTGGAGACCGGTGTCGATCTTGATTTGTATTTTCACTTCCGTCTGCGCCGCTTCCGCTGCCGCAGCAAGCGCGGGAAGCAGACCGAGCCGTCCGGCGGTGAGCGTGAGATGCGCGTTCACGGCGTCGGGAACGGCGTGCGGCAGAGGGTTTCCGAGAATGAGCGCGTCCTTTTCAATGCCGAGCGCGCGCAGCGCCAAACCCTCGGACACATGCGCGAGCGCGAATGTGCGGATGCCCGGCAGCGCCGCGAGCGCCGGAGCGGTGAGCGAAAGACCAAGTCCATAGGCGTCGCACTTGAGCACCGGGATGATCTCCGCGCCGGGCGAGAGCGTTTTTTCGATGGCGGCAACGTTCGCGCACAGCGCGTCCGTATGCACCGCCAAATAGGAATTATTCAAGCTATTCATATAATAATTCATAATACCGCCTCTGAATTATTCACATATTCACCGTTCTTGTGCATATCCAAACTGCCATATGCGGCAGGAAACGCCCGGAAACGATGCATATTATATTGCATAAAAGCCATTTATGCAATAGGAACCTCCGGCTTTTAGCAATATCACCAAAAACAGAGGCAGAAAAACGGAAGAAATCGAATTAAAAACCATTGACATTGTATAAATATACGATTATACTATGCCCAACCTGAAACAAATTCATTCCCGTTGAATGGAAAGGAAAGAAAAGAAATGAAAAAGGTAACAGCAATCGTTCTGGCTCTGCTCATGGTGCTGAGCCTCGCTGCCTGCGGCAGCGCTGCGTCCGAAAGCAAAACTCTCGTCATGGCGACCTCCGCCGACTACCCCCCGTACGAGTTCATCGTTCTGAACGACAAGAACGAGCAGCAGTACGTCGGCATCGACGTCTCCGTTTCCGAGGCGATCGCCGCGGATATGGGCAAGGAGCTCCAGGTCGTGAACATGGACTTTGACAGTCTCATGGCCGGCCTGCAGAAGGGCGACGCCGACATCGTCCTTGCCGCCATCGAGGTCACCGAGGAGCGTCTCGAGGCCGCCGATTTCTCCGATCCCTACTACACCGATCTGCCTCCGATGATCCTCGTCAAGGCCGACAAGGCCGGCGAGTACACCAGCATTGAGTCCTTCTCCGGCAAGAGCGTCGGCGCGCAGACCGGCACGACCAAGGCCGATCTCGTCACCAGCGATATGTCCGGCGCGAATCTCGTGGGTCTCACGAGCGTGAACGACCTTGTCAACCAGCTCGTGTACGACAAGGTGGACGCCATTGTTGTTGACGGCGCCGTTGCGCAGCAGTATGCCAAGTCCAACAGCGATCTCGTCGTGGCGGACGTGAGCCTCGGCGAAGCCTTCCCCTACTGCGTCGCCGTGCAGAAGGGCGACCCGAAGGGCCTGCTGCCCTCCATCAACGCCACGATCGCCAAGCTCATTGCCGACGGCAAGATCGAGCAGTACATCGCCGACGCCGAAGCTCTCAGCGATCAGGCGATCGGGTAAACCGTACATCCTTCTCTTTGAAGCGTGTGCGCCCTGTCTGTGAAAGCAGGCAGGGCGCACATGTGCCGTTGATCTCTCCCGCTTCCAAATACAGAAAAGGTCAAGGAATAGTATTATGTGGTGGTCCAACCTGTTTGCCGGCATGTCCCCGGCGAACTTCTTCAATTTCTCCTTCCTGCCAAAGTATCTTTCCTTCTTCGTGCAGGGACTCGAGTATACGCTGCTGCTCTCGATCATATCGGTAGGTCTCGCGGTCATGCCGGCGCTCGCGCTCGCGCTGATGCGTCTGAGCCGCAACAAGATCGTGCGGAATCTCTCCGGCGCATACATCGCCGTGTTCCGCTCGACGCCGATGATGGTGCAGCTCTACATTATTTTCTACGGCCTTTTCAGCGTGATCAAGATCCCCTCGGTCGTGATCCTGGGCTTCATCGACCTCTCCCGCTTCATTCCCGGCGTGGTGGCGCTTGCGCTCAACTCCTCGGCGTATGTCGCGGAGATCATCCGCGCGGGCATTCTCGCTGTGGACGGCGGACAGAACGAGGCAGCGCGCTCGCTCGGTCTCAGTTCGTGGCAGAGCATGAAGCTCGTCGTGCTGCCGCAGGCGATCAAGAACATTCTCCCCGCGCTCGCCAACGAGCTCGTCACGATGGTGAAGGAATCGTCCATCTGCTCGGTGCTCGGCATGACGGAGCTCATCTGGGGCGCCAAGACCGTTGCGACGACGACGTACAAGACGCTCTCGCCGTACGTTCTCGCAGCGCTCGTGTACTTTGTCATCAACTACCCGGCCGGCAAGGCCATCGAAGCGATCGAAAGGAGAATGCGCCGTGGCGACAGGATCTGAACTCATCCGCGTTGAGGACGTAACAAAGAAATTCAAGGGCGGCGTCACAGCGCTCAACGAGTGCTCGCTCGCCATAGCGCGCGGCGAGGTCGTGGCGATCATCGGCCCGTCCGGCAGCGGCAAATCCACGCTGCTCCGGTGCCTGAACCTGCTGGAAACGCCGACCTCCGGCCATATCTATTTTGGCGGCGTGGACATCACCGACAAAAAGGTGGACATCAACCTCCACCGGCGGAAAATGGGCATGGTGTTCCAGCACTTCAATCTCTTCCCCCACAAGACCGTGATGCAGAACATCACGCTCGCCCCCGTCACGCTCAAGCTCAAAACCGAGGACGAGGCGAAAAAGCACGGCATGGAGCTTCTCGAGCGCATCGGCCTTGCGGACAAGGCGAACGAGTACCCGAACATGCTCTCCGGCGGGCAGAAGCAGCGCATTGCGATCGTCCGCGCGCTGTGCATGGAGCCGGACGTGATGCTCTTTGACGAGCCGACGAGCGCGCTCGACCCCGAAATGGTCGGCGAGGTGCTCGATCTCATGCGCCAGCTCGCTGCCGACGGCATGACCATGGCGGTCGTGACGCACGAGATGGGCTTCGCCCGCGAGGTGGCAAGCCGCGTCATCTTCATGGACGGCGGCGCGATCCTTGAGGAAAACACGCCCTCCGAGCTTTTCGACCATCCGCAGAATCCCCGCACGCAGACATTCCTCTCGAAAGTTCTTTAATGATCCCGCCGCGGCGTCCGAGACCGGACGCC
>ENA-UOOA01006042-UOOA01006042.1-human-gut-metagenome-genome-assembly--contig:-P61old-NODE-6042-length-12015-cov-5.283027_pt1 | contig 12015 bp, 10 predicted proteins | sample MGYA00242467_ERZ724014 | MGnify/ENA metagenome assembly ERZ724014
CGTACAGCTTCATCGCCACAAACGTGCCGCCCAGCACGTTCGCCGAGCCGGGGCCCGTAATCGCGGTCGTCACGCCGCCGCCCAACGCATTGCCAAACGCTTCATCGCGCGGGTTGATGCCGTCAATCGCGCGCATCTCCGGCGTCACAGGGCTTGAATACTCGTTCGTATCGTTGCCCTCCCAGCGGCTCGCTTCTTCGTCCACGCCGATATGACAATGCGCGTCAATGAAGCCCGGCGTGACCATGCAGCCGGTCGCATCGTAGACCTGCGTTCCCTCCGGAACATCGAGGTTCTGCCCGACGGCGACAATCTTTCCGCCGTCAATCAGCACCTGTCCGTTTTCGATATCGCCTCCGGTGATCGTCTTGACCAAACCGCCCTGAATCAGAATCATGGGGTGTCATCTCCTTTTGTTTATGCCGAAGCGCATCTCTGCCGCTTTCGGAAAATCATGGTATAAATGCTTTCAATTCGTCAACATCCGCCGATATTCCTGCTGCATCTATTCTTTTCACGCTTATCTGATTATGCGTGAATTTCTTTCGCCATCTGCTCGATTTCCATGCGGTTCTTTTCACTCATGGCAGAACGAATTGTCACCTGCGTATCGAGAATCGTCATGTTCTTCATGCCTTCCATCGCCGCACGCATATGCTTGGCTGCCATCGGCGCCCACGTTCCGTTCTCCACGAGCGCAGCCTTGCGTCCCTGCAAGCCCTTAATCTTCAAAATGGAAAGGAACGCTTCCATCGCCGGCGCATACGCCCCGTCATAGGTATTCGCGCAAAGCACCATCCGGTCAAAGCGGAAAGCCGCACTGACCGCATAGCTCTTGTGAACGCGATTCAGGTCAATCAACTCAACCTTTTCGCCCAGCTCCTCAAGGCATTTCGCCATATACCTCGCCGCCTCAGCTGTGTGCCCATGGAAGCTGGCAAACACGACCAGAACACCCTTCTCCTCCGGCTTCCACGCCGCCCAATGTCCATACAGCTCCAGCGCATGGGCAAGCGCATCGCCGCTGAGCTGCGGTCCATGCAGCGGGCATACGGATGCAATCTCCAACGCCGCCGCCTTTTTGAGAAGCCCCTGCACCTGTACGCCGTATTTGCCGACGATATTCGCATAATAGCGGCGCGCTTCATCTCCCCAATCCGGCGTATACGTCAAGCCGCCGAAGTTGCCGAATCCGTCGGCAGAAAACAGCACCTTTTCCTTTTCCTCATACTCGACCATGACCTCGGGCCAATGCACCATCGGCGCCATCACAAAATGCAGCGTATGCGTACCCAGCTCCAACGTATCGCCCTCGGCGACGACCCTGCGCGGCATAGAAATCGGCTCCTCCGCCGTAAACTGGTCAAGGAAGGCAAACGCCTTTGCGTTGCCGACCAGCGTCAGCTCTGGATGACGACGGCACAGCGCGCCAATCGTTCCCGAATGATCCGGCTCCACATGGGAGATCACCAGATAGTCGAGTTTCCTTCCCGCGAGCTTTTCATCAAGTCCGTCAAGCCATTCATCCTGCTTTCTGGCATCGACCGTATCCAGCAGGCACAGCTTTTCATCCTCAATCAGGTAGCTGTTGTAGCTGACGCCGTTCGGCACGGGATACTGACTCTCGAACAAGTCGATTTCCCGATCCATCACGCTCAGTCTGAAAATGCCCTCCGCCATTTTATCCATAAACATCATCTGTTTCCTCACTTTCTCTTTTTGCAAAAAAGGCTATTTTCCCACGAAACTGATGTATATATACGATATTTTGCCATTTTTTCCTGCTGACCGCGCGTTAATTCTCCTTTATAAAAGCCCGTTAACAAAGGTCTGACGTTCTTTTATGGCTTCTTGATGGTGCGCAACCTTGACGCTCCATGCCCCATGAAGGATAATATATCCATCAGTTTTGCATCGCCATTGTGCGTTTATGTCTATGTAAAGGAGAATGATTCACATGTTTGCTACTTGGATTCTTTGTCTTTTTCTCGTTCTGATTGCACCCTACCTGCTGATTGAAGCAAGCGTCCTGCGCACGCGCAAATGCGCACAGCTGGGTGCGCCGCGAGGCTATCGCTCTGAGCTGGCGCGTTCTTCTCAGACGGCTTGGGATTATGCGCAGAAGCTCTGCGGCGTGCGCTACATGGTCAGTGGCATCGTGATGGCACTTGCTGCTCCCGCACTCATTTTCGCCGCTCCTATTGATACCATCGGCAGCCTGTACATGTTCACGGCAGTTGTTGCGCTGTTTGAAGTTATTGCCGTTTTCTGCCTGGTGGCTTCTGTTGAAAGCAGTCTGCGGAAGCATGTCGCTTCCCGACAGGTTGCCTGATTTTTCTTCATACCTTTCTCCAAACAGCAACAGGGTGTTTCCTTGAATCGGAAGCACCCTGTTGTTGTTTAGTTCACACGCCCCTCCAGCATTAAGGCCGCGAGGGTTTTTTCCAATTCTTCCATATCGGTAATCGCATTGACCCTGACCCGAAGTCGCGCCGCGTCGCGCATGCCGCGGACATAGCAGACAATATGCCGCCGCATTTCACGAACGGCAACGGCTTCACCCTTGAGCTTAGCAAGCATATGCAGATGGCGCGTCCATATCGCCAGCTTTTCCTCATTATCCGGCTCACTGATTGGTCTGCCCTGCATCGCGTCGCGAATCTGCGCAAAAATCCACGGGTTTCCCTGCGCCGCACGCCCGACCGCAACGCCGTCGCAGCCGGTTTCCTCCCGCATGCGGAGCGCATCCTGCCAGCAGAGAATATCACCATTGCCGACCACGGGGATGCTTACCCGATGATTAAGACGGGCAATCGCGCTCCAATCCGCATGCCCTTCATAAAACTGGCTGCGTGTGCGGGCATGCAGGGTAATCATCTGCGCGCCGCTCTCCTGTGCAAGCTGACCGAGCAGCAGATACGCCTCGCTGCCCGCCTCAAAACCCAGCCTCATCTTGACCGTCACCGGCACATGGGACGCCTTTGCGACGGCAGAAATCAGCTCCGCCGCGCGGACAGGCTCTTTCATCAATGCACTGCCTTCCCCATTGCCGACGATTTTCGGCACGGGGCATCCCATATTGATATCCAGCAGCGCATACCGTCCGTCCGCAGTCAGTTCCTCTGCCGCACGCGCCATAACATCCGGCTCATGCCCAAAGAGCTGAAGCGCGACCGCGCCCTTTTCGGATTCATCGACGCTGAGCAGTTCCTGCGCCGCGCGGTTTCCCTTGGGCGAAAGCAGGTAGCCCTTTGCGCTCACCATTTCGCTGACCGCCATCGGACAGCCCATTTCATGGCAGATGACGCGAAACGGCATATCCGTCACGCCCGCCATCGGCGCAAGCATTGCGCCCTGTTGCAAAAAATCGAAATCCATATTTCCTCTGCGGGGAACGCGCGAGGCTTTGCCTCAAACCTCACGTTTCCTTACTTTGAGATAGCCTGTAAATTGGAGATGAGCCATTTTCCCGCCGTGCGCACAAGCGTTACGCGGTAGCGCGTTGTCGTCCATTCCGGCGGAGAAAGCCGCGCTTCGCCGCCTTCGGCAAGCGCCGCTTCGCGCTTGGAAGAGCGGATCGTTCCGTCAATCGCGGGAATGCTCTCAACGACCTCTGCCCGCGCAACGTTTTCCCACGGCCACGACCAGACGGAAACCATCTTCACGCGATGGTCATAGCCGCGTATCTCATAATCCTTATACGGCGACGTATCGCTCAGACCCACCTGCAAAACCGGATCCTGCGCCAGAAACTCAGCCTTAAAGTAGCTGGTCAGCTCGCTCTCGCTTCCGCCCATCAGCACAACGCCCGCACGCGCATCCAAGCCATCGTCAATCAGCACCCAGATATTCGCCGTGTTCATCGCCAGATAAAACGAGATGACCAGCAGCGCACAGACGACCGTGATGAGCAGCATCCGCGATGCGATAAAGTCAAGCAGCCGTTTGAGTATCCGCATGGCGGAACCTCCTTACCCCTATTTCAATCAGAAAATCGCGTCCACAAACGCATTGGCGTCAAACGCCTGCAAATCCTCGATGCCCTCGCCCACGCCGATGTAAAGCACCGGCAGCTTCAGTTCGTTCATAATCGCCACGGCAATGCCGCCCTTGGCGGTTCCGTCGAGCTTGGTCAGCACGATGCCGGTCACATCCGTCACCTCGGAGAACTCCTTCGCCTGCTGCAAACCATTCTGTCCGGTCGTCGCGTCGATGACCAGCAGCGTACGCACCTCAGCTTCCTCATATTCGCGGGTGATGACGCGGAAGATTTTGTTCAGCTCGTCCATCAGGTTTTTCTTGTTGTGCAGACGTCCGGCGGTATCGACGATGAGCAGATCCGCCTCGGAAGCCCGCGCCTTCTTGATGCCGTCAAACACGACCGCGGCAGGATCCGCGCCTTCCGCATGGCGGACAATCGGCACCTGCGCACGTTCCGACCAAATCTGAAGCTGGTCAGCCGCCGCCGCACGGAACGTATCCGCCGCTGCGAGAACGACGCTGTGGCGCGCATCCTTGAAGCGCATCGCCAGCTTGCCGATGGTCGTCGTCTTGCCCACGCCGTTGACGCCGACAACCAGCATCACCATCGGCCACTTGAGCGGCTTGCGCGGCATCGTCATGATGCCCTTGAGGATGTCCTTGAGAATCTCGCGCGCCTTTTTAGCGTCGGTGATTTTCTGCTCCTCGACGCGCTTTTTCAGCTCCTGAATGACCTTATCGCTGGTGCGGACGCCCATATCGCTCATGATCAGGATATCCACAAGGTCTTCGTAAAAATCGTCATCGATTTCTTCCGTCGCCTCAATCAGCTCATCCACACGTCCGGAGAAATTGCCGCGCGTCTTGGAAAGCCCCTCCCACAGTCGGGAGAACAGACCCTTCTTCTTTTCCTCCTGAAGAACCGGCTCTTCCTTCTTTTCCTCAACCTTTTTCTCGGCAATCGGCTCGATTTCAGCCACAGACTCTGCTTGAGCGGCGGGCACTTTTCCCTCAGCCGTTTCTTCAACAGCCGCTTCTTCCGCAATCGGCTGCTCCTGCACGTTGATTTGTTCTTCTGCCGACAGGTTTTCTTTCTCGACCTGCGCAGGCTGCTCGACGGGCTGCACAGCTTCAACCGACTTAACCGCTTCGGTCTTGATCTCTTCCTGCTCCTTGACCTTCTTCTTTCCGAAGCCGAAGAAACCGCCCTTCTCCGTCTTTTCTTCCTGATCCTTTTTCTTTCCAAATCCGAAAAGTCCCATACTCTGCTCCTTATTTACTCCGTTCTTTTCTTCCTCACGGGCAAGCCTGAAATCGCAAAACCCTGCTGGCTTGTGCAACACCCTTTTTACATCATCGCGTCCGCGCCGACGTCCTTCAGCTCTACGCTGAGCATCCTTGATACGCCTTTTTCTTCCATCGCTACACCATACAGACCGTCACAGCGTTCCATCGTGCCTTTTCTGTGCGTGACGACGACAAACTGCGTATCCTTGGAGAAATCGCGCAGATAATCGGCAAACGTCGAAATGTTGCCGTCATCCAGCGCCGCTTCGATCTCATCCAGGAAGCAGAACGGCGTTGGCTTGAGCCTCAGCATCGCAAACAGAATCGCGATCGCCGTCAGCGCGCGTTCGCCGCCGGAGAGCAGCGAAAGCATTTGCAGCTTCTTTCCCGGCGGCTGTGCGACAATCTCAATGCCGCAGCCCAGCACATTGCTTTCATCCGTAAGCCGCAGTTCGGCATGTCCGCCGCCGAAGAGCTTGGTAAACGTTTCGCTCAGATATTCCTGAAGCATATGGAAGCTGTCAATAAACTGACGCTCCATCTGCTTTTGCAGCGAATCAATGATGTTCAGCAGGTCGTTCTGCGCGTTGACCAAATCGTCACGCTGTCGGGCAAGGTCATCATATCGTTCGCGGCAGGCGCGGTAATCCTCTACCGCAGTCACGTTGACCGGGCCCATTTCACGAATCTCCTTGCGGATATCGCCCGTCCGCTTGTCGCCCTGCGCCATGTCAAACGGCTCAGTCATGTATTCCTGCGCACCCGCATAGGTCAGTTCATAATCATCCCAAATGCGCTGCTGCATCTGCTCCAGCTCACTCTGCGTGCGTCCGAGAATCAGCTCCGCCTTATGACATTTATCCGTATCCATCGCCAGCGTTTCGCGCAGGCTGTCGATTTCCTGCGTCATCTGACGGATGCGCTCCTGTCCCTCGTTGCGCGCCGCCTGACGCGCAGCCAGATTCTTCTGCGCATCCTCCAGCCTTTCGGCACAGGTCTGCTGCTCCATGCTGTTTTTCGCGAGCAGCTGCGTGCTTTGCTGATGCTGCAAGGTCAACGCCTCGCGTTTTTCATGCGCCTGTCCGATCTGCACGCCCAGGTTATCCTGTTCGCGGCGAATGCGCAAGCCTTCCTGCTCGAAAGCGTTGGCATCCCGTTCGCAGGTCGCCAGCAGGACGCGCAGGTTCTGCGTTTCCTCGCGAAGCGCGTCGAGCTTTTCTCGTTTTTCATACAGCTCGTCGCTGAGCGCGGCGGTCTGTTTGTTCATCTCTTCATTGGTCTTCTGTTCACCCGCCTGCGTGTCGCGTGCGCCCGCCAGCTGGCTGTCAATCTGCCTGAGGTTTTGCTCAATCTGCGTTTGCAGCAGGTCACAGCGTTCCTGCTGGGCGCGATGCTCCTCTCTCTGTGCGCTCATCGTGCGCACGCGCTCCTGCGCAACAGACACATCAATCTGCGCCTGACGGATATCCTCAAACGACTGCGCATGACGCTGCTTGATTTGAAGGCGGATGCCCTCGCCCTTCTCGATGCGCTTGCCATATTCGGCAATCTTCGCATCCAGTTCGCCGAGCAGCTGCTCATGCTCCTTGATCTCGCGTTCGCGGGAGAGCAGGCTGGTCATGCGGGACGCGCTCGAGCCGCCCGTCATCGAACCGCCGGAGTGCATGACATCGCCTTCCAACGTCACGAGCCTGAACGCGTGCCGCCCGCGCCGCATGATTTCGATGCCGTAATCCAGATTTTCCGCTACAACCGTTCTGCCCAGCAGGTTTTCGACGATGCCGCGATACTGCGGGTCATACTCGACCAGCTCGCTGGCGACGCCGACGCATCCCGGCATGGAAAGCACCTGCCGCTCCTGCGGGCTGAGTGTCCTGCCCGAAATGGTGCTCATCGGCAGGAAGGTTGCGCGTCCGAGCTTATTCTGGCGCAGATAGGCAATCATGTCGCGGGCGATGTATTCGTCCGTCGTCACGACGTTTTGCAGGGCGACACCCAGCACGGCTTCCACCGCGCGCTCCAGCTGCTTGGGCACATGAACCAGTGACGCGACGACGCCGCGCACACCTTCGTTCCCTCGCGCATGCAGAAGCACCTGTTTGACTGCCTGCTGATAGCCGGCGTAATCGCGCTCCATCTCCCGCAGAACGCGCAGACGGCTAGCGGTCGCCTGCTTCTGTCCGTTGGCATCGCCCAGAGCCTGCGTCAGCGCGGCGATGCGATGGGCAGTTTCCTGCGATTCCGCTTCGATTTTCTGCTCCGCTTCGCGTTTCTGCGCTTCCGCTTCCTGCGCCTGTGTCAGCTCGTCATTTGCCTGCGCCAGCTGTTCATCCATGCGCCGGGCAGTCTGTTCCAGCTCATCGCGCTGCGCCTGCGCTTCTTCGCCGCGGCGTTCAAGCTCTTTGCGCATGGTCGAAAGGCGCGCTTCGCTGGTTCGCACATCGCTCAGGCGGTTCATGGCGTCGATAATCGCGCTCTTATGGCTTTCAAGGCGTTCCTCGGCTTCGCGCGCCGCTTCCTGCGCGGCGGTCTGCGCTTCTTCCTTCTGAGCCAATTCGCGCTGAACGTCGATAATCTTCCTGCGGTTGGCGTAGGCTTCCCGATCGTTCTTGCGAATCTCATCGCCCAGTGCCGCGCTTCTGGCTTTTTTGACGTCCTCATCCTGATTGAGCGCGAGAACGTCCTTTTCCATGCGGGCAATTTCCGCACGGAGCATGGCAAGCTCGCCCTCCCGCGCTTCGGTTTCCCGCGTCAGCTCAAGTACAGCGTTGTGTGCCGCGGTCACGTCGTTTTCAAGCGTCTGCGTCTGTTCATTCGCCTGTTCACGGGCAGCGCTCAGTTCTTCCGTGCGCTTTTCCTCGTTGGCAATGGCTTCGCGCAGACCGGTCAAAAGCTGCTGTGCTTCCTCGATGCGCTCCTTGGCGCGGTCACTGCGCAAAACGAATGCCGAACACTCCAGCACGCGCAGCTCATCTCTCAGGGACAGATAACGCCGCGCCGTTTCGCTCGCCTTTTCCAGCGGCTCAAGCTGGGTTTCCAGCTCGGCGATGATATCCTCAACGCGGGCAAGGTTGTCGCGCATGTTGGAAAGACGCTTTTCGCTCTCCTCCTTGCGCGTGCGGTATTTGACAATACCCGCCGCTTCTTCAAAAATGCCGCGCCTGTCCTCGCTCTTTTGAGAGAGGATTTCGTCGATGCGTCCCTGACCGATAATCGAATAACCGTCCTTGCCGATGCCCGTATCGCGGAACAGCTCGACGATATCCTTCAGGCGGCAGGCGGATTTATTGATGTAGTATTCGCCTTCACCCGTGCGGTAAACGCGGCGGGTGACCATCACCTCGGTATAATCCACCGGCAAGGCGTGATCCTCGTTGTCAAAGACGAGGGACACCTCGCAGTAGCCCATGCGCTTGCGCTTCTGGGTACCGCCGAAAATGACGTCTTCCATCTTTCCGCCGCGCAGTGCCTTCGCGCTCTGTTCGCCCAGCACCCAGCGCACCGCATCGGACAGGTTGGATTTGCCGCTTCCGTTAGGCCCGACAATACCCGTGATGCCTTCGTCAAAGACGACCACCGTGCGTTCCGCAAACGACTTGAAGCCGTAGATTTCCAGTTTCTTTAGCCGCACCTGTGCGACCCCTTTCCCTCATCCCCCGCGGGGGCGTATTTTCAACTATTCTCGCCTTGGAGCGTGCGCATCGCCATCTGGGCGGCGGCTTCCTCGGCGCGCTGCTTTCTTGCGCCTGTGCCCGTGCCCAGCTCGCTGCCGTCTGCGCGGAGAACGCGGGCGGTAAAGACGCGGGCATGCGGCGGCCCGTCCTGACCGATAATCTCGTAGGTCGGCGTTTCCTCGCCCAGCGCCTGCAAATACTCCTGCAGCGCGCTCTTGGCGTCGCGGTCGCCCTTCTCGCTGGTTTCGTAGCCATCCATCGCCAAATCGACCAGCTGAGCCGCCTTCTCCATGCCCGCATCCAGATAGACAGCGGCAATGACTGCTTCCATCGTGTCGGCGAGGATGGACGGATTTTCACGCCCGCCGACAACCTCTTCGCCGCGGTCGAGCTTCAGATAGCTGCCCAGCCCCAGACGGGTTGCGGCTTTCGCCAGATTCGCTTCGCAGACCAGTGCCGCACGCTTGCGGGTCAGCTGACCCTCTCTGAGTTTGGGATATTTGTGATAGATCACGCGGCTGACGCAGATTTCCAATACCGCGTCGCCCAGAAATTCCAGCCGCTGATTATCCTGACATTTATGCTGAAGCGCATAGGACGGATGGGTCATCGCCAGATCGAGCAGCGCGATATCCGCAAATTGATGCCCGATTGTCCGTTCAAGGGATTGATAGTTCATATTAACCTCACTTGCTCCGCCTCTCAAATTTGCCCGGCTTAAAAAACAGCGGGGCTGTTGCCATCCAAGAGGTCTTTGTAACCGTCCATTTCGCTTCGCACGGCTGTCCGTGCGAAATGAAATACACGGGAAGGGCGCACCGCTTCCTGAAAAACGGTGCGCCAAACATCCTTACATCTTATCTTCGATATACTTGACCATATCCGCAACGGTCTTGACCTTTTCGATGGCGTCGTCTTCAACCTCGATATTGAATTCGCTCTCCACGTCCATCACCAGCATCATCACCGACGCGCTGTCCGCCTTGAGGTCTTCCTTCAAGCGGCTTTCCGGCTTCACTTCATCCTCGCTGACGCCGAGCTGATCGGCAATCATACCCTTGAGCTTATCGTATACCATGTTGCTTTCCTCCTGATATCATTTTCTTTTTCGCGTTATTCCAATCCCGTCTGCACGGGGAAATGGCTTATTCTTCCGTTTCGACGGTCAGCTTGGCAACCTCGTCGCGGATCACATCCACAACGCCGCCCTCCACCATGTCCTTCGCCTGACGAATGGCGCAGAAGATGGCGCGTGCGTTGGAATTGCCGTGCGCCTTGATGACCGCGCCCTCAACGCCCAGAAGCGGCGCGCCGCCGATTTCCGTCGAATCAAAGCTCTTCTTGATATTTCTGAACGTATCCTTTGCCAGCAGTGCGGCGAGCTTGCCCTTCGTCGAATCCATCAAGCCGCCCTTGAGCAAGCCGAAAATCAGCGAGATGACGCCCTCGGTATTCTTGAGCAGCACATTGCCGACAAAACCGTCCGCCGCCAATACATCCACCTGACCCGCCAGCGCATCGCGCGCTTCTACGTTGCCCGCAAAGACAAACGGCTGAGGCTTCTCCATCAGCGCATAGGTCGCCTGTGCCTGCTCGTTGCCCTTCGCGGCTTCCACGCCGATGTTGAGCAGACCGACTTCCGGCTTTTCCACGTTCATCACGCGGTTCATATACGCGCTGCCCATCATGCCGAACTGCACAATCCACGACGGCTTGCAGTCCGTGTTCGCGCCCGCGTCCACCAGCAGCAGCGGACGACCCGGAACGGGAAGAAGCGTCGCCAGCGCAGGACGGTCAATCCCCTTAATGCGCCCGATTTTGAACATGGCGCCCGCCATCAGCGCACCGGTAGAGCCTGCGGAAACGAACGCTTCCGCCTCCTTGCGGCGGACAATGTCCATGCCGACGACAAACGTCGAATTCTTCTTGCGGCGCAGCGCCATGACCGGATGCTCCTCCGTCGTGATGACCTCCGGCGCATCGACCACCGTCAGGCGGCTGCGCACCTTCGCCATCTCCTCCGGCTGCGCATAGGCCGTGATGGTATCCTCTACCAACGCCTGCGGGCCGACGAGGATGATTTCCATGTCGCTGTATTCGCGGAGCGCATCAATCGCGCCGTCTACATTGACCTTCGGGGCGAAATCGCCGCCCATCGCATCTACAACAATTTTCATCTTGAAACTCCTTCTGCTCTTACTTTCGGGTGAACGCATACATGCCGATGCCCGCCGCAATCGCCAGATTCAGCGAGTCAATCTGATGGCTGTGCGGAATCAGCGTGCTGACGCCCAGCTGAGCAAACTCGTCGGGCAATCCGCTTGCTTCGTTGCCGAAAACCAGTGAAAACGGACCATCCACTTTTTGAACGGCTTCCTCCAGCGGAACAGCACCCGTCAGCATAAACGGGAACAGCGTCCGCAAAGGATACTGCGCACGATACTGCTCAAACGAATCAAAGTGGCGGATGTTCAGCGAAAACGCCGCGCCCATCGACGCACGCACCACGCGCGGGTCATCCGAATCGACCGCCGGACGGATGATGGCGATATTCTTGAGCCCAAAACCGAGTGCCGTGCGCAGAATTGTTCCCATATTGCCGCTGTCGCTGGGATGATGCAGCACGACGTGCGGCGAGTCGTCGTCAAACTTTCCTTCCGCCTTTTTGTATACCATCGCCGCGAAACAGTTTTCTTTCTTGGAAATGCGCTCCAATGCTCTGTCCGCAACCTCAACGCGCACGCCCGCCTCCTGCGCCGCGCGGGTCAACGCCTGAACACCCTCGCTCTGCGCGCCAGCCGTCGCAATGAGAAGACGCATGCACCGCTTTTTCGCATTATTCAAACATTCCGTCGCCGGAAAGATGCCCGGCGCATAGGAATAGTCAAGGGATTTATCGTAAGCCTCGAGCTTTGCCAATATGTGTCCCTCCTCATGGCTTTAATTCAAAAAACACATTCAACCATTTTGGTATTATAGCAGACTTGCGCCTACGCTTCAAGCAAATGCGTTAAAAAAGCAGGAGAAGTCAACCGCGTTCAAACCGCCGCGAAGCGAAGATGGGAGTCTGAGG
>ENA-UOOA01006057-UOOA01006057.1-human-gut-metagenome-genome-assembly--contig:-P61old-NODE-6057-length-11996-cov-9.327694_pt1 | contig 11996 bp, 10 predicted proteins | sample MGYA00242467_ERZ724014 | MGnify/ENA metagenome assembly ERZ724014
AAATTTCAAGCGCCCGCCGTAAGGCAGCGCAGAAATTTTGGGCACCGCAACAGGATCACCCCGCCCTACGAAGGGGGTGACGGTAGAATTCCGTAGGGCGGCATGACCACATGCCGCCGCGTATCATGCAGCGGGTTTTGCCCTTCCACCTCAATTCCGGTTCTTGCGCAGGAGCTCCTGCTGGATGTCCCACAGCTTCTGGCTGAGATCCACATAGTAGGTCTGGGGGTTATCAAAGCGCTTGATCTCGTCCCACAGGGTGTCCACCTGCTGCTTGCAGTAGGTCTGGATGTCCTTCAGGGCGGGGGATTCGTACACCTTCCTGCCCTTCAGGAACACGGGCACCAGCAGCTCACGGGCCTGGTAATTGCAGACGTTCTTGGTCTTCCAGGTGGCGTAGGGGTCGAAGAGCATCATGGGCTCGTTCTCGTCCACCACCTCGTCATAGACGGTCATGTAGTCGGCAATGGCCTTGCCGTTTTCCTTGTTGTACAGGCGGTACACCTTCTTGAAGTGGGGGATGGTGATCTTCTCCACATTCTCGCTGCACTTGATCTTGGGGATGATCTCGCCCTGCTCGTTCTCTACGGCGGTCAGCTTGTACACGCCGCCGAACACCGGCTCACTCTTGGCGGTGATCATCCGCTCACCCACGCCGAACATGTCGATCTGGGCGCCCTGCAGGAACAGGTTCTGGATCAGCCGCTCGTCCAGGGAGTTGGACACGCTGATCTGGCACTCGGGCCAGCCGGCCTCGTCCAGCATCTTGCGGGCCTTCTGACTGAGATAGGCCATGTCGCCGCTGTCCAGGCGGATGCCGCACTTGCTGATGCCCATGGGGCGCAGCACCTCGTTGAAGGCGCGGATGGCGTTGGGCACGCCGGATTTCAGCGTGTTGTAGGTGTCCACCAGCAGCGTGGCGTTGGTGGGATACGTCTCGCAGTAGGTCTTGAAGGCCTCGTACTCGGTGTCGAACATCTGCACCCAGGCGTGGGCCATGGTGCCGCCGGCGGGCACGCCGTAGAGCTGGTCGGAGATGGTGCAGGCGGTACCGGCGCAGCCGCCGATGTACGCCGCACGGGCGCCGATGATGGCGGCGTCCGCGCCCTGGGCCCGGCGGGAGCCGAACTCCAGCACCGTGCGGCCGTTGGCGGCGCGGCAGATGCGGTTGGCCTTGGTGGCGATCAGGCTCTGGTGGTTGATGGTCAGCAGCGTGAAGGTCTCGATGAGCTGGGCCTCGATGGACGGGGCGCGCACCACCACCAGCGGCTCACGGGGAAACACGGGGGTACCCTCGGGAATGGCGTAGATATCGCCGGTGAAGCGGAAGTTCCGCAGATAGTCCAGAAACTCCTCGCAGAACAGATTGCGGCTGCGGAGATAGGCGATGTCCTCTTCGCTGAAATGCAGGTTTTCGATGTAGTCGATCAACTGCTCCAAACCGGCGGCGATGGCGAAGCCGCCCTGATCGGGCACCTTGCGGAAGAACACATCGAAATAGGTGATGCGGTCCTTGTATCCGTTGCGGAAGTATCCGTTGCCCATGGTCAGCTCGTAAAAGTCGCACAGCATGGTCATGTTCAGCTTTTCGGCAGTATTCATTTCCAGTAAAACCTCAAATTCTCAATAATACCCCGGTCACGGGGCGCAGAGTAATCATTTTATTATTATAACACAAATTTTACATTTCGCAACCGTTTGTCACCCGGAATTCGATTTTTGGCGGAGAGCGGGGGAGAGGCGCCGGTGATCGCCCGGCGGGGACGGGAAATGCTGCCCACCCTTTGCCGCCGGCGGGATGTGCCGCTTGCCGGGCCGCCCCGCGAAGCCCTGCGCAAACGAAAAAGGCGGCGTATCACGCCGCCTTTTTCATATGATACGAGCCGATCTGTAAGCCGGGTTCTGTCTTGACAGTCATCTATCTAGGCGCACCGTTGCCGGTACGCTCAAGCCACCCCGGGGACGGCCGGGCCAGCCGAATGTCCCCATACCGGTGTTGCTCCGGATAGAGTTTACAGCGACGGACGCTTCCACGCCGTCGGGTGAGCTCTTACCTTCACCTTTCCACCCTTACCTCGTCGATGCAAGCTCCATATCCTTTCTTCCGCCGCAAGCGGCAGAAGAAACTCATTTCGCTGCATCTCCTCTCCCCACAAAAACTACGTTTTTGCGGGGGCCCCATTTTAAGGAGCTACAAGGCGGTATATCTCTGTTGCACTTTTCCTGAAGTCGCCTTCGGCGGGCGTTACCCGTTATCCTTGCCCTGTGGAGCCCGGACTTTCCTCATCGGCAGGCTTTCGCCTTGCCGCCGCGACTGTCTGATCCACTCGCAGCTCTCATTTTACCCAACCTTGCGGCAAAAGTCAACGAAAAATCCCCACTTTACCCGCCTGTTCACAACTTTGACCTTTACACCCTGGGAAAATCCGGGTATAATAATGTGTTGAATTGTGCAAAAGGAGCAGGTACATGAAGGTCAATCAGATCAAAGCGGGCGCGCTGCTGTCCTATGTCTCCATGGGACTGAGCACCATCATCTCGCTTGTCTATACGCCCATTATGCTGCAGCGGCTGGGCGAAAGTGAATTCGGCGTCTATCAGGCGGTGCTGCCCATCATCTCCTATCTGAATCTTCTCAGCTTCGGTCTGGGCAGCGCCTATGTGCGCTACTACTCCCGTTTCCGGGCCGCCGGGGACAAGAAGGGCTGCGCCAAGCTCAACGGCATGTTCCTGACCACCTATTTATTCCTGGGCGCGCTGGTGCTGGTCATCGGCTTCGGCCTGTCCTACTGCGACGTGATCTTCGGCAAGAAGCTGACCCCCGACGAGATCGCCCTGGCGGAGAAGCTGCTGCGGATCATGACCGTCAACGCCGCGCTGACCTTCCCCATCAGCGTGTTTGAATCCCATGTGACCATCAACGAGCGCTACCTCTTCCAGAAGGTGGTCGCCATGGGCAAGCAGGTGCTGAACCCCCTGATCATGATCCCCCTGCTGATCATCGGCTACCGCAGCGTGACGCTGACCGTCGTCTCCCTGATCTTCACCATCCTCAGCGGTATCCTCAACATCAGCTACTGTCTGCGGAAGCTGCGGATGCCCTTCGCCTTCCGCGGCTACGATTTCCAGCTGCTGCGTGAGATGTTTGGCTTTACCTTATATGTATTTCTGGGCATCGTGGTGGACAACTTCAACTGGTCCATCGACCGCATGCTGCTGACGTGGCTCCACGGCACCACCGCCGTAACGGTGTACGTCATCGCCGCCCAGCTCAACACCTTCTATCTGGCCTTCGGCAACGCCATCTCCAACGTGATGACGCCCCGCGTCCACCGTCTGGTGGCGGAAAACGCCCCCATGCGCCGTCTGGACGCCCTGTTCACCAAGGTGGGCCGCCTGCAGTTCATCCTGCTGGCGGGCATCTTCCTGGGTTTCGTGGCGGTGGGCCAGTCCTTCGTGGTGCTGTGGGGCGGCGGCGAGATGTTCCGCATCGACTACTGGACCACGCTGCTGCTGTTCTTCTCCTGCCTGTGGACCAATATCCAGACGGTGGGCATTGAGATCCAGCGGGCCAAGAACATGCACAAGTTCCGCTCCCTGACCTATCTGGGGGTGGCCCTGGGCAACACCCTGATCTCCATCCCCCTCAGCATGAAGTGGGAGGGTCTGGGCGCCGCCATCGGCACCGCCATCGCCACGCTGATCGGCAACGTGATCCTGATGAACTGGTATTACCACCACCGCATCGGCATGAATATTCCCGCCTTCTGGCGGCACATTTTCCACCTGATGCCCTCCATGCTGCTGCCCGCCGCGGCGGCGGTGCTGCTGGCCATCTTCACCCACCCCACCAGCTACTGGGGCCTGATCCCGCCGGGCTGCGCCTTCGTGGCGGTATACGCCCTGTCGGTGTGGCTGTTCGGCCTGAACCGCTACGAGCGGAGCCTGGTCACCGGCCCCCTGCGGAAGCTGACACGACGCAAGAGAGGAGGCGGACGCCATGCCGCGTAAATCGGGACGCAATACCAAGGGCCGCATCGTCTCCGCGGCCTGGAAGCTCTTCTATGAGCAGGGCTACGACAACACCACCGTGGAGGACATCATCTTCGAGTCCGAGACCTCAAAGGGCAGCTTCTACCACTATTTCGAGGGGAAGGACGCCCTGCTGGGCTCCCTGTCCATGATCTTCGACGAGAAGTACGAGGAGCTGCGGCAGGAGATGGCTCCCGACATGCACGCCGTGGAGAAGCTGCTGTATATGAATCACGAGCTGTTCACCATGATCGACAACACCGTGTCGGTGGAGCTGCTGGCCCGCCTGTTCTCCACCCAGCTCACCACCAAGGGCGAGAAGCACCTGCTGAACCGCGACCGCATGTACTTCAAGCTGCTGCACCAGGTGGTGCGCCAGGGGATGGAGCGCCGTGAGCTGCGGACGGACATGACCGCCAACGAGATCATCAACGACTACGCCATGTTCGAGCGGGCGCTGATGTACGACTGGTGCCTGGCCGACGGCGGCTACGCCCTGGCCCGCAACGCCGACCGGCTGATGCCCATGTTTCTGGCCAACTACCGGGGCGAAAAATAAAAAATTTATTTTTCGTCTCTGCGCAGATTCACAAATCGTCTATTGATTTTTATTTGATTTTATCGGACTTTATCTCATTTTTAGCAGAACCAGTTATAGAACTCGTTCTATAACTGGTTCTGTATTTACGTCTAGTAAAGAGTATGGTATAGTAGCCTGCGTTAGACGAAAGAGAGGTTCCTTAGTATGACAACTGCGCAAATCTGTATCATCATCGCCATCGCGGTGTACCTCATCGCCATGGTGTTCGTAGGCGTGGCCTACTCCCGTGCCAGCAAGGGCGGCGCGGACAACTTCTATCTGGGCGGCCGCCAGCTGGGCCCCGTGGTCACCGCCATGAGCGCCGAGGCCAGCGACATGAGCTCCTGGCTGCTGATGGGCCTGCCCGGTGTGGCCTACTTCACCGGTATCGCCGACGCGGCCTGGACGGCCATCGGCCTGGCCCTGGGCACCTACCTGAACTTCCTGCTGGTGGCCAAGCGTCTGCGCATCTACTCCGCCGAGATCAACGCCATCACCGTGCCGGAGTTCTTCTCCAAGCGCTTCAAGGACGAGAAGAAGGTGCTGCTGGGCATCTCCGCCCTGATCATTCTGATCTTCTTCATCTCCTATACCGCCTCCGGCTTTGCCGCCATCGGCAAGCTGTTCAACAGCCTGTTCGGCTTCGACTACATGGTCTCCATGCTGATCGGCGCGGCGGTGGTCATCCTCTATACCATTATGGGCGGTTTCCTGGCCGTGTCCACCACCGACCTGATCCAGAGCATCGTCATGACCATCGCGCTGGTGGTGGTGCTGGGCTTCGGCATCGAGGTGGCAGGCGGCTGGACTGCCGTTACTGACAACGCCCGCTCTATCCCCGGCTACCTGAGCCTGGTGCAGATGACCGATATCTCCACCGGTGAGGTGCAGGATTACGGCTTCATCAAGTCCCTGTCCATGCTGGCCTGGGGCCTGGGCTACTTCGGCATGCCCCACATCCTGCTGCGCTTCATGGGCATCAGCGACGCCAATAAGATCAAGATCTCCCGCCGCATCGGCAGCATCTGGGTGGTCATCTCCATGACCGTGGCCGTTACCATCGGCATCGTGGGTCTGGCCATGTCCCGCGTGGGCGAGATCGAGACCTTCGGCTCCTCCAGCGCCGCCGAGGCCGTCATCGTCAAGATCGCCGACCTGCTGAGCACCCACGGCGTGCTGGCCGCGCTGGCCGCCGGTCTCATCATCGCCGGTATCCTGGCCTCCACCATGTCCACGGCGGACAGCCAGCTGCTGGCCGCGTCCTCCAGCGTGTCCGAGGATCTGTTGAAGCAGGTGCTGGGCGTGAAGATGTCTGCCAAGACCACCATGTGGGTGGCCCGCATCACCGTCATCGTCATCTCTGTCATCGCCGTGTTCCTGGCCCGCGACCCCAACAGCTCCGTGTTCACCATCGTGTCCTTCGCCTGGGCCGGCTTTGGCGCCACCTTCGCGCCTGCCATGCTGACGGCGCTGTTCTGGAAGCGCACCACCAAGTGGGGCGTCCTGGCCGGTATGATCTCCGGCGGCGCCATGGTGTTTATCTGGAAGTATCTGGTAAAACCCATGGGCGGCGCGTGGGGCATCTACGAGCTGCTGCCCGCCTTCATCGTGGCGCTGGTGTTCATCGTGGTGGTCTCCCTGCTGACTAAGGCGCCCGACGCCGACACCGTGGCCACCTTCGACAAGGTCAAGGCCGACTGCAAGAAGTAAGTAAAACATATCAAAAAGAGCCGCCAGGTTGGCGGCTCTTTTTCTTGACAAATCGCGGCAGTTCCGCCACAATAGAAGCACCAATATCACACAGGAGGAACTTGCCATGCGCAGAAAAGAATGTGAACGGGACGAAGCCTTCGCCTGGGAGGTGCTGAAAAACTCCGTCTACTCCACCCTATCCATGGTGCGCCCGGACGGCACGCCCTATGCCACGCCGCTGAACATCGTGGGCGACGAGGTGTACAAGACCCTGTACTTCCACTGTGCCGGCGCCGGTGAGCGCTGGGAGCTCCTGAAGGACGGCGCGCCGGTGTGCGTCACGGCGGTGTCCACCGCCACGCTGATCCCCAACGGCTTCACCACCGCCTACCGCAGCGCCATGTTCCAGGGCCGCGCCGAAGTGGTGACCGATGACGGCGAGAAGATGAAGGCTATGCTGCTGTTGTGCACCGCCTTTGATCCCAAGGCTATGGGCCGGTTCGAGCAGGCCATGGCCCACTGTCCCGCCAAGGTCATCAGGATCGTACCGGAGGCCATCACCGGCAAGGAGCACGAGATGCACCAGCAGATGCCCGCAGCCCACGGATGCAAAAGCAAATAATGCAGGCTTTATCGGTACATTAACCGCCTTTTTCGGTACATAAACGGCCGTTATCGGTACACATTTTCCGGCAGGAAGCTCCCTGCCGGAGAATGTGTACTTTTTCTTGCGATTTTTTAACGGCTCTGTTATACTACGGATAGCTTCCCAGGTAAGGAGAAACTACTATGGCGGAAATGATTATGGCCTTTACGCCCCTTGTGTTTCTGATCGTCTACGCCCTCAAGACCCGGAGGATGGCCGAGTCCATGATCCTGGCCACGCTGCTGGCCATGGTGCTGCTGCACCGGCAGAACTTTCTCACCGGCACCATCGATGCCATGTATGCCACGCTGGCCAACGCCTCCTACCAGTTCGCCCTGTGCGTCATCATCGGCTTCGGCGGCATGATCACGCTGCTGCAGGCCTCCGGCGCGCTGATGGGCTTCCGCGACCTGCTGGCAAGGGTGGCCTCCACGCCGCAGCGGACGCTGCTGCTGGCCTGGCTTTTGTCGGTGGTCATGTTCGTGGACGAATATCTCAACGCCCTGACGGTCACCATCTCCATGCGGGGCATCTGCGACAAAAACCGCATCCCCCGTGAGCATCTGGCGGTGCAGGCCAACATTATGGCCTGCTGTCTGTGCGTCACCGTCCCCTTCACCAGCTGGACGGCCTTCAGTGTGGGACTGATCTCCGATTTTGACCTGGGCTTCAACGACTATCTGCAGGCCATCCCCTTTATGTTCTATCCGCTGGCTATGATGCTGCTGAGCCTGCTGCTGGCGCTGGGCGTATTCCCCAAGGTGGGCGGCCTGAAGCAGGCCTATCAGCGGGTACAATCCGGCGGCGCACCCTTCGAGCAGAACGCCTCCGCCGAGAAGCTGGTGGACATCGCCGATGTGGACGAGAGCAATGTGTCCTCCGCATGGAACGCCATCATCCCGCTGGCGGCGCTGGTGGGCGGTACCGTCCTCTTTGACAACGATCTGCTTCACGGCATCATTATCGCCCTGATCGTGCAGTTTCTGCTGTATGTGATCTCCAAGCGTATGACGGTGGGCGAGTACTTTGACCATTTCTTTGCCGGGGCCAAGGGCATGACCTCCATCGCCATCGTGGTGGGCTTCGGGTTGATGCTCAGTGACGCCAACCGGGAATTGGGACTGTTTGACATCCTGATCAACGGCATCGGCGGCACGGTGCCCGCCTGTCTGATCCCGCCGCTGGCCTTTCTCCTGGTGGCGCTGACGGTGTTCGCCGTGGGCGGCTGCTGGGCGGTGATGACCATTGCCGTGCCGGTGTTCCTCCCCATGGGCGCAGCGGCCGGGTTCTCCGCACCGCTGATGATCGCCGCTGTTATGAGCGGCATCACTCTGGGGTACAGCCTGTGCTTCTACGCCGATGCCGTACTGATGACCACCGCGGGCTCCGGCGTGTCCAACATCACCACCATCAAGGCCACGACGCCCTACGCCATCGGCGTGGCGGCGGTGAGTGCTGTGGGTCTCCTGCTGTGCGGGCTGGTGTGAGGGTCACGCTGATCCCGCGGGGCGGCACGCCCGCAGTTCGCCGCAGGATATGAAACACCTCCCGCAGGGGAGGTGTTTTGTCATATTTGTGAAATACAGGGGGGAAATTCGGCAGTGTTTTGTCAGCACTGACACTTTACATTAGTGTGGTAAAGTGGTAGAGTATTACCATACTAAAACAAAAGAAAGACGCCATGAAATGAGGCGCCAACGAAAAGGAGAAAAGTAACATGAAAAAGTTTTTGGCAATGATGCTGGCGCTGGTGATGGCGCTGAGCCTGGTGGCCTGCGGTAATCAGGCTGCCCCTGATGCAAACACTGACGACAACAGTGACACCCCCGCTGAGGTGACCTACGCCGTGGAAGCCGGCAGCGCCGGTGAGGAAGTGGCCAACGAGAAGGGCTGGAAGATCAACTCCGTCGGCTCTCAGGCTGACGCGCTGATGGAAGTGGACGCCGGTACCTCCGACGCCGCCATCATCGACCTGCTGATGGCCGGCGCCATGGTGGGCGAGGGCACCAGCTATCCCGACCTGAAGGTCACCGATCAGAAGTTGACCTCTGAGCTGTACGGCGCCGGCTGCCGCAAGGGCAGCGACCTTGCCTCCTACATCAACAGCGTGATGTCCGCCGCCTATGCCGACGGCAGCATGCTGGAGCTGGCCAAGACCTACGGCGTGCAGGAGGCGCTGCTGGAGCAGCCTGCTGCTGAGTTCGTTGCTTCCGAGTCCGACAGCGATGTGGCTTACATCCAGGAAAAGGGCAAGCTGGTGGTCGGTATCACCGAGTTCGCCCCCATGGATTACAAGGATGCCAACGACGAGTGGATCGGCTTTGACGCCGACATGGCCAAGCTGGTGGCCGAGAAGCTGGGCGTTGAGATCGAATTCGTGGTCATCGACTGGGACATGAAGGTCAACGAGCTGGACAGCAAGAACATCGACGTGGTGTGGAACGGCATGACCCTGACCGAGGGCGTGCAGGCCGCCATGGAGTGCACCAACGCCTACTGCGAGAACGCACAGGTGGTCATCACCAAGTGAGTTGCCAGACGGCAAAAAGTATGCTATGATAGTTTCCCATGGCAGAGGGCGTGACGCGTCCTCTGCCTTTGGGCGGCTTTTGAAATGTTACCATCGATGGTATTTCTGTTACTTTTTCCATAGACCCCACTGATACATAAAAGGAGTTTTGCCATGTTTGCGACCGTCACCCTCTCGCTGCTTCAGGGTATGGGCGAGCTTTTGAAGCTCTTTTTCCTGACGCTGCTGTTTTCCCTTCCGCTGGGATTGCTGATTGCCTTTGCCCTGCGCAGCCGGTGCAAGCCGGTGAGCTGGCTGTTCAACGTGATCGTGTGGATCATCCGCGGCACGCCGCTGATGCTGCAGCTGATCATCATCTTCTACGGCCCCGGCAAGTGGTTCGACAACAACATCTGGGGCAATTTCTCCGACGGCCGCATGGCGGCCTGCGTGGTGGCCTTCGTCATCAACTACGCCTGCTATTTCGCCGTGATCTACAAGGGCGGCATCGAGGGTGTGCCGGTGGGCCAGCGGGAGGCCGGCCAGGTGCTGGGCATGACCAAGAGCCAGATCTTCTTCCGGGTGACGCTGCTGCAGATGGTGAAGCGCATCGTGCCCCCCATGTCCAACGAGATCATCACGCTGGTGAAGGACACGTCCCTGGCCCGGATCATCGCCGTGACGGAGCTGATCAAGGCCGGTGAGTCCTATATGAAGTCCGCCGGTATCATCTGGCCCCTGTTCTATACGGCAGTGTTCTATCTGGCCTTTGTGGGCGTTCTGACCATTCTGTTCAACTTTGTGGAGCGCAAGCTCAGCTACTTCAGATAAGGAGGGGTTACCATGGCGATCTTAGACGTACAGCACATTGAAAAGCACTTTGGCGATACCTCCGTGCTGAAGGACATCAGCTTCTCCCTGGAGGAGGGGCAGGCCCTCAGCATCATCGGCTCCTCCGGCAGCGGCAAGACCACGCTGCTGCGGTGCCTGAACTTCCTGGAGACGCCGGATCAGGGCGTGATCTCCGTGCGGGGCAAGACACTGTTTGACGCCGCCGACCCCGCCACCCGCCGTGAGGCGGACATTCGCAAGAAGCGGCTGCACTTCGGTCTGGTGTTCCAGAGCTTCAACCTGTTCCCCCAGTATACGGCGCTGGAAAACGTGGTGCTGGCCCGGAAGCTGATGGCGAAAACGGAAAAGACCGGCGAGAGCGAGACTGCCATTCTGGCTGAGGGCAAGGCGCTGCTGGAGAAGATGGGCCTGGCCGACCGGATGGAGAACTATCCCCACCAGCTCTCCGGCGGACAGCAGCAGCGGGTGGCCATCGCCCGGGCGCTGGCTATGAAGCCGGACATCCTGTGCTTCGACGAACCCACCTCCGCCCTTGACCCGGAGCTGACCGGCGAGGTGCTGAAGGTCATCCGGAGCCTCGCCCAGCAGCACACCACCATGATCATCGTGACCCATGAGATGGCCTTTGCCCGCGATGTGGCGGACCAGGTGATCTTCATGGACGGCGGCGTCATCGTGGAGCAGGGTCCGGCCCGCGAGGTCATCGACAACCCCCAGCAGGAGCGCACCCGCCACTTCCTGGCCCGGTATTCGGAACAATGATTTTCCTGAAAAGGACTGCAAAACGGCTGTTTTGCAGTCCTTTTTTGCGGGCAGAGGACGATGAAAAATGCGGTTGTGGGCGGCGGGGGAGTGTGCTATACTGGGGCCATCCAAATAAAAACAAGGAGTGAGCTTCCTATGCGCCAGTATGTTGTGGACGCCTTTACCGACCATGTATTCGCGGGCAATCCCGCCGCCGTGTGCGTGATGGACAAGTGGCTGGACGAGGCCACCATGATGGCCATCACCCGCGAGAACAACCTGTCCGAGACGGCCTTTGCCGTGAAGGAGGGGGAGAAGTACCACCTGCGGTGGTTTACCCCCGGCGGCGAGATTGACTTGTGCGGCCACGCCACGCTGGGCACCGCCTGCGCCATCATGACCTATGTGGCGCCGGAGCTGACGGAGATCACCTTTACCACCCTGTCGGGCGACCTGACGGTGGTGCGGAAGGGGGGTCTGCATGAGATGGACTTTCCCGCCTATGAGCTGAAAAGCGTGCCGGTGACCCAGGCCATGGCCGACGCCATGAACGGCGCCATGCCCAAGGCCGCCTATATGGGCCGCGACCTGCTGTGCGTATTTGACAACGAGGCGACGGTGCGGAGCATGGCGGTGGATCAGGAGAAGGTGCGGGCGCTGGACGGCCTGCTGCTGCACGCCACCGCGCCCGGCAGCGGCGAGAACGACTGCGTGTCCCGCAGCTTTGCCCCCAAGTGCAATGTGGCGGAGGATCCCGTGTGCGGCTCCGGCCACTGCCACATCGTGCCCTATTGGGTCAAGGCCCTGGGCAAGGATACGCTGGTGGCCTATCAGGCCAGTCCCCGGGGCGGCACCCTGTACTGCACCCAGGTGGGGGAGCGCATCAAAATGAGCGGCAAGGCCGCTATCTACTCTGTGGCGGACATCAACATCGGATAACG
>ENA-UOOA01006063-UOOA01006063.1-human-gut-metagenome-genome-assembly--contig:-P61old-NODE-6063-length-11984-cov-11.647330_pt1 | contig 11984 bp, 4 predicted proteins | sample MGYA00242467_ERZ724014 | MGnify/ENA metagenome assembly ERZ724014
GCAATGACAATTTGGAGGCGTTAACCATTTTAACGGCGGCTTGTATGAGCTGCAAGTGCGTCGCCGGGCGAGGCATGCCTCGCCCCTACAAGGCGCTATCCCGGTCACGAAAAACTGCCCGGCGCTTTCGCGCCGGGCAGCCATTTTCTTATGTGCGGGACATCAGCGGGTCCTAGCGATCTCGATGGTGTTCGTCTTTTCCTTCAGGACAAGGACATCGCCGGTGTCCGTGCTGATGTGGGCCAGATCAGCCTGCGTCAGCTTGTAGTCGTCCGTTCCGGTGGCGACCACCGTGCCCCACATCATGAGGTTACCGGTGATCACAACGTCGTGGTCGAGCGCGCCGCCGATGGTCACATAGCCGTCAGAGGTCTTGCTGAGGTTGCCGTCTTCATCGCTCTTGGAGTTGCGCAGGTAGATATCGCCGTTCAGCTCCGCGGTCTGGCCTGCAGGCGTGGGATTCAGAACGATGCTCGCCGTGGCGTCGCCGTTGACAGCCGCGAGATAGCCGATGTCGTTCTTCATCGTGATATTGCGGAACCTGCCGCCGTTGATCTCGATGGTCACGAACTTCATGGCATGCAGCAGGCCATAGGTACCGGTGACATTTTCAACAAGGCAGTCGTTCACAACGCAGCGCGCCGGCACATAGGTGCTCAGAGACGTGCAGTTTCCATAGACGATCAGGCCGTTGTAGCCGGTCAGGTCATGGAACCAGCCGCCGTTGATGGTCAGCAGGGTCTCCGTCTTGCTTGCGCCGAGATTGAACACTCCGCCGCCTGCGCCGAAGATCATGTTGGCGATCTCAAAGCCGTCGTTCACAGTGACCTGTGCGCCGGAGCCGATACTGAAGGAGGCATTGACACCGCTCTTCAGATACTTGCTGTTGCCGTCCACGCGGAAGTTCTCGATGGTGACGTTTGCTTCCTTGATGTCAAACATATAGCCGGAGGTGTTCGTAGCATCACGGCGGACCATGCAGCGCTTGGCATTCTCGCCGAATTCGTTGAAGTTCAGCGAGCAGTCTTCCGTGATCTGAATGCGGTAGACCAGCGAAATGACAAAGTTCGCATCATCGGGGATGGTTTCCATGGCATCGACACGGGCCTTCAGGATCTCCTTGGCCTTCTCGAACGTCTTGACCGGCGTCTTAACGGTCAGGCCGTCGTTCGTGTCATTGCCGTTGCCGCTGAGGTAGACGACGATGTCGTTCGTCTTGACCTCGGCAAAGACCGCCGTGTTGTTCTCATTGACCTCGAGGTAATAGGCGCCGTCGATGTCGTTGACAACATGTACCTTCTCCATGTCGCTCGGCTGCAGGGCATAAGCGCCCTCGCCCGTTCCGCCGGAGATGGTGGCTGCACCGACGAATTCCTTGGCCAGCAGGATGGGGAGCTTGCCCTTCAGCTTGGTCAGGCCCTCAGGCACGCGAATCGCGACGTCCTTGTAGGACCCATAGGCGTTGTTGATGTAAATCGGGTCCTGGAAATCGGTATCCTCCGTCGGAATGAGGGTAACGTTGTGGGTTGAAATGGTCAGCGCGTTGATCGTCTCGCCGTTCTTGTCCGTGTTGCCGGCAAACTTCACGCCGCCGATCACGACGGTAGAGCCGTCATTCGTGGCAGAGATGCAGGAGAGGTTCGCGCCCGTCGTTGTCATGGAATTGTTCACAAACGCGCCGCCGAGCAGGTTCACTTCCACAGGATGGCTGCCCATAATGTTGATGACGCTCGCAACGGAGCCGCCCACGTTATCGGACAGCTCGCCGCCATTCATCGTGAAGACGGTCTTATTGTCCTTCTTGTTGGACTTGAGGTAGATCGCGCCGCCGGTGTACTTGGACGTGTTGCTCGAGATCTTGCCGCTGTTCAGGACCAGGGTAGAGTTTTCCACATAGAATGCACCGCCCTGTGCGCCGAAGCAATTCGTGACAACGGCGTTGTTCATCGTCATCGTCGCATAGTTCACCAGATAGATGGTGTTGCTCGCGGGAGCGGAAGCGGGCAGTTCGGAGAAGACCTCGGCATTGCCGTCGATCGTGATGTTCGACAGCGTCAGGCTGCCGCCGTCCACGGCGATCATGTTGCCCGTGCAGGACGGAGCGCGCTTGACGATGCAGTCGCGGCCCTTGAGGTCCCACGTCTGCTCATCGAGCACGGTCACGGTATGCGTGACCCAGATGACACCATCGGTGACCTTCGGAGAGATGAGAGCCGCAGCCGCAGCAAACGTGCGGACCGGGGTCTCCTCCGACAGGCCGTCGTTGGAGTCGCTGCCCTTGACACCGTCCAGATAGACCGTCGCGCCGACATAGGTGTCGTTGAGCCAATAGGCAAAGAGCGTCATGTTGTTCGTGACCGGAGTCGCGAAATCCCATTCCGCGCCGCTGGCGGTGTGCCAGCCGAGGAAGGTATCGTCAGTCTTGACGGGATCGGCGGGCTTTTCGACCGTGCTGCCGTGCTGGACCTTGACCTGCACCGGTGTCGTGCCGTTGACGGCATTGAACGTGACGGTATGCTGGATCAGGCCGTCAGACAGTGTGACGGTGACGTTCTCGGTCAGACCGGCCAGGATGTAGTTGCTGCCGTGGCTCGCCAGACGGCCGCTCGTTGCGGAGACGTCATAGACCTCATAGCCTTCGTCAGCGCGGGCGATAAACTCGACAAAGTTCACATTCTCCGGGAGCGTCAACTCCGTGACGGCCTTGCCTTCGACATAGGCCGCGCTGTGCTCGGAGACGAAGGTGACGTGGATCGGCTCCTTCGGCTCGGTGGGCTCGGGCTCGGTGGGCTCGGGCTCAGTGGGCTCTGGCTCCGTCGGTTCGGTCTCCGTCGGCTCCGTGGGCTCGGTCTTATCCTCCGCAGCCTTCAGGAAGCGGCACAGGAGCGTAGCGGCCTCAGCGCGGGTCAGAGGGTTCTGCGGCAGGAAGCTGCCGTCCGGATAGCCGGTCAGGACACCTGCCGTCTGCATGGTCTCCACAGCCTCTTCCGCCCAGGCGGCGATGTCGGCTGCATCGGTGAAGGTCTTAACCTCCTCGATCTCGGGGAGGGTCTTGTTCAGCAGCTTCAGCAGCCGCAGGAAGATGGTGGCAGTCTCCTGCCGGGTGGCCGCGCGGTCCGGGGCAAACGTGCCGTCGCCGTCGCCGGTCACAACGCCGTTCTCGGCGGCCCATGCGACAGCGCCCGTGTACCAGGTGCCCACTGCCACATCGGAGAAGCCGGTAGAGGCATTGTCGTCCGTTTCCGCACCGGCGGCGCGCGCCAGAACGGTCACAAGCATGGCACGGGTCAGCGTGCCCTCGGGATCAAACGCCGTGTCGCTCACGCCCTTGAAGTAACCGGCGGCAACGGCTTCCGTGATGGCGTCATACGCCCAGTGGTCCTTTGAGACGTCCGTGAACCCGCCGCCCTCTGCCGCGAAGGCAGAGGGGAGCGCGGAACACAGGAGGCACACGACCAGCAGGACGGACAGCACCCGTTTCATCAGTTGATTCATGGTTTCCTCCTATTCTGAGCTTAATGCTCCAGCGTGGGGAGGCTCCCGGCGGGGAGCGCCACGGCGTCCTGACTGCTCAGCTCGGTCTGGGCCAGCGTGCAGGTCTCGCTGAAGTTGAAATCGCCGGTGCGGTCGAGATCCATCGCGCCGCTCTTGGAAGCGAACAGGCCGACAACGGGCCATGCAGCCTCGTCGAACGTGCCGCGGAGGACGACCTCCTCGGTCTCCTCGTTGATCGCGATGATGCTGGAGGAGTCCTCGCCGTTGAAGCGTGCCCAGTAGATCCAGCCGGTCTCCATATCATAGTACAGGGACTGATACATATGCTGGCCCGTAATAGCAAGGGACTTGTCCGTTACGATGGTGTGCAGGAGGCTCAGCGTGTAGCCGTCACCGTTCGGAGCGATGCCGATGAGGTGGATCGTGCCGGAGGTAGACAACATATAGAAGTAGTTGTAGGTGCTGTCATAGCCCGCATAGGCAATGCCCGCAATGGCGGTGAACGCACCCTGCAGATTCCATGCGCCGCGGTAGCCGTTCTCGGTGGTCGGATCGACGAGCATCAGGTAGTAACCATAGGTGCCGAGCGTGAGGTCAAGGTTCGGGCTGTAGGCCATATCGGACATAAACAGGTCGCCGGTATAGCACAGCTCCTTGGCTGCGTAACCGTTTTCGGCATCAAGGCTGTAGAGGTTGCCGTCGCCGGAGGCCAGCAGCATATCGCCCGTCTGAACGACGGAATAGTAATCCTGCTCCAGTGCACCGGTGAGGTACTTGTAGTTTGCAGAGTCGACATCGATGTCGGCAACAAAGCTCTGGCCGTCTGCATTGTGAACGATGCCGGTCAGCGTTGTGTTGTTCTGCAGGACCGTGATGGTGCACTCAGCCTTGACGGTGCCGTCGAGCTTAGAGGCGGCGGTGATGACTGCCGTGCCCTCGCTGACTGCAGTGACAACGCCGTTTGCATCGACGGTGGCGATCTTCTCATCGGAGGAGGACCAGACGATGGAGCGGTCGGTCAGGTTCCACGGGGTCACGAAGGCCTCGAGGGCGGTCTTGTTGCCGCTGTAGAGCGTGGCGCTCGTCGTGGTGAGCTGGACCTTCTCAGGCTTGTCGGTCTTGCCGGTGGAGCCGCCCTGGCCGCGAACGATATACAGGCCGGTCATTTCGCCGGGCAGATCGGAGAGTGCCGTGCCGGCACCGGTCGTGAGGTCAAGCTTCACGAGCTTGTAGGTCGGACGTGCCCAACTGGAGGCTCGCACGAACTGTGCCCAGTAGAGCTCGCCGGTAGAGTGGTCAAAGGCCATGGACTGCAGATAGTTTGCCTTGAAGCCGGTCTTGCCGACGTTCGTCAGCTCGCCGATCTTGCCGTCCTCAGTCAGACGGAAGCTGTAGAGGTAGGTGTTGCGCGTGGAGGCGTTGATGACATAGAACGTACCGTCGTCACTGATGGCCAGCACCTGCGGCACTTCGCCGTCGCGGGACGAGGGCATCATGTCGCTCGTGATCGAGCCGACCTCGGTCAGCTCGCCGGTAAACATGTCGACGGTGACGAGCTTGCCGTACTGCGGCTCGCCGTTCTCGTCATTGAGAGCCGCCATGGCGTACAGCTTGCCGTCGGCCTTGTTATAAGCCATGTCGATCAGGATGGCGTTCAGGTAGCACACGGGCGTCGGCTCGAACTTGCCGTGCTGCATAACGTACAGGTAGCCATCCGTCGTGCAGGCCACGGTGTAGCCGTTGACATACTCCGCAGAAGCGAACTGGACGTCGGCCTCTGCCGCAGTCTCCGGGGTCTTGGCCGTATCCGGCTCAAAGCGCGCCCAGGTGTTGTTCGTCGAGTTGAAGGCGAAGAAGCCATTGAGCTCCACTGCGGGCTCTTCGTCGCCGTCGTCGCCGCCGAGGCCAAGCTCGAGCTCATAGGCTCTTGCGTTGCCCGCATAGTCCACGACCACAACAACGACCTTGTCCTGCTTCATGGAAGCAGCGTTGACCGAAAGGCTCAGTGCCTCGTTTGCCGTCTGCTGGTTCGGAGAGAGCGTTCCGATAAGCTTGCCGTCCGTCGTGAGGAACTGGATGGCAGAGATGTACTGGTTATCCTGCGCCGCGATGTTGATGAGCTTGCGGCCCGCAGGATCGCTGGAGAAGAACATCTGGGTGACGGCCGGTGCCTCGTTATCGACGGTAACGAGCGTCTCCCACGCTGCACCCTTGCCGAGGCCGGTATAATTGCCGTTCTCGTCGGCGGTGTAGTACTCCGGTACGGCAGTCAGAACGAGCTCGAGCTTCGTGTTGTTCGGGAGCGCATTGCCCTCGTTGTCGGTGAAGCGCCAGCTGATGCCCTTCGTCGTCGAGGTGTAGGCCCAGGAGCCGTTATTCGTGTAGTAGAAGGCGCCGGACTGCTTGCCGTAGTCCTTGCTGAAATAAACCTCGCCGGTCTCTGCATTGCGGATGACGTAGCTGACGTCCTGCGCATTGCGGATCAGGTTGTAGTTTATGGTCATGAGCGTATCGCCCGCGCGGACAGCCGTGCGGTCAGCAATAAACGCATCATCGTTGGCGTAGAGGTTCACACCGAGGATGAAGGTGTTGCCGCTGCCCGCCTTCTTCACATTGTAGTAGTTCTCCCGCGCGATATTCAGGTACTTGTGCGGCATCTCGTTGAAGCGATCCTCGGCATAGACGCTGGTATCGAACATGGAGGAATCCGTCCAGTTGCCCCAGAAGGCCAGGAACGGGATGGACTGGCTGACGCCAAGCTTGCCCTCGGCATCGGTCTCGGCATTCAGGTAGACATAACCCTCGAGGTAGTTGCCGTTGGAGAAGTTCTCCTCCATATACTGCTTGCCTTCCTCGTTCAGGCTCAGGGTTGCCTTGACCTGCACACTGCCGTTGGCCGGGACGGTCACGACGTCGTTGCTCTGCAGGCTCTCAAGCGTCTTGCCCTCATAGGAGCCGCCCTCGAGAATGTCGTTAAGGATCTGCGCATCGACCTCGTCGGCAGTGCCGTCGCCGTTCAGGTCGGCCAGAGAAGCGTCTGCAAGCAGCTCCAGTCCGGCGGCATGGTTCAGGATCGCCATGACGTCGCCGTCGTCGAGCTTGCCGTCTCCGTTGAGGTCGTAGCCCGCCGCATCGGTCGTGAAGACCGCATTTGCGCCGACTGCAACATCGTTCATGGCGATGAACTTCGTGCCGGACTCTTCATCCGTGACTGTTTCCGGCGCAAGCACACTGGCGCTGAGCCTGTAGGAGACGGACTTGTCCGTCAGGTTGTTGACGTGGAACGAGAAGCTGTAGGTACCGGTGCGGGCGGGATCGTCGCCGAACTCCACCTTGACCTTGCCGTCGTCATTGCCGTCAATGGTCACATAGGCGGGGCTGTTCACGGCGTTCTCCACGTTGCCAAGGCCGGAGCCCTGTCTTCTCGGGGAGTACTCCACGTCGGAATCCGGGTCCATGATGGGAACGGCCGTGCCCATCATCAGGCTCTGCGCCAGAGCGCGGGCCGTCAGGCCGGCCTTTTCCGCAAGCCCGTTCTCACGGATGTACTGCGCGACAACGGCTGCCTGACCGGCAGCAGACGGAGACGCCATGGACGTGCCGCTCATCAGGCCGTAGGTGCCGTCCGTGCGCGTGGAATAGATGTTGCCGCCGGGGGCGGTGATCTCGGGCTTCAGAGACAGATCGCCGGGTACGCCCCAGGAGCTGAAGGAGCTCATGGTGATAACGCCGCCGGTGGCGTTCATGTCGGTGTAGACGCCGCTGCCGTGGACGGTCAGCTTGCCGCCCCAGACGCCGTTCTCGTCCTGCGTGGCCGAGGCGAGGATCGCCTTCATCTGGTCGAGGCGGATTGTGATGAACGGGAGCTTCTTCGTGCAGGCCGCATAGATGGCATCGAAGCCGTCAACATTGTTATAGACGATAATGGCGGCAGCCTTCGCGGCATCCGCATTGATCTGCTTATCGGTGAAGGCAACGCCGTTGCCGCGGGAGACAAGGACGATCTTACCGGCCGTGTTCGCAAAGTCGGACTTCTCGCCGCCGTACTTCACGGTGTCGTCCGGGTCGGTCGGATCGCCGATGAACACGAAGTCATACTCCGTGCCGCTCTTGTCCTCGGACTTATCGAGCGTCGTAAAGGCTGCGCTCTTGCAGGTCGCGCCGCCGGTGAACGTCTTGCCTGCGCCGTCGGCGTAGGTGTAGTTCGCGCCGTTGACCGTGAAATACTCCGCGGTGTTGGCGATGTTGTCGGCACTGGCGACGGCCAGAGAATTCTCATAGGCGCCGGGGGAGCCGACGCGGCCGGTGTTGGAATCCTCGGCAAACAGCAGGCCGTTGACGGAGTCCTCTGCCCAGTTTCCGGAGTTACCGGCAGACATGCAAACGACGGTATCCGTCTCGTCCAGAGAATCCATGACTTTGTCGAAGTACGCCTCGCCGGGGGTCGTGAAGCCGACCGTCGAGGAGCCGAGGGACAGGTTGACGCTGTCGCAGTCCAGAACGATGGCATCCTCGATGGCGGCGATGTAGTCATCGGCATAGGCGCCGCCGTTCTTGCCGAACACCTTCATAACGACGACCTGCGCATCGGGCGCAACGCCGACGACGCCGTTGTCAGCGTAGGTGTAGGTGCCGTCCGCATTTTCCACATAGCGGTTGGCCGTGGCGATACCGGCAACGTGCGTGCCGTGGTCGCCCTGCTGATCGTTGTCATGCGTGATGTCGAGAGTGGCGTCAATATAGTTGAAGCCGAAGGCGATCTTGCTGCTGACATACAGAGCATTGCCGGTCAGGCCCTCATAGCGCTCTGCGGCATGCAGCTGCGGCAGGACCTCGTTGATCTTCGCGGCGGTCAGCAGATTGTAATCCGCGATCTGCTTGCCGTTCTTCGTCGAGGTAACCAGCAGGCTGTAATCAAACGCCGCGCTGTTGAACGACGGATGGTCTGAATCCAGGCCGGTATCGACAATGGCGATGCGGCTGCCCGCACCGGTATAGCCCTCGAGCCAGGCGTTGTAACTGCCGATCATATTGCCGGAGGAAATTGTGTTGAGATCGGCCTGCTCGCGCGGATCGATGCTGTACTGCGGAACGAGCATGACGCTCTTAACGCCCTTCAGCGCTTCGACCTCGTCCATCTTGCCATAGGGCAGGTCAACGGACATGGCGTTGGCGGCCAGCGTCAGGTTCCAGTGGACGTTCAGCGTCTCGCCGGACAGCACGTTCGCAGAGATCTCTGCGGCCAGCGCCGCCTGCTTGGCTTCGAGCGCCTTGGACACTGCCATGGCGGCAGCATTGCCGGCGATGCCGCGGGTAGCGTAGCCCTGCTGCAGGACGGGCTTGTCCTCCAGCACGACGAACACACGCACGACATCGGTATCGGCATAGGGAGCCTCTTCCGTTTCGGTCTCGTCCGCAGCGGCATTGTCTTCCGTTGCAAGCTTCAGGCCGTCGGTGGAGATCTCATGATAATTCGCGGTCTGATCCTCCGCCATGGCGGAGACGCCGGACAGCAGGCCGGTGACCATGCACACGACCAGCAGCAGCGAAAGGACCCGTTTCAGATTCCAGTGCTTCATTCTTCTATCCTGCGCTCCTTTCATGCGAGATTCTCAAGGTAGACCATGATGATCTTCGCAAACTGTGCGCGCGTTGCCTGGCCCTGCGGCTCCAGCATGCTGTCGCCGACGCCGTTGACGACGCCGTTCGCAGCAGCCCAGCGCATGGCGGGAAGCGCCCAGCTCGAGACCTTTGCGGAATCCTTGTATGCATTGAGCGCGGCGACATCCGTCTTCCAGGTGTTGCCCTCGCTCTGCCAGCAGCGGAACAGCATGGTGACCATCTCCTCGCGGGTCACATTCTGCTCCGGCTTGAACGTGCCGTCTTCATAGCCCTTGACGAGGCCCTGCTTGCTGGCCCACTGCACATAGGGCGCATACCAGCTGCCGGCCTTGACATCGGAGAAGCTCGTTCCGGTATAGTCGGACGTCTTCACACCGGCGGCGCGGCCGAGGACCGTGACGACCATGCCGCGCGTCAGAGTGGCATCCGGGGAGAACGTCGTCTTGCCCGTGCCCTTCATCAGGTCATTGCCGAGGACATAGTCCACAGCATTGTGATACCACTGCGTCTGATCGACATCCTTGTAGCTCTTGGACGGGCAGTTCTTACCGTTGCAGGCCACATAGATCCTGATCGGGAAGTCAGCGATCTTCGTCGTCTCATAGTTCTTGTCCGTCACCTTGGCGCCAGACACCTTGAAGGTATAGCTCTTCGTCGCTGCGTTCGTAAAGGTCAGCGTCAGCACGGCCTGATCGGCCTCGGCTGCACCGCCGACCCAATTGCAGACGACCTTTCCCTTCTCCTTTGTGTTTGCCACTGCAAGCGGCAGACCCTTTTCGGTCTTGCTGAGCGTCAGCGAGCTGTCGTAGCTGAGCGTGAAGGCTCCGCTGCGCACGGCGCTGCCGCCGCGAAGACTGAGTGTGACTGTGACCGTGCCGTCCGCGGCATTGGCCGTGCCATAGAGCGCCGGAGCGTCCGCAGCGGACACCGGCAGGACCAGGCAGACCAGCAGCAGGCAGGCCAGCAGCAGCGCAGTCAGTTTTTTGCGCATTGCATATCCCATCCTTTCCTTTTTGGCTCGTTAGCGCTTTGCTCCGCTAACGCGTTGTAAACTGCGACTTTAATTATGCCACATGCTGTATGGAAATGCAAGGAAAAGTTTGCCTGACTTTCTGTTTTTCTGTCGTGGAATATCCATATTAAATGTCCTTATCTGCCAGCTAATCACAATTCATTCCCTTCTGGTGTGCTGATCGTTCTATTTTCTTTCACAAATATTCTTTCAGCCCCGCGTATATTCGTTTTACATTTCGTCTCTCATTTCAGCCACAGGCAGACAGCTGTCCGCGACACGGAGACGGAAAAGCTCCTGCGCATGCAGTGCACACGCAGGAGCTTCGGATATTTGGGTTCAGGGAATATCGCGGATGACTTCCTCGGGCGGAAGATCGAGCTGCTCCGGCTCGCGCAGGAGCTTTTCAAAGTACTTCATGACGGTCGCGTAATAGAAGCCGTCGACGATGCGCTCGTCCGTATTCATGACGAAGTCGACATAGCGGCGCGTCACGGGCTTGCCCTGCAGGTCGAGCTCGACCTTGCGGTACTTACGGCCAAAGGCGACGAAGACAGGAAGGTTGCCGAAGTTATAGAGGTGGTGGACGATAGGCGGGATGCCGAGTGAGCCCATGGACGTGAAGATGACCGTGCCGTGGAAGGGGCTGAGATCCGTCAGGAACGTCGGCAGCAGGCCGAAGTAGTCCAGCGTCTTCAGGAACCAGACAACAAACTTCAGCAGGAGGCGCGGCATACTGGCCAGCAGAGCCGCGACATGGTCGAACGTGCTGTCGAGCGGGGTGTTTTTGACCTCGTCGATGAGGGCGTTCAGCTTCTCATAGACCTCCTTCGTCGTGTCCGTCGGCTTGAGGTGGAGCTTGATGGTCGTCTCCTCGCCGTCCGTGCGCATGTCCTTCTTGATGGTCATGGTGAACTGGACGTCGTCATCGCGCTGATAGACGCGCTGGCCGGAGAAGAAGCGGTTCACGCCGGGGTACTTTGCGATGCAGCGGACATAGGCCGCAAGCAGCACATGCGTCAGGCCGAAGGACTCCATGCCTTCCGCGCGCTTCTGGCGGATGTAGCGCTCGACCTTCGAAATTTCGAACGTTGTCTGGATGGAGTTGCAGGCATCGTTGCGCGTGGGCATGATGTAGCCCGCGACAATGTTCATCGGGCTGAGCGTACGGATAAGTCGGCCGTCCTTGCGGTCGCCCCACGTCGGGTGGTAAGCCCCGTCCGTGAACGGCCGCATCGCGAGCACGGCGACGACGGCGCTGCCGACCATGGCGATGTTGGAGATCTTGACAAGGCGGTACCACACGGGGATCGTGCAGCCGGCCATCGCCAGATCATAGATGAGGATGGCCAGCGGGACCAGCAGCGTGAACAGCAGCGGATAGGACACCGGGATCTTGCCAGTGATGGTCAGGCGATAGATCAGGTAGAGCAGCAGGTACAGGACCCAGCACATCACGACATAGCGCATATAGCCGAACAGGGCGTAGCCGCCGTGCAGGTGCAGGTCGAGCGCCGCCTGTCCGAAGTAGACGCAGGCCCAGAAAATGGGCTTCGACGTGCGATAGAACCGCGTCTCCCCTTCCAGCACGAGCTGGAGCGCAAAGCCGAGGCTCACCGCCATCGGCAGGACCTTCTGGAACCAGATGTTCACGGTGCTGATCACGGCTCCCTCGCCGAGGCAGAGCGCGAGGATCTGCAGAACGATGGAAGCCAGCGACAGGGCCGCGGCGATCCAGGTCAGCGGGTTTTTCCGGCTGACATAAAAACGGGTCTGTTGTTTCATGGTTTCCCTCTCTTTCTAGGGAACCTCTGAATAAATCGGCTGCGGCGCTCAGCGGGTCTTTCGCCCCAAC
>ENA-UOOA01006064-UOOA01006064.1-human-gut-metagenome-genome-assembly--contig:-P61old-NODE-6064-length-11984-cov-4.150306_pt1 | contig 11984 bp, 5 predicted proteins | sample MGYA00242467_ERZ724014 | MGnify/ENA metagenome assembly ERZ724014
GTGTAAAATACATTTGTACGATTATCGGGCGTTTGCGTAAGACGCTACCGTGGTAACGTCATATGAAGAATTCATATAATCGCGTTTTCCGCCGTCCTTTTTGGTATCGGCGCCTATTCTGATAATCCTTACAACCTTTTTATCGGTATCAATTATATAGGTGTTAAAGCAATCCTGGGTATAATCGTCCCTGCTTCTTATAAGGTCAACGCTTTCGGCAAGCGCATTTCCGTTTTTAACGCCTTTTGTCGCCGTCATACAGGAAACGTTAAGCATAAGCTGAGTATTTGTTGTAGGCAGATACGCCACTCCGTCAATATGCTGGTGACCGGTTAAATGCGCAACAAACGTCGCCTTTGCATCTTTGAAATCCGCTGTTGCGCGAATATTGTACGTGTAAGTACTGCTTGTGTCGTATTGTTTGTTTATCGAGGTTCTGCTTATAAACGCGTCGATTATATCGGCAACAACCGCAGGAACGCCGTCGTCGGAGGTTTCAAGCTGCTGATAAAATGTACCGTCAACTACATTACGGGTGGATCTTGCATTTTCGGGAGAGTGATATGCAAGCACAATGCTGTAATCCTCAGGCGTGCTCTTAAGGGTTTCTATAAGGAAGTCCACCTGCGGCTGATTCATACGCATTTCCCAATATTTATCATTAACTCCGTTCGTGCGCTCATACTGGTCAAGCGTGATTACGCGCAGCTTGTGCTGTTCGTCGTCCTTATAATAATAGCACTTATTGCTTTCTGTGTTTTTATATCCGTACTCGCTGTAAAGCTTTGAAAAAAGCTGCTCATACTTTTTAAGATCCGATTCAGCTCCGTTAGGCATATAGCCTATATCGTGATTGCCCGCCACGGCGATAACGTTTGTTTTTCTTCCAAGCATAGCGTTTACAAACGCCGAATAGCCGGTGCGGTAGGCAAATGCGGTTATATCGCCCGTAACAGCCGCAAAATCCGCGCTTATTGCTTCGGAAAACTGCATCATATTATAAAGCCTTACAATGTCGCCGTGCACGTCGGAGCCGTGCGTTATAACGGCGTAATTCCCCCTGTTAAGAGCAATATCAGCCATTTTTGCGCGGTTATCGGCAACAACGTTTGCCGTGCCGACATAAATCAGCTTTAAGCCTGTTTTATCTATATCGGTTACCTTTACGTTATTTTTTATATTTCCGTCGCTGTCGATATTATTCTTGTGGGTTACAAACACACGTACATACAAATACAAATTATGACCCGAATATTTGTCTCCGTCCTTAAACCACTTAACAATTCCTTTTTTGATGTCGCTGTCGCCGGTTTTGGCGTCCGCCGCCGCGTCGTCCTCAGCATTAAGCGTGGAGCCGGGAGCCGCAATAAAGCCTACACGATAATCGCTGTTAAGCCTAATGTTAAACACGGTGTTTTCAACCGGCAGCTGAACCTGGCTTTCGGTTGTAAGAACATAATCGTTGTCCTCTGTAAGCTTTAGCTTTGTGGGAGTTTTATTAACAAAATTTCCGAGAGGCATTGTCTTGTAATCCGAAGAACGGTTAGATACCTGCTCGCCGTAGAACGTAATCTCTGTTTCTTTGGTATTGTCGTAATAGGTGACATAAGGACGCGCGGTGTATTTTGTGTTATTATACCCCTTGCTGTTTTTGCCCGAATCGGTTAAAAGAGAGGTGTATTTTTCGGGCAGAGCCTCGCTGTCTGCCGTTTTATAAAACGCCTTTTTCACGCCCGATGTGTCAAGCGTCAGTTCAGCCCCGTAAAGCTTCTCGGTGCGGTGGAACAACGTGCCGTATTCCTTAATTTCGTAACGTGTTCTCGCCTGCGGAATAAGGGCCTCCACTTTAAAGCTGCCGTTATCGTCTACCGTTTTTTTCGAAAGAATCGGAGTGTAGGCTTCGGTATATTCCGGTCCGCTTACCCTTTCCATATGTATAGTGTTGACATTATCGGCTGCAGTTTTGCTCTTGTTCAGATACCAGTCAACAACCATACCCTTATTGCCGGCGATAAGGCTGTCGTCCTCAAAGCCGCCTTTTCCGTTGCACAAATCAATATCGGCTGTAACGTTGCTTTTAATCACAAGGTTATCTATTGCGTAATCGGCGCCTGTCGGGCTGTTGGATTTATCCTCTCCCAACATAATACAGGTTTTTGCAAGCTGCTTATTGCTGTCAAGCGGAACCGTAACCGTTCCGGTATATTCAACCCAATCTCCCTTTAAGCCGGTAACCTCGCCGTCAAACTGAACATCCTTATGTTTCTCCCAAAAAGCCTCGCCTTCATAGCAGTAGCCAAGCCAGGCGCTAAGCTTCATCGGTTTATTTCCGTAGCTGTAATATGCCACCGAAACCGTAAACTCTATTGAATTAAAACTCGTTTGATGAATACTTCCGTTCCAAAAGTCAAAGCACAGGTTAGTATCCCAATATTGATTGTATCTGTAAATTCTGAGCGCGCTGTTTCCCTCGTACACGGTCTGCGTATCGGCGGATACAACGCTTAAGCTATCGCTTGCGTCGCCGAGCCTTACATATTCAAGCACAGCACTAAAGCCGTTTTCGCCCTGCGGTTTATTCTTCACGCGCTCTACCGTAGAATCGTACAAGCCCTCAAAGCCCTCGTTTATAATTTCCTTTTTGGTACCGTCTTCATATAACTGCTCAACTTTAACCTCGTCAATATACAGATCGGAAAGAACCTCTCTTTTACCGACTCCGTTCTCACCGGCTTGGTGGAACAGCAATGCCGCGCCGAATTTAGAATCCGCGGTTATTTTTGACGCTGTGTTCGTACCGGCGGCGTCAACTATGCCCGAAACGGTAGTCCATTTATCGGAGGTTATAGTTTTTGTATCGCTGACCGGATAGGTATCAGCCCAATAGTCTGCATTATAATACAGCTTCAGCGCGGGTTTAATTCCGTTGTCTTCTAAGCCCTCGCCTCCGAGCCGATAGGTCACCGATATAAAGTATTTTTGATTTCCGGAAAGAAATTCCTCCTTTGTTAAATCGGTAAGCGCTATCTTAACTGTTTCCTTTTGGTTTTGCGCTGCTGTATATTTTCCTATTTTAAGCGCAAATTCGCCCTTGTATGCGGGAAAATCCGCTGCGGGCTCAACCTCTTCTTCGCCAAGCTCCACAACCGTCATAGTACCTTTGCCGCCGTTATTTTCCCATGAGGTATTGCCGACAGTGCCGGTCTTTCCGTTTTCATAGGATTCGTAGCTTTCGTTGATAACAGTCTCGCCGCCGGTTTTTACTATTACCGAATCAACATACAGATCGGACTGTATTTGACGTCCGCCCTGGCTGTGCAGCAGAACTGCCGCTCCAACAAGGTTAGTCAGCTCGCCTGCATGCGTTTTGGTTTCGGTAACGTCGAAAGCGGCGGACATTGTAGTCCACTTATCTGAGGTTACTGTTTCGGTAACCTGCATTTCATATGTATCTGCATACCAGTCGTTATTATAGAATAATCTGAGCGACGGCTTTATCCCGCTGTCGCTTAAACCCTCTCCGCCTAACCTGTATGTTACCGAAACGGAGATTTCAAAGTTGCCTTCAGGATATTTGTAGTTCGAAAGCTTTGTCAGGTTTACCTTCGGAAGCGCTTTTGCTATCTGATCGTCAGTTGTATACGCAGAAATTTTCAGTGCTTTTTTCCCGGCGTACGCCGTAAACGGCGCGCCGTCCGCAAGCTCGGCGGAAACGCCGAGTACCGCGTAAAAACACGCTGAAATCAATGTAAGTGACAAAAACAATGCTAACAGCTTTTTCATAGCAAGCTCCATTCTGCCTTACGGCTTAATTTTTTTTGCCTAAAAATAAAATTTACTGTTTTAATTCCCTTGCCGTTTTTTCTTTTTTTTGTATAACCGCAACGGTAACGGTACCGCACGCAGCCGCAAAAACTGCGGCGGATATTATTATAATCAGCGCTGCGTTTGACTTTTCCTTTTGCGGCGTTTTCTCTTTGGCACCGTCGGATTTTTTATCGGTGCCGTTATTAACGATGCCGCCGCTGTTTACCGTACCGCCGTTTACCGTGCCGCTGTTTGCGGTTTCGGTATTGTCTGCCGCGGTATTTACAATGCGGAATTTGCTGCCGTCTCGGTCGGACGCAGCCGCGCCCTTGCCCTCGGTTATTTCCATTTTTCCTATTCCGCCGTACTCAAAGAAAAATCCGGCTGTGGTCAGCTGTGAATCGGCAAGCATTTCAAAGCTGCCGTAAGGGCACATTTCCTCTCCCTTATACTTAATGCTGATCTCATCAACAAACAGGTCGCAGGTTCCCGCCCCGTATGTACCGCCGAGCGTTTTAAGAATTACGCGCTTTATTTCGCTGCCCTCGGCAACCGAGCTGCTGCCCTTATTCTGCCATTTTGAATCGTTAAAATCGCATTTGATCTTTCCGGAATAAACCGCCCAGCCGCTGTCCTTTGAAGCCTCAACGCCCGCGGCGGTGGTTGACCAGAACTGCTGACTTGTTCCGTCGGCGTAGTTGATCTGAATTACCGGCATAAGAACCTTTGAAGCCTTAGCGCTGCTTCCCAGCTTATAAGCTATGCTTACGTCAAATTCAAAAATATCGCCGTTTTTAACCCTGTAGCCCACAAGGTCGCTTCTGCGGATATCGAACATAGGCACAACGTATTCCTCAACCCTGTTGTACACTCTAAGCGCCTTTGTTCCCTTGCACACTTCGCCCTTCCAGCCCGTTGCCGGATCCTTAGTGGCGATTATTTCCTCAACCGTGGAAACGATTTTAAGCGAACACTCCTTATCGGGGCCGCCGCTCCACTGAGTCTGTATGCCGTTTGATTTTAAAAGATCAAGCGTAGCGCTTGGGTTAAGCTCTTCAAAATCCTGCGCGGCTATTGTGCTTCCGTTCATTTGAACCGTAATATCGTCAACATATACGTCTATTTCGGTTGAATCGATGTTAAACAGCGTAATGTACGCCCATTTAATTTCATTGCCCGAAAGCTTTGTTAAATCGCAGGTTATATCGCCGTTAAACGTTACCCAGCTGCCGGTAGAAGCATTAGCCCTTTGCTCCGCCTTAAATTCGTATTCCTTGCTTGTTTTTTCATCGGCGGAAAAAACAACCTTGGGTGATATACCGCGGCTTTTAATTTTGTTTTTTGATTTTAAAAGGTATGAAATTTCAATGTGCAGGGTTACGCTTTTATTTGAAGCAATGTCAAGCCCCACAAGCTTTTTAAGCTCGAATTTTGCGCTGTCCCACGGATTTACAAGATCGTACACAAGAAGCGCCTTTGTGCCGCCGTGAACAATAGACGGTGTTTCCTCAGGCTCGTCGGTTTTCCCGTCGTCTTCGCCGCCCGGATTATCCTGTTTTTTAAGCGACTTAATTTTAAATGAGCATTCGGCTTCGGGGCCGCCGCCCCACTGGGTTTGTATGCCGGCGTTGTTAAGCTCCTTAACGGTCGTATCCCCGCTGAAGCTCTCAAAGCCCTCGTCAAGCAGTATATCGCTGCCGCTTGTGATTTTAATATCGTCAACATAAACCGCTATTTCGGTATCGCTCGGCACAAACGGCGTTATATACGCCCACTCTATTTTATCGCCGGTAGTATCGCTTAGGTCGCAGGTTATATCGCCGTTAAAGGTCACCCATTTTTTGGTGCTTGCATTTACCGTGCCCGAAAAGGCAAATTCCTTTACGCTTTTAGCGTCGGTAGATAAATACACCTTAGGCGCAAAAGCCAAATCGTTTTTCTCGGTTTCAGACTCTATAAGATACGAAAGCGTTACGTTAAGCTTTACCTGCCTGTTTTCGGGCACTGCCGTGCCCATAAGGCTTTTAATATCTATCTTAACGGTATCCCAAGCGTGAACAAAATTATATACCTTTAAGGAGCTGTTGCCCGTGCGCGCAACCTCAGGCTCCTTTTCTTCCTTTTTTACGGCTGATATTTTATAAAGGCACTCGCTTTCGCCGCCGCCCCACTGGGTTTGTATGCCGTGGTTTACAAGCTCCTTTGTTGTTGTGGTTTCGCTGAAGCTTTCAAAACCCTCGTCAAGCAGTATATCATTGCCGCTTGTAATTTTAATATCGTCAACATAAACCGCTATTTCGGTATCGCTCGGCACAAACGGCGTTATATACGCCCACTCTATTTTATCGCCGGTAGTATCGCTTAGGTCGCAGGTTATATCGCCGTTAAAGGTCACCCATTTTTTGGTGCTTGCATTTACCGTGCCCGAAAAGGCAAATTCCTTTACGCTTTTAGCGTCGGTAGATAAATACACCTTAGGCGCAAAAGCCAAATCGTTTTTCTCGGTTTCAGACTCTATAAGATACGAAAGCGTTACGTTAAGCTTTACCTGCCTGTTTTCGGGCACTGCCGTGCCCATAAGGCTTTTAATATCTATCTTAACGGTATCCCACGTGTGAACAAAATTATATACCTGTAAGGAATTGTCGCCCGTATGCGCAACAGACGGTTCATTATCCGCCACTGTTAAAAACGCAATCGGAAGCGCCGAAAGAATACAGGCGCAGGCAACTAAAACCGATATTATTTTTTTCATCAATACTCCTCCTTTTAAGAGAATATTACCGTTTACTTTCCCCGCATATAAGCAGGCTTAATAAGCAAATGCCTCAAGCAGCGTGTAGCTGCCCTCGGTTATCGGTTTAAATTCTATTTCTCCGCTTACCGGTTCGAGTTTCTTCATTTCAAGGTCGTCAACCAGAGCTTCGATTTCAGAAAGCATTGTATCGGGCGCGCTTATATGCGCATAGCTTACCTTGCCCTTCCACTGCACGTCAAGCACAGCCGAAAGCTTTGTCCATTCCCCTGCCTTAAGCTCTCCGAGCTCGATAAAGTAATCGTTGCCCCAGTCTTCGCTGCCCTTAATGTGCATACTTATAGTTGCCAAAGCGTTATGGCTTGCCTTAAACCAGCCGGAAACCTCGTATTTGCCGGTTCCCGTTTGGTTAAGTCTGGCGGCGATCGACTGCTTTAAGCAGCCGAGATCCGACGTGCGCGCCGCAACCCTTGCGGAAGACGTGCCGCCGTGCGCGTCGCTTGATATCTCGGCGGTGCAGTCGCTCATGGTCCAGCTGTTCAGCCCGTTTTCAAAATCGCCGTTTCTTAAAATATTAACGCCCTGCTTCGCTTCAAAGCCCGCCGATTCATCACCCGACTGATCCGCGCTTTCAAGAATCAGCCTGATATACCGCGCCTTCTGCATTTCAAAGCCTATGTAATCCTTGCCGCCGTCGGAGGTGGAGGTTGCATATACCTCTTTAAAATTCTCATTATCCGAGGAAAGCAGCACTCTGTACTGCTTAGCGTAATTCTGACCCCAGTAAAGCTCAACGGTGCTGAGCTCTCTTTCCTTGCCTAAATCGATATTTACCGTTTGGGGCTCGTTTGTAACCGCCGAAGACCATGCGCTTGTGTAATCCATATCCGTAATGCTTTGCGCCGAAAACTTATCGCTGAATACAGAGGACGCGGTTACCGAGGCAAACGCCGCATAGTTTACGTTTTCAAGCGCTATGCCGTCGGGGCTGTACGCCGTATACCAATTATCGGTTTGCTCCTTATTGCCTATTTTAACGTCGGGATTTTTTAAGTCCTTAGAGGTAAACAGCCCTATTGCGAGCTTATATTTTCCCTCATTATGCTTTGAAAATTTAAGCGGACTTGCCAGCGTTACCGATTTGTATTCGGTTTTGTTATCCATCGACGGGGTCACCTTTGACATATCAACGCCGTCAAGCCAGCATATATCGGCAATTTTTCCTTTTTCGTCCACAAGCGCCGCGGCGGCATAAAGCTTTTTATACGCAGGCGCGTTGCCGCCGTTAGTCCACCGCATAATAAGAACGTCGTTATCGCCCTGACCGAGCTTAGGCGAAACCATTACCTCGTTAAGGGTAAAATGATAGCCTATGCGGTTGCTCATAGCTTCTATAAGCTCTTTATTTTCGGTAACAAACTTGGTAGCGTCGTTATTAGAGGCGCCGCCCAAGGGATAATAGCTTGTTCTTGTTGTGGTGATAGTTTCTTCAAACAGCCCTGCGTCCCACGAGCCCTTGTTTTTTATATACCCGTAAGACGCCGCAAGCTCCAGCACCGAAGGCGTTTTACCGTCAGCCCATATATTAGAGGCTCCCGTACCGCTTGACGTCCAGTGCAAAAGACCGTCGTTTCTTAAGCCTACACCGGCGTCTATTGCCCTTTCAAATATATCCTTGCAGGCGTTATCGCCTAAGGAATATGCAACCATAAGCTGTGTGTCGGTATCCTTAAACGCATTGATGTAGGTTTCCCAGCAGCGCCACATAGTCTCCCCGTCTACGCCGGTATCGGGGCGGTTTTTATAGTAGGTCTCAACATCGTACATATTGTTTTCGCCCCAAGAGCCGTAGCAGCGTATGTCTATAAACTCTATATCGGGGTTGTTTCCGTATCTTTTTGCCAGCGCATTTGCAAAATTCTGCAATTTTTCTATATATATGTCGTCCGAAAATTCGGGCACATACTGAACCGACGCCTCCGGCGAATCGACAAGCGAGTTGTAAATGTTGCTGCGGTAGCACTTCGCTCCCGCGTCGAACACCCATTTCGGGGTAATGTATTCGTTCTTGCTTGTTGGGTTAATACTCATAACGCCGAATGCAAATTTTGCGCCGTTATTGCGGCAAAACTCAATCGCGCTGTCGATATACGACCAATCATACTTCCCCTCTTCGGGTTCAAGCACCGCCCAGTCATATCTGCAATAGCCTACGGAAGCATATTGCCATGCAAGCGGCTGACTGCTGAACGGTGTAAGATTGATTTCACCGTCGACGTAAATAAACCAGCCCTTGCCGGGATTTTTAAGAATTTCCGTTGAAACCGACGGCGCAGTCTTAATCAATGAAGTAGCGTCTACGGCGGCTGTATTTAAACCGCCTACTGTATTGATTTGAATTTCAACATTGCCTTTACTGTTGTTTGCAGACTTCGAGCAGCCGGCTATTAAGGATAAAACCATTATTCCGGCAATAAGCTTTAAAAAACGCCCGGTCATTGCAGTAACCTCACTTTCGATATAACGGGCAAATATTTAAGAAAGCCCGTTATTATATTCGTCAACATATGCCTGCAAAGCGGCATAATTCTTTTCAACAAGCGTTTCCCACGAGGTTCCCTTTGTACGAACCTCGTCCTGCATAGTTGATACAATGCTTGTGAAATCCGGCAGATTGTCAACTATATGCGCGGGCGTAAGATCGGTATAGCTTGCCTGCATTTTAAGGTCCTCGTCGTCGTTGCCGAGAACGGATACGCGGCGCTGAATATTGGTGTCGTATTTCTTTGCCATTTCTTCGTTTTCGTTTTTCTTAACCAGTGCGGCGCGGTTAAACAGCTGATACATAATATACGCTTTTGCTCCCTCGGTGTTTTTGGCGCCAACGGGAATTGAGAAAAGCGGATCGTAATCCATCTGAACGTAATATTTGTCTGTATCGGGGCATTTAGGCATCGGAACAAAGTTAACGTCGTTTCTCTTTGACTGCTCAAGCAGCTGTGATTCCTCAAGCCAGTCGCCGTCCATAAGCATTGCAAGCTTGCCCTGCGTAAACGCCTGTATTCCCTCGGTATCGGGGCTTAAAACCTTATATTTCTGCGCAAGATCTCCCCAGAAGTTCATTACCTTTGATATCATGGGGCTGCGCAAATTGTTTTCAAGCTTACCTGTTTTTGAATCGTATTTAAGGAAATGCTCGCCGGTAGTCATTGTAAAGTAGTTTCCGGTAGCGCCTACGCCGTAAACCCCGTTTTTAGAATCGGTAAGCTCCTTTGCGGCGTTAAGGAACGTATCCCAGTTCCAGTTATTATTCCAATAAAGCTCTCTTGGGGTATCAAGCCCTGCCTCGGAAAACATTTTTTCATTGTACCAAACGATCCAACCCACGCGGTCGGGCGAGGTTACCGCATAGTTTTTACCGCCCGACTGTACCGTAGACTGTGAATCCTTGGTGTAATCAAACAGGGGATTGCTGAAATCAATAATACCGTCAAGCGGCTGAACAAGATTTTTCGTGGCTATTAACGGGTAATCCTTGTATCTGCCGATATATATATCGGGCGCCATATTGCTAAGCACCATTGAGGTAAGTCTTGTGCCCAGATCGTTCCAGTCAACGGTGATATACTCAACGTCAACCCCGTACTGAGTTTTAAGGTTTGCATTAAACTGTTGGTTTTTTACCTCGTCCTTCGACCAGTGCGTAAGCACCGTAACCTTTGTGCCCTTTGCGTTTATTTCCGGCAAAAGCTCGCTTGTGGAATAGACCTTACCGTCGCCGCCCGATTCGGTATCGCCCTTTTCGCCCCCGCAGCCGGCAGCCGCCGTAAGCATAACGCCTGCAAGAAGCAATGACAATGTTCTTTTTAAATTTTTCATTTTTCCGTTCTCCTTTACAATTTTTTAATTATTAACCGACAATGCCGGTGCGTTCTATACTTTGAACAAAATAGCGCTGCAAAAACATATACATAAGCAGCAGCGGTATGCAAACCAAAAAGCTTCCCGCCTGAAGTGAAATTAAAAGCTGATACGGGTCGCGTCCGACGGTAGCGTCGGTTGATAAGAGATTTCTCAGCCCCGCCAAAGCCAGTGAAACGGTCTGCTTTGTGGGGAAGAACATTGAAGAATAGTAATAATCGTTCCAATACCATACGATCGAAAACAAAAACGAGGTTAAAAAGGCGGGTCCCGCATTAGGAACAAATATCTGCAAAAACGTTCTCAGCCCTCCGCAGCCGTCAACAGACGCCGCGTCCTCAAATTCCTTCGGCATACCCTTGAAAAACTGCCTGAATATGAATATAAACAATCCCGACCGTATTCCCTGCCCCAATATTGCCGGAATATAAAACGCAAAGTATGAATCAAGCAAATGCAGATTTCTGTAATTCAGAAAAAGGGGAATTATTATGCTGTTTACCGGCACCACCATTGTAAATATAACAACACCGAACAAAAATCCTCTCAGCTTAAATTCAAAACGTGCAAATCCGTAACCCACAAACGCGGTGGACGCCACCTGAAGCAGCGCCGAAAGCAGATTTACAACAACCGAATTGAAAAGCGAGTTTTCCGTTCCGACCGGCTTTAGCATATTCATCTTTTCCATAGCAAACTTTATATTTTTAAGGGTAAGATGCTTCGGTATCCAAACAACCGAGGGGTCGAACAATTCGTCAAGTGGTCTGAACGCAATGCTTACCATATAGATAAGCGGATATAATATTATGAACGACAGTCCGATAAGCAAAACCGCGCGGACTATGCTCCAAACCGTTTTATATGTGCCTGTAAGAAGTCTGCTACGGTTTAAAGCGGTCTTTTTAATCTTATACACAGCGTCACACCCCCTTAAAGCGCGTCGTCGAAGCGGCGCTTTGCCACAAGAAACACTATGCCGAGCAGCAGCATTGTGGCGGCAAAATACAAACAAACCAAAACCGAGCTGTAGCTGTAATCAAACTGCTGCGCATAAGACAGCGCAAGCTTTTGGTACTGATTGGAATAATCCGAAAGCCCGTCGATTATTGTATAAACGGTTGTAAGCAGCAATATCGGCGTAATCATAGGGAGCGTTATAAACCAAAAGACCTCCCAGCCGGTCGCGCCGTCCATTGACGAGCTTTCATACAGTGCCGGCGATATTCCCTGAAGCCCTGCAAGCACAAGCAGGATCTGAACCCCCGATTTCCATACCAGATCAAACAGATTATCAATAAGACCCGTAAGCATACCTACCATTTCGCTTGAATACCCTGCCTTAAGCAAAATATCCGAAAGCTCAACAGATTTAAGCATTGCGGAGGAACGGTCGCCCGAAAACATCTGCGAAGATACCGAATCTCCCCGAATTATTGAAATTATAACGCCGCTTGTAACGATAACGGGCATAAAGAAGACTGCGCGCGCAAGCATTCTG
>ENA-UOOA01006069-UOOA01006069.1-human-gut-metagenome-genome-assembly--contig:-P61old-NODE-6069-length-11978-cov-23.130001_pt1 | contig 11978 bp, 9 predicted proteins | sample MGYA00242467_ERZ724014 | MGnify/ENA metagenome assembly ERZ724014
GGCCATTCGGCCGCCGCGTCCTTATTGTTTCCTCTCTTATGAGCCCACCACGACCTCGTCGGAGGCGTTGAGCTTCTCCACCTGGAACGATGTGGACGACAGCTCCGCACCCTGCGCATCCGTCACCGTCACGGTGACGGAGAACAGGCGGGTGGCCCTGTCGTAGTCCACCGTCACCGCAGCCCGCAGGCCGTGGGGATACGCTTTCTTGGGCAGCAGCTTGGTGCCGCCCAGCAGGATCTGGCCGTTCTCATCGGTCTGGAAGCCGTCCTTGGCGTCCTCGCCGCCGTGCTCCTGGCTGAAAAAGCCGGTGAGACGACCGGTCTGGTCGTAGAACAGGGTGCCGGAGTAGCGCAGCTCATCACTGACCGTGGTCTGCAGCGTGGCGCACAGCACCTGGGCCTCCGAGCTGGCCAGCGAGCGGTCATAGCTGCGGACCGCCAGCGATACGCCCACCACCATGCAGGCGGCGACCAGCAGCAGGACCGCCAGCGCGCACAGCAGCTCCACCATGGTCAGGCCGGCTTTCTTCTTCTGTTTCACGGGCAGGTACCTCCTGTTCCGGCGATGCGCGGCGGCGGGTCAATTGCCGCCGTAGGTGTAGTAGCAGTAGCCGTTCTCTGTGGTGTATTTCTCCACGGGGACGGTGAAGGAGCTGGTGCCGCGTCCGGAGGACACGGTGAGGCTGGCCGGCTCCGAGATGCCGTCGTAGCGCACCGCCACGTCCGCGTCCCGCATCTTGGCGTTGACGCGGGTGGCCGCCACGATAGATGTGGCCAGAAAGGCCATCACCAGTACCACGATCAGCAGGGACACCAGCGTCTCCACCAGTGTTTCACCCCTGCGGGAGCGCAGCTTTCTCATGAGCCCGCCTCCTTTCGATGGATGGTGCCGCCATCGGTCCATGAAATGGTCTCGACGGTGGTGGTCATCTTGTAAAAGCGCTGGGCGTTGACAGAGGTGCTGGTGGTGACAGCGCTGGGCATCACCAGCGTCATGCGGTAGGGTGCGTCGGGGTCCGTGCTCTCCAGCGCCGCCGTCAGCACGTAGCTGGTCTCGCCGCTGTCCAGCGTGTCGTAGGTCATGGAGAACGTAGCGGTGACATCGCTGACACGATCGTCCTCCAGGTGGAAGGTGTAGACGCGGTTCAGCACCGGCTGCCCATCGCGGAGCCGCCCGATGGCGTAGTTGGCGAAGTCGCTGAACGCCAGCTCGGCGGGAATGGTCTGGGTGGTGGTACTGGAGGTATTTTGATTAGAGTTGTAGTAGAACTCATAGCTGACAGTGGTACTGACGTACTTCATGTCCGACGCCAGAAAGCTGTTTCGGATCAGCTCCGCCGCAGATGTTACGGTCAGGGCCGCCTGCTCCTGCTTCTGGTCGGTGCGCAGGGCGGACACGGCGCTGGAAGCGCCTGCCACCACCACGGCGCTGACCATCAGGGCTACCAGCATCAGCAGCAGGGCCATCAGCATGGACACGCCCCGCTGGTCATGTAATTTTCGGCGCAGCGCGTCCATGCGGTGTCACCTGCCTTTCATTTCTTATGGCGCGGGGTTCGCCCCGCAGGGGTAGTTGGTCAGCGTCAGCCGGTACGTCACGTCATTCCGACGCAGGGTCACAGTGCCGCTGATATACAGGCGCCGCGGCTGATCCGTCTCCACCGTCAGCAGGCGGTATCGATAGTCGTCCGCCTCGATTACGTCGCCCGCGTAAATGGCCCACCGGGTGCCGTCCAGGGTGTTGCCGCCGCTGTCCACAGCGGTAAGGCCGCTGAGATCCACGGTGAAGTCATTCAGATCGGTGTAGGCATTTCCGGCGAACAGATACAGGCTGCCGGTCTGGCGTTCAAAGCCCGGCGCGGTGACATCGCCGCCCTCGGTGCTGCCGGTGCCCTCGCAGGGCAGATACACGCCGTTGACGGTGGTGCGGAGCACCGTGTCCTCCTCCACATCGTATACCAGTCCCACCGCGTCGCGGAGGGAACGGGCACTGATGATGGTGGAGGACTGGATACGCTTGGGCACGCCGTTTTCCAGATAGGTGTAGGTACACGTCACGGTGATGGCGGAGTCGCCTGCGGCAAAGCCCGTTACCGGCAGGGTGAAATCACCGGCCTGACCGGCGACGGCACGGATGTCCGCAGCGTCGCATTCTACCACGGCGGTGCCGTCGGCCAGCGTCTCCGCCGCCGCGGACCACCCGATGGTCTCGCCCTTGGCGGCGTCGGCGGTGACGGGATCGCCGTGGCTGTCCCGCAGGGACAGCGTCACGGTCTCGGAGGGTGCGCCGTAGCGCACGGTGACACCGGCGGGCTTGTCGTGGGTCAGGGACAGCACCGCGCCCACGCGGATGGTGAGGTCGGCGGTGTAGCTGCCCAGGGAGGCCCTTGCCACCACCACGCCCTCTCCACCGGCGGCGGAGGCGGTGAACGTCACCTGCCAGCAGCCGCTGGCGGTGTCATAGGCCGCCACGGCGGTGTTGCCGATGAGGGTGTCATCCGCCGGCGTGCCATCCTCGTTCAGCAGGGTAATGGCAGGTGTCTGGCCGGTGTTGACGGCGTTGTTTTCGGGGTATAGCCCCACCGTCAGGGTGGGCAGACGTCCGTCGCCGCGGTCTGCGAACAGATCCAGGTCGGCGCTGGTGCTTTCCCAGTACAGGCCGTGCATAGGCCAGGGGCCGTAGTGGACGTTGACCGTGCGGCCAAAGGCATCCAGCTGGGTCAGAATGGTGGGGAAGGGATAGTTCAGGCCGTCCAGCCGTCCGGCGTCAGCGCCGGGGAAGCTGTACTTGCCGTCGATGCGGACGCCATTCTCCTCCACGGTGACGAAATCAAAGGTCAGGGGAGAAGCGGAGACGCCATTGTTCAGCCATACAGCCAGCTTATCAGGATCTGCCATATCCTGATAGGAGATGTAGGGGGAGCGGTCGTTGGTCAGCACTACGCGGCGGACATCGGAGGTATCCTTCATGTTGATGTTCTTGCCCGCCCTCCAGTCCGCGTCAGACAGATTCCGGAAGCTGGTGTAGTCATTGGTATTCACCACGGCGCTGGTCAGACAATAGCAGTTGCGGATGATGGCGTGGGGGTTGGGGATGGTGTACTGGATGCCATTGCTGTTGTACCGGATGGAGAACGAGTGCAGCATTTCGCCGTTGGAGGCGATGGCAAAGGAGGCGACCACGTGGGTCTTGGCGTTGGTAGTCGTGGGAAGCTTCACATAGGAGTAGCAGTTCTGCACGGTCAGCGGGTTGCTGGTAGTACCCATGCTGCTCTCCAGATTGCCCTGATCGCGGAGGATGACGCCGCCCACGAGACCGGCCACCCAGATATTGGTGGATCTACCGGTACCGTTGTAGTTATTGCGCATCTCCTCGGCCTGGATGGAGCCGCCGGCGTAGCACTTATCCAGCGTTGCGCGGCATACACCGGCGATACCGCCCACACGAAGGTTCCGATAGCCGATATCGTAGCTGATGTTGATGATAATGTCCGTCACGGCGGAGCAGCCGGTGATGTTCATGTTGGTGGCGCCCACCAGACCGCCTACGCAGCCGCCGCCCCAACCGGGGTTATTGGCCCGCAGATCGCGGATGATGTAGCCGGACACGGAGCAGTTGGTGAACGATGCGCCATTCTTACCGGCGCCGGCGAAGCCCACCAGACCGCCCATGGCGTACCAATGAGTGCCTGCGGCGTCGTTGATCACCTCGTTGCCCTGATCGGAGTACATGATGATATCCTTCAGGTCAGCACCCACGGTGAAGCCAAACAGACCTATGCACTGGGCGGTACTCCGGATCTGGATGTTCCGAATGGTATAGGCGTCACCGTCGTAGTTGGAGGCGAAATAGGCCGCATAGGGCTGAGAATTGGCGCCATTGTCCACGTGAGCCGTGTCCACCATGCTGCCGATAGGGGTGAAGGGATGGTCGTCGGTGCCGCCGAGTCCCTCGGCAACGGCGTCCACGTCATGGCTCTGGACCCAGTAGCGGCGGGTCTCATTGGTGAAGTTGTCCTGTCCCGATGACACGGAGTTGCGATAGCTGCCCAGATAGGGGTACTTGGTGATGTTGTTGTCGGTGGAGCCGGAGACGTAGTGATCCGTGGAGAGGGTGCCGTAGTTCCAGTTGATATTCTGCAGCTGGGACACGGACCGGATCTCGTAGGCGCTGTCTGCCTCGGCCCCGGGCAGCGCCGCGCTTACGGGCAGGGAGCCTATGCCGTCGATGCTGACGCCGGTGAGAGTGATGGCATCGGCGAAGAACGGGCACACCGAGTAGGTGTAGCTGCCGCCGCCGTAAGACAGGGTCCACTGGCTGTTGACGTCGGCGCCGGTGAGGTACATGGTATCCTCGCGGGTCCAGCTGACGGAGCCGTCACCGGCCGTCCGGCTGACGGGGCCGGTCTCGAAGGCCACAAAGGAGTAACCCTTCATCTGGGCGGCCAGCGCCTGCTCCACCTCGCTGCGGCGTGTGCCGGTACGGCAGTTGGTGAATTGATAGCTGATGTCGTCGGCGGAGGTGACGGTATTCGTGGCGCAGAAGTAGCCGTAGCCGTAGCGCGTCACCACACCGCCATCGTTGTGCTGGGTACACAGGGAGCTGCCGGAGATGGGGGTGCCGTCGTCGGTACCCACATAGCTCAGGTGATAACCGGCGCTGCCGCCGGACTCATACTCCCAGTAGAACACGCCCAGCGTGCCGATGTGCTCCAGCGTGGGCCACTGGCCGTAGTGAACGACGCGATGGACGTCATTGCGGACCACGGCAGGGTAGGGATAGCTGTCTGTGCCGTCGTAGCGGGTGACAGCGGCGCGGGAGAAGCCGGACAGCCGCAGCTTTTCCAGATCCGCGCCGGTGATGGGCCGTCCCGCGGCGCTGCTGCTGAAGCTGTTGGCGGCGGTGTTGTAGGCGTACAGGTGCCCGCCGTAGGAGTAGGTGCCGCCGTTGAGGTAGCAGCACTCCAGCGCGCCGCCGCCGATACGGGTCAGGCCGTAGACCTCCGCCTCACCGGCGGCGGTCAGAGCCGTGGCGCTGTAACAGTAGCGCAGACTGCCGCCGTTGTTGCTTCCGGCGAAGCCGCTCAGCCACACGGTGCTGCTGCGGACGTCCTTGGCGAACAGGGAGCCCAGCGCGTAGGAGGACTGGATGGCGCCGTTGTTGACACCGGCCAGTCCGCCGGCATAGACCGAGGCGTTGTAGGCCGAGACAATGACGGAGGGGCAGTTGGCCTCGCTGGAGAAGATGCCCAGCGAGCCGTTGCGGGACGAGCCGCTGGCGAAGTTGCCGCCCACCAGCCCGCCGATATAGAGTGTGCTGTAATTGTAGGCTACCAGGCCGTAGTCGCGGCTGCCGGAGGAGCCCACGAAGCCGTAGCCGGAGGCGGCACAGTTGGCGATAATGCCGTAGTTCCGCCCGGCCAGCACGCCTGCATAGGTGCGGACGGTGCTGCCGTTCAGCTGACCGTACACCCGCACGGCCTCGCTGCCGCTGGCCATCAGCACGGTATTGCGTACCTGGCCGCTGCGGGCTACGGTGGCGAACATACCGATGCTGCCGCGGCTGTCGGACACGAAGGACACGCCGGTAATCGTGTGGCCGTCGCCGTCGTACTGGGCCGCGAAGCCGTTGGCACTGTCGATGGGCGCCTGCTGCCGGACACTGGTGTAGGCCGTGTAGCCGGACCAGTCATAGGTGGCATAGTCGATGTCCCGCTCCTGCAGATAGGTGCTGGAGCCGGTACCGGCGGCGTAGTTGGTGTAGTACAGGCTCAGAGCGTAGAGATGGCGTGCGGTGCGGAGATAGATGGTATCGGGCGTACCGGTGCCGGTGGTGACGCTCTTGGCGAAGTAGGGGTTGAAGTAGTAGGTGCGGCTGCCCACTGTCACCTCCTGCCGGAAGGCGGCATGGGTGCCGGAGGGGGCCGTCACGGCGGCGGGGAACGTCACAGGGAACAGATAATAGGCCTCACCGTTGTAGTAGGCGGTGTGCCGCGTGCTGGCGGAGGTCAGGGTGATGCTGGACGTACCGCAGGAGACGGTAAGGCTCCAGCCTGCGGCAGGCTGCTGGGACAGGGCCACGGCGTAGCCGTCGCCCACGATGGTCTTTGCCTCGGACAGACTGTCCACATTGCCGCCGAAGAAGCCGTAGGTGCCGTCGCTGTATACCTCGTAGTACACCAGCGCGTCGGACTCAAACTGGGCCTGCCAGTCACCGTAGTGCTCCAGCGCTGTCAGCCGGGGGTAGGAGTAGGTGCTCAGGCCCTGATTCAGCAGGTTGTAGGGATGGCTGTCGCTGCCGGAGGGCGCGGTAAACACGCCGTACAGCCGGTTGATGTCGGCGCGGAATGCATCGCTGCACAGCTGGTCGTAGGTGCGGCCGTCGGTGCCCTCCAGCGCCGTGTAGTTGTCGGACAGGTCGCCCCGCAGATAGAATACGTGGTCGATGGCCGTGGCGGCGCTTCCGGCCAGCCCCACGGCGGTGGTATAGATGTCCTGTGCGTCGCCGTAGAAGGCGCAGGCGCTGTACGTGGCCCCGGCGCGGTCCAGCGTGCCGTTGACCAGACCGGCAGCGCGGGTCCCGGCAGTCTGATAGCCCACGGCGTAGCAGTTGGTCAGGGTGGTATAAGCCCCCTGAGCCGCGCCGCCCACCAATCCGCCGGTGACGGGCGCGGTGAGGTAGCAGTCGGCGTAGGAGCCGGTGACGGAGACATGAGCGCCTGCATAGCCCACCAGTCCGCCGGCATTGGCGCTGCCGCTGACGGTGGTGGCGGCGAAGCTGCCGCGGATGGTGAGCTCCTGACCGGACACACCCACCAGACCGCCTGCCTGCCCGCCGGTGATGCGGGCGGGCACACCGGCGGCGTCCTCGGCGGTCATACCGGCGAGGTCGCCCCGCCGTGCGTTGAGGTACACGGCGCAGTCGCTGATGGTGACGGCCCCGCTGGCGCGGCCAATGAGCGCGCCTGCAGCACCGGCGGCGGCAGTGGCCTTGACGCCGGTGAGGGTCACATGGTCGATGCTTCCGGCGAAGCTGGAGAACAGTCCCACGTCCGCTGTGCTGGCAGAGGACACGGTGAGCCCATAGATGGAGGACTGCACGGCAGTGCTGTCCTCCAGCTGGGAAAGGCCGGTGTACCGGGTGAGATTCTGATTGGTGATCGGCGTGAAGGACGGCCCATAGCAGGAGTACCAGTCCTTATCATCGGTGGTATCGTCCGTAAAGGAGATGTCGCTGATCTGCACGGCGGAGGTGATGGTGGATGCCGCATGGGAGGCGGCGTCCAGATTCTGCAGGTGGCGGCCGCAGGAGATGAGGGCGGTGGCGCTGTCGGTGCCATAGTCCGTGCGGTCGTCGAACAGGCCGTTGGTCACGGCGGAGACGGACACCTGATCCACCAGCGGATCGTCGCTGCTGGCGGTGAGCGTCACGGTGATGGGTACGCCGCACAGCAGCTTGCCGCCGGTCTGGGCATAGAACCGCGTGCTGTCGCGGGTCAGATCATCCAGCACCCAGGTATAGCGGTACAGGCGGCTGCCCTGCTGGTACAGCTGGCTCTGGGCCAGCTTTTTCGTGTAGGTGCTGATGCCGTCGGACAGCTGGATGGTCAGGGTGATAGGCTGCTCCGTGGGCCGGTTGCAGTAGAACGTGGCGGTGAGCTTCTCCGCATTCTCGATGGTCAGGGAGGGCTGGAGCGTGCCGGTCTGCTGGGTCTGGGCAATATCGCCGCCGTAGTAGCCCACCTTCGCGCCCATGCGGCGGCGGTACTGATAGCTGCGGTAGTCGTCCAGCGTATTGGGATCCGGCAGGGGAGAGGCGCTGTAAAACACGGCGTAGACGCTGCCGCTGTCCGGTGCGTACTCGATGTACCAGCAGCCGTCCCACAGCTCCGCGTCCACGGCGGACATGGGCAGGATGGCGGCTGCCGCCGTAGTCTCCTTTTCGGCGGCGGTGTTGGCCAGCACGTAGCAGAACGAGGTTTTCTGGGATTCCTCGTCCGCGTCGGAGGGCGGGAAGGGCATGGTCACCACACCGTCGGTGCCGGGCTGGTACCAGTCCTCCCAGCCGGCGGCATGGAGCTCCGCCATCTGCTTCTGAGCAGCGGTGTACAGGAGCTCCGCTTTACTGTCCAGCTCCCGCTGGCGCAGGTCAAGGCGCAGGCGGCCAAGAGAAAAAACGGCAATAAGGCCCACAATGGCCAGAATGCCGACCACAGCCAGCAGCTCAACCATTGTGAAGCCGGCGCTTGCCGTTTTGCTCCGCATTGTTTTGTTGTGATGACAGGTAAGACGGGTCATGCTCTGCTCCTGTAAAACAAGTCCTGATAAAACAAGCCGGTGAAAAGCCGCGCGGCAGCGCAGGGTGTCAGGATGCGCTGCCGGTGCTTTGCAGTTCGAAATAAGTGATGGTGAGGTTCACCTTGGTGCCGTGCTCGGCGTCCAGGTCCAGGGTCACGTCGGAGATGAGGTTGACATAATCACTGCCGTGGAGCGCGTCCACCACGGCCCTTGCGGCGGTGTAGGGGCCGCAGGTATATTCCAGCGAGATGGGACGGCAGATGATGCTGCCGCCGTCCTCCAGCAGGTAGGTGCTCCCGAAGCTCAGGGTGTAGTCCACCGTGCCGGACAGGATGGTGTTCAGCTCCACCAGCAGCCGCTCGGAGTTGTCATAATCCGGCAGCGGCTTGGCGTCGGGATCGGCCAGCAGCGTCTCCAGCTCCTGCTGCATCTGGCGCATACGGGACAACCTGGCGCTGTTGGTCAGGATGGCATCCTGCTCCGAGGCGGTCTGGGCGTTGAGGTCGGCGATGGAGTCGTTGATGGGGGTGAGGATCAGCTTCCAGTAGCCCACGGCGATGACCAGCACGGCCAAAATCACCAGCAGGACCTTTTCGCGGGTGGTAAAAACATGTCTCATGCGGCAGCCTCCTTATCCGCGGGCTGGAGCGTGATGGTCACGGAGAAATCCAGCAGATCGGTACGGGACAGCCGGGGCGTAGCGGCAATGGTCAGCGATGCGCTCTTGACGATGGGCTGCTGCACACGCTGGAACATGGCGGAGATCTGCTCCAGATCCATGCCGGACATGGTGATGATGGCCACATCGTCCTCCACCAGCACGGTTTTCACCGTGCCGTAGGGCATCAGATACCCCTCCAGCAGGTCCAGCACCTCCAGCCGGTCCACGGGGATGTAGAACGGGGAGTCCTCCTCCTGCATCCACGTGCGGGAGTAGGTGCGGTACTGCAGCTCCACGTTGTCGTAGTCCGCCAGCGCCTGCTGCATCTGGACGTACTGGGAATGCACGGTGTTGTAGGCATTCTCTGCCGCCCGCTGGCGGTCCAGCTGGCGCAGTACGCCGAAATTGGCCACGCAGAAGCTCAGCACCACGATGAGTACCAGCCCCAGCGTCAGCGTCAGGGTGCTGCGGGAGTGGGATTCCCGTTGGGCCAGATTCACGGTGCGCTTGGTGGGATATTTGGACGCCTTGACGGGGAGGCTCTTTGCGCTGTTGTCTTTTTTCATAGCAGTGCGGCCTCCTTACGCTTGCAGGGCGCAGCCCAGAGCTCTGGTGTAGAGCCACGGGGCGTCCGAGCCGGTGTCCGGCATCAGGTCCGCTGCGGGCAGTACCTCCAGATCCGCCACCTCGCGGATGGCGTCGCCGATGTGGCCCACCGCCGCGCCGCCGCCGCACAGGTACACGCGGCGCAGCGCCTGCCGCTCGGAGATGGAGCGGATGAGGTCCAGCATGCCCAGATCGATGGTGCGGCGGGTGATGAACCGGTCGTCCCGCAGGATGAACATACGGATACCGGCGTGACCCACGTCCACCAGACAGTAGTCCCGGCTCTCCGGCTGGGTGCGGCGGATGCAGTCGGTGAGCAGCGCGGCGTAGGCCGCCTCCTCCGGCAGGGCCAGCTTCAGCTTGAAGCCCGCGCGGTTCATCATGCTGCGGTAGTCCTCGATGGTGGTTTTCAGGGTGGCGCAGGCGAACAGCTTCATCCGGGTGACGCTGTCGTCCTCGCCGCGAACCAGCTCCTGCACGGCGTAGTCAAAGTAGTAGCGGCTCTTCTCCTGGGTCAGGTAGTCCTTGAACTCGAAGGGCAGGTTATACGTCAGCTGGCCTTCGGTCATGGGGGGCAGCTCGGTGATGCGGGTGAATACCAGCGGGGCCGGCAGGATCACTGCGGCCTGCGCGCTGCGTGGCAGGTTATTTTCTTTGGCCAGCTGGCGCAGGAGATCGGCCATGGCGTCCATGGACACGATGGTGCCGCCCCGCACCAGTCCATCGGGCACCGGCGCGGAGACGGCGGCCTTGCAGACGCCTCCGGCGCACCAGACCAGCTTGATCTGGGCGGAACCGATATCAAAAGAGACGATATTTCCGGTCATAGGCAATACCTCACTTTCAGAACAGACTCAGATAGGCGGCGGTAATGGCGTCGCCCCACAGAAGCGTCAGAATGGCGGCGGCCGAGATGGAGGGCCCCCAGGGGATGAGCCGTGCGTCCCCCTCCGTGCCGCGGCGCTTCAGGGTGACCAGGGCAAAAACAATGCCCAGCACACAGGCCAGCAGCAGACACAGCAGGTTCTTCATCCAGCCCAGATACAGGCCGGTGAGGCACAGCAGCTTGATGTCGCCGCCTCCCATGGCGTCGGTTTTGCGCAGCTTTTCGTACAGCAGCACCACCGCCAGCAGCCCGCCGCCCACGGCGAGACTGCCCAGCAGGGCGTCCAGCGCCTGCCCCTTCGGGTCGGGCAGCAGAAAGAAAAACGGGATGCGCAGAATGGCCCCCGCCGCCACAAAGCGGTCAGGGATGATATACCCCTCCAGATCCGCGAACGCGCAGGCCAGCAGCACGCAGGCCAGCAGCAGCGCTTCAAGCATCTGGAGCGAAATATCATAGCGCAGGAGCAGGGCCGTGAACGTCACCGCCGCGGCTGCCTCGCCCCACACATGGCGGGCCGACAGCTTCGCGCCGCACCAGCGGCAGCGGCCCCTGTGAACAAGATAGCTGACCACAGGGATGAGATCCCCCGCCGTCAGCACATGCCCGCACACATCGCAGTGGGAGCGGCCGCGGAGCACGGACTCCCCGTGTACCACGCGCCATGCCATGCAGTTGAGGAAGCTGCCCATGCACGCGCCCAGCAGCGCCGCCACAAAGCAGCAGTAGACGGTGAAGGCAGGGGTCAGATACAGCATGGCAGTCTCCTTTTGGATACCCGCACCACAGGAGCCGCAACCCCCCGGCTCCTGTGGCGCAGAGTAATGTATGTGTGCATGGGTTGTAAGTACTTCGGCCCGAAAATTACTCCGCGGTGGAGATGGCAAAGTGGTTGGCAGCGGCGTCGAAGGTGTAGACGACCTTGTGGCCCTTATCCCAAGCGGCGACGGACTGACCGGCGATCTCAACAGCGGCGCCGGGCTTGCCCTGGCAGGTGTAGTCGTTGGTGCCGGTGGCGGCCACGGAGCCGTCCTTCTGCAGGTACAGGGTGGCGCCGTCAGCAACGTCGGTATCACCGGCGATCAGCTCGGCCATGGCGGAGGCGTAACCGGCGCGGATGTTGGCCTCATCGGTGGCGACCTTGGCCTTGTTCAGGGAAGCGGTGAAGGTGGGGATGGCGATGGCGATCAGCACGGCGATGATGGCCACAACGATCAGCATCTCCATCAGGGTAAAGCCCTTTTCATTCTTCTTAAGCAGCTTGGAAATCATGTCTTTTTTCCTCTTTCTATATAATAATTTATTTATGTAGCCGCCTGTTTAGGGTTGAGGGAAGGCGGGATACAACGAACTTAGGCGATGCTGCCGTACATGGTGAACATAGGCAGGTAGACGGCCAGCAGCAGAATGACGGTGATGACCGCCAGCGCGATGGTGATGACCGGCTCCATCAACGACAGCAGCCGCTGGGTGGTGACGCTGACCTCGTTGTCGAAGTAGTCGCCGATGACGGTGAGGGTCTGCTCCA
>ENA-UOOA01006070-UOOA01006070.1-human-gut-metagenome-genome-assembly--contig:-P61old-NODE-6070-length-11977-cov-13.525583_pt1 | contig 11977 bp, 9 predicted proteins | sample MGYA00242467_ERZ724014 | MGnify/ENA metagenome assembly ERZ724014
CCAAAGTTGCCTGTTTGATACGCATGCATGGGGAAAGATCCGGGAAAGAATGGGCGCCGAATAAGGCAAAAGTACAAACCAAATAGTTTCAAAATATGTTTCAAGCTTTGAAACTGTTTGTTTCTCGGTGTGAAACGAATGGTTTCAAGCGGTGAAACAAACAGTTTCCCGTAGTGAAACAAAGTGTTTCAAATAGGCTTGAAACTTTTCTGTCCCATTTTTAATATCATAAAGTAAATGCTTAAATTAGTTCGTATTATAAGTTGTTATTCAAAACGCAACGAAGTCTCCTTTTTTCTATTAACTAATTTTAGACAGTTACTTTAGCAAATAGTTCTTTGTCCGGATTAAACCTTTCTAAAAGAAAGAAGTCTAATTTTTAGGAAATTATCGTTCTATTAAACTTTAAAGTTATCAACGAAAATGGAAACATCTGCTAAACTCTATTCACTGAATTACAGCAATGTAAGGACTTACCTCTTTGCCCTGCTATTTGTGGTAGGCAACATTGCACTTCCACAAATCTGTCATCTTGTACCATACGGTGGCCCTACTTTATTGCCGATCTATTTTTTCACGTTGATCGCAGCTTATAAATATGGCTTTCGTGTGGGATTACTGACAGCAATTCTTTCTCCTGTCATCAATCACCTGTTATTTGCAATGCCATCGGGAGCTGCACTCCCCATTATATTGATAAAATCCGCTTTACTTGCCGGTACTTCCGCCTTGGCTGCACGAACACTGAAATCCGTTTCTTTATGGGCTATTCTCGGTGTCGTTCTCTCCTATCAGATTATAGGAACTGCTTTTGAATGGGCATTCATCGGAAATTTCCATGCAGCAGTGCAAGACTTCCGCATTGGTATTCCCGGTATGTTAATTCAATGGTTTAGCGGCTACGCCCTACTGAAAGCGATTGCAAAACTCTAAAGTAAAATCAAAAATGGACAGAAGGGACTTTTTAAAAACAGTAGCCATAACCGGTGCCGCATTGAGTATTCAGCATTCGGAGGCAATGGAGATATTAACCCAGACTATTAATAATACGAACGGAGGCAATCCGGACTTGGTAGCCGTCATGGGTGGAGAACCGGAAGCTATGTTCCGCCGTGCTATCAGCGAACTGGGCGGTATGAAACAATTCGTCAAACCGGGACAGAAGGTGGTCGTAAAACCTAATATCGGTTGGGATAAAGTGCCGGAACTGGCAGGAAACACCAACCCGCAACTGATTGCTGAAATCGTGAAACAATGCTTTGCTGCCGGAGCTAAAGAAGTGACCGTATTCGACCATACGTGTGACGATTGGCAGAAGTGTTACAAAAACAGCGGCATCGAAGCGGCGGCAAAAGCTGCCGGAGCAAAAGTAATGCCTGCTCATTTGGAGTCTTATTACAAGCCGGTAAACCTACCCAACGGTCAGAAGATGAAAAAAGCAAAGATACATGAAGCCATCCTGAATTGCGATGTATGGATCAATGTTCCCATCCTGAAAAATCACGGGGGCGCCAATCTGACTATCTCAATGAAAAATCACATGGGAATTGTCTGGGACCGTGGATTTTTCCACCAGAATGACTTGCAGCAATGTATTGCCGATATCTGCACACTGCAAAAGAAAGCTGTGCTTAACGTAGTGGACGCTTATCGTATCATGAAAACCAATGGCCCGCGAGGACGTTCTGCCTCGGATGTCGTATTAGCAAAAGGACTGTTCATTTCACCGGATATTGTAGCAGTGGACACGGCTGCTGCCAAATTTTTCAATCAAGTACGTGAGATGCCACTAGATACTGTGGGACACCTCGCTAAAGGAGAAGCACTGAAAATAGGAACTATGAACATTGACAAGCTGAATGTCAAGCGAATTAAGATGTAAAATAACAATGTTAAGAAGGCTACGTATTGGAATATCAGCACTTTTATTTGTGCTGATTTCTTTCTTTTTTCTCGATTTCGCAGAAATATTACCGAACAGTTTTCATCGGCTGGCACATTTGCAGTTTGTTCCAGCCATCCTTTCACTAAGTATAGGTATCTTATTATTTCTCATTGTGTTAACGCTCTTGTTTGGACGCGTTTATTGTTCTACAATTTGTCCTATGGGTATTTTGCAGGATGTCATTGCACGCATTTCAAAATCAACAGGGAAAAAGAAAAAAAGATATAGTTACAGTCCCGCGAAAAACAAATTGCGTTGGGGTGTACTCGGGCTGACAGTAATTGGGTTTCTATGCGGATTTACATTTATTGTAGGCCTACTCGATCCATACAGCGCGTATGGACGTGTGGTAGTGCATATATTCAAACCTATCTACATGTTGGGGAATAATCTGTTGGAATCTGTCTTTTCCAAGTTTGACAATTATACGTTTTATCAGGTAGATACCTCTGTTTTAAGCATTTCTTCTCTTCTCATTGCTATTATCACTCTGGCAGTTATTTTTGTAATGACATGGAAACACGGGCGGACATGGTGCAATACGGTTTGTCCCGTAGGAACAGTATTGGGATTATTGAGCCGCTTTTCATTATTTAAGGTCCGTATCGATACTGCGAAATGTAATGGATGCGGGCTTTGTGCTACCAAATGCAAAGCCTCCTGCATCAATAGTAAAGAACATGCCATTGATTATAGCCGCTGCGTAGATTGTTTCGACTGCCTGGGAGCATGCAAGCAAAAGGCATTGGTCTACAACCCTTCTTTAAAGAAACAACAAGCAAACGTAGAAGCCCCTGTGCCATCATCACCGGACACGGATTCATCCAAACGCCGCTTTTTGGTTACCGGTCTTGTTACTGCCGGGGCTGCTCCCAAACTCCTGTCCCAAGCCAAAGAATCCGTTGCAAGACTGGAAGGCAAAAAGGCATACAAAAAAGAGAATCCAATCACTCCTCCGGGATCTATCAGTCGGGAACACTTTCAACAGCAATGTACATCCTGTCATCTTTGTGTCAGCAAATGCCCCTCTCATGTTCTGCAACCTGCTTTTATGGAGTATGGTTTGGCAGGCATAATGCAGCCGACCGTCAGTTTTGAGAAAGGATTTTGTAATTTTGACTGTACTGTTTGCGGAGACGTTTGTCCCAATGGAGCAATTCTTCCCATAAGTGTAGAGCAAAAACATCTTACACAAATGGGATATGTTGTTTTTATCGAAGAAAATTGCATCGTTTATACTGATGGAACCAGTTGCGGAGCGTGTTCCGAGCACTGTCCTACACAGGCTGTGGCAATGGTACCATATAAAGACGGATTAACGATCCCTCATGTAAACAAAGAAATATGCGTAGGTTGTGGAGGATGCGAATATGTTTGCCCTGCCCGTCCATTCCGCGCTATCTATATCGAAGGAAATCCAGTGCAAAAAGAAGCAAAACCTTTTAAAGAAAACGAAGAACATAAAGTGGAGATAGACGATTTCGGATTCTAATCAGTACACAGTGCCGGTGCAAAAGATTCCATCCGTATATTTGTGCTCTATTGTGATATATTTAAATGCGGATAACAAAACTTTATACTTACGCAATTAAAGTTCCATGTTATCCGCATTTATTGTGTTCTATGGATAACAAAAAACTACTTATAACGTTCTCTTAAAAAAACTATTCATTATATTCCTCCTACTTTCAATAAATTCACTAAATTCGTGGCGAACTAAAGAAAGCAACTCATGGAGGTATTCACAAATAACAGGAATAGCCGGAAATATCAGATTGGCTATGCACTAAGCGGAGGATTTATTAAAGGATTTGCCCATCTGGGAGTTATGCAAGCTCTTTTAGAGCATGATATTAAACCGGAAATCATCTCCGGAGTAAGCGCAGGAGCACTTGCCGGTGTCTTTTATGCTGATGGCAACGAACCCCACAAAGTACTTGATTATTTCTCCGGACATAAATTCCAGGATTTAACCAAACTGGTAATTCCTAAAAAAGGATTATTTGACCTTTGTGAATTTATAGACTTTCTCCGAACCAACGTAAAAGCCAAAAACTTGGAAGATTTACAACTTCCTCTGATTATCACAGCAACCGACCTCGATCATGGACGCATGGTTCATTTTCACCGCGGCAGTATTGCTGAACGGGTCGCAGCTTCCTGCTGTATGCCTGTTATGTTCGCACCAGTCAATATAGATGGCACTAACTATGTAGACGGAGGATTGATGATGAATCTTCCTGTCTCTACCCTGCGTAGAGTGTGCGACAAGGTGGTGGCTGTCAACGTAAGCCCCATCATGGCACAGGACTACAAAATGAATATTGTAAGCATTGCTATGCGTTCATTCCATTTTATGTTCCGCGCCAATACTTTTCCAGAAAGGGAAAAGTGTGATTTATTAATCGAACCATACAATCTATACGGATATAGCAATACCGAACTGGAGAAAGCAGAAGAAATCTTCGGACAGGGATATAATACAGCCAATGAAGTGCTTAATCAACTGTTGGAAGAAAAAGGGAAAATATGGAAGTAACCTCCTATCCATCGGAAAAAAGAATGAATACGAATATTAATAATCTACTCTATATGAATGACGAAAATAAAATAATTATCTATCAAGTGTTCACCCGTCTGTTTGGAAATAACAACAACCACTGTGTCTACAATGGCGACATTGCCACCAACGGTTGTGGGAAAATGGCTGATTTCACGCTCAAGGCACTTGGTGAAATCAAAAAATTAGGTACTACACATATATGGTATACAGGCATCATCGAACATGCCACTCAAACGGATTATCGCCGTTATAACATCAGTCCGGATCATCCTGCCATTGTGAAAGGAAAAGCTGGCTCTCCCTATGCCATCAAGGATTATTATGATGTAGATCCTGACCTGGCCAACGATGTACAGGGACGTATGAAAGAATTTGAGAACCTGGTACACCGTACACATCGCACAGGTTTGAAAGTGATTATAGATTTTGTACCTAATCACGTAGCACGCCAGTACCATTCGGACGCACAGCCCGACGGTACGACGGAATTGGGGGCTAACGATGACCCCAGTCAATCTTTCAGTCCATACAATAATTTCTATTATATCCCGCAAGCGGAACTTCGTGCCCAGTTCGATATGAAAGACGGTGCAGCAGAGCCTTACCGGGAATTTCCGGCTAAAGCTACCGGTAACAATCGTTTTGATGCTACGCCTAATATCACCGACTGGTATGAAACGGTGAAATTAAACTATGGAGTGGATTATCAGAATGGCGGTACCTGCCACTTCTCCCCAACTCCGGACACTTGGATAAAGATGCTGGACATTCTTCTTTTCTGGGCGTCAAAGAACATTGACGGTTTCCGTTGTGACATGGCAGAAATGGTTCCCGTTGAATTTTGGGAATGGGCTATTCCTCAAGTAAAAGAGGTTTATCCTGAAATACTTTTCATCGCAGAAGTCTATAATCCCAGCGAATATCGTAACTATCTGTTCCGTGGCAAGTTTGACTATCTATATGATAAGGTAGGATTGTATGATACACTGCGGAACGTAGCCTGCGGATATGAATCTGCCACTGCAATCACTCATTGCTGGCAAAGTCTGAATGGAATCGAGAAAAAAATGCTCAACTTCCTGGAGAACCACGATGAGCAACGTATCGCATCTGATTTCTTTGCCGGTAATCCGCATAAAGGGATTCCCGCACTAATTGTTTCTGCATGTATGAACACCAATCCTATGATGATCTATTTCGGTCAGGAGTTCGGAGAGCTGGGCATGGATAGCGAAGGATTCAGCGGAAGAGACGGACGGACTACCATATTTGATTATTGGAGCGTAGATACTATACGTCGTTGGCGCAACGGAGGAAAGTTTGACGGGAAAATGCTTACTGAAGAACATAAGCACCTCTACTCTATCTATCAAAAAGTACTGACGCTTTGCAACGAAGAGCAGGCAATCAAAAAGGGGGTATTCTTTGACTTGATGTATGCCAATATAAACGGATGGCGTTTCAATGAGCATAAACAATATACTTTTATGCGGAAATACAAAAACGAGATTCTGTTTTTCGTTATTAATTTCGACAGTCAACTGGTAGATGTTGCCATCAACGTGCCTTCACATGCCTTCGATTTTTTGCAGATTCCTCAAATGGAGTCTTATCAGGCCATTGATTTGATGACCGGTGCTAAAGAAGAAATCTGCTTATTACCTTATAAACCGACAGATGTTTCGGTCGGAGGTTATAACGGAAAAATTTTAAAGATTACTTTTTAAGTAAAAAGAGTAAGATAAGAACCGCATACTCCTTATCCTCCGGGCATTTCACTTATATAATGCCCGGAGGATTATTTTATGTACATCGCTCAAACAAATATTCTCAAAGGCTGTTTAGTTATAACTAATTCTCTAAACTCAAAGCTTATGAAGAAATTTATGATTTGTGCGATCACACTGTTTTTGCTATTATCTACATCTGTTTTTGGAGATACCCCTCCCGGCAATGTACAGGCAACTTTCAAGAAAATGTATCCCAAAGCAAACGGCATTGCCTGGTCACAAGATGACGGATATTATTGCGCCAATTTTGTAATGAACGGATTTACTAAAAATGTGTGGTTTAACGTCCGGGGGCAATGGGTGATGACACAGACTGACCTTGTTAGCCTTGATCGTCTGTCACCGGCAGTCTATAATGCTTTTGTATCCGGGCCATACGCAAGTTGGGTGGTAGATAATGTGACGATGGTAGAGTTTCCTAAATGGCAAGCTATTATTGTAATTAAAGTAGGCCAAGATAACGTTGACATCAAATATCAGTTATTCTATACTCCACAAGGAGTATTACTGAAAACACGCAACGTGAGTGATATGTATGATATTCTCGGACCAAGTACCTTTTTGGTAAACTAGAACTAAATCATTCAATAACACAATATGCGAGAAAGCCCCTGCAGATATACAATGATAGTTGCAGGGGCTTCTTATTTAAAGATAAAATTATTTCTTCTTTCTAAGCACTACGGCGGTACGGGCAGGAATGTAGAGTTTCAACCACTCTTTCTTTTCCTTACTGTACAGCGGATCGGCAATAGTGAAGTGCACTACAGAATCATCTGCCAAACCGTTTCCTCCAAATGCAACGTCGTCCGTATTCAATATTACTTCATAAGCTCCCGGAGTTACCAGGAATCCATAGTCGGTAAATGACTGTTTTGGATTAAAGTTAAAGACAAATATAAGGTCTTTACGGCCGTATGCCAATACCTGATCGCCATCATTATGCCATATTTCCTGAACAGGTGTCGTTTGAAAGTTTTTCACGCTCTTCAGAACTTTCAGCATATTCTTATCAAAATCACCCATATAATGATAGGTCAGATTCTTGTTGTCTACCAAATCCCATTGGCGACGGGCATACTTACATGACCATCCGTTACCTTCACGCGGGAAGTCAATCCATTCGGGATGACCGAATTCATTTCCCATGAAGTTCAGATAACCTCCGTTGATGGTTGAAGAGGTCAATAAACGAATCATCTTGTGCAAAGCGATACCACGGTTGACAACATAATTTTCATCTCCCTTTTGCATATGCCAGTACATATCAGCATCAATCAGACGGAAGATAATTGTCTTGTCTCCCACTAATGCCTGGTCGTGGCTTTCTGCATACGAAATGGTCTTTTCATCCTGACGACGGTTGGTTACTTCCCAGAACATGCTGGAAGGTTTCCAGTCTTCATCAATCTTTTCTTTGATTGTCTTGATCCAATAGTCCGGAATGTTCATGGCCATACGATAATCGAAGCCGTAACCGCCATCTTCTACTTTTGCAGCCAGCCCCGGCATACCGGAAACTTCTTCCGCAATGGTTATCGCTTTCGGATTTACCTGATGAATCACTTCATTAGCCAATGTCAGGTAACAAATCGCATTATCATCCTGATGACCGTTGAAATAATCTCCATAGTTACAGAAGGCTTCACCCAAACCATGACTATAATATAGCATAGAAGTGACTCCGTCAAAACGGAAGCCGTCAAATTTATATTCTTCCAGCCAGTACTTGCAGTTAGACAACAGGAAGTGAATCACTTCGTTCTTGCCATAATCGAAGCATAGAGAATCCCAAGCCGGATGTTCGCGACGAACGCCCGGATAGAAATACTGATTCGGATCACCGGCAAAGTTTCCTAATCCTTCTACTTCATTCTTCACTGCATGTGAATGAACAATGTCCATAATCACAGCAATTCCCATCTCATGAGCGGCATCGATCAATGCTTTCAATTCGTCGGGAGTACCAAAACGGGAAGAGGCAGCAAAAAAGCTGGATACATGATAGCCGAAACTTCCATAATAAGGATGTTCCTGAATGGCCATAATCTGGATACAGTTATACCCTTCTTCAGCGATACGGGGAAGTATTTTCTCGCGGAATTCGTTATAAGTGCCCACTTTTTCCTCCCGTTGTGCCATTCCGATATGACATTCATAAATCAACAGTGGATTCGTGTCGGGCTTAAATGTTTTCTTTTTGAATTTATAGGGTTTCTCCGGAGCCCAGACTTGCGCACTGAATATCTTGGTCTGTTCATCCTGCACCACACGAGTAGCCCATGCAGGAATACGCTCGCCTTGTCCGCCTTCCCAGTATACATTCAACTTGTAGAGATCGCCATGATGAATGGCATCCGCCGGCAGGTTAATTTCCCAATTGCCATTCTTTAGTTTTTTCAGCTTATAGGCTGCTTTTTCCTCCCAATTATTAAATGTACCCACCATATAAATATGAGTAGCATTGGGCGCCCATTCACGGAAAGTCCATCCCTTATCGGTGCGATGCAATCCAAAATAAAGATACCCCGATGCAAAATCTGAAAGGGTTTGTTTGCCTTTATTCGTCAATTCAGCTTCCTTGTCTAATACATGCTGATGACGCCCGGTGATAGCACCGGCAAAAGGTTCCAGCCAGGGATCATTTTTTATGAGATTAAGTGTCTTTTCCATATCAGAATTGAATTAGGATTATGCTTTTACTTTTACGATTACTTTTTTCACACCATCCGGAGTGATGCCCGGAGCATGACCGTCTTGCGGGAAGAAGATAGCAAACATTCCCGGTTTTACGGCAACGTATGTTTCTGCCAATCCTTCAAAGAAAGTAATGTCTTTTTCTGCGTTATAAGGTGCATCTGCCGGAACACAATCTTTAGCAGCGGTATACCCCATAATTTCTGTTCCCGACAACGGGATTTGAATGTCAATAAATTCGTTATGAGTTTCCAGTTTGGCTTCCTCTTTTGTTTTAGGCTTGGTTTGTGCGATATTCACGAACAGATCTTTCCCTTTCAGTTCTGTCTTACCAATTTCCATGGCTTGGAGGTCATGAGACTTCAAGAAGTCAATGGCTTGTGCAAACAAAGGATTTAAAGACGCATATTTCTCCAGATTTTCTAAAGTATCTACTACCATATAAGTTAAATTTTAAAGTTTATATTCCAGGCATTATTTATTCAAAATCATCAATCGTATAATTTATAAAATCAGCAAACCGCTTGAACTGGCGGAACGCTTTGTCTATCTGTTCCAACATATCCGGCCGGGTAAAGAAGTCATCAGGAACATTATAAGAGCAAACATACTCTTTACATTTCAAATAATCGACATACTTGAAATCTTTCGGGAAGCCTTTCGGAGCTGTTTTCAGAAAATCCTCCCCTATCACCGGAAAGTATTTCTTAAACTCCGGATCTTCTACGATCGCAACAAATTCCTCGATATTGTCATAAATAGACTGACGCACTGCTTTCAGGATATTGGAAGGCAGACACAAGCTTCCTCCGGCAAGCATCGAACCATCCGGCTGCAAGTGGACATAATATCCACAATGGTCGGATTTCTTTCCTTTGGCATTGATATAACCACCGAAATGTATTTTATAAGGTGTTTTATCCGCAGAGAAGCGGGTATCCCGGTAAATGCGATAAGTACAGTCTTTGGGTTGAATTCCCCGGATAGTTTCATCAAACAGGGAAATACGGGCAATCACTGTTGCCAAAAAGTTGTCGAACTCGGCACGGGCTGTTTCATATTCTGCCTTGTGCTCATTAAACCACTCACGATTATTATTCGCGGAAAGATCTTTTAAAAACTGAAAGATAACGGGTATGTTCATCTTTATCATTTTCTATTATTACTCTACAAACGTACAAATTTTATTTCATATAAACTACAAAAGGGGGTAAAAGGACATAAAAAAAGCATCGGCCTGGTAAAACCGATGCTTTAACACATTTATCAAAAAAACAGACTCTTCTGTCTCTGACGTACTTTAGCTTTCACAAGTGGAGTACAATCTCTTTAATTAATCTTATATCTAATACTATGAAAAACACATAAATATAACAGTACAAAAGTGACATTTGTTCAGCAATACTCTGTATATTTCAGTTAATTATCGTTTATAGAATGAAATATTTCTTATTTATAGGCAATACAATACGTTCCCAGTCAATCATGGCGTTGAATAACATGATATGTGAATAGTCATTTAAATGTACTTGCGCGATGTCTTTCTCAACAATCAATTGCTTATTCAGAAGTTCCGCCCGCTTCGTTCCCTGGAGTAACGGATGAGCCGGAGTAAACCATGTGTGCCCATCGTAGAGGGCGATATTGGCAATAGAAGTATCTGTCAGACAGCCGTCTTTCACGATTAAAATATCATCTGCCATTCCTTTTTGGGCATACAAAGCATTCAGTTCTTCCCGATGTGTGCTTTTGTAAGTGTAATTAATGGTATCGGATTCTATCAGATGCAAAGAGGACACTTTCCGCATCTGATAAGGAGCATACGTGACTTCTTCTACTTCTTTTCCATACACAATCCGACATTTATGAATCCCGTTTAAAACTGGTGGCGATATATACTCACGCAAATCAAGCGGAACACTATTTTTCCAAAAGACCGCACGGGTTCTATTGAAACGCTCTGTGTGATAATCAAGATTATAAATCTGTCCATCCTCTATCCGGATAGTCTCAATAAATGGGTACATATACTTTTTGTTTCATTTCGTTATACTCACTTTCCGCATCGCTCTGACAGGTGATTCCACCTCCACTTTTAAAATACATTTTTTCTCCTTCCTGTTCTACAAAACGTATCATAACGGCACTATCCAGATTAATTCCATCCGAATAGCCCATAATTCCTGTATAAAATCCTCTGTCGTAAGTTTCAGCTTCCCGAATAATCTGCATCGTTTTTTTCTTGGGGGCACCGGTAATGGAACCGGCTGGCAAAAGTCGGAAAATAAGTTCTCCCAAATGTTCCGGATAGTTTTCCGGCAATACGCCTTGAATTTCAGAGCTTGTCTGAAGAATCGCTCCCTGATTAGTCTGCAATGTATCGATATACCGATACCGGGAAACGGACACTTGATTGGCAACCATGCTTAAATCATTACGAATCAAGTCTACGATAGTAGCGTGTTCTGCCGCCTCCTTAGGATCGTTCATCAATAATTGGGCAGCAGAAGGAATGGAAGCGTCAATAGTCCCTTTCATCGGGTATGAGCTAATTTTCCCCTGATGAATTCTCACAAATATTTCTGGAGAAAAAACAGTAAAAGTGTCTTTAACCCATAGCTTATAAATCGCTTTAGAGTGATAATAAATATCTTCCAGAGTGAGATTGGTATCTACCGGAGTGCGACAAGTCAGATTTGTGAGAAAACTATTTCCAGCCAAGATATTCTGTCGGACAATATTAAACGAGCGTTGATAGGAATAGAAAGATTCTGCAGAAGGCTGCCAATAGATAGAGTTCGCTGGTTTAGCAGAAAAAGAAGGTGTATACTTTTCAGTTGACGTAGCTTGATTGGTAAATCCATTCAAATTATACAAAAGTTCAGTAGAATCAACAGCAGCAACCTCTTCTATATAAGATGCATCCTGCAGATAATTGATAATAAAAACAAAAGGACGATGGTGTTGTCCAAACTGATTCAT
>ENA-UOOA01006075-UOOA01006075.1-human-gut-metagenome-genome-assembly--contig:-P61old-NODE-6075-length-11969-cov-8.349757_pt1 | contig 11969 bp, 10 predicted proteins | sample MGYA00242467_ERZ724014 | MGnify/ENA metagenome assembly ERZ724014
ACATGTAGAAAGTAAGGGAGCTGTAGACCGTAAGGGTTTGCAGTTTTTTTATTGCATAGCAAAATTCGTAGGAACTTCCTGTTAAATAAAAGGCACTACGAGCCCAGGCACATTCTTTATTATTACATATTAAATAATAAAAATAGAATGCACAGTCTGAACTGCAGCATTCTTTTTCTATTATTGTTTAAGTCTGTTCTGATTACGCCAGTCTCTTGGCGATATTCCATAAATATTTTTAAATGCTCTGGAAAAATGTAATTGGTTGGGATAACCGACTGCATTACCTACATCTTTAATGGAAAGCTTTGTCAGTTTTAATAATTCAGCAGCTTTAATCATTCTATAATTCAACAAAAATTCCTGAGGAGATTTTCCAATTCCGTCTTTGAAAATTTTTCCGAAATAACTGCGGTTTAATCCGCATACAGCAGCGATGTTTTCGACAGAAATATCGTTTTGGAAATTCTGCTCTATATAAGATAGGGCTTCATGGATATAAAAATCCTGAAGACGGCTGATTTTCGATGTCTGCATGATGGAAGAAGAACGAATAAGAGCATCAATTGCAAGATAGAGATGCCCGATCAGGTGAAATGGTGTAGCGTCTCCGTGACTTGCAATATAGAGAAGTTCTTCTTTCAGTATTTCACGCAGATCCTTAGAAGTAGCTTTATAAATCGGATTATCCAAACTAAGTCCGGAAAGTTCAATGGTTTCCTTTGCACGTAGTCCGTCAAATTCAATCCATGTATATTCCCATGGGAGTTTTTCATCAGAGATATAAGTATTGATCTGACCGGGGAAAATCATGAAGCCCTGGCCACTTTTTACGTGATAGGTCTGTGTTACACCGTGAGAATCATTTGCCATTAAAATTCCGGTGCCGGAGATAATGTAGTGAAAAAGAAAATGATTACGGACGGCAGGACCAAAACTATGCGCCGGTTCACATTGTTCGTAACCAAACTGATACAATCCAAGATCGACAAAATTCTCGCTTGGAAATACTGAAAACATAAGTTCTTTCATAATAATTCCTTTCTCATAGGTGCTCTGCCGTGAAAAAATGATGTTTAGCAGATGTTAAGTCAGTTGATATATATATTTATTCTACTGATTTAATAAATAGATTGCAACTAAAATATACCAAAATGCTATGCCTTTAGCAAAAAAGAAGAAAATAATAGCATTTTGGAATAAAACTTCAAATGCAATGATATTTTTAGTCGCATAATGGTATGTTATAATACAACTATAAAGAAAGTACTTGATATATCGAGCGGTAACTAAAAACGAATATACCTGTGAGGAAGGAGAAAAAATGAGAAGGAAAAGAGCAGCAATTGTTTTGGGAATGTCCTGTATTCTGATGGCATCAGCTGTATTACAGGGATGTCAGCAAAATCCAAAAAGCGGAAAAGTGGAAATTGAACTTGTTCAGTATAAACCAGAGGCGGTAGATATATTTGAACAGCTCGAAAAAGAATTTAATGAGACACATGATGATATCCATTTAAAAATATCTTCCCCAAATGATGCGACAACAATTTTGAAAACACGTTTTATCAGAGAAGATTATCCGGATATTATCGGAATCGGAGGAGATATCAATTATTCGTATTTTGTTGATTCAGGAATACTGGCTGACCTTTCAGATTATGAAGGACTTAGTGAGGTGAAACCTGCTTATCTGGATATTATTGAAGGATTGGAGTTTGTTCCGACAGAAGGAACATATGGGCTTCCGTATGTGGCAAATGCGGCAGGAGTGCTCTATAACAAAGATATGTTTGCGGAACATGGATGGGAGATTCCGCAGACCTGGGATGAATTTATTTCTCTTTGCGAGGAGATTCAGAATGAAGGAATCCAGCCACTTTATTTTGGATATAAAGATACCTGGACCTGCCTTGCACCTTGGAATGCACTTGCAGTCGGACTTGCACCATCCGATGTTTGTCAGCAGGTGAATAAGGGAGAAACAACCTTCTCCAAAGAATATCCGCAAGTGGCAGAAAAAATGCTTGAATTGTTAAATTATGGTGAAGATGGACCGTTTGGATACGGATACAACGATGCATGTACTGCATTTGCAAATGGTGAATCAGCGATGTATACAATCGGAAGCTATGCAATTCCGCAGATCAAATCTGTAAATCCGGATATGAATATCGGATCCTTTGTTATGCCGGCTAATGATTCTGAAGAGGACAATGTATTAAATTCAGGAGTAGACCTTCAGTTCTGCGTGATGGATGCATGTGAAAATAAAGAAGCGGCATATGAAGTACTTGATTTCCTGATGGATCATGATAGTATCCAGTCATACTTAGATGCACAGAATGCGGTGCCTTGTAAAGACGAAGATTTTGCATTAGCTCCGGAACTGGAAGATATGAAACCATATATTCAGGATAACCGTATGGCGGATTACCAGGACCACTATTATCCGTCAGAAATGGCAGTCGATGCACAAATCCAGACATTTCTCATAAACCAGGATGTTGACGCATTCCTGAAAAAATTTGACAAAGACTGGATCAGATATAACAGGGATATCATTCGTATGATGGAAGATTATGAAGCAGGCAAGTAGGAGGGATACAGATCATGAATAAATTGAAAAGGATGAATGGCAGAGAGCGGACATTTTTACTGATTACGATACCGATACTTGCGTTGTTTTTCTGCTTTAATACGCTGCCACTTATTAAAGGTGTTATTTATAGTTTTACAAATTTTCGAGGATATGGCGAGTTTGACTGGGTAGGTATTCGGAATTATACAGACTTATTTACTGATGCAAGAGTCGGGAAATCCTACCTGTTTACATTCAAGCTTGCAATTGTTGCAACAATAGTTGTAAATGTGTTAAGTCTTGTTTTAGCTCTTGGATTAAACAGTAAAATTAAATTTAAAAGTGCACTCAGAGGAATGTATTTCGTTCCAAATATTTTAGGAGCACTTGTAGTGGGCTATATTTTCAATTACTTTTTCACTTATATTCTTCCGGCAGTTGTAAAAATGATGGGCGGAAAAGGTGACAGTATCCTGGCAAGCTCAAAATGGGCATGGGTTGCGATCGTAATTGTATGTGCATGGCAGTCTGTTGCAATGAATACGATTATTTATATTTCCGGACTTCAGACGGTACCGGAGGATGTATACGAAGCAGGTTCTCTTGATGGAGCGACCGGATGGAAAAAATTCAAGAATCTGACATTTCCACTGATCCTTCCATTCTTTACCATCAATATGGTACTTTGCATGAAGAATTTTCTGATGGTATTTGATCAGATCATGGCTCTTACCAAAGGAGGTCCGGCGCAGAGTACAGAATCAATTTCATTTTTGATTTATAACAATGGTATGGCCGGAGGACAGTTTGGGTTCCAGAGTGCCAATGCAGTTGTGTTCTTTGTAGTGATCGTTGTGATCTCTGTATTACAGATGAACTTTTTGGGAAATAAGGAGGAACAGTTATAATGAAAGTAAAGGTGAAAGAAAGAGTAAACTGGCCAATCACAATTTTATTGATTCTGGGTCTTGTAACCGTTATTTTTCCTCTTTATCTTACAGTTGTGATTGCATTTAAGAAACCGTCGGAAATGACAAACAGTATTTCCGGAATCTTATCACTGCCAAAAAGCTGGAGCTTTTCTAACTTTGCAGAAGCAATGCGTGTAACAGATTTCTGGCATTCACTGGGCAACAGTGTGCTGATAACGATTGTAACGGTAGTTCTTTCCATTCTGATTCATTCTATGATCGGTTATGTGATCGGAAGAAGTAAAAGTACCAGTAAATTTTACAAAGTAGCCTATCTTTATATTGTAAGCGGTATGTTTGTTCCATTTGCAATTTTGATGATGCCACTTGTGAAGCAGACAGCACAGATGAGAATTGACAATATTTTCGGTGTTATTTTGTGTTATCTTGTATTTTATATGCCGATGAATGTGCTCTTATACTCTGGTTATCTGAAAAATATTCCGCTGGCACTGGAAGAGGCTGCACATGTAGACGGGGCAACAACCTGGAAAACTTACTGGAGCGTTATTTTCCCAATCATGAAACCGATGCATGCAACAGTAGCGGTACTTACAGCACTTGGTACATGGAATGATGTTATGACACCACTTGTAATTCTGGCAGGTAGTGATGTGAACACACTTCCACTTGCACAGATGACATTCCAGACACAATTTGGAACCAATTATAATCTTGCATTTGCATCCTATTTACTGGCACTGCTTCCGATTTTGATTTTCTATCTGATCTGTCAGAAACAGATTCTGAACGGTGTTGTAAATGGCGCAGTAAAATAAATTTGACAGAAGCTTAAGGAGAAGAATATGGGAATCATATACAACGAGAAAGCAAAAACATTTACATTACATACCCAAAATACAACGTATCAGATGCAAATTGATGCATATGGATTTTTACTGCATTTATATTATGGAAGAAAGACAGATGGAGTTATGGACTATCTTCTGACCTATGCAGACCGTGGCTTCTCAGGAAATCCGCAGGATACAGGAAATGACAGAACATATTCCCTTGATGTGCTGCCACAGGAATTTCCGTGTCGACTGACAGGAGATTTCAGGAGTCCGGTGCTTGATCTTGTAAATGCAGATGGTTCTTTTGGATGCGATCTTAGATATCAGGGATATGAGATTTGTGATGGAAAATACAATTTGAAAGGACTTCCGGCAGTTTATGCTGCCGAAGAGGAAGCCCAGACTCTGATCATTTATATGAAAGATCAGGTGACAGGATTACAGGTAGAATTACTTTATGGAGTTCTTCCGGAGTATGATGTGATCACAAGAAGTGCAAAAGTGATCAATACAGAAGAAGATAAAATCAGACTGACAAAAGCACAGGCAGCCTGTATTGATTTCCTTCACGGTGAGTTTGATGTGATTTCATTTTACGGCCGCCATGCGATGGAAAGAAATATGCAAAGAACATCGGTAGGACATGGAGCTTTTGTAATTGGAAGCCGCAGAGGAACATCCAGCCATCAGTACAATCCGATGATGATACTGGCGGAAAAAGAAACGACAGAAGATGCCGGTACCTGTTATGGAATGTCTTTTGTATACAGCGGAGGATTTAAAGCAGAAGTAGAAAAGGATCAGTTCGGGCAGACAAGAATGCAGATGGGACTGCAGGAAGAACAGTTTTCTTATCCACTGAAAAAAGGAGAGGAATTTGTGATCCCTGAAGTTATTTTAACTTGCAGCAATCAGGGACTTGAAAAGCTTTCCCAGAATCTGCAGAGATGTATCCGTAAAAATCTGTGTCGCGGAAAATATAAAGAAAAAGTAAGACCGGTACTGATTAACAGTTGGGAAGCATGCTATTTTGATTTTACGGGAGAAGATATCTATCATCTTGCCGAGCAGGCAAAGGATCTGGGAATCGATATGGTTGTACTGGATGATGGATGGTTTGGAAGTCGAAATGATGACAACAGTGGACTTGGCGACTGGAAGGTTAATGAAGAAAAGCTGCAGGGAAGTCTTGGTGACCTGATCAGCAGGATCAATGCGTTAGGTGTTAAATTCGGACTCTGGTTTGAGCCGGAGATGGTAAATGAAGACAGTGATCTTTACCGTGAACATCCGGACTGGGCAATTCAGATTCCGGGAAGAAAACCGGTAAAAGGAAGAAACCAGCTGCTCCTTGATTTTTCGAGAAAAGAAGTTGTGGATGCTGTTTATGAGCAGATGTGTCAGGTGCTCGATCAGGGAAATATCGAATATGTAAAATGGGATATGAACCGAAGTATGGCAGAAGTATATTCTATGACAGCAGAAGAACAGGGCAGTGTGCAGTATGACTACATGCTTGGACTTTATGATTTCCTGGAGCGTATTATAAGCCGCTATCCAGACCTTCTGATCGAAGGCTGCAGTGGTGGTGGAGGTCGTTTTGACGCGGGAATGCTGTATTATACACCACAGATCTGGTGCAGTGACAATACCGATGCAGTGGATCGTGTAAGAATCCAATACGGAACATCCTTTGGGTATCCGGTATCTGCAGTTGGATCTCACGTATCTGCAGTTCCGAATCATCAGACAGGAAGAAAGACATCACTCCATACAAGAGGTGTCTGTGCCATGGCAGGAACCTTCGGCTATGAACTGGATCCGGCGAAAATGACAGATGAAGAGCGCAGAGAGATCAGGGAACAGATAGTAGAATACAAAAAATATGCACAGCTTGTACAAAATGGACTTTACTATCGACTGAGTAATCCATTCGCAGAAGAAATCGGCGCATGGGAATTTGCATCAGAAGATGGGAAAGAAGTGCTTGTAAATGTAGTTATGCTTGAAATCCATGGAAACATGACAGTAAATTATGTAAAAATGAAAGGTCTGTGTGCCGGACAATTCTATAAAGATTCAAATACCGGAAAAATTTATCCGGCAGAGGCGCTGATGGAAGTTGGAATTCCGATGCCGCTTGAATTTGGTGAGTACAAAGCATATCAGATTTATCTGGAAATGGTCGAGTAAAAATGAGAAAAACAAATGATATTTTTGAAAAGAGACTGGCGAAGCATATGGATGAGCTTCGCTGGCTCTATATGGAATTATATGATAATGAAGCAATGTTTGCAGAGCTCTGTGAACAGATGCAGAATTACTATCATGCAAGAAATGCGAAACTTCGAAAGAGAGATCTGGAGAAGGAAAAGGATCAGGCGTGGTATCGAAAAAAAAACATGCTGGGAATGATGCTGTATATTGATAATTTCGCCGGAAATTTAAGAGGAGTCAAAGGAAAGCTTAAGTATCTGGAAGAATGTGGTGTAAACTGTGTTCATCTGATGCCGTTTCTCGATTCGCCAAAGGGAAGATCCGATGGAGGCTATGCGGTTGCGGATTTCAGAAAAGTAAAGCCGGAACTTGGAACCATAGAAGACCTTGCAGATCTGGCTGAAGCCTGCCATGAAAAAGACATGAATCTGTGTATGGATTTTGTAATGAACCATACTTCCGAAGATCATGAATGGGCACAGAAGGCAAGAATGGGTGAAGGCGAATATATGAGCCGGTATTTTTTCTGTGACAATGAAAACTATGTCAGAGAATATGAGAAAACAGTGCCACAGGTATTTCCGGAAACTGCACCGGGGAATTTCACCTGGCTTCCTGAAATCGGACACTACGTGTTGACTACCTTTTATCCTTACCAGTGGGATCTGAATTATAAGAATCCGAGGGTGTTTAACGAAATGATGTATAATTTCCTTTTCCTGGTCAATCAGGGGATTGACATTCTGCGGATCGATGCAGTTCCTTATATCTGGAAGGAAATGGGGACAAGCTGCAGAAATCTTCCACAGGTACACACGATAGTCAGGATGATGCGTATGATCGGGGAGATTGTGTGTCCGTCGGTTGTATTATTAGGGGAAGTCGTGATGGAACCGGAAAAAGTAGTTCCTTATTTTGGTACCATAGAAAAGCCGGAATGTCATATGCTTTATAATGTAACCATGATGGCTACTACATGGAATACGGTTGCGACGAGAGATACCAGACTTTTACGGATGCAGCTTGATATTATGAACAACCTTCCGAAAGAGTATACTTTCTTAAATTACCTCAGATGTCATGATGATATCGGATGGGGACTGGATTTCCAGACACTTGCCGGTTGGGGAATGCAGGAAGTCCCACACAAAAGATATCTGAATGACTTCTTCACGGGAAAGATCGCAGAAAGTGTGAGCCGCGGGGAACTTTATAATGAAGATCCGATAACAGGAGATGCCAGATTCTGTGCAACGACAGCTTCCATGTGTGGAATTGAAAGTGCCGGATTTGAACAAAATGAAGAAAAGAAAAAAAGAGCAGTCAGATTTGATCTGATGCTGCATGCATATATGATGGTGCAATCCGGAATTCCAATGCTTTACAGTGGAGATGAGATTGGTCAGGTAAATGATTATACTTATAAAAATGATCCGGAAAAACGGGTTGATTCCAGGTATATCCACAGAGGAAAATTTGACTGGAAGCTGGCAGACGGACGAAAGAGAAAAGGAACGGTACAAAAAGAACTGTTTGATGGAATTGGAAAACTTAGATCCATCCGAAGTAAGGAAAAAGTATTTGACGCATCGGCAAATGTCTGGACGCTTGATACCTGGGAAAATGGAATCCTTGGAGTTGTGCGGGAACTGGAGGGCGAGCAGATGACAGCACTTTTTAATTTCGCAGAAGAGGACCGGACAGCCTGGATCGAAGAAGAGGGAGAGTATATGGATTTATATACCGGTAAAAAAGTCAGCCTTCAGGCAATAAAAATGGAAGGCCATTCCTTTGTATTAGCAAAGAAATGCTAAAGTAAGATAAAAAAAGAGCAGGTAAGAAATTCTATCCTTTCTTACCTGCTTTTGTATACTTTATTGGTTTTCCTGCATATCTTTCAGCATCTGGATAAGTTCCAAATCCTTTTCGGTAACACGGAAATTAGTGGTATAATTCCGTCCTTCCGGAGATTTGACGGAGATTTCGATGATGCTGTCTTTGCGGCATGCATCTCCTTTTACTGCATGAATAAAAGGCATAAATTTAGGATGCTCCTGTTGAAAGGTGGAAAATGCGGATTTCAGTTTTGCAAGCATTCCAAGCTGTTGAAAGTTAAGCGCCATAAAATACTCCTTTATAATTCAATATATCCATTGAACCCTCCAAGGGTGTAATATGCTTTTTTATCTTCTGGTTTCAGATAAATGGAGAGAGCTTCCGGATTTTCTACAGCGTGTCCCTTTGCATTGCAGTCAGCGATCACACGTTCTGTGATAGCGGCTACAGTATATTCTGCACTCTGGTACTGAACATAGAATGCAGGATTTTTGGCAGGAACTTCTACTGGTACTTTGACTTCTTTTACAACTTCTTTTATCTCTACAACAGGAGTTGCTGTAGCCGGTGCTGATGATGTAGCTGTAGCAGTTACTGCTGATTCAAGTGTTCTTTTCTGTTTTTTCTTATCGATTCTTTTATTCATTATTATTACCCCTTTTTCAAATTGTATAACATCTATTATATTACTTTTATATGGAGAAGTCAAAATGGTATTTATCACAGATATTTTGCAGAAAATGAAAAAGGGTTGCGCATAATGGTGAGATATGAGTATAATGAGTATCGTGTAATTGGAGTATAACCGGGAGGAAAAGATAGAATGAATAGAGCAGCATTATTTTTTGATATTGATGGGACCGTACTCAGTGAGATTACAAAAGAGATTCCAGCAAGTACGGTAGATGCACTTAAAAGGGCACACGACGCAGGACATTTTTTATTTATCAATACAGGAAGAACATACTGCAGTGTTCCGGTGGAACTGAAAAAACTTCCATTTGATGGATATTTGTGTGGATGTGGGATTTATTTTACATTTGATGAAGAAATTATTTTTGAAAAGCATCTGGATCCGGAGAGGGGCGATGAGATCGCTGATTATATGACAAAATGTCAGATTGATGGGATTTTTGAGGGAGCAGAAGATGTGTATTTCACTTCAAGAGTTTCAAGATTTGACAGATTGGAAAATACAAAAAAATACATGAATAACCGTGGACTTGGAATCGAGCGTTATATGGAGCAGAGAAGATGTCCATATGATAAAATCTTTATTTATACGGATGAAAAAAGTGATGTAAAAGCATTTTTTGAATTTATCAAAGATGATATGGAAGTAATCGACCGTGGAAGTAATACGTTTGAATGTATCCTCAAGGGCTATACAAAAGGAACTGCGATTGACTGGGTACTGGAGCATTTTGGAATGACGAGAGATCAGTCATATGCATTTGGAGACAGCAGCAATGATCTGGCAATGTTCCGGCATGCCGGGCATGCGATTGCGATGGGCGCGCATGACCAGGTGCTGGAACCTTATACAGAATTTGTTACAAAGACCGTTGAAGAAGATGGAATTGCTTATGCGATGAAGAAATATGGACTGATCGATTAGAGAATCCTCCGATAAAGTGACAGAGAAAAATTCCTAAGATGCAGTAGCTTTTATAAGGTCATCAAGAGAAGCAAAATGATAACCCATTTCTTCCCATTTGGTGAGAAGTTCATCTAAGATTTCAGCGTTTGTAGAGGACGTACTGTGGAGTAAAACGATGGCACCGGGATGGATTCTCCCAAGCAGCTTTTCAAAAGCCTCTTCGTGGGATGGCTGGCTATCCTGATACCAGTCGACGTAGGCGAGACTCCAGAAGAAGGTATGATAGCCAAGATCCTGTGCCATTTTCAGGTTGGCTTCGCTGTATTTGCCTTGTGGTGGACGATAAAATCTGGAAATTTCCTGTCCGGTGATCTGCTGATACAGTTTTTCAACTGTCTGGATTTCTTCAGAAAAGGATTCCATTGTAGAAATCTGTGACATGTCTTTGTGATGCCAGGTGTGGTTGCCGATGGTGTTACCGGCAGCGACGATCTGTTTGATAAGTTCTGGATTGCTTTCCAGAAGTGTGCCGACGACGAAGAACGTTGCCGGAGCCTGATGTTTCGTAAGAGCTTCCAGAATAGCCGGTGTATTTCCATTTTCATAACCGGCATCGAAAGTAAGGTAGATTACCTTTTCGCCGGTGTCCTGTGCGTAAAAGGCATCAAATTTTTTCAACTCGTCAAATGTGGCATTGCCGACAGGGGGATCCCCATCCGTTTGGAAGCTGAGCCCCCAGTTGCCTTCAGAAGAGGTGGGAACAGCGGCTGAAAAGAAATGATCATGCAGAAATGCAGCGCCGGTTCCCACAAAGAAAGCCGCGAGGAAAAGAAAACAGATCCGTATAACATTTTTTGATTTTAATCTGGAAAACATAAAAGGAACTCCGATCGGATAGAAAACAGGTGATTGATAAAATATATGTGGAAATGGAAGGAAAAGAACCGAAATAGATAAAATAGCGGTCAGAAAATAAAGTGGACAAAAAGTAATAAAAGTGATCAAAAAATAAAAAAAAGGCTTGCATTTTTTCTGAGATGTGATATCATATTATTTGTCTTTAAGACGCGGGTGTAGTTCAATGGTAGAACACCAGCCTTCCAAGCTGGATACGTGGGTTCGATTCCCATCACCCGCTTTTGTTATGCGTAAAAAGAAGAGAGAATGTAAGGAAAATTTTGTTTGACTTTTTGAAAAAGAGGAAATATAATTACAAGAAACGAGTAGCAAGTAAGCGTAAATCCAGTTTACCAGCTACTCGTTTTCATTTTGCAAAAATCAATATCGCCATGAAAAAGTGTGTAGCGTGTCAGCGTAAGTCCAGCTTATATGACAAGGTGCGCACTTTTTTTGTGCCAAAAAGAAAGGAGTTTAAAAAATGGCGGAAAGCAACAAGATGAAGGAGATGCCGGTAAATAAGCTGATGGTCCAGATGGGAATCCCGATGATCCTATCTATGGCATTGCAGGCAGTCTATAACATTGTAGACAGTGCATTTGTAGGAAATATGAGAGTAGGCAGTGAGGCAGCATTAAATGCATTGACTTTGGTATTCCCGGTTCAGATGCTTATGGTCGCAGTAGGAATCGGAACGGGTGTCGGAACCAGTGCACTTCTGGCAAGGACACTTGGTCAAGGGAATAGTAAAAAAGCAGCAAAGGTAGCAGGAAACAGTCTGTTTCTTGGAGTGATCATTTATGTGGTCTGCTTACTGTTTGGTATCTTTGGGGTGAAAGCATATATTTCATCACAGACAGTAGATACAGAAGTATTGGAGATGGGAGTCAGCTATCTGAGGATATGCTGCGTAATCTCTTTTGGTATTATTTTCTTTTCTTTATTTGAAAAGTTATTACAGGCAACAGGCCGTTCTCTTTATTCCACAATTGGCCAGGTGGTTGGAGCAGTTGTAAATATCATCCTTGATCCGATCATGATCTATGGTATTGGACCTTGCCCGGAAATGG
>ENA-UOOA01006079-UOOA01006079.1-human-gut-metagenome-genome-assembly--contig:-P61old-NODE-6079-length-11955-cov-3.445294_pt1 | contig 11955 bp, 7 predicted proteins | sample MGYA00242467_ERZ724014 | MGnify/ENA metagenome assembly ERZ724014
CGGCAGCGTGCCTTACTATACACTGTATTCCCAGGCGGCCTCTGCGGCGGACGCGGAAGCGCTTGCAAAGGCGGCAAGCGAAAACGGCGCGATAGCAGACGTTTTCTGCGCGGATTATTCCGACGGCAGCACTGCGCAGCAGGTTGCGGGCGCGGCGGCTCTGATAGACAACAGTGACAGCACCGTTAAGCTTGAAAAGGACGAAACCCTTAACAGAAAGGTAGCAAGCTTTGACGGAGCTTCGGGACTTGGCTATAAAATGACCGAAGCGGATTATGCCAAGATGCAAAACGGATATACGTTTGAAGCTATGATAAAGCTGAACGAGCTTCCCGCAACAACCAACCAATACGGTTCTTCCATTATAGGCTGTATGGATAAGGGCAGCGGTTTCGGACTTATGGGTACTTACCAAAATTCAATGCATTACCAGTTCGGCAAAAAGGCTGCCGACGGAAATTACAGACAGCTTTGGTTAAAGGGCTCGGAAGCAACGCCCGTTGAGACCGCTAAATGGATGCATGTTATGGTTACATACGACGGCGGCACATATTATTATTATGTAAACGGCGAGCAGAACGACTATGTTACTCCGGGCGAGTTCGGATATCTTACAGGCGACGCAAGCGTTCTTTATGTAGGCGGCAAGCCCGATGAAAACGGAGCGTTTTCGGAGGGTATGAAGGGTAGCGTAAGCTACGTGAAGATCTATTCAAAGGCGTTTACGGCAGAGCAGGTTAAAGCGCTTTCAGATAATGCGAATAAGGCTACCCCTGCGGACGTGGTAACAGGCCCCTCAACCGAAAACTATTACGGCATTAAATTTGAGGGCGATTTTGACAGCGACAACGTTGTTATCAATTTTGCGGCTATGTCCGATATACACATAAAGGCAACCGAAAGCAATCACGACACTTACTTTGTAAACTATCTTAAAAAGGCTAAAGAGCTTGCCAGCGGTTCGGATAAGCTTGCGGCGGTATTGGTAGCCGGCGACTTGGGCGACGCTGCTCCGCTTAAAGAATATCCGAGAATCAAGCAGTTCCTTGACGCTAACTTAGACCCCGCAAAGACCGCGTTTTTACCGGCGATAGGCAATCACGACGCTTATTTTGACGGTGCGTTCAGCGGAAGAAACTCTTTCCGCGATATACTCGGTAATTTTGTTTATCAAAATCCCGTAGAGGGCAATACCGCAGAACAGATTACAAGAGGCAATTACCACACCGTAATAAACGGTATACACTTTATATCCGTTTACGGTATAGACGGCAACCACGACGCTACCGATCTTAAATGGCTTGACGGCGAGTTAAAGAAAGCCGAAAAGGATACCCCGAATATGCCGATAGTGGTATACAGCCACGTTCAGCCTAAGGATACCGTTATAGACGACGAGGACGATCTTACCGAGTCGCGCTGGTACAGCACCACAATAGGACCGATCATTGAGAAGTATTCAAACGTAGTATACTTTGCAGGTCATTCGCACGCAACACCCGATATATGGAGAAACGGCGGCTACGTTTCGGTAGGCACCGGCTGCGGCGAAAAGGATATGATGTTTGTTCAGATAGATAAGAACGGCAATACCAGAATAAACGTATATTCTTCTGAAATTGAGCTTGAAAAAATGATATCGCCCGCTAAGGTGTGGACGTTTGCCAATAATAACTTTACAGGCTCTATCGATGAAGGCGGCGAAAATAACGGCGGTAACAACGGCGGCAATAATAATAACAATAATAACGGCGATAAGAAATACACCGGTATTAAAAACGACGCAGACGGCAGCGTTCCGAAGACCGGCGAGACTCTGCCCTACACGGCAACCGCGCTTCTTTGCCTTTCTGCCGCGGCAGTAGTATTTCTTTCACGGGAAAAGAAGCTTGCCGCAAACAAATAATTAAAGCCGATATTCCGGCAGGGGGAAACCTGATAATGAAAAACAAACTGGCAAAACTGATAAGTATTTCTCTTGTCGGAGCGTTTATGCTTCTTACCGTCGGCTGCGCTTCCGGCGGTAAGAACGAAACCAAAACGAAAAACAAGCTTACAAAGGGAGCCGATAAGGTGAAGCTTTCGGGAACGTTTATTCAATCGTGGCTTTGCAACCCTTGGGACGACGAACGCTGGGGCAAGGAGCTTAAAAATCTTAAAGACCTCGGTATGGATATTATAGTTTTGGGCGATACCGCGGTTAAAAGCACTGCGGGTGCGTGGACAACATATTATCCTTCAAAGCTTGAAGGCTTAAAGGAAGGCTACCTTGGCAGCGACACCGTGGAAAACGCCCTGCGAAACTGCAAAAAATACGGGTTTAAGGTTTTTGTGGGTATGAGCCTTGACGAAAACTGGTGGGACAAATTTGTTTACGACAAGGAATGGCTCACCTCGGCTATGAATACCTGCAACGATATTGCAAACGAGCTTTATGCAAACTATCATGAAATGTACAAGGATACGTTTTACGGCTGGTACTGGAACCCCGAAATATGGAACGCCGATATTTTTAAGGCAACCTCTGCCGTAAGGGATAAATTTATAGACGTTTTATCGGACGGTATGAATATTTCGCTTGATTACTTAAGCAAGCTAAGCCCCGATATGCCGTTTATGTTCAGCCCGTTTGCCAATACCGATTTAGGCTCGGCGGACGATAACTATCAGTTCTGGCGCGACCTTATTAAAAAGACGAATTTCAGAAAGGGCGATATATTATGCCCTATGGATTCGGTAGGGGCCGGCGGCACTAAGGTGCAGTACCTTGATAAATGGCTTGAGGCTTATTCAAAGGCGGTTGCCGAAACCGGAAAGATCAAATTTTGGGCCAACTGCGAGGATTTTGATTATACCGTTCAGGGCGATGTCTGCACGGCGGATATGGGCAGGTTTTCAAAGCAAATGGAAATAGCCGCAAAGTATTGCGAAAAAACGATTACCTTTGCTTATTCGCACTATTACAGCCCGTATAATACGGTGCCGGGTTACGACGCGGCTTACCGCTATTATATTAAAAACGGCAAGCTTGAAACAGAAGCGCCCACGGCTCCGGCGAATTTTACGGTTGAGCTTCAAGCGATAATGTTCCCACAGCCCCTGTAATTGATACAACAACCAGCGATTGGGAAGCAAAGTCAATTCTTGAAACCGTAGGTCAGATAACATACGACGTTACCGCCGTTGACTGTTCGGGCAACGAATCAGAGAAAAGCACTTTTGTACTTAAATAATTTTTAGTTTAAGAACCGCCCCGAAATTATACGCGGTTCTACAGGAAGGAAAGGTTCTTATTTATGAAAAGAACAGGTAAACTTTTATCTGCAGCTTTAAGTATGGTTATGGCGGTAAGCGTTATAGGCGGACTTAACGCTTCGGCTGCTTCAAGCTTTCAGATAACCGATAAAAACTTTAAGCCGGTTTTCGATTTTGATACTACGCCAGGCACATATCAAAACGGCGATACAAAGGTAGGCACCCGCACGGATACCGTAGGCGATTCGAAAAGCGAAAAGTGCATCGACGCTCAGGGCGTGGGTCTTACTTATAACCTTGCTATTGATTCCTCAAATGCCGTTCGCGGCAATGCGCTTAAGCTTTCGGTTACCGATCAGGCGCCAGAAGGCGGCGCTTACTGCCCGATCTCTTTTAACGTAAGATACGGTCAGAACAAGCTTGTAGACGTATACGGCGCTACCGATTTTATGTTCTGGTGCGATACCACCGGCTTTAAGGACGGCTACACCGACCAAAAGGGAATTATACTTTATATTCAAGAGGCCAATGTTTTGGCGGACGGCTCTGTAACCTCCGACGCTTCTACTGCGATTGGAACGGCGACACCGTTAACGACCGTTTTTACGGCAAGCAGATGCAGGTGGTTCAGTTCGGTATGGGCAACTATAAGCGTCAGGCAGGCTCGGTTATATGGTTTGACGAAATGGGCTTTACAGGCGATTTCAGCGCGGCTTCCGATAATAATAATAAGCCGTCCGGCGGAACAACCTCGCACGTACAAAGCTCTGCGGTTTCAAGCACCGCGTCGGATACTCAAAATCAGGTTTCCTCGGATACCCCGTCCGATACTTCGGTAATAGATTCTTCATCGGAAAGCACAGACGTTTCTTCCGTTTCGTCCGATAAGGAAACCAAGACCGAAAAGAGCGGCAGTCTTTTATGGCTGTGGATAGTTTTGGGTGTGGTTGCAGTTGCAGGCGCTGGAGCCGGCTGCTGGTACTTCCTTTATTTCAAGAAAAAGCACAACACTGAAGAGTAATAAATATTAAAATCGGCGGCGTTCCGGAAATAGAAAGGGTTTTCTGACCGGTAACCGCCGTTTTTTAACCAAGGAGAAGCTATGAAAAAGGTACTTTTGCTCGGCGATTCCATACGTATGGGCTATCAATATCAGTTAAAAGAGCTGCTTAAGGACGAATGCAAGGTTATATTCAGCGACGATAACGGACGTTTTGCCTCTTACACCCTCTGGCAGGCAAATCAGATGTTTAAGGAATACGGCCGTTTTGATTTGGTTCACTGGAACAACGGCTATTGGGATATGAACGTCGAGGCCCCCATGACCGAGGCTATGACCCCCATAGACGAATATCTGCATTTTTTGCGCCGCATAATAGCGCTTTGCAGGCAAAACGCCGATAAAATAATTTTTGCCACAACGCCGCCCGTGCTTGAAAAGGGCTCGGCAATGGATAACACCGATACGGGCTGCTACATTTCATACGATAACGATTGGGTGCGCTCGTACAACAGCGCCGCAAAGGCGTTGATGAGCGCGGAAAAAATACCCGTAAACGATATTTATGAGATAGCGGTTAAGGGCGAAAATTATTATAAATGCCCCGATAAGCTTCATTTAACCGAAGAGGGGTATATGCTTTGCGCAAAGCAGGCGGCAAAAATGATCAGAAAAGAGCTTTCTTTAACGGAGGATTAACGTATGTCATATAAGGGTTATACAAATATTTGGTGGGTATCGTCAATTCTTAACGAATACGCAAGCCTTATGACCGAATATCAGGCGGACGGAATTGAAGACATAATGGGCGGTACCGCAAAATATCTTGAACAGGCAATAGATAAAATTTTAAAGCTGCCTATGAATAAGGAGCTGCTTAAAAACGAGCCGGACGGTCTTGACGAAATAAAGGCTTTAAGGGCAGGGGGCAAACGCGCTTATTGCGAGGGGCTGCCCGAAAATTACGAAGACCGCCTTGCAGGCGCGCTTTTGGGAAGAATTGCAGGCTGCCTTTTGGGCTCTATTGTAGAGGGCTATGAAATAAAGGATATGCAAAATCTTGCCAAGGCTAACGGCGATGAATTTCCCCCGACCGATTATTGGACCAACGCGCCCGGAACCCCCGGAACGCTTCGTTACTGGAAAAGCCCGATAGAGGATTATACGCGCGGAAATATGCGGTTTGCACCTGTTGACGACGACATAATGTATACCATGGAAGGCTTACTTATTATGGAGGAGTACGGTAAGGATTTTACTACCGAAAACGTGGGGGAAAGCTGGCTTAAATATGTTCCTTACGGCTATACCGCGGAGGAAGCGGCCCTGCGCAACCTTAAAAAAGGATTTAAGGGCGAAGCGGCGGCGCTTGACCACAATCCGTATTTACAGCTTATAGGCGCGGATATACGCTCCGATCCGTGGGCATATATGGCGCCCGGTCACCCCGAACTTGCGGCTGAATTTGCATACAGGGACGCAATGCTTACGCACCGCCGCAACGGCGTATACGGGGCTATGTATTTTGCCGCCGCCGAAGCAATAGCGTTTTGTGTGGACGATCCGATGGACGCGTTAAAGCTTGCAATGAATGAAATTCCGCAGGACTGCCTGCTTGCAAGGTCGCTCAGATGGGCGTTTAAGGAATGCCCGAATATCCACAGCTATCTTGAAGCGAGAGAGGCGGTAAACAAGCGCTTCCCCGATATGCCGATAGCGCATACGCTTAACAACGCCTGCCTTACCGTATTCGGTATACATTTAGGCGGCAGGGATTTCACAAAGGTTATATCAAACACCGTTGCTATGGGTCTTGATAACGACTGCACGGCGGCTACCGCCGCAAGCATAGTGGGCGCGGTGATAGGAAAGGAAAATCTGCCTGAGCATTGGTATCGACCGTTTAACAACACGGTTCTTTCTTACCTTAACGGTATTGAAGAGTTTAAGATAGACGATCTGCTTGAACGCTTTAAGGCGCAGGCGGTAAAAAATGTTTGCAAATTTTAAGGGGTAATTAGGGTATGTTGAATATTGGAGATAAAAACTCCGTTATAAAGCCGATAGTAGGAAGCTGGTTTTCTATTTATTGGTACGACAGGCGCCATTATTATTGGAACGACGCCTGCATAAAATACACTGACGGGCAGTGGGACGCGCTTATTAAGGATATGGCGGAGCTTGGAATGAAATATCTTGTAATGTGCAACGTTGCGTCGCACGGATATGCGGTTTATGATTCTAAGGTTCTGCCGAAATATCCTATGGCGTCCGCCGACCCGCTTGAGGCGGTTATGACCGCCTGCGATAAGTACGGCATAAACGTATTTTTAAATAACGACTATTATCACGACGAATACTATTTTAAAATAGACGAAATGTTTTACCCCGAATCCGTAAAGGGCAGATATACCATGCTTGAAGAGGTGGCTGAAAAATACAGCGGTCACAAAAGCTTTTACGGCTGGTACTGGGCTTGGGAATCCTATCTTTCGCCGTATTTTGCCGATCATTTTATAAAATACATAAACGATTCAAGCAAGCAGGCAAGACTGCTTACGCCTAAAGCAAAATTTTTAACCGCGCCCTACGGCACGCGCACCGCAACCGAAGACGCAAAATTTATAAAACAGCTTGAAGAGCTTGACGTTGATATCGTGGCTTATCAGGATACGGTCGGGTGCTACGCTATGAATACCGATGAAAGCGAGCGCGCCTTTGAAATTTTGCGCCGTGTGCATGATAAGGTTCCGCAAAGAAAGCTTTGGGCAGATGTTGAAACCTTTACCTGGGAGGGTAAGGACAACGTAGCCGAAACACCGCTTATTCCGGCGGGCTTTGACAGGCTTAAAAAACAGCTTGCCGCGGTATCGCCTTATGCCGATAATATTCTTGTATTTATTTTCGAAGGGCTTTTCAGCAAGCCGGACAGCATAGCCTACACCGGTTATGACAAAGCGGGAAAATATTATAACGAATATGTTGCCTGGCTTAAAGAGGCGCACCCCGAAATGATTAAAAAATTATAAAATAATAGCCTGCGGTTTTCCTTTGAAACCGCAGGTTTTTATTTTGAACGCTTTGTGCAGAGGAAAGCATATTTACATTAAAAAGAAACGGATTGCCGCGCACCTTGCGGCGGTCTCGCCTGCCGGCTCGGTCGGTGCTTCTGCTTCGCAGAGGTGTCCACCGGACACCCGCACCGCAATGACAGCTTTTTATATATGAACAAACAGCGGTTTCCTTTGAAACCGCTGTTTAGTTTACATAACAAAGTAAATTAAAGCAAAGGCTCGCAGGGTTTGCCCTCTGCTATTTTGCCTAAAATACCGTCGCACAGCATTAAGCAGCGCGGCAAATGGTAGGGTCCCTTCCACATTGAACCCTTTTGGGTGTGTGATACTGTTCCGTCGCGATGCAGATAACCGTACCATTCGCCCTTTTCCTTATCGGCAAAATGGGAAAAGGCATAATTGTGTACCGTTTCAAAGCGCTTCCAGTATTTTTCGTCGCCTGTAAGCGAATAAGCGGCAAGCGAGGCTATAAGCACCTCGTTATGCACCCACCAAAGCTTCATATCCCATTCAAGCTGTTCGCAGGGTCTGTTATCAAGGTCAACAAAATAAAGCATACCGCCGTACTGCTTATCCCAGCCGCGTTCAAAGGCAAAATCAAAAATGTCAAGCGCGGTTTTAAGCAGCGCCTTATCGCCGGAATATACCGCCTCGCTCATTAAAAACCAAGCGTTTTCGCAGGAATGACCGGGGTTTATTGTTCTGCCTGTCGGGTTGTCTATGTGACTGCCGTCCTGCAAAACATTTTCAAGCGAGGCCCGAAGCTCAGGGTGAAAATGATATTTAAGTATATCCGCCGTCATTTCCTTTACTATGCCGGAATAATATTCAGCCTTTTCGGGGTCGCACCTACGTAAAAGCTGAGCCGAGCTTACAAGCACCATCGGAACTGCCGCCGAGCGCTCGTTTCTTGTTTCGGCATAGGATTTCGGCGTTATCTTAAACGGATCGTTTTCGGGGCTGCGGTAAATATCAAGCATCATTTCAAAGCATTTTTCGGCTTTGTTAAGCGCTTCCTTATCGCCGAACACATAGCCGTATTCAGCCATACCTACCACATAAAAGCTTTCGGAAAACATATAACGGCGCTTGCGCAGCGGTTTGCCCTCGCGCGTTACGGTAAAATACATTCTGCCGTCGCTGTCGAAACAGTATTTTTCAAGAAATTCCTTGCCCGCGTCAGCCGCCTTACGCCAATCCTCGCGTATGCCGTATTTTTCGCAAAGGGTGGAAAAGGTCCATAGGCAGCGGCCTTGAAACCATACCGATTTATCGTTACTGTAGCTTTTTCCCTCTCTGTCTACCGATGATATGTAGCCGCCGTATTCACGGTCTAAAAGATCGCTGTTTATCCAAAACGGAACAACGTTTTTGAGCAGCTGCTCTTTATAAAACTGCTGATATTTTTTTGCTTCTTCTGAATGGTTTAAAATCATAGCTTAAGCCCTCCTTTCCTAATATTATACCATCTGTATATATTACGGTGATTGTGAATTTTTGCCGTTTTGCTTGTCAATTTTCGTGATTGGGCTTTGAGTATGTAATTTTTACCCGTAAAGCCTACGGCATATGGAAAGGAGGTTGAAAACGCGTTTTAAATATCGGATAAAATATATGAAAACATAGCAGGATCGCAATTATCGCTGACGGCGGTAAGCGTAAGGGTCTCCTGACCTTTTTGCAGCTTTATTGCAATGCGTATTTTACCCATATACATTTTACGCTCGGTATTTGCGACATTGTTATGGTCGCAGTTATCGGAGCCTGTGCCTATAATTTTTGCAGGAGCGGAAACTGAAAAACGGACATATTCAGCCGCGTCAGGCACGGTAAGACCGTTTTCATCAACGCAATCACAGGTAAACAGCGCTATATCGTTGCCGTTTGCGGTAAAATCGTTATCTTTTGTAAGCTTTAAAGCAGCAGGTCTTCCTGTTGTAACGCGCTTATCGCCGCATACCTCTTTGCCGACGTTAAAGCCCTTTACTTCAAGCGTGCCTGCGGCATATTTAACGCTCCATTCACCGTGACCGTATTTTTCAATCTGTTTTCTTCCGAGCGATATGCCGTTTAAAAACAGCTCAAGCTCTTCACAGTTGGTATAAACCGTAACGGGTATTTCCGTGCCCTCAAGCCCTTTAAAATTCCAGTGCGGAACAATGTGCGCCATCGGTTCTTCGGTCCAATGTGATTTATTTTGATAAAACGCTCCCTTTTTTTGTAAAAACAGATCAAGCGCGCCCGAAGCCGAGCAAACTCTCGGCCAAGCGGCTTCGCCGCGGTGCTCTACCGCCGCCCACTGATAACAGCCGAAGAATACATACGGGCGCTCACGCAGGAATTTGTAGGTTTTTTCTCTGCCCCTGAACCAACTGTTTGTATCCCTGTCCTTATCGCGTATTCTGCCGTTTGTATCAGTATCAAAATTCCAGTCGCGCGTAGTGCCCGTAGCGCAGCATTCCGAGGCAAATACCGGCTTATTCGGGTGCATTTTGTGAACTGTATCGTATATGCCGAGGTTGTAATTTATTCCCACAACGTCACATTCGTCATAGATTGTGGATTTGTCAGGCGTTTTATTCTCTGCCGCCGTTATTGGTCTTGTATAATCAAGCTTTCTTATCTGTGCGGCTATTGACTTATGAAGCCGTCTGCCTATATCGTCTATATGCAAAGGCTCCTCATTGCTTGTGGACCACATTATAACGCTCGGTCGGTTGCGGTCACGTTTTATAAGTGAGTCAAGCTGCTCCATAGCCTCCTTCGTGCTTTCAAACCATCTTGCTTCGTCCATTACAAGAAAGCCTTGCTCGTCAAAGGCGTCCATATAGCTCTCTGTCTGCTGATAGTGGCTTGTGCGGTAGCCGTTTGCACCCATTTCCTTCATAAGCGAAACCTTATATTTTGCTATGTTTTCGGGTACGGCAAGCCCTGTAAGCCCAAAATCCTGATGGGCGCACACGCCGTTTATAAAGGTGGGCTTTCCGTTTAAAAACAGACCCTTTTCGGCGGTTATTTCCACTGTTCTAAAGCCTATACGGGTAACGTTTTCGTCTGTTTCTTCGCCGTTTATCTTCAGCACGGTTTTAACGGTATAAAGGTTTGGGTTATCGCAGTCCCACAAAAGCGGATTATTCACTTCGGTACTGTATTTTATAACGCCCTTATCGCGCAGACCCACCGTACCCTCGCCCGTGCCGACAGCCAAAACAGAGCCGTCCGCGCCGATAACGCGGCTTTCAAGAGTCACTTTTTTATTCTCATAATCGGTATTTACAACCGTGGTTTCAAAATTTATCTGCCAGCGGTTATCATCAAGCTTTTTATAGGGTGCGTACACGCCCCACAGATCTATCGCGACAGGCTCTGTAAGAGTCAGATGAACGTCGCGGTATATTCCGCCGCCCTGATACCACCAGCCCTCAAAGCCCTCGGTATTAACATAAACCGCAATCACATTTTCCTTATCGTAATAAACATAATCGCTTATATCTATTTCAAAGGTATTGTATGAGGAAAAGTTATGGTACATAAGGCAGCCGTTTAAATATACGGTGGATTTTCCGGCAATACCGTCAAACCTTAAAAGCACGCGCTTGTTTTCACAGCCTTCGGGCACATTGAAATGCTTTCTGTACCACGCGTTATCATAGTGAAGATAACCGAGAGCACAGTTTTCGGTTTCATAATTATCCTGATATACAACATAATCGTGCGGCAGGTCTATCCATTCCCATTTTTCAGGGCTTAACATTCCGCCCACATAGCTGTCAGGCGTATCGGGATAATTATAAGCCGCAGGACCCGACCTTTTTCGTTCGGTTTTACTTTGGGTATATATAAAGCCCTTATCCTGCGACATAGGCTCGGCTATATCGCCCTTGTGAAACGTCCATTTTCCGTTTAATATTATTTCTTTTCGCATAACGGTCTCCTTTTCAAAAAAACAGTTTGACCTGTGAATTTCGGTATGCTAATATTATAACAGCAGGCTTTAAAAAATAACAGGCACATTTCTATTTGAAATTAGCACAAAACAACCATTTTATAAGGGTGGGCTTTATGATATGCGATGATATTTTTGTAACAAGCAGCGGTGAAATGAAGCTTAAAAAAGCGGTACATACGGTAAGAAGGAACGGAAGAAAGGATTTTTTGCTTTTATATGTTTGCGACGGGATATGCGAATTTGTGTTAAACGGCGTTAAAAGCACTGCAAAAAAGGGCGATGTTATTCTTTATTATCCCGGCGAAGCGCAGGATTATCTCTTTAAGGCGGAACCGCTTAACCATAACATTTGGGTACATTTCGGCGGGAAAGGCTGTTATGAGCTGCTTGATATGCTTGCTATCGGTGATAAAAGGATATTCAAGCCGTCCCATACTGCAAGGATAGAGCATACGTTTATCGGTATTTGCGAGAGCTTTCTTAATAAAGACGCGGAATCCTCGGTCATATGTTCGGGATTGCTGATCTCGTTACTCGGTATGCTTTCGGAATATACAAAGGAAGGCCGCTTCGGAAGCTTCGGAAAGTACAGACGTATTATAAACGATGAGGTAATGCGCTTCAGGTTTAATCCCTCAAGGGAGTTTAAGGTAGCGGAAAGCGCGGCAAACTGCGGA
>ENA-UOOA01006080-UOOA01006080.1-human-gut-metagenome-genome-assembly--contig:-P61old-NODE-6080-length-11954-cov-4.094882_pt1 | contig 11954 bp, 12 predicted proteins | sample MGYA00242467_ERZ724014 | MGnify/ENA metagenome assembly ERZ724014
AGCTTCCCCGATGCGTTTGAGGAAAACTCTGACGATGACTCGGACGATGCGGAAAAAGAATAATATAGGAGTGCGTCGCGTTTCTGCGGCGCACTTTTCATATTTTTATCCGTCACGTCATATATTTGAGCAAGTATCAAATGAAATGGGGCGTGAAAAATGGACGGGCTGTATAAAACCGAGGAAATTTGCGGCAATACAAGCTTGACTAAGGTGGAAAGTGCGCTTGAAACAGAGGAGAAAAAGGAGATCGCGCAGGACGGGGAGACGGAGCCGAGCGATAACGACGCGCAACCGAACGAAAAGGTTGAGATCTGCCTGAATGTGCCTGCCGACAGGACGGCGCACGTATTCCGCACCGCTCTTGTTGCGCTTGTGTGCGCCGTAGGATTTTCGGCTTACGCCTATCTTGGTTTGACGGCTGTCCGCGCCGTCCGTGAGCGCGGAATAGGCGAGATCGCCGCAAATTACGTGTTCGGTGGAAGCGTCGTCAGAATTGAACCGCAGACACCGCCGACGGACGTCGATGAGCCGGAACCTCCTTCTCCGACCGCGCCGGAGGTGAAGATAGATTCGGAGGATCTCTCGGTCACCTCCGTGATGCAGTTTTCAAACGAAACGGCTTACGATACCGAAAGCCTTACACTTCCCGCAGCTGTGCCGTTTCCTGTCGGCGCAGAGGTGCTGATAATCCACACGCACGGTACGGAATCGTATGCCACGGGCGATACAGTCTCATCTGATGAAAATTTCAGAAGCACGAAACCTGACGAGAGCGTGATCGCCGTCGGTGATACAATTGCCGATGCGCTGACGGCTCGCGGTGTGAAGGTGCACCACTGCACGGATATGTTCGATCGTGAGTCGTATATCGAAGCCTATTCGCGGAGTGCTTCGGCAGTTGCCGAATACGTTGCCGAAAACCCGAATATTGCGCTTGTGCTCGACGTCCACCGCGACGCGATAATCCGCGAGGATAATACGGTGGTAAAGACCGGAGCGGACGGCATGGCGCAGCTCATGCGCGTGTGCGGCACGGAAGAGATGGGCGCGGATTTTCCCGAATGGCGCACAAATTTGGCGTTTGCCGTAAAGCTTCAGTCCCGTCTCATGGACGCTTTCCCGTCGCTTATGCGGCACATAAATCTTCGCGGCGCGTCGTTTAACGAGCAGCTGTGCGAGAAATATCTTCTGCTTGAGGTCGGTTCATGCGGGAATACCCTTGCCGAAGCGCAGAACGCCGCAAAGGCTTTCGCCGAGACTGTCGCAGATATGATCGCCGCCGATGCTGCCAATGCCGCCGGATGAATATTTTGCACAAATTTTGCCTGCCCGTTTTTTCTCCTGCTTTACATAATCCCGAATCTGTGGTATAATGTGATCGTAAAATACCGGGCGAATATCCTATACCTGTGTCCGCCCGATTTTGACGGAGATCGTTATGACTCAGACAAAAAGAGATGTTTTTGTGACAGTGCTTGAAAAGCTGGCTGTTTTTATTTTGCTTGCCGCTTTCATGTTTGTTACGGTTCACGCATATATCACAACATACAGCATGGACATTTTCAACGGCTGCAACGAGCATTTTGAGCTTATGTACGACAGCCTTTTTGTGAATCTTCTCCTGCTGTTTGCGTTTATACTTCTGAGTGCTCTCATTGCGCCTGTCGTGCGGCGCTTTACCCCAGTCGAATGTATTGTTCTCATTCTCATATGGTTCGTCGGTATGGGATTTGCGTGGGTAATGTCGGCGCGCACTCTCACCGGCGCCGACTCGCAGATCGTGTTTGATGCTGCGGTTGCAGCGTCGAAGAATGATTTTTCAAAGCTTTCCGACGCATATTTCAAGGATTATCCGTTTCAGCTCGGCTTTGCGTTTGTGATCGAGATGCTCTATCGCATACTGCCGAATTTGGAGGGTCCCGCCGCCGCGCAGTATCTCAACGTATTCTGCCTTGCGGCGACGATGTGCGGTCTTGTGCTCATAACAAAGCTTGCTTTCCCCGAAAAGAAAGCATATGCATATGTCACGCTGCTCGCGATACTCTGCGTTCAGCCGATACCGTTTTTGACGTTCGTGTACGGCAATATTCCGGCACTTACGTGCGGCGTATATGCGGTGTTGTTTTTCCTGTTTTCCGCAAGGGACGGACGACTGTGGAGCCGTATCGTTTTCGCTGTGCTCGCGGCGATTATGCTCGGACTCGGCGTCATGCTCAAGTACAACTCGCTGATATTTACGGCGGCGCTTGTGATCGTCGCGATACTGAAATTTATCAGACGTCCTAAGGTCTACCTGCCGATATTCCTTGCGGCGGCGCTCAGTGCATCGGTTCTTATGCCCGCAGCGGTCAAGAAAAGCTATGAGAGGCGCACCGGGATCGAGTTCGGCGACGGCGTCCCCATGACAGGATGGCTTGCGATGGGGCTGAGCGAGGCTTATAACGGACCGGGATGGTACAACGGCACACATACTGTCTCAACCTACCGCAAAAACAATTTTGACGGAGAAAAGACCTCGGAGGAGGCAATGGCTACCGTCAGGACGCGTCTCGAATATTTTGCTTCGAGCGGCGCGGCAACAAGGCAGTTCTTCACCGTGAAGATAATGTCACAGTGGAACGAGCCGACGTATCAGTGCCTCTGGCAGAATCAGGTGCGCGCGGTTGACGGGAACCGCACGATTCCCGCGTCACTGTTCTGTGAGCCGGGAAGTACCGGCGAGATCCTGCTGAAGACGTACATGAACGTGATCCAGCAGATCATACTGTTCCTGTTTACGGCGTATGTCGGATTTACATTCTTCCGGCGCGGCGCCGCCTGCGACCTTTTCCCACTGTTTGTGATAATCGTCGGAGGATTTTTGTATCATCTGCTGTTTGAGGCGAAGAGTCAGTATGTTCTGACGTATTTTATCCTGATGCTGCCGGCAGCAGGAGCGGCGCTTGAGATGTCAGTTTCGCGGGTGCGCGACGCATTCTCCGCGAGCCGAAGCCGTGCGCACGCAAAGCGAAGCGAGTGAGTGTTCCGGACGAACGAAAGGAATTGTAAAATGAAGCTGTTCATACTTGTTCCGTGCTATAATGAGGAGGAGGTCCTGCCAAAGAGCTCCGCTGCATTCAGAGACAAGCTGTGCCGCATGATCGACGCGGGAACGGTGGATGCCGACAGCCGGATAGTCTTTGTTGACGACGGCTCAAAGGATCGCACATGGGAGATCATCTCCGGTCTGCACGAGAACGACCCGATATTCCGAGGGATAAAGATGTCGCGCAATCGCGGTCACCAGAACGCACTTGTGTGCGGTCTTGAGACGGTTAAGGATGAGTGCGACGCCGTCATCACGATCGACGCCGATCTTCAGGATGACATCGAGGTTTCCGACGAGATGGTGAAGAAGTGCGAAGCGGGCGCGGATATCGTTTACGGCGTCCGTTCGTCGCGCGAGACGGATTCGTTTTTCAAGCGGACGACGGCGCAGGGATTCTACCGCGTAATGTCGATGATGGGCGTGGAAACGGTGTACAATCATGCCGATTTCCGACTGATGTCGCGCCGCGCGATCGAGGGGCTCGAGAGCTTCGGCGAGGTGAACCTGTTCCTCCGCGGAATCGTCCCGATGATCGGATACAAGACCGACGTCGTCGAGTACAAGCGTTCACCGCGCGCGGCAGGCGAGTCGAAATATCCGCTGAAAAAAATGCTTTCCTTTGCGGGCGAGGGGATCACGTCAATGTCGGTGAAGCCGCTGAAAATGATAACCTCCGTGGGACTTATAATTTTTGTCGCAAGCCTCGTGATGCTGATATATTCGCTTGTGAGACACGCCATCGGACAGACGGTGACGGGATGGACGTCGCTCGCGATCTCTATCTGGGCGATCGGCGGAATACAGCTTCTGTCCGTCGGAATCCTCGGGGAGTATATCGGGAAGATCTATCTTGAAACAAAAAAACGCCCCCGTTATATCGTGGAAAAATATTTGAAGTGATCCTTTCCGAAAATCGAAGCAAACTTATACTGAAAATTAAAGCGAGTGCAAACTTATGTCTTGCACTCGCTTCGTGTTTATAATAGTGTAAAAGTTTTTGAAAGGGGCGCGGGGGAACCTTTTTATCAAAAAGGTTCCCCCGCAAAAAACTCTATTAAAGTATACTCTGTAAAAATTGGCGTAAGCGCGGGTTCTGAGGATTTGTGAATATCTCAGCCGGAGTGTTGTCCTCGGCAATGACTCCGTCGCACATGAACAGTACGCGATCCGCAACCTCGCGCGCGAATCCCATCTCGTGAGTTACAACGATCATCGTCATGCCGTCCTCGGCAAGCTTTTTCATAACACCGAGAACCTCGCCGACAAGCTCGGGATCGAGCGCCGACGTCGGCTCATCGAACAGCATGATCTTCGGCTGCATCGCAAGCGCACGCGCAATCGCAACGCGCTGCTGCTGACCGCCGGACAGCTCCGCCGGGTATTCGTTTACCTTGTCAATAAGCCCGACCTTCGTCAGAAGATCGCGCGCAAGCTCCTCCGCCGCAGCCTTGTCCATCTTCTTCACGCGGATCGGCGCAAGCGTTACGTTGTCAAGCACCGTCCGGTGCGGGAACAGATTGAACCGCTGAAATACCATGCCCATGTCAAGCAGCAGCTTTTTCTGCTTGTCGGGAGCAATGCGCTCAACAGTGCGGTCGTTTTCGCGATGCAGGAACAGCTCTTCCTCAATGAATATCTTTCCGCTCGTGATCTTCTCAAGCTGATTCAGAGAGCGCAGATACGTGGACTTTCCGGCGCCCGACGGACCGATTATGCAGATCACTTCGCCTTGCTCAATAGACAGGGAAATGTCCTTCAGCACTTCGTTGTCGCCGAATTTTTTGCTGACCTTTTCAGTTCTGATAAGTGACATCGTGGCGCCTCCTTATTCGTATATCGAGAATTTCTTCTCGAGACGGTTGAATACAGACGTGAAGAACGCCGTTATTGCCAGATATATCAGCATAGCCGGAATATATACAAGCGGCGTTGCGTTTGCAACGGACAGCTTCCTCGTGAGGAACGTGAGGTCGGAGAGCGCAATGATCGAAACGAGAGACGCGTCCTATACGACCATGATGAATACGATCGCAACAGGCGCGATCACGCGAATGAACGACTGCGGAATGATTATGTGACTCATGGTCTGCCAGTACGACATTCCGAGCGCCTTCGCAGCTTCAAACTGTCCCTTGTCGATCGACTGTATCGCGGCACGGATGATCTCGGCGCAGTACGCAGCTGAGTTCATCGAGAACGCGATGTATGCGGCAAGGAATCGGTTGCTTATCGTAAGCGACGGCGAGATCAGCGGCAACGCGTAGTAGATGAAGTACAGCTGCATCAGCAGAGGTGTACCGCGGAAGAAAAATATGTACGCGTCACAGATCTTCTCGATCACCTTATTCTTGGAGATCTTTCCGAGCGCGAGGAAAAGGCTTCCGATAAGACCGGTTATGACCGATACGATCGTCAGAGAAACGGTGACGCCGCAGCCGCTGAGCAGTACGGGGATCCAGCGGATGAAGTCGGAAATGATGCCGAGCGCCCCGTCGTTTGCCTCGTATACCTTTCCGGCGAAGCCGAGGTATGTCTCGGATACGTCAACCTTGGATGCCTCGTCGTTTCCGACAAATACGTTTACAAAGCCGAAGCTTGTGTACGATTCGGAATACTTGCGCGAGGACGACAGCTCATCCGAGATGCGTGACGACAGCTCCTCCTTCGACGGAGTGAATATGGAGAGTACGCCGATCACTACCGCGAGAGCAAGCACGACCGACAGTGCGATCGCAAGCTTTTTCTTCGGCGAGCCGTTTTTTGCCTTGCTTTTGGTGGGAAGGGAACTTTCCTGCATTATAAAAGTCCTTTCGTTATAGATGTAAACGATCGCCGCGGCACAGAGCGGGTCTGATATCCGCGGCGGTCTGCCTATTTATTTTTTACTTTAAATTACTTCTCAGAGGTCTCAAGTCCAGCCGGAACGGTTTCCGTTGCTGCAGCAGTTGCAGTTTCGGTTGCAGCTGCGGTAGCGGCTGCCGTATCGGTGGAAGCTGCATCATCAGCAGCGTCGGAGCCGAGCCAAGTCTTCTTCAGATCGTCAAGCGTGCCGTTCTCGGTGATGATCGCCATAGCCTCGTTTACAGCCTTCAGAAGTTCGGTGTTGCCCTTCTTTACTGCGATTGCGAACTCCTCGGGATCGGTGGTAGCAACCCATACGATCTCGTAGGAATCGGGATCCTGTGCAACGTATCCGTCAGCAACGGACTCGTCGCAGAGAATTGCGTCAAGACGACCGAGCTTCAGATCGCTGAATGCGTCGAGGATCTGGTCGTAAGCCTTCTTGTCAACAACAAGCTCGCCTGTGCTCTCCATGGAATCAAGCTTGTCGGCGGAAATGGTACCGGTCTGGAAACCGACACTGTGATCCTTTAGATCGAGAAGATCCTTGATACCGAAGTCAGAACCCTTCTTGACAACGATCGCCTGATAGTTCTGAATGTAAGGGGTGGAGAAGTCAACCTGCTCATTTCTCTCAGCGGTGATGGTGACTGCGGAAATTACCATATCGTACTTGTCGATTGCAAGTCCGTCGAGGATACCGTCGAATGCGGTGTTGACAAACTCAAAGTCAACGCCCATGAGCTTTGAGATCTCGTCTGCGATGTCAACGTCAAGACCGATGGGGGTCGTGCCGTCTGCTGCGTAGTTCTCGAAAGGCGGGTAGCCGATCTCAGCCGCAACGAGGATCTTGCCGTCGTTTACGAGCTTGACGTTCGACATATCAACCGAAGCCTTGTCGTCAGCCTTTGTGGTGCCGCCGGCAGTGCCGGTTCCGTCTGTCTTACCTTTGTCGGTAGAGCCGCAGGCTGCAAATGAAACGAGCATGAGCACAGCCGCAAGCATAAGTGAAATTATCTTTGTAAGCTTCATAATGTCCTCCGAAATATATTTGAAAAATTACGATTTGATGTTTTACACCGATCGATGATGACAGTTTACCACATACTCCCCTGATTGTCAATGCTAAAACCGAAAAAATGCATAACTATACAGCATATTCATCGAAATAATGAATATGAGCCGTGAATATTTACCCGATATGGTGAATATGGCGAATATTTATACAACACCGGCGCACGTCCCGACGGCGTCGGCAAGAAGTGCGGAAACTTCATCTATTATAACGTCGCATTCCTTGAGGGATACGAAGAAGCTCTGCCCGGAGTCGAGAACCGTGCGCAGACTGTCGGATACCTCTTCAATCCCCGCCTGCTCGAGCGCATCCCATACAAGCGTTGATGAATCCACGACCGTGGGAACGCCGAGCGCGATCACCGGGCAGCCGACGCTCTCACTGTTTATCGCAAGGCGCCTGTTTCCGATGCCCGAACCGGGGCAGATGCCGCTGTCGGACAGCTGCACCGTGGTGAACAGTCTCTCCGTTGAGCGCGCGGCGAGAGCGTCAACTGCGATCACCGCATCCGGCCTTGCGGCTTCTGCCGCACCGCGTATTATGTGTGCCGCCTCAATGCCGGTTTGCCCGAGAACGCCGGGCATTACAGCGCACAGGCGCGAGCAGCCGAGCCTGTCAAAGAATCCGCCGCCGTCCATCATGTGGCGTGTGACAGTCAGCTTGTCGGCGGTCAGCGGACCGAGCGCGTCAGCCGTAATGAATCTGTTTCCGAGCCCCGCAAACATTATGCACGAATCGCGGAGTCTCTTGCCGTCGAGCGCAGATTCCACAAACGCCGTAAGCTCCGACGAGACAAGCTCTGCGGCGTCGCGCATTCTCTTGTCGCCTTCGAGCCATATCTTTCCGATGTATGCGGTGACGTACCTGCCGATCGGGCGTCCGACTGCCTCGGCGCTCGCTTCGTCCGTGATCGTAAGCTCGGCAAGCTCAAAGCCGTGCGACTCCCTGTGAGCGGTTATCACACCCGACGCGTTGTCCGTCGGCGGACGAGTCTCGCACGCAAGATCGCTGCGTGCGTATTTATCTCTGTATGCCGAATTTTTCTCTGACATTTTCCGCTGCCTCCTGTCCGTTTTTTTCGTATATTACTTATGTATTCTACCCATATGTATATATAATGTATACATGGCACGCAAATCAGCCTCCGACGGCGGAATCGGCGTGTTTTATCTGTGCAAATTGCTGAAAAACCGCGGCTTGTATTGTGTATTTAGACGAAACTTGAATTTGTTTGGAAATATATGATTGATTATCGCACCGAATAGTGGTATAATATTTCAAAGTATCGGACCGTGGTGTCAAATCGGGATTCCGATTGAAAACTTGAGGAGGAACTACCCACAAATGAAACGGATTATTTCCATGATTATCTGTCTTGCAACGGTCATTTGCTCGTTTGCAGGCTGCTCTACCCTTGAAAAGGATGACAAGGGCGCGATAATCGATCTTTATTTAAGCGGAGATGTTGTAGACCTTGATCCCGCTGTGAACGTCGGCAACGACGACCTTATGAAACTCTACTCTCTCATATTCGAGGGACTGACGAGACTTGACTCCAAGGGCAACTGGGAAAAAGCCCTGATGAAGGATTATGAAAAGAAGTATGACGAGGAAGCGGGCGAGTACAAGGTCGAGATCACGCTGAACAGCACAAAGTGGAGCGACGGACGTACCGTTCAGGACGTTGTGTTTGCATGGAAGCGTATTCTTGAGCCGACCTTCTCCGACTCTCCTTTTGCAGGATCCCCCGCATCCATGCTGTTCGATATCAAGAACGCGCGCGCTGCCAAGTACGGCGACGTTTCGATCGACGACGTCGGCGTGATTGCAGCAGATACATACGTGCTCGAGGTCTCCTTCGAGTATGCGGTAGATCTTGATACGTTCTTCAAGACCTGCGCATCTCCCTCCCTTGTTCCTCTCCGTGAGGACATCGTCGCGAGAAACGCGGACTGGGCAAAGAAGAGCTCTACTCTTGTGACGAACGGTCCGTTCTCCATCAAGCAGTTCGACCACGGCTCCATGATAAGAATAGAGCGTAGCGCCGGTTACTACCGCGAGGATGATGAAACTGCACTTGACAAGTATGTAATTCCGTGGAGAATCGTTACCAACTACGATCGCGGAAGCCTTGAGGATCAGCTCGCAGCATTTGAGAACGGCGATATCTACTACCTCGGTGATATTCCGCTCGACAGCAGAGCAGAGTACAAGGATAAGGCTACCATCTCCGACGAGCTTTCCACACATTCGTATTACTTCAATACGAGCAACACACTTTTCTCCGATGCAAGAGTAAGACGTGCGCTTTCCATGGCGCTTGACCGTGATCACATCGTCGAGCTTGTGACCTTCGCCCGTCCTGCAACGGGACTTATCCCTTACGGCGTCGAGGACGCATCCTCCAAGAATGATTTCAGAACCACCGCAGATGAGAGCGAAAGCCTCATCAGCACCACTGCCGATGTTGAAGGCGCAAAGGCGCTTCTTAAAGAGGCAAAGGTCACCCGCGGTTCGTTCGAGATTACCGTCAATAAGGATGACGAGGTTGCGGTCGAGATCGCAAGATATGCCGCAGAGGTTTGGAACGACCTCGGATTCACCGTAAAGCTCAATATGCTCGGCGTTAAGGTCAAGAGCGAGAGCGATAGCCAGACAAAGACCGTCACCGATAACTACGGCGACGCGCTGAAGTCGGGTGACTTCGATGTGATCGCACTTGATGTCCAGATGCTGAACACGGATGCTTTCTCCGCACTCTCCGTCTTTGCACCTGCATTCTCCGGCGGCGGTGTTGATATGGATTCCGAAAATTACGACAAGGTCGGTCATATCACCGGATACGACAGCGATGAGTATTCCGCACTGATCGAGGAGATCTACGCGATCAGGGACGACAGCTCCGCAAGAGCGTCGAAGCTCCACGAGGCAGAGGCAAAGCTACTCGAGGATATGCCCGTGATCCCGGTCGTGTTCAACCAAGACGCGTACATGGTAAACAAAAAGGTTATTTCCGGACTTGAGGATACGTTCTGGGGCACAAGAGACTTCAGACGTGTCAAGATGAAGAATTATATGTCCATCAAAGAGGATTACCTCGCGACCGAGACGTATTAAGGAAGAAACATAATGTGACGGGGTTGTCCGTGCCATGTGTACGGCAACCCCGCTTTTTCACAGAAATACAATTTGCGAAAGGAATGATTCGATGGCACTGCACCTGAGAGGCGATAACGACATCAAGGTTTTTATTCTCTATCTTATGGACAAAATAGGCTATCCGCTCGATTACGATACGCTTACAACGATCGTCGTAAAGGATGAGATAGTCAACTACTTCGACTTTGCACAGTGCTTTGCCAAGCTCGAGGATGCCGGACATATCGAAAAGCTGCCGCCGGATGACAAGCACCCGCACGCAAGATATACCGTGACCCGCACTGGCCGCACCGTTTGCAGCGGACTTAATTCCGTACTCTCGCAGAGCGTCAAGGAAAAAGGCTACCGCAGCGCCATGCGTCATCTTGAGCTCTCACGGCGCGGAGCCGTAGTCGATCAGACGATAAAGACCGAGGGCGGCAATGTCCTGTTCAGGGGAACCATAAAGGATCCGGACGGAACAGCGCTCGATATCTCGATCAGAGCGGATTCCGAGTATAAGCTTCGGTGTATGCAGGATATCTTTGCCGACAGACCCGAAGTTGTGCTTCGCGGTATCACCGCACTGTTGACCGGAGATTTTGAACTTGCTTTCGGCGAATCCAAAGAGAGCAAATACAAGAGAAAACAGAAGTGAATTGTCAAACTTGCGCAAATTGGCGAAAACGCGCGTCGAAAATGTGGGAATTTGCCGAAAAATATCTCCGCATGACGGTAAATGTTCAAATAATTTTTGAATTAGTACAAAAAAAGAAAAAATTTTGAAATAAACTATTGACAAATGAGAATATAATGGTATAATAATGTCAACAGAGTAAGTGGTAAAGTGTAGATGAAGTATTCCGATTCTGACAATGTTGCCGTTATCGCAGAAGTGAAGAATGGCAGCGGTAATGCGTTTGAAACGCTGTGCGAGATATATGATCCGCTTATTCGCAGTATGGTCGAGCATTATTCACGAATGACCGATGCCGGCGACAGCCGTATCCGCGAGGATTTTGTTCAGGATGCCAGACTTGCCCTCTATAACGCGGCGATGACGTATTCGCCCGGAGATGTTACGTTCGGACTTTATGCAAAAATATGCATAAGGAATTCGCTCGTGACGGAGCTTCGGCGTATGGAGCGTAAGAGAAAAGCGGAGCTGAAGGCGAGAACAAAGCCGGAGGTCAGCACGGATGTGCCGTTTGAATTCTCCGCAGAAGCGATAAAATACTACGGGATGTTGTCTGCGTTTGAGCGACAGGTTCTCGGAATGTATGCGGACGGGCTTAAGGTCCGCGAGATCGCGTCACGGCTCGGACGAAGTTCCAAATCGGTCAGCAATGCAGTGTACAGAATAAAGGAAAAGATCAAAGCGTCGTCGGACGTCTGAAATTACGGTTATCAGCCGAAAGGCTTATAATAAATATGCCCGAATAGCTTAACGAGAGAGCGTTGTTTCTTTTACAAAGGTGACGGTCGGAATCCGTCGAGGGCGATATACCAATTCTAAGCGAGGTAACAAAATGTACCAGGACAAGACCCTTAAGTGCAAGGACTGCGGCGAGGAGTTCATCTTCACGGCAGGCGAGCAGGAATTTTATGCAGAGAAAGGCTTCCAGAACGAGCCTCAGAGATGCAAGGCGTGCCGCGATCTGCGTAAGAACGCAGGTAAGGCTCCGCGTGAGATGTTCACCGCAACTTGCGCTAACTGCGGAAAAGAAGCAAAGATTCCTTTCCAGCCTACCAGCGACAGACCTGTATATTGCAGCGAGTGCTTCGCAGCAATGAAGAACCAGCAGTAAT
>ENA-UOOA01006083-UOOA01006083.1-human-gut-metagenome-genome-assembly--contig:-P61old-NODE-6083-length-11947-cov-236.492768_pt1 | contig 11947 bp, 10 predicted proteins | sample MGYA00242467_ERZ724014 | MGnify/ENA metagenome assembly ERZ724014
GCGCACGATCCACGCCCGCCCGGGGCAGACCGCACACGCGGCCAGAGCCGCCGCCGCACTGCCCGCAAATGCGGCCCCGCACAGCGCAGCCGCCGCCCACCGGCGCAGCTTTTGCATGGCACACACCCCCTTGTACCAGAATTTTATGCGATTTTTTTGGTTTCTATGAAGTTTTTTTCAAAAAGCCCTTGCAACTTTGCAAAAAGTGTGGTAGGATAACTTGTACTGTTATGGGGAACCAAGGAGGTGGAACGAATGCCTAATATTAAATCTCAGAAGGATCGTGTTGTTCAGGCCAAGAAAGAGGCTCTGCACAACAAGGTCGTCAAGTCCAACCTGAAAACAGTGGTCAAGAAGGCAAACGCTGCCATCGACAGCAATGCTGCTGACAAGGAGACCGTCGTTAAGGTTGCTGTCTCTGCCATCGACTCTGCTAAGAGCAAGGGTGTTATCCATAAGAACACCGCTGCCCGCAAGATCAGCCGCATGGCTAAGCGCGCCAACAAGGCTGCTGCTCAGTAATTGATCGCATGAACAATGCCCGCCGTGGAAACACGGCGGGCATTTTCATTTTTTAAGTAGTAGGGGAGGGATTCATCCCTCCCGGGGCGTTTGGTGCTGCCGGTAGGTACACGGGAGGCATGAATGCCTCCCCTACAAGCTGCCGGTAGGGGCCGCACATGTGCGGCCCTGCACCTCGCGAAATCGCCCTGCTTATGGGAAGCCTGCGGGCCGGGCATGCCCGGCCCCTACAGCGCTACTGCGTCAGCTCCTGCTCCATCAGCAGCTTCTTCAGCGGCAACAGCGCCGCGGGCTCGGCGCTGAAGGTGCGGATGCCGAGCTTTAAATAGGCCGGCATGGCATCCACGGCGGCCACAGTGATGCCGCAAAGGTAGACCTGTGCGCCGCGCTCCTGCGCCTGCTCCAGAATGCCGCTGACAAGGCGCAGCACGGCGGGGTTCGTCAGCTGGTTCACGGCGGCGGTGGGGTTCTGCACAAGGCCCAGCGTGTAGCGGGTCAGATCCTCAATATCCACAGCCATCAGCTGCGCGCCGTGCTCCATCATATCCCCGGCCATGACCGCGGCGGACGGCATGTCCACAACGCAGCCCAGCATCATCGGGCCGGTCTCGCGGCCCTCGGCCAGCAGCTCGTCGCGGCAGGTGTTGACCTCGTCAACGCAGCGATCCCAGTCGGCCACATCTTTTATCATCGGGAACACGACCCGCAGGTCGCCGTCCGTGGCGGCGCGCAGCAGCGCCCGGATCTGCGGCTTGAACAGCCGGTTGCCGCGCAGGCGGTCCTGCGTCTCCCCGGCCCAGGGGGCGTCGTCGTCGGCGCGGGTATCGCAGGTGCGCAGCAGCACGGGCACGCCCTCGGCGCTTTTCAGCAGCTCGCGCAGACGGGTGGTCTGCACCTCGTCGCTCTGGTCGTACAGAATCGCGGTCTCGGTGCGCACAAGGCCGATGCCCGCCGCACCGCGCGTATGGGGCACGTCGCTGTCGCTGATGTTGCAGGTCGGCATCAGGCGGAAGGCCGTGCCGTCCTTCGTCAGGCAGGGCAGGGCGGCCACGGGGTCGGGCTTCTGGCCGTGCAGGCGGCTCAATGCAATTTTACAGTCCGCCTGGGCGATCTGCGCACCGTCCGGCTCCACAATAAGCGTGCCGTTGTCGGCGTCAAGGATCGCACGGTGGCCCACGGCCATGGCCGCAGTGCCGCCGCCCAGCTGAACCACCGCCGGGATGCCCATGCTGCGGGCCATGATGGCGGCATGGCTGACCGTGCTGTCCTGGTCGCTGGCCAGGCCCAGCACCATGCGGCGGTCCAGACTGAACAGGTCACTGGGAAAGAAGCGGTCCGCCACCAGGATGCTGGGGCGCTTCAGATGCAGGCGGCGGCGCGGGCGTCCGTCCAGAATATCCACCACGCGGCGGCAGACGTCGCAGACATCGACGCTGCGCTCCCGGATGTACTCATCATCGACGTTTTTCAGGCGGCCCGCAAAAATCTGCTCGGCGCGCTCGACGGCGGCAGCCCCGCCCGCACCGGCGGCAATATAGTCACCGATCTCGTTCGTGAAGGACTCGTCCTCCAGCAGGGCGATCTGGAACAGCAGAATATCCGCGTCCGGCCCCTTGGCGCGCTGGCTCAAACGGCGCAGCTCGTCCTTGGCCAGCACGACGGCGACGTCGTAGAGGGCACGCTCCCGGAACGGGTCGCAGACGATGCGGTGCAGGCCGGTGGTGCCGTGGTCGATCTGCTCAACCGGGCCGACCACAATGCCGGTGGACGCCGGTACGCCGGTATAGGTGTGCATAGGATGCCTCCTTTTTTCTTCTTGGCCCCCTCCGGGAGGGGACTCCCGCAGGGTCGGATGAGGGGCGGGTTCGCCGCAGACACCCGTTAAAGGCTTACCGCCCGGTAGGGGCCGCACATGTGCGGCCCGCAGCTTTACGGCGGGCGCTCCTCTGCCATACACGCGCGGGCCGGGCATGCCCGGCCCCTACAGCGCGATACTTTGGCAAACGCGGGCGGGGCCCCAAGGGGGAAGCCTTTTTACAAAATCGGCAGCTCGCCCAGGGTCTTGCTGACCAGGGCGGTCACGAATTCCTCGGGCACGGCGGCGGCGATGGCACGCTCGGTCACGAGGGTGTTGTCCCTGCCGTCCAGCAGGGCGGGGAAGCGGTCTGCCGGGTCCTTGTCAAAGCTGCCCATGAAGGTCGCGGCCAGCAGCTTCGGCGTATAGGGCATGTCCTCGGGCACGCCGACGTGCTCGGCGGCCAGCTCCAGCGGGGCCAGTGCGCCGCGGGTGGGCGCACTCGGGTTCGGTGCGTAGGGTGCCGGGTAGTTTGCGCGCAGCCGCGCGTTTTTCTCCACAAGGTCAATTTCCGGTGCGCGGGCGCAGACCTCGGCCAGCAGTTTTTGGTATTGCTCGGCAAAGCGAGCCAGAAATTCCTCATTGTCGGGCAGCATGGCGTAGGCCGTGCCGCCGCAGCGGCCAAACAGCCGCAGCGTGTCAAAGTAGCCCAGCGCGATGTTGCGCCCGGCGCGGGCGGGGTCAAAGTCCAGCGTCGGGCCCAGATCCCAATGGCTGCGCACGATGCGCGTCGGCAGGCCGGTGGTGTTGGGGCGTACAATGCCGATGCCGTCCATATCGACGCCGAGCAGCTCCGCTGCGCCCATTTTTGCGGCCAGATCCAGCGGCATATTGTCGCGCCAGCCGCCGTCAATGTACTTTACACCGTCAATTTCCCGCGGGCGCAGGGCCGGGAAGCAGGCACTGGACGCCAGCATATAGTCCTTTAACTGCCCTTCGGGGATGTCCTCAATGGGGCACTGCACGCTGCGCAGGCTGCCCAGCTCGGTCATGACAAGGCCGAAGTGGATAGGCGATGTGCGCACGGCGTCCTCGTCGATCAGACGGTCGATCATCTCGGCCAGCGGTTCAACGTTCAGTCCGCCGCTGCGGATGATGTCGAGGAAGAACGCGCGCAGCTCCTCGGGCTTGAGCGTTGCGGGGACTTCGAGAACATCGTGAATCTCCAGGCTGCGCCACAGGTCCTCGGCCTCCTGGATCTTGCCCATCGTGAACAGGCAGCCGTTCAGCGTGCCGACGCTTGCGCCCGTGATGATGTCAGGCGTCCAGTCCAGCTCCTGCAGAGCGCGCCAGACGCCGATCTGATAGCTGCCCTTGGCCCCGCCGCCAGCCAGCACCAGCGCACGTTTTCCGGTATGTTCCATCGGAAAAAAGCCCTCCTGTTTTGTAGTTTTATTCATTATATCATTTTCTGTTTTAAGTTGCCATAGCAAACCGGGTCACAATCTGCGGAAATTGCGCAGTTTTTTCTAATTTTATAAGGTGCTTGCAAGTGGCAGAAAAAAAGAGTAAGATAAAAATCAATGTGGCGACGCCCGGTAGGGGCCGCACATGTGCGGCCCGCAGCTTTACGGCGGGCGTTCGTCTGCCATACACGCGCGGGCCGGGCATGCCCGGCCCCTACAGCGCAGTCACTCTTAGAAGAAGGAGCAAAAGCCTATGTCTACCAAACCGATCCTCGTTGTCATGGCCGCCGGTATGGGCAGCCGCTACGGCGGACTCAAACAGATCGACCCCGTCGGCCCGTCCGGCGAGGCCATCCTCGACTACAGCCTGTACGATGCCCGCCGCGCCGGGTTCAAGACCGTCGTCTTTATCATCAAGCACGAGATCGAGCAGGCGTTTAAAGAGGCCGTCGGTGCCCGTGCCGTGCGCGCCGGGTTCGAGGTCCGCTACGCCTACCAGCAGCTGGAAAAGCTGCCCGAGGGCTTCACCGTGCCGGAGGGCCGCGTCAAGCCCTGGGGCACCGCCCATGCCATTCTCGTGGCCGAGGAGGCCATCGGCGATGCGCCGTTTGCGGTCATCAACGCCGACGACTACTACGGCCCGCAGGGCTTCAAGCTCATCTACGACTACCTGAGCACCCACGCCGACGGGGACCGTTACGCCTGGGCCATGGTCGGCTTCCTGCTGGGCAATACGGTCAGCGCCAACGGCAGTGTCAGCCGCGGCGTCTGCGTGACCGACGAGAGCCGCAACCTCGTCAGCGTGACCGAGCGCACCTGCATCGAGCCCTACGCCGACGGCATCCATTACAGCGAGGACGGCGGCAAGAGCTGGGCCGACCTGCCCGCCGACTGTGTTGTCTCTATGAACCTGTGGGGCTTCACCCCCGCCTACGTGCAGGAGGCCAAGGCCGGTTTTGCCGCGTTCCTGCAGGCCAGCCTGCCCGTCAACCCGATGAAGTGCGAATATTACCTGCCCACCGTCGTGACGAACGCGCTGGAGGCCGGTAAGGCGGACGTCCATGTGCTGACCAGTGCCGACAAATGGCACGGCATCACCTACCGCGAGGACAAGCCCGAGCTGGTTGAAGCCCTGAAAAAGATGAGTGAGGTTGGGCTGTACCCAGTGGATAGGCTGTTCTGATTCCGGCATAAGAATATCCCTGGCAGTGTCATGCTGCCGGGGACTTTTTTATTTGCCGCGCGGTAGGGGCCGCATATATGCGGCCCGGAGGTTACCCATAAACGGGCGTTTGCGAGAAGGTACCGGGCCGGGCATGCCCGGCCCCTACGGGTCGTCCGTTCCTCACGCCGTCGGCAGCACCGGCCCGCGGCCTTCCTCTTTTTTGCTTTAAAGCTGTGGTCTATTATCTTTCCTTTAATATTTTACAAATGTTCGGGTTGTAATTGCTCTCTGCGTCGGGTATAATAAGGTTAGCGTTATTGCTTTGTATGCACGCCCGCTGCGGCGTTTTTCACGAAAGCTGCGTTACAGCGCAGCATTTGCAAAAGGAGAACTACTATGATGAAGAAAACCACCTTCGGTGCCGTTCTGGCGTTCCTGTTTGCCGCTGCCGGTGCCCTGACCGCCGCCGCGCTCTATCTCTACCACCGTGAAAAGGAGCTGGACGAGTACGAGCGCCTGCTGTTCAGTGACGACTACGAGGATGACGATTACGACGACGAGGATTCCACCACCTACGAGAACATCCCCTCCGCCCCCGCAGAGGAGAAGGAGTAAATGATCCTCAAGGCTTCCCCCGCGTGGGAAGCCTTTCTGCCACCACAACCCGGCTGGGCACCGACCTGACGGCGTCCGGCTTTTTGGCAATGCCATACTGCCACGGAGAAAACACAATATGCGTAAACTGCTGCTTTGGCTTGTGATGGTCGCCGTTATGATTGCCGCCATCCTGGGCGGAACGGCGGCTTTTCTTTACAGCCGCACCGGGACGGACGCCCTGCCGCAGGAGGCCGTCACCTTCGGTGAGCAGACCCTCGAGCCCAACGGCTGGAGCTGGGTCATCCCGGTGCTGGGCGATAAGGTCAACAAGACCTACGAAAGCCCGACGAACCTGACCGTGCAGAAGCTGGGCACCTTCACCGATACCGTGCCGCAGCTCGTCCTGCCCGACTGGGTCACCGCTGCCGAGCTTCAGATCGCCGCGCCCGACGGCACGGTCTGGACCGGCGCACTGGCCGACTGCAATACCTATACCTATACACAAAACGGAGACTATCAGATCATCGTGACCGCGCACCACAGCAGTGCGGACAGCCCCGGCGACCCCGTGGGCTGGTACGCCTACCGCGCCGGCTACACGATGGCGATGAACCCTAAGGTCACCCTGAGCACCGAGCGCGCGCCGCAGGGCAGCATCGTGGCTGTGCAGCTGTCCGGCATTCTGGACGGCGAGCCGAGCCTGGAGACCGATCTGGGCACCGTCTGGTTCCGCAAGACCGCCAGCGGCTACATGGGCTATATTCCCGTGACCTACAACGCCGAGGGCGGCGACCATACGCTGCACCTGACCTGCGGGAGCCTGGAAAAGGACATCACCCTGACCGTCACCCGCACCATGTATGATACGGTCACCGTCCCCGCCGAGGAGGACACCGGCGGCGGGGAGGAGTTCCGCAACGCCATATGGCCGCTGTACACAACGGGCAGCTCCGCCAAGCTCTGGAATGGCCGCTTTGAGGCCCCCAGCGCGGGCGCTGTCGTCATGGAGTACGGTGTCACCCAAATGGTGGACAGCCAGCGCAGCGGCCAGGCCACCGGCCTGACCTATGCCGCTGCGGACGGCGAGACCGTCACCGCCCCGCAGGCAGGCAACGTTGTCTTTGCGGGCACGCTGACCCTGACCGGCGGCACGGTGGTCATCGACCACGGCTGCGGCGTAAAGAGCTACCTGTATGGGCTGGAGACTGTCGGCGTGGAGCGCGGGCAGAGTGTGTCCGCCGGTGACCCGCTGGGCACCGCCGGGACGGCCCACAACCTGATCTACGAGCTGCGCATCGGCAGCAAATCCACTGACCCGCAGACCGCGCTGGACGGAAACAGTGGTCTGCAATTCCGCGAGGCTGAATAAAATAGCTGCACACGGCACACCCGGCCTGCCGTGCCGCTGCCGTTTTGCCGGGCATCCATAAAGGTCCCTAAAAGAGTGAGTGTGAGTATGGAAGAAGATAAGAAATCCACTGCGGTACAGCCGGAGGAGGCCCCCAAGCCGAAGCCCCGGCGCCGCAAGGCAGCCAGCCCCCAGTCTGCCGCCGACACGCCCCCTGCGCCGACGGACAGCGCCGAGCCGCCCGCCGCAGACGGGCAGACCACGAAAAAGCCTGCCGCGCCCCCCAAGAAGCCGCGGGCCAAAAAAAACACAAAGACAACAAAAACCGCAAAGCCCAAGACGCCGAAGGCTGCTAAGACGGCGAAAAAAGCCCCGGCTGACGAGACCCCGGAGCGCAAGGCCCCCGCACAGGAGAGCCCCGTTCCCGCCGCACCGGAGCTTGCCGGGCCCAAATCCGAAAGCAAGCCCGAACCGCCGGAGACCCCCGCCCGGGAGGACGCTGCCGCACCCACCGCGCCCGACGTCCCGAGTACCCCGGAGCTGCCCGAGCCTGCGGAAAGGGCCGAGCCCGCCGGGACGGAGCCCGAACCGACAGCGGACGCCCCTGCCGCCGACGATACGCCTGCGGCAGAAGCGCCCCCCGAGGCCGCCGCGGCAGACACAGCCGTCACCGACACGCCCGAGCAAACCGGGGACGTCCCCGCGGAGGACGCTGCCGAGCCGTCCGGCCTTGTTTTCAGCGATGGCCTTGCCAACGATAAAGCCCTTGCCGCTGAGGCCGCCCGCATGGCAAACATCTCCCGCACGGCGCAGCTTTCGATTGCGCAGATCATGGCCGGGCTGGAGGAGAACCCCGCGCCGTCTGCCGGGCCTGCCCCGTCGTCCGCGGCACCGCAGCATGACAGCGCCGCCGACGACGAGGACGACGAGCCGCAGGATACGATCCCGCAGGCCCTCGGGCGCGGTGTGTTCGGCATGTTCAAGTGGCTGCTCCTCGTTGTGCTGTTCGTGCTCATCATCGCAGGCGGCGGCGTGGCATGGCTTTACCGCAGCGCCACGCCTGACATGCTGCCCGAAGTCAAGGTCACCTTTGACGGCCAGGAGCTTGCTCCCACGGCCTACAAGTGGCACGTGCCGGTGGTCGGCAGCTTTTTCAGGCGCACCTACGCCGAAACGCTCAATTCCTCTCCCGTTGTGCTCGAGGATGCCATATCCGACGCATCGCCGGATATTATCGTGACGCCGTCCGACTACAGCACCCAGCTGACCATCACCGACGCCGACAAGGAGACCGTGTACGAGGGCAGCGTCACCGGCTTCCGCAGCTATCTGTTTGCGGAGAACGGCACGTTTGACGCCAAACTTGTCGTCACCGCGTCTGACAGCGCCGCCGAGGACCGCTCCAGCGTCACCGGCACCGAGACCTGGCAGTTCCGCTTCACAGTCAGCATCAAACCGTCCATCACGCTCTGCACACCAACGGTGCAGCAGGGCAGCGTGGCCGCCGTGCGCGTCGGCAGCACCATGAGCCAGACCGAACCGACGCTGACGGGCCCGCTGGAAAGCACAGGCTTCGTCAGGGCCGCCAACGGCTGGATCTGCTACCTGCCCATCCCGTGGAACGCAGAGACCGGAAACACCGAGCTGACCGTGACTGCCGACGGCTATACCGAGACGCTGACGCTGTCGGTCCGCGCGGCCTCCTACTCCTACAAGGATTACAGCGCCAAGTCCCAGCTGACGTCGCCTTACATCGGCGCGGACGACGCCCCCGATGCCGTCCGCAGGCTGCTGACGACTGACGGCGGCGAGATCCAGTGGGCCGTGGGCGGCTTTGTGCAGCCGTTCCTGGACAGCTTTGACACGCCGCTACTCTACGGCATGACCGAGTACGTGGGCCGTTCCTACAGCGAGCGCAGCACGAACTACGGCTACGGCGGGCGCACCTCGACAAATGTCGTCATCAAGCCGAAGAAGTCGAAGGATTCTATGATCGTGCCCGCCAGCGGCCATGTGCTGCTGGCCGAGGACCTTGGCGGCAGCTACGGCTACACCGTCGTCATCGACCACGGCGCGGGCCTCAGGAGCATCTTCTACGGCCTGACCGCACTGGACGTCGAGGCCGGGGACGATGTCAAGCAGGGCCAGCTGCTGGGCACCAGCGGCAGGACCGTTGTGGCCGAGCTGCGCATCGGCACCGTGCCCATCAACCCGCTCCTCGTCTGGCGCGGCCAGTGCGACGGGCTGAAATATTATTGAGTAAAAAGGCATCCATCTTTTAGGAAAAGGTGGGTGCCTTTTTTTGCGTGCCGTGGCTTCCCCCTCGGGGGAAGCTGTCGCTGAAAGCGACTGATGAGGGCAGAGCTACCGCAATTGCCCGTGAATTGGCAATAGGGCACACTCTGCCCTCATCCGTCCCTGCGGGCCGCCTTCCCCCGATGGGGAAGGCAGAAGGCACAGGTACACGCGCCCCGGCATAGTATGGCGCAAATCAAACCGAGGTGAGCGCCTATGCCGAAAACATTTTGCGTGATCGGGCACGATGCCCGCCAGCAGGCGGCGGCGCGCGTGCTGCGCCGTGCGGGTTACGGCGTGACCGCCGCCGACAATGCCGCCGCAGCCGATTACATTTTGCTGCCCATGTCCCAGGGCCGCGTCAGTGACGAGGTTGCCCGCGCACTGCAGGGTGCGGGGCAGGGGACGCTGATCTTAGCGGGCCGCCCCGGGATGCCGGTGCGGATGGCCGCGCGGGAGGCCGGGCTGCCGCTGATCGATTATTTTCTGCGGCCCGAGCTGGAATGCCTGAATGCCGTGCCCACCGCCGAGGGCTGTCTTGAGCTGCTGCTCCGCCTGCGGGAGCGCACGATCTGGGAGAGCGGCTTTCTCGTGCTGGGCTATGGCCGCGTCGGGCGTGCCGTGGCACGGCGGCTGGTGCTGCTGGGCGGGCGCGTCACCGTGGCCGCCCGCAGCCCCGAGCAGCGCGCCAATGCCCGCTGTGCCGGGTGCCGCGCCGCGCCCCTGACGGCCCTGCCCACACTGCTGCCCGGCTTTGACGCCGTCATCAACACGATCCCCGCGCCGGTGCTGCCCCGGGCCCTTCTGCAGCAGCTGCCGGGCGGGGCACTCATCATTGACCTGGCCAGTCTGCCCGGCGGCACCGACTTTGCCGCTGCCGAGGAACTGGGTCTGCACGCCGAGCACGCCCTGGCCCTGCCGGGCCGCTGCGCGCCGCAGACAGCCGGGGCGCTGATAGCACAGACCGTGCTGGCGATCCTGGAAGAACGCGATCCCGACGAAAGGAGCACCGCCCCATGACCACCCAATCCAAACGCACCGTCGCCTTTGCGCTGTGCGGCAGCTTTTGCAGCTTTGCTGCGGTGCTGCCCCAGCTGCGTGTCCTGACTACCCGCGGGTGGGACGTCCTGCCCGTTTTGAGTGCCAGCGCCGCCGGGCTGGATACCCGCTTCGCACCGCGTCGGCCCTGCGGCAGACCTTATATGAAGTGACCGGCCACAGACCGCTGACGACCCTGCAGGCCGTTGAGCCGCTCGGCCCGCAGCGGCTTGCCGAGGCGCTCATCATCGCCCCGGCCACCGGCACCACGATGGCGCTGCTGGCCGCAGGCATCAGCTCGACCCCCGTGACGCTGGCCGCAAAAAGCCTTTTGCGCGGCGGACGGCCCATTATTATCGCGCCGTCCACGAACGATGGGCTTTCGGGCAGTGCCCCGGCGCTGGGCCAGCTTTTGCAGCGGCGCAGCTACTATTTTGTGCCCTTCGGTCAGGACGACAGCTACAAAAAGCCGTGCAGCCTGAAAAGCGATTTTACGCTCCTGCCCGACACATTAGAGGCTGCGCTGCGCGGCGTGCAGATCCAGCCGCTGCTGCTGTAATAAGCGGGAGGGAACGCGGCATATAACGGGGTAGAGATACCCCTCGCCTTCCCCCTTGGGGGGAAGGTCGCCCCGCAGGGCCGGATGAGGGGAGAGTATGCGGCGGCGGCCCGTTGACTGACAATGCCGCCCGGTAGGGGCCGGGCATGCCCGGCCCGCGCGTGTAAGGCAGCCGGCTGTCTGCCGGAAGGCTGCGGGCCGCCTATATGCGGCCCCTGCCGCGCATTCTCCCGTTTTCTGGCAATATCATAGGTTTAGGAGGCCCCGCTCATGCAGACGATCACCATCCACGGCAGACGCACCCTGCACGGCAGCATCCGGCCTGCCGCCGCCAAAAACAGCACCCTGCCGCTGCTGGCGGCGACGCTGCTCTGCGACGGCCCCTGCCGCCTGCGGGATGTCCCGCGTCTGGCCGACGTGGACACCAGCCTGGCGCTGCTGGACGCAGTCGGAGCCCGGGTGCGGCGCTGCGGGGCGGACCTCTGCACCCGTCCCGCGGACCGTCTCTGTGGCGACATCCCGGAGCATCTGGCCGGGGCCATGCGCAGCTCGGTATTTTATCTCGCGCCGCTGCTCTGCCGCGTCGGCTATGTGCGCCTGCCGCTGCCCGGGGGCTGCCGCCTCGGCCCGCGGCCCGTGGACATCCACCTGGCCGGGCTGGCCGCCATGGGGGCCGAGGTCGAATTGGAGGGCATCGCCGTCACGCTGCGGCGCACGGGGCCGCTGCATGGAGTGGATTTCACACTGCGGCTGCCCAGCGTCGGGGCCACAATGACCCTGCTGATGGCCGCCTGCTGCGCCGCGGGGCAGACTGTGCTGCGCGGCGCAGCGCAGGAGCCGGAGATCGGCGACATGATCGCGTTTCTGTCTGCCTGCGGGGCGGATATTCGGGGCGCGGGCACGCCGGTGCTGACCGTGCAGGGCGGCAGACCGCTGGGCGGAGCCTTTCACCGCCCGCTGCCGGACCGCATTGCCGCCGCGACCTACGCCGCCGCACTGGCGTGCGCGGGCGGACAGATCGAAATTGCGGGCTGCGACCCGGCCAGCTATGACTCGTTCCTGCGCTTTCTGGCCGGGACCGGCGTGCAGGTCAGCCGGGCCGGAGACTGCGTGCGGCTGGCCCGTGACCCTGCCGTGCCGCTGCGGGGCGGGGCGCACCTGG
>ENA-UOOA01006090-UOOA01006090.1-human-gut-metagenome-genome-assembly--contig:-P61old-NODE-6090-length-11937-cov-4.936963_pt1 | contig 11937 bp, 14 predicted proteins | sample MGYA00242467_ERZ724014 | MGnify/ENA metagenome assembly ERZ724014
ACCCCGCCGTCCCGAGCAAAACCGGCTATACCGGCGAGTGGGTGAAGTATACGTCAGCGATTCATAGTAACGTAACGATCAACGCAACCTATACAAAAGACGTGGTGACCTATACTGTTACGTTCATAGCCGACGGCGTGACTGTCAAGACAATGACCGTCGCAGATGGCTACACGTTGAAAGACTTCGATTACCCGACTGTCCCGTCTAAGACGGGCTATAACGGTATGTGGAAAAAATACACGAGCGCGATCCACAAAAACGTTACTGTCTATGCAATTTATCGGGCGCTTACAACGGCAAAGCACACGGTAACATTTGTTGCTCGGGTGGAAGTTGTAAAAACGATGACTGTTTCTGACGGCTATACACTGCAATCGAGTGATTATCCGACCGTACCGCCGCGTGAGGGCTATCGCGGGACGTGGGAAAGATATAGTTCTCCGGTTTATGAAGACATTACAATTAACGCGGTATATCATAAATTGGGCGATATCATCCCAACTCAACCCACTGATCCAGACGAGATCATGTCCGGCGGCGAGGGCGAACCGGTCGAGGCGGACGTTCCTGCTGAAGATGAAACTGTTGCCCCGCAGGGAACTCACGTCACCGGAACACAGACTGTAACACATGAGTATCTGACCCTGAACGGCAAGGTCGCAAGAGAGACAATTAAAACGAATAACTCCTTGACAGCCGTGCTGGATTTCGTCTATGATGAATCAGGGAAACCATTCGCACTCAAATACTCGACAAACGGAACGAGCTTCCAAACATATTATTACGTTCTGAATTTGCAGGGCGACGTGGTAAAGCTGATCCACTACATCCCCGGCTTTGAGTATGAGTCTGTCGCGACTTACGAGTATGATGCATGGGGAAATATCGTGTCCAGCTCCGGTAGACTGGCCGAAATCAATCCGCTGCGGTATCGCGGATATTATTACGATAACGAGACGGGATTCTACTACCTGCAAAGCAGATACTATGACCCGGCAAATAGAAGATTTATTAATGCCGATGGCCTGATTTCCTTTGATTGCGGGTTTAGTGGCCTCAATATGTATTCATATTGTGGGAATTGCCCGGTTGCCTGTAGCGATCCTAATGGTGCATCATTCATATCTGATCTGATTGAAAAGGCAAAGGATTTACTTCGTTATGTGCTTCATGCAGGGAATGATCTAGCTAGAATGCACGGAATTGACACAGCAGCTGTCGGTGCAGCGGTATTGGAAATGGAAAAGGATGAGAACGGGATTTATCACGCTCGGCCGGACTGCTGGCAGCAATACTTTGGATACTCTTTCTTGTATGATTACGCATTTGATGCCGGGACATCAATGGCAACAGATCAATTCTATTTCGACTACGCAGGTGAACAGTATGCTTTCTGGATTTGGCGCGGAGATTATATTAATCTCGGTGCAGGCGCGGAAGCGGGAATTTACTACGGCGGCGGACCCTTTTGGGCGGTTGATACCGACCTTGCGATGCGCATGTCAATGGACGTTTACTACCAAGGCGAGAATATTATCTCGTATTCCGATACCACATGGTGGTTGACCGGGTTTAATCCGGAGTATTTAAATGTTTCAGCAGGGGATATGTCGGTAGTGTATACTATAGTGTTTAGCGACCCTGGAATGTTTAGTGCCTTTTGTGCAGCAAATGGTAAGTATTGGAATTGCAACCCGATGAACTTCTCTGCAACATATCGATTTGGGTAATAACTGGAGGACTGAAAATGAATATAAAAAACAAGCCTCTGCTGGTTCTATTACTGCTGATTTTGCTTTGCGCAGTCACATTGACCGGATGCGCAAACCTCAAAAATTCAGCGGCTCTTGTGCAGCATGCAGTCGGGGGAATTTATGATCCTACAAAGCAGATGGTGAACAATCAATTAACAGTTATATTAAACGCTGTTACAAGCCAGGACGCCGCTGCGGTCAAGGCCCAGTTTGCGCCGAACGCCATCGCGGCGCAGCCGGAATTAGATAGCCAGATCGAGGCACTATTTGACTACTACGACAGCGAAAATGGCGAAATTGACAATATTTCGGGGCACGCTGGTTCCGCATCAGATGGCGCTGGCGGAAAAAACCGCTATTATGAGATGAGTGGGAAAATCGTATCAGGTGAAACGTATCTCGTCTATATACGCGCAATCACAGAGGATACAAATGATCCGGATAACGTTGGCGTTTGGGCGTTGCTCCTGCGCCGCAAGGCCGATGAAGCAGACTATCCTGATGGATTAAGCTATCATGTAAAAGGTGAAGAGGACATGATTGGCGTCTATGTCGGGCTTCCTGCGTATCGCTTTGACCTCGGGCTGCCGACTGAGTAAGAGGAACCTGCTAAAGATAAAACTTCCATCTTTAGCAGGCCCGCCCCATCCCGCAGAAAGGAAGTGACCCCTTGAACCAGACAAAACACCTGTTCCCACTGATCTTTATCCAGCCTACTCGAATGTCTTAGAAAGCGATCTATCTGTAACTTACAGGATTAAATTCAGAGATCCGGGAATGTTCTATGCTTTTAGCCGGGAACATTCAGACGTTTGGGCATGCGATGCAAGTACATATACAATAATGTACGTTTTCGGGTAGGTGGTGAAAGAGTTATGCGTAACTGTTGTAGAAAATTATTATTGATAATACAGATAGTCCTAATTCCTGCTCTCCTGTTGAGTGGCTGCGCAGACCTCAAAATTTCCAAGGCGCTTGTACAGCATGCTGTCGGGGGAATTTATGATCCGACCGACCAGATCGCAGTAGAACAGCTGAATGCCATACTGGACGCCGTTGTCGCGCAGGATGCCGCTGCGATCAAGGCGCAATTCGCGCCGAACGCTGTCGCGGCGCAGCCGGAGCTGGATGACCAGATCGAGACACTGCTCGGTTACTATAGTGAGGATAACGGAGTAATTAAAGATACTTCACGCAGAAGCGGAAGCTCAGCAAACGGAGCGGGAACAAAATCCAGTTATTATATTATTCGCGGCAGAATCGAAGATAACCAAATCTATCTTTTTGCTATGCGCGCGATCACAGAGGACGAAACTGATCCGGATAATATCGGTGTGTGGGCATTGTTTTTGCTTCGGGTAGATTATCCTATCGATCGTGCATATTATGTAAAAGATGAGGATAATATGGTCGGCATTTATGTTGATCTTCCCCCGAAGCATATGCAATACTGAAATAATGGAAGCGTAGGCAATACCTGCTAAAGATGAAACTTTCACCTTTAGCAGGTTCCGCCCCATCCCCCAGAAAGGAAGTGACCTCTTGAACCAGACAAAACTCCTGTTCCCGCTGATTTTTATTTCTCTGGAGGACGAGCCGTGGGAGCCGATCGAGCCGAACCCGAACGCAGCTCCAGCAGAAGAGCCGGTTGCCGCAGAGCCGGGCTTGTCCGAATCCGACTGGACGCTTGCCTCGACCGAGACTGTGACGCATGAGTACCTGACGCAGAACGGAAAAGTTGCAAGGGAAACGATCCGGCAGAGTGTCGGCGGAACGGTTTTGAGCACAAAAACACTGGACTTCTTCTACGATGATTCTGGCCGCCCGTTTGCGTTCAATTATTCTGTTGACGGCAGCGATTTTGAGACGTATTACTATATCCTCAATCTGCAAGGTGACGTGGTCCAGATCATTGATGCAAATGGCGTCATGCAGGCGGAATACGTCTACTCCCCGTGGGGAGAGATAATCTCTGCCGAGGGCGATCTGGCCGAGATCAACCCGCTCAGATATCGCGGTTACTATTATGATAGTGAAACGGGGTTCTATTATCTGCGTTCTCGCTATTATGACCCGGAGAATCATAGGTTTATTAATGCGGATTGTATTGCTAAGACGGAATACCTGTCAATAAGCACAAATGTGTTTGTATATTGTCTCAATAGTCCGGTGTACTGCATCGACAGTTCGGGAACTGATGCAATATGGCTGCAGGAGCGAGATAGTGCGGCATCAATGGGACATTCCGGACTTATGGTACAAGATACGAATGAAGAATGGTTTTTCTTCTATTGGGGACCTGCTAGCGAAACATTCTCCATGGGCCTCCTTACGGGCACTTCAAACGGCTGTTATGTGGAAAAGATAGAGACGAACGGGCGTTCTCTGTCGGATGTAGACGACATCCAAACAGTTCTGAAAAAAGCAGGAGGGAAAGCCGGAGATCGTGCAGAAAAAATAACGGATGCCTATTATTTTAAGGGCGATTATACCAATACATATGAAAAGGTCATGGAAATGCAGGCGGATAGCAGCGATTACAACCTGATCACCCGGAATTGCCTCCAGTAGACGCTTGAGGCTTTTATGGCCAGTGATCAACGTTTTAAATTTGTGAGCTATGGACTTGTTAATGGGGTCGTTCCTAATGAAGCGGTAAGAAGAGTTGCTATGATACCTTCGCAAAAAGAAAAAACGCCGTGGAAATTAATTTTTGTAGCGATGTTCAGTTTGTAGAGACGGGGTGCAGAGCAACATGAAGAAAACGAGAAGCAAAAACTTGCGCTCCTTCCTTTTCCTTCTCCTTGCAGCAGCTGCCTGTCTGGTCTTCTTCCACTACAATGATCGAGCCACTCTTTATAATGTTCCGGGTGATGTCGTAGTGATTGGGGACCATCCTGCGAACAATCGTCAGTATCGGGCAACTGTGTGGATGGGGGTATATGCAGATAAACTATATTTTTGCTCACGTAAAGGGATGTTTTCAAACCGGACAGAGTACGGGCGAAAACTGTATGTGTTTGAAGATGGAGAGGCCCATGAAGTGGCGAGACTATCGCAAAATGTAAGTGAATTTCACATGATGCGGCAGAGCGGCGCTCACTTATATTATTGGGTAAAAAAATGGGAAAAAAGCAAGCAGTATTCGCTTTACTGCTACGATCTGTCAACTAACTCAAAGCAAGTAATATATCAAGGCGAACCAAATGGTAAGAAGACCAGCTATTTTGCAGAAGATGGAACCTGCTATTTCCCGCTGGATGTCGAACATCCCGAAGATGTACCACAGTTTGTTCATGTCTCCGGAACTGAAGTTTTGGAAGTATGTCCGCTTACAAAGGGATATCCCCTTGGAGATAGAACATACGAGGTGGTAGCCGGATATGGCGATGTCGAAGCAGAACGAATTTTTTGCAAAGAGCGTGACGGAACAATAACAGAGTTAACTTTTGAAAAGGATTCGTGCACTCGCGCGCTCATCTCATGCGACGGAGGACTTCTTGTTCATAATTATAATTTGCCGACGATGCTCTATTACATTCGCAATGATGGGGAGATGACGCTGCTGTTTTCCCTGCCATGTCTTACATCACATAGTTCCGTTCAAACCTGCGGTTCGACTGTCTATCTTTCTGTAAAACGCTATGAGTCATACGGTGAAATTGGCATGCGCCGTTTCGAAAACGACACAGAGGAAGGAACGTGGCGTATTGACCTGAAAGACGGGACGAAGGAAAAGATAAACGATTATATTTTCTGCGGAATGTATAATTTTGATGACACCTGTATTTATTGCTGCGATGAGGATGGGAATATCTACCGGATGGAACTGGACGGCGAGGTATCTCCTATTTTAGTGAGGAACAACTAAGAGGGTAATTGTTCTGCTTACCGGGCGGGAGGGGCAAAACCTGCTAAAGACGAAACTTTCATCTTTAGCAGGTTCCTCCCTACCTCTCCGGCCAGAGCTGGACGCTCGGCGCGCAGACCTACTCGGAACGTTACGCACCGGAGAATTATCGTTTCATTAATGCGGATGTTTACACCACTACGGATGCCAGTAATGCGATTGCCTGCAATGTGTTTGCGTACTGCAACAATAACCCAGTGGTATTTCTTGACTCTACTGGCATGTACTCTATTAGCGCTGTTACAACGCTTGTAAGTGCCGATAATGACATCGCAACGTATACAACTACAATCACATCTGATTCAAGGTATGAATTATTGGGCTTTATCTCATTGGGGAGCATTGAAAACTATAAGTTTACCTATGTTGTCAGCAATACGGGCGTTATTACTTTTGATAATACTCAGGAGGACGCAAAATATCTCGCAAAAAGGAACGGAGGAGATGTGCGGTTAACGCTTGCAGCAGAAATGATGCGAGTTGCAAAAGAACAAGTGCCGGGCGCATTGGAAGGCCGGACGGTATTTGGTATTCAAGCTGAACTGGCACTACACTACACGGCGTATGTCCTCCATATAAAAAGAAGCAGTTCAACGAAAGCTGACATAGGTAGCAGTAAACCTGGCGCAATAGGATATGATAGTAATGCAGACTATTTTGAACATCCATTTAAGCACATAAAAGATATCGTGAATATGCTTCTGTGAGAGTCTTGTGAATAGAAAGGAGGCTATATCATGAAGAAAAAATGGATCATTCCCGCCATCATCGCAGCAGTCCTTGTTGTGATAGTCAGTTTGATCGCATTTTTCCCTGCAATGCTTATAAACGGTATGGCGAAGGAACAGGTAAAGCGGCTGGATAATTCCTACATCAACAGCAATTATCAGGGCTGGAATGAGGTGACCTTTTTTGATGAACATCACTTTTTGCTGCCGGACACATGGCACATAGAGTCAATCAGTGATGCAACCTATTGCATTTATGGAGACGATGCGCGGGTAATCGCCTTTGTTGGAGAGCTGGGAAAGGACGCGCCATATAGAGATACGGATGCATTCTGTGCTTCGATGTTCAAGAGCGTGGAAATTGTTTCGCACACGGAATTACACGTCGGAGAACACTTCGGGAACGGTTGCAATGCATATCAGGCAACAGCGCTTATGCAAGATGCGCAGCAGGAAGAATTTATTTATGTTTTTGCACAATATGTCCTTTCTGCTGACTTTGATAAACGATGTGCAATTTTCTTCCAAAGCGACGCATTCAACCGCGATGAGATATCAGAGTATGCTATTGCAATTGCCTACTCTTATCGATCGGGCGACTACAAGGATGGAGAATAGGCTGAGATATTATTTGTAAAGGATTAATAACTGCTAAAGGCGAAACTTTCGCCTTTAGTAGGCTCCGCATAACCTACAGAAAGGAAGTGCCCTTTTGCGCCGAACAAAGTTTATTTTCCCACTGATCTTTATTTCTCTGGAGGACGATAGCAGCATCGTCATCCCGCCGCAGCCGACCAGCCCCGGCGAGATCATGTCCGGCGGCGAGGGCGAACCGGTCGAAGCAGACGCTCCTGTTGAAGATGAAACTGTTGCCCCGCAGGGAACCCATGTTACCAGCAAACAGACCGTTACCCATGAATACCTGAGGAAACACTAATTGGTCTAATGAGGGAATAACAATGAATAACTTCAAGAAACAATTCAAATCGTTCTGTACGGGGGATAGCGAACGAATTGGTTGTGCATTACCTACTATCAGACATTGTAGAACGTGCGAAAATTGCTGATATGGGTGATACAAAGAAAACAGCGCGGGGATATGACAGGAACGCTTGGATATTTGAGGCACTTAACTGAGAGAGCCGGGGTAGCGAGTATGAATAAGCATCAAACTAATATCTTAGTTGGAGTTTTGCTAGGTAGCTTATTGGCTGTGGCAATTTTGCTATTTCCGGTATTCCTGATGGTGGGCAACGAGATTTACGGAAGATACGAGGCCAAAAAGCAACTGAATAACCCATATATTAATCAGCACTATGTTGATTGGAGCAAGATTTCGCTTAGCCCGCTTGATATTCAGTTCCGCCTGCCGTCGGATTGGACATTTTCTTTTGAAGAAGGTAATCATTCAATTTACGATGCGCTTGGAGAAGAGATCGCAATTTTCAATACGCAGGCAGAGAGAATGGACGTCGGAGCATTTGTACAGTCAGTTACCGGAATAACTGTTTCTTCAATGAAGCGCACTTCTTTACAGTATACCTGTTTTGGTACCAGAGTGTCGCTTAACGAGCTGACGTTGGGAGAAACCGCGGGCGGCGTTATACAGTACTATGAATTGTGCCTTTATGATAAAACTGATCCGGCAAATTATATCAGGATTCTTTTTGAACGGGACAATCTTATATCAGATACAGAATTGTTGAAGTATTGCGAAGCGATTGCCTATTCATTTTGTTATTGATCTGCTCTTTAGCCTGTTTAGATCTCTTAAAGCTGAAATTTTCATCTCTAGCAGGTTCATCCGGTAGCCTACAGAAAGGAAGTGTCCCTTGAACCAAACAAGAATCTATTTCCCACTGATCATTCTTTCCTTATCGGACAGCGACTACCCGACGGTGCCGATCAAATTCGGCTACACTGGCAGCTGGCGCAGAGTGATCACGCCGATCCACACGGATACCACGGTGTATGCAGTTTATACGGCGACCGGCAGTGGAGGCGGAGGAGGCGGGGAGATCATCATCCCGCCGCAGCCGACCAGTCCCGGTGAGATCATGCCCGGCGGCGAGGGTGAGCCGGTCGAGGCGGACGTTCCTGCTGAAGATGAAACCGTTGCCCCGCAGGGGATGCACGTCACCGGAACACAAACTGTCACGCATGAGTATCTGACCCTGAACGGCAAAGTGGCCCGCGAAACGATCCGGACGAATAATACCTTGACAGCAGTCCTTGATTTCATCTATGATGAATCCGGAAGGCCGTTTGCACTCAAGTATTCGACGGATGGCACTACCTTCGATACCTATTACTATGTCCTGAACCTGCAGGGCGACGTGGTAAAGCTGATCCACTATATCCCCGGCTTTGAGTATGAGTCTGTCGCAACCTACGAATATGATGCATGGGGAAATATCGCGTCCAGCTCCGGTAGACTGGCTGAGATCAACCCGCTCAGATATCGCGGATACTATTATGATAATGAGACGGGGTTCTATTATTTGCAGTCTCGTTATTATGATCCGGCAAACCGGAGATTTATTAGTGCGGACAGTTATCAAAGTACAGGGCAGGGATTCGTTGGGACTAATATGTTTGCGTATTGCAATAATAGTCCTGTAGATTTGTATGATCCAAGCGGTAATGCGGCTGGAAAGTCTTTCTTGACCGTAATGGAGGATTGTGCCGGTGGAAGGCCGCGCGAGTTGGATCCCAATGGCATTTATCAGTACGCTCCAAATGGAACAGAGGCTCTGTTGCTTTATGAGTCCCCTTATGATTCCCGCGCCAATCTTACGAGAAAAGTAACATACCTTTCTCCTACACAAACGCGTGAATATGTTGAGAATTTAGCGTACTCCAATTTCGTTGGCACAAGTTCACCAGAAAAAATGTTGGGAGGTATTGCGGGGTCGTATTTACTAAACTATACCGACAAATTGCTTACTTCGACACAAGGGGCTACACTTACAGCAGCAATTATTTGGATGCAAACTTATCAACACTCAGCCGAATCAATCCGTGCCCGTCAAATGATAGAAATTATGAATAGCGGAACCGGAATGGTCATTGTTAATTTCACAATTTATGGAACGCAATGTGTTGCATATCTCCCGTGGGATCCAAACTCTCGTGGGGGAGATTACGGAATATATCCCTATGCTCGAATTGGTTGATAAGTGAGGTGTCTGGACAATGAAAATCTTTCTGAGAAGGGTACCATTTTTCACACAGCAACTTCTTGGTTGGGCTTATCTTGTATTTTGGGTTTTGAAAATCGTCTCTCCAGAAATACAAGTGCAATTATCGCATTTACCTAGGCTTGTATATGATTTGCTGCTATTCGTTACGCTGAATGCATTCATTCAAGTACTTTCTGCACTTCGACGCCGGAAAAAAGCAACCCAGTTTCTCGGCACGCTGCCCACACAGTTTTACGAGACAGTCCATACTCTTTCTGCTATGCCAATTGCATACCTGAGTTCTGCAAAATCCAGAAGGAGGCCGACAGCTGTCCGGGTTGGTGGAATGTTTGTCCAACCGGCACAGCAAGCCTGCGCAGAAAATATACAAACGGCAGCAGAGCTTGCAGCACAGCTCCGGAACGCGTTGCAAGAGCGTGAAAACAAATTGTATGCAGATTATTCGGAACCTCCTCAAGTTGATTTCAGCTTCTGGAATTTGGGTGTCGATGTTTACCGCATTAAAATTCGCAGCTCTGACCTGAATAGCTATACTGAACTGTACTATTCCCCGCTCGGGAAGACGAAAGCCTTAAAGGAACGGACGTGGTTCCCGCCGGTCGAGCTTGCTCCGGCGTGGTTTGTGTAAGCCATTGCGGGAATGTCATACCGTACATAGGATGAATTAGGAATACCTGCTAAAGGTGAATGTTTCATCTTTAGCAGGTGCACCAAAAACGAACAGGCAGGTGGTACATTTGCAGCAAACCAGATTTTTCTTTTCTATGATTTTCCTTTTGGGCGAGGAGGCAATCCCGAAACGGATTGGCTACACAGGTTTGTGGCCGAAAACAGGCGCGATCCATGCGAACACGACGATCACGGCCGTCTACACGAAAGATTGCGACATCATCATCCCGCCGCAGCCAACAAGCCCCGGCGAGATCATGTCCGGCGGCGACGGCGAACCGGTTGAGAATCTAAATGGTTATCTTCTCCCGTATGATTCACCTTATCTGAAAGCAAATATTGAATATCTTGGTAACTTATATTGGGATAACAATACTGAAGAGTACTGGCTATCTATGACAAAGTGTTCCTTGATATCTTTGTTCCTCAGTAGCAAAATTCCTGCTGCTGGCATACTGGGGGCTGCTGCTACATTTCTTGATGTTTTTAATCATTTTTTTGGTGAAGATACCCCTTCCGATGCTTGGCATGATTTTTACAAAGTATCCATTGACGTATATATTGAGACGAGTGATTTTGTTGGCATATCTCACCGAGAATACATCTATGTATGGGCAAACAATTCGCCAACTTCTGCTTTCTGGTATCAAGTTCCTACTGCTAACTGTACTGGAGGGAATTCGTAATGTCACAATATGCTCACTTCCCTGTAAAAGGCGATACATTCTGGCAAAGATATCGGAATGCATGCTTTCAATGGATCAAATGGTGGGATTTTCCGGTCATGACCTGCGCGGAATGCGGTGTCAGGATCATTCCTTCTATTCCCGCAATGATCCTGAACGATGTTTGCTATATGATTGGCCTCTTTTTTCTTCCATTGGGTATTGTATTTTCCGGTCTTGCATCAGCGGTTGACTTACGATATTTGCTGTCTTTAGCCTGCTTTCTTCTCTGGCTTTTCACAATAGCAGGCCTATCAACGCTTCTCGCCGTATTGCTTCCTTGGAAACAGCTTGGTGAATCTCCAAAAACGGATCGTTTTCGCTGCGTTGCAGTTCATCCGGTATTGTCGCTCGTCCGCTTGGTTCTGAAAATCGTGCCGTCATTTTTGCTGCTTTATTTTGTTGTTTCATTGTGATGCAATGATAGTTGTTTAAATAGTTCATCGGTGGAAAACCTGCTAAAGGCGAAAGTTTCATCTTTAGCAGGTTTGCCCCACGGACTTACAGAAAGGGAGTGACCCCTTGCAGCAAACAAAAATCTATTTCCCGCTGATCATTATTTCTCTGGAGGACGATAGCGACATCGTCATCCCGCCGCAGCCAACCAGCCCCGGTGAGATCATGTCCGGCGGCGAGGGCGAGCCGATTGAGGCGGACGCTCCTGCTAAAGATGAAACCGTTGCCCCGCAGGGAACCCATGTTACCAGCAAACAGACCGTTACCCATGAATACCTGAGGAAACACTAATTGGTCTAATGAGGGAATAACAATGAATAACTTCAAGAAACAATTCAAATCGTTCTGTACGGGGGATAGCGAACGAATTGGTTGTGCATTACCTACTATCAGACATTGTAGAACGTGCGAAAATTGCTGATATGGGTGATACAAAGAAAACAGCGCGGGGATATGACAGGAACGCTTGGATATTTGAGGCACTTAACT
>ENA-UOOA01006095-UOOA01006095.1-human-gut-metagenome-genome-assembly--contig:-P61old-NODE-6095-length-11920-cov-7.340329_pt1 | contig 11920 bp, 11 predicted proteins | sample MGYA00242467_ERZ724014 | MGnify/ENA metagenome assembly ERZ724014
TCTCGCTGCCCACCATACCGGCCATGCCCTTCAGCTTGTCCTCCTCGGAGTGGGGCGCGTGATCGGTGGAAATGGCGTCCACCACACCGGCCCGGATGGCATCCACCAGTGCCTGCACATCGTCCGCCGTCCGGATGGGCGGGTTGACGCGGTAATCGCAGACATCGTTGGTGAACCACAGGTGGTGGGGCGTCACCTCGCAGGTAACGGGAGCGCCGTGCAGCTTTGCCATCTGGATGGCCTCGATGGCGCCCCGGGTGGAAACGTGGCACATGTGGAGCTTGGTCTGGTAATACTCGCTCAGCCAGCAGTTGCGGACCGTCTCCAGATCCTCGGCCAGGCGGTAGTCCCAGGGGCTGATCTCCATATCCTCGGCGTGGCTCATCACCGTGATGTCCCGCTGGGTGCAGATGGCGAATGCCCGGGCCATCGTGGCGTTGTCCTGCACGCCGTGGCCGTCCTCGGTGATGAACTTCACGCTGGCGGGCAGGGTCTTGAGGTGGTCCAGCGTCTTGCCGTCAAAGTCCTTGGTGATGGAGACGGTCTGGTTCACGTCGCACAGATCGATTTCGGCGGCTTTCTGTTCCACCATCTCAGCCTGTGCCGCCGAGGAGCAGACGGGCTTGGTGTTGGGCATCAGGTTCACGAACGTGTAACCGCCTGCCGCAGCCGCCCGGCTGCCGGTCTCGATGTCCTCTTTGTACTCAAAGCCCGGGGTGCGCCAGTGACAGTGCAGGTCTACAAAGGCAGGCAGCACCGTCAGGCCGCCTGCATCGAGGACGGTCTCGCCCTCACCGGCCAGCGCGCTCAGATCCTGGCCGACGGCAGCGATCTTGCCGTCCCGAATGTAGATTTCGAGGGGGTGCCCCTCGGTGTTCACAGCATTGATGAGCAGCATCTCAATTTACCTCCCTGTTTTGGTTTCAATGGGCGGACTGCCCGCGGACGGGCAAAAAAAAGAACTTTTCCACAGCGGAAAAGTTCAAAATGCGAAAAAAGGAAACAACGAACCCACAGCAAAAACGGCTGCAAACTGCTTTTTCAGTTTTGCGCGCATCATTTTAGCCTGCATCGTGTTTTCTCCTTTTAAGTTTGCGATTTATTTCGATATATTTTATCATAGAAACGCAAAATGTGTCAATGCTTCTGCGCTTTTTTCCTGTAAAAAGGTTTGCCGCTCATTGCCCGGATTTTTAGCTACTCTACCGAAAATCCACCACGCTCCCCCGCCGGGCAGGCAAACCGCAAAAAATCCGGTCTAATTCCTACCATTTCACTGTACATTAAAGTTTACCTGTGCTATTATAAAGGAGCACAAAAGAGAGGGCCGCCAAGAGACGGGCGGCGTTGCATTGGGAACATTGTATATAAAGGAGGGCTCTTCCATGAGCTTATTGGAGGACGCACGCAACATCCAGCGCAAAGACCCCGCCGCGCGCAACGTGCTGGAAGTCATTCTGCTCTACCCTGGTTTCCATATTCTGGTGTATCACCGGGTAGCACACTGGCTGTATGAGCACAAGCACTTTTTCCTGGCCCGGTGGGTCAGCCAGCATGGCCGCCACAAAACAGGCATTGAGATCCACCCTGGTGCCAAGATCGGCAAGTGCCTGTTCATCGACCACGGTATGGGCATCGTCTTTGGCGAGACCACCGAGATCGGCGACAACTGCACCATCTACCACGGTGTGACCCTGGGCGGCACCGGCAAGGACACGGGCAAGCGTCACCCCACCCTGGGCAACAACGTCCTCATCGGTGCGGGCACCAAGGTGCTGGGCCCCGTCTTCATCGGCGATAACGCCCGTGTGGGTGCCGGCAGCGTGGTGCTGCGCAACCTGCCCGCCAACTGCACCGCCGTGGGCGTCCCCGCCGAGGTGGTTCGCATCAACAACAAGGCCATCGTCCCCTCGGACGACCTCGACCAGCAGGATCTGCCCGATGTCACCGCCCAGCGCCTCACCGAGCTGGACCGCCGCATCAGCGCCATCGAGCGCGCCGCCCAGGGCGACACTCCCCCTACCGCCGAGCAGCTGGCCAAACGCCGGAAGAATTGACCCTTATTTTAGGATGCAAAAAGCAGGTACGTCTGAGTTTCCTCAAACGCACCTGCTTTTGTTGTTTCAGCTTATTTACAGCCTGTGGTGCACAGCTCTTTTACTTTTTGCGCCGCAGCCTGCACCAGCTGGCTGACGGGCCCCTCCGGCACGCCGACCACGAAGTTCTCGCAGTGGTTCACCGGGATGAGCACCCGCTTGGCATCCGCCTGGCAGATGGCCGCCGCCATGGCGGGAGTGATCTCGCCCAGCAGGGCATCCGCAATGACGATGCCGATGGGCCCCACGATGATGTCCGCGCGGCGGGCGTTGACCACCACGGCATTCTCGCCGGTAGCCGCCCGGGCGGCACCCGCCTTGAGCATGGCCGAAGCGGCCATGCTGTTGGTGCCCACGGCGGTCAGCTCCGCCTCCGGGCAGAGGGCCGTGATGGCCGTCACCAGCTGACGGCCCAGCCCGCCGCCCTGTCCATCAATGACCAGCACCCGCATGGCTTAGAAGTCGATCTCTTCCAGCCGCAGCAGGGCCAGAATGTAGATCTTCAGGGCCTCCAGCAGCTTGTCGATGGGAGCGGACTCATTGGCACCGTGCATCGGGCCGCCGAACTCGGGGATGGGCAGCTCCGCGTGCTCCGGGCCAAAGCTGACGGCATAGGGGAAGTGGCGTGCATAGGTGCCGCCGCCCATGGTAAACGGGGTGGCGTGGTCGCCCGTCACCTCATTGTAGGTGTCGATGCAGGCCTTGATGGCGGGGGTGTCCGCCTCGATGTAGAACGGCTTGTTCACGCCGATGTCGGTCAGCTCGGCACCGCTGCCAATGGCAGCCTTGATCTGCTTCTCGATGGTCTCGCCGTCGGTACAGGTGGGGAAACGGCTGTCCAGCGTCTGGACGATGCGGCCATTCTCCATATAAATACGCCCGCCAATGATGGTCAGGGGGCCAAAGGGGCCATCAGCACACTGGATGCCCAGGCCCTCACCGGCCGTGGAGCTGTGCAGTTTCTGGATGGCTTTCAGGTACTCGCGCTCGGCGTCATTGCAGAGGTTATTGTCCAGCAGGTAGTTGACCACCAGCCCAATGGCGTTCACGGTCCCCTCCGGCATGGCGGCGTGGCCGCTCTTGCCCCAGCCGCGGATACGGACGCCGTTGCCCTCCGGCTCCAGCGTGATGTTGGGGGCATTGCTCAGTTTGGTGATATCGGTCTCCACCAGAGCGCTGGCACGGTCCGGCACCGCGTTGTTGGCGACACCGCCCACAAACTCCTTGATCTCGCCATTGCACACCGGGCTGACCAGCTTGCCGTTGAACTGGCCTTTCTCACCGTTGCAGACGGGGAACTCCGCGTCCGGGGTAAAGCAGAAGACGGGAGCTTTGTAGTGCTCCAGATAGTAGTCCACATCGCGCATGTGGGTCTCCTCGTTGTCGCCGACGAGGGCGCGGATGGGATAGCGGAGGGAGTAGCTCTCTTCCTTGAGGAACTTCAGGGCATACAGGGTCGCCACCATGGGGCCCTTATCGTCCGCCACGCCGCGGCCGATCATGTAGTTGTCCTTGATCTGCATGGTAAAGGGGTCTGCCGTCCAGCCATTGCCCTCAGGCACCACGTCCACATGGCAGATGGTTGCCAGATACTTTTCCGGGTCCGCGCCCGCCAGCTCGGCATAGCCGATGTGATTTTCACAATTGCGGGTGGCAAAGCCCATGCCTGCCGCCAGCTCCAGGGTCTTATCCAGGGCTGCACGGGGGCCCACGCCGTAGGGAGCACCCTCCGCGGGCTCACCCTCCACGCTGTTGATGGCAACGAGGGCTGCAATGTCCTGCAAGATCTGTTCTTTGTTCGCCGCAATAAACGCGTCGATCTTCTGGTTCAATGCCTGATCCATGTTGGTTCGTCCTTTCTTTGTCGTAAGCGACACATCGTACTCATTCTAGCATATTTCATAGCAGATTGCTAGTCATTTCACTGCAAAAAGCGCGCTCACAGCTCCCAGCAGCCCGGCGCTGGCCAGACCCATGATGATGCCCGCCAGCAGCACACCGCCCATGCAGGCAATGAGCACATCTTTAAACTTCATATCCAGGATGGAGCCCGCCAGCGTACCGGTCCAGGCACCGGTGCCCGGCAGCGGGATGCCCACAAACAGCAGCAGCGCCACCACCAGGCCACGCCCGGCCTTGGCTTCCAGCGCGCGGCCGCCTTTTTCGCCCTTGTTGATGCAGAAGCGGCAGAACGGCCCGATGACCGGCTTGTGATAGCCCCAAATGAGGAACTTGCGGGCAAATAGGTAGATGAACGGCACCGGGATCATGTTGCCCACCACGCAGACGAGGTAGGTGGGCAGGATGGGCAGGCCCAGCCCCAGTCCCACCGGGATGGCACCGCGCAGCTCGACGAGCGGGAACATCGAGATCAGGAAGACCAGAATGTAATTCTTTACCATAAAAATACTCCTTGTTTACAGGTCAATGACCAGCTCCACCGGGCAGTGATCCGAGCCAAACACCTCGTTGTGGATCTCCGCCACTTTGATCTTATCGGCAACGCGGTTGGAGACAATAAAATAGTCGATCCGCCAGCCCGCGTTCTTCTCCCGGGCATGGAAACGGTAGCTCCACCAGCTGTACTTTACCTCGTCCGGGTGGAGGGCACGGAAACTGTCCGTAAAACCAGCCGCCAACAGCTCGGTCATCTTGGCCCGCTCCTGGTCGGTAAAGCCTGCGCTCATCCGGTTGGTCTTGGCGTTCTTGATATCAATTTCGGTATGAGCCACGTTCAGGTCGCCGCAGAGGATGACCGGCTTTTTTGCGTCCAGCCCCAACAGGTAGGCCCGGAAATCGTCTTCCCACTGCATCCGGTAATCCAGCCGCTTGAGGCCGTCCTGGCTGTTGGGGGTGTAGCAGTTGACAAGATAGAACTCCGGATATTCCAGCGTCAGCACCCGGCCCTCGTGGTCATGCTGGTCGATGCCAATGCCCGTCGTCACGGCCAGCGGCTGGGTCCTGCACCAGCAGGCCGTGCCGCTGTAGCCCTTTTTCTCCGCCGAGTAAGTATATTCTGTGTAGCCTTCCGGCGCAAAATCCGCCTGGCCCGGCTGCATCTTGGTCTCCTGTACCGAAAAGACGTCGGCATCCAGCGCGGCAAAGCTCGCGGCGAAATCGTGGGTCAGGCAGGCCCGCAGGCCATTGACGTTCCAGCTGATGAGTTTCATGTCCGTTGCTCCAATCTGTAATTTTTCACGTTGTGGTTACGCAATGTATTTTGTTTTCCAGACGCCGCTGCGGAACCGCAGCACAAAGCAGACCACGCGGCAGACCCAGTCCACCACCATGGCGATCCAGACACCAATGGCACCCAGCCCCATATGCACGCCGATGAGGTAGCTGAAACCCAGCCGCCAGATGGCCATGCTGAGGATGGAGGTCACCATGGTAAATTTCACGTCGTTGGCGGCACGCAGGGCGTTGGGCAGCACAAACGAGGCCGGCCAGAGCAGGATCGCAAACCCGGCGTGGATCTGCACCAGCAGGATGGCCAGCTGCATCGTTGCACCGGACAGCGCATAGATGCTTACGATCTGCGGCAGGAACAGCAGAATGGCCCCGTTGAACACGCCCATGGCGATGTAGGCCCAGACCAGCAGCTTTTTGGTGTAGTACACGGCCTGCTCACTGTCGCCCGCACCGATGCAGCGGCCCACCACCGTGATCATGGCAAGGCCCAGCGCCTTGCCCGGGATGCAGCCCATGCCGTCCAGGTTGTTGGCCACAGCGTTGGCCGCGATCTGCACCGTGCCAAAGGTGGAGATCATGCTCACCACCAGGATGCGTCCGGCCTCAAACAGGCTGTTTTCAAAGGCAGACGGGATGCCGATGCCCAAGATGCGCTTTGCCATGCTGCCGTCCAGCTTGATGGTCTTGGGCACGGTGAGGGCGTGGCCTTTCTGATAGCAGCGGGCCAGAATGAGGGCCGCCGCCACCACGCGGGAAATGACGCTGGGCCAGGCAACACCGTCCACTCCCATTTTCAGGCCAAAGATGCAGACCGCGTTGCCCACGATGTTGATGATGTTCATGAGCACACTGATCTGCATGGAAATTTTGGAGTTGCCCATACTGCGGAAGAGGGCCGCGCCCGCATTGTACAGCGCCAAAAAGGGGTAGCTCAGGGCCGTGATCTTTAAGTACAGCACGCCCGCGTCCAGCACGTCAGCTTCAATGGACCCATAGCAGAGCCGGAGCATGGGCCGGGCCAGCACAAAGCAGAACAGCGCCACACCCGCGCCCAGCAGTGCGCTGAGCAGGATGAGCTGGCCGGAGCTTGCGTCGGCCTTTTTCTGTTCCCGTGCTCCCAGATACTGGCTCACCACCACCGCGCCGCCGGTGGCCAGTGCCGCAAACAGCACGATGATGAGGTTGTTGATCATATCCACCAGGCTGACGCCCGAGATGGCCGCCTCGCCGCAGCGGGACACCATCATGGTATCCGCCATGCCCACTGTCACTTCCAGCAGCTGCTCCACCAGCAGCGGCCCCACCAGCAGCAACAACTCCCGCTGGCTGAATAAAAGCTCTCGCCCGCCAAAGAGCGGCGCTTTTGTACTTTGTTTCGTTTTTTCCCCCATGGGTTTTGTTCCCTCTAAAATATGCTCTCTGATTTTATGCAATACAGGTTTATCTTAGCACAGCGCCCGGTGCTTGTAAAGCGCTGGATGCATCTTCCCACTGCAAAGCCCGCCCGGCTTTTGAGGTACATGGCTCCCCGCCGGGAGTGCTGTTTCCCACGCGCCGCTTTCCCCGGTCACTCTTTGCAACATTTTATGGAAAAGTGTGATTTTTCTACTTCTGTAAGAAAAATTTTTCAAAAATCTCTTGCATTTTTCCGTCAAGCGTGCTATTGTTGTATCCAACAGGACAGGCTGTTGAACACAACGTTCCATCCCTGTTTCTGTGTTCTTTCTTCTTTCTTATATATTGCTATTTTCTTCATTTACCTTCTTATCATTTACCCTGTTGTCCCCCGTAGGGACAAAGAAAAGCGATGGCCTACCTGCAAGGGCCATCGCTTTTTCTTTTTGCATTTTTATTGGAAATAAAACCTCTCAGGCCGCGCTTTGGCGCGTCCAGCTGGCCTCCCTCTGTTGCGAACGCGACATCTCCCTCCGGCCGGAGGGAGTCATTCCTATCAGGGGAGCCAAATTGCGGAATCACAAATTTTCAAATGCCGTGCGCACGTCGCCGGAGAAGTAGAGAGTCCCCAGTGCACACACCGGGCCATCCCCGCCCAACGCCACGGCCCGGGCCACGCCTGCTTCAATGCTGGGAGCCGCCTCGGCTTTGCAGCCCCGGGCACGGATATGCCCGGCCAGCGTCTCGGCGGGCATCGCGCGGGGAGTGTGGGCCGCTACCGTTACAAACCGCTTTGCCAGCGGGGCCAGCAGGGCCAGCATCTCGTCCACATCCTTATCTGCCATAATACTGACGAGAAAGACGAACTTTTCGCCGGGGAAGCGGTCTTTCAGGCTCTGCACCGTGGCCCGCATCCCGTGGGCGTTGTGGCTGCCGTCCAGCAAAAACGGCGGGGTATGCCGCAGCAGCTCAAAGCGGCCCGGCCAGCTCACCGTTTCCAGACCCCTGCGGATGGCCTCTTCCGGGATATTCCATCCCCTGCCCCGCAGCACCCGCAAGGCCGTGATGGCCACGGCCGCGTTCCGCGGCTGGTAGCTGCCGATGAGGGGCAGCTTCACGCCATCAAGGCCATCAAAATCAAAGGTCACGGCATCCAGATCACCGCCCTCGAATTTCAGCTTGTCAAAATCCACCACGGTCAGCGGGGCGTTCCGCTCTTTTGCCACCCGGACGATGACGGCATCCGCCTCCGGCACACCGCCGTAGCTCACCACCGGGCTCCCCGGTTTGATGATGCCCGCCTTGGCCGCGGCAATGTCCGCGATGGTGGGGCCCAGCTCTTTCACATGGTCCATGCCCAGCGCCGTGATGACCGCGCACTCCGGCGGGTCAATGACATTGGTGGAATCCAGCGTGCCGCCCAGACCCACCTCCAGCACCACGATGTCACAGTGCCGCTCGGCAAAGTAAAGCATTCCCAGTGCCGTGATGAGTTCAAACTCGGTGGGCACATCGGCCATGGCATCGGCAGCGGGTTTTACCCGCTCCACCAGCCGCACCAGTTCCTCGTCCGGGATCTGCTGGCCGTTGACCTGGATCCGCTCATTGAAGCGGTTGATGAACGGCGAGGTGTACAGGCCCACGCGGTACCCGGCCGCCTGCAGGCAGGAGGCCAGCATGGCGGCAGTGCTGCCCTTGCCGTTGGTGCCCGCCACATGGATAAACCGGAGTTGTTTGTGCGGGTCGCCCAGCGCCGCCAGCAGAGTACGGGTACGGGTCAGACCGGGTTTGTGGCCCGCCCACTGCACCGCGTGGATGTATTCCAATGCCGATTCGTAATTCATACCATAAGCCTTCTTTACTTTTTCACTGCTGCCATCACAGCCTTATTCTCCATCAGCAGCCGGAGCAGCACGGTGTTCACCGCTGTGCGCACCAGCGCATTGGGGATGCGGGCCGCCAGCACGCTCCAGGCGTAGCCATAAAAAATGTGGAGCACCAGCGAGTTGATGATGATAGAACCCACCACATGGGCCGCTACCACACTGAGCAGGAGCCGCTGGCCCAGCCGCAGGGCGTGGGGCAGTTTCTGCCACAGCAGACCGCCCACCAGACCAATGGCGGCAGCGCCCAGGGTGATCAGCGGGTTGATGGCGTAGCCTGCCAGCACGCCGCCGATCATATCGGCCAGCGCGCCCACGGCAAAGCCCGCCCCGGGCCCAAAGAGGATGCCGGCCAGCAGCACGGGCAGGCTGCCCAGGTTGAACCGGACAAAGCCCGTTGAGATGCTCAGCACCCGGCTGAACACGATGCTCATGGCAATGAGCAGGGCCAGCACTGTCAGGGTGCGGGTTGAATTTTTTGTGCTTTTCATATCAATTGTCCTCCCTTAGTAAAAAGGAATCTTTCCGGAGAGGACGTTAAAAATAAAGCGCCCTCCCGTGTGACAAACCGCACAAAGGAGGGCGTGAATCCAACAAGTTTCACTTCCAGGCACTGAGCCGCAAGCGGCCCGCGCCTGCACCCAAGTCCATGCAGCAGCGGGATGCAGGCCATGCACCGCGGGTCGCCCTTCGTCCGCAGCACAACTCCCCGTTGATGCGGCACTTAACGCACATGGCCTTACTCTGTTGATACTGTTATTATATGCCTTTTTCTGCCTTCTTTCAATCGCACGATGCAACAGATTCACCAATTTATTGAGTCGATTTTTAGAGGATGTGCTTAGTGGTCTTTCTTTTTCCCGCCAAACGTGATAAGATGGGACTAACATGTGATAAGAAAGGACGTTCTCTATGAAATTCAATGAGATGACCTATACCCGCCCCGACATCGACGCTTTGCTGGCCGAGTGCAAGCAGCTGGCCGCCAAGGCTGCTGCCGCTGACAGCGACGAAGCCATTGTCGAGACCTACTATGAGCAGAGCCGCGCCTTTGCCGATTACACCACGGCCTCCAACCTGGCCAACATCCACTACACCTGCGACACCCGTGACGCCTACTGGAAAGCCGAGCAGGATTTCTTTGACGCCAACGGTCCTGCTGTCTCTAACGCCAGCGTGGAGATCAGCCGCGCGTTCCTCTCCAACCCCCATGTGGATGCCCTGACCAAAGCTCTGGGCACCACCTGCGTGGCCGGCATGAAGAACGCCGTGCTGGGCATGGACGAGCGGACGCTGGACCTGCAGAAAGAGTACAACGCCCTCGTCAGCCAGTACCAGCAGATCTACGGCGGTGCTCTGGTGGAACTGGACGGCAAGCAGCTCACCATCCCCCAGCTGGGCCCCTACAAGGAGAGCCTGGACGCCAAGACCCGCCGGGCCGCCTATGAGGCTGAGGCCGGTTACTTCGACGCCCACCGCGCCGAGCTGGACGAGCTGTACACCAAGATCGTCAAAAACCTCAACGCTCAGGCCAAGCTCATGGGCTACCACGATTACAGTGAGCTCTCCTATGTGCGCATGAACCGCATTGGCTACGGCCCCGAGGAGATCCAGCGCTTCCGCGACCAGGTGGCCCACGATGTGGTCCCTGAGCTGCAGAAAGTGATTGCCCTCAAGGCCAAACGGACGGGCATCGAGCATCCCACGTTCTGTGATCTGCCCGTCTCGTTCAAGGACGGCAACCCCAAGCCCATCGAGGGCTATGATGCCCGGATGGCCGCTGCCCGCACCATGTACCATGAGTTGAGCCCCGAGACGGCCGAGTTCATCGACTTCATGCAGGACAATGAGCTGTTTGACGTGGAGAGCCGCCCCGGCAAGATGAACGGCGGCTATATGACCAGCCTGCCCAGCTACAAGGCCCCCTTTATCTTTGCCAACTGGAACGGCACCTCCGCGGATGTGGACGTGCTGACCCATGAGTGCGGCCACGCTTTTGAGGGCTATGTGGCCGAGCGGGACCCCCATGTTCCCGCCGACCTCGAGTGCCCCGGCATGGAGAGCGCTGAGATCCACTCCATGGCCATGGAGTTTCTCACCGCGCCCTGGCACAAGCTGCTGTTTGGCAAGGACGTGGATAAATACGCCCTGCAGCACGCCGAGGACAGCTTCCTCTTCCTGGCATACGGCTGCATCGTGGACGAGTTCCAGCACAAGATGTACCAGAACCCGGACCTGACCCCCGACGAGCGGAACGCCGTCTGGCTGGAGCTGGAGCACAAATACCGCCCCTGGGTAGATTTTGACAACCTGCCGTTCTATGGCCGTGGTGCCGGCTGGCAGCGTCAGCTCCACATCTATGAGTGCCCGTTCTATTATATCGACTACTGCCTGTCCACCATGGCTGCCCTGCAGTTCTTCCTGCTCAGCCTCAAGGACCACAAGGATGCATGGCAGCGCTATCTCAAGCTGGTGCGTCGGGCCGGTCTGGCCAGCTACACCGAGCTGTGCGAGACTGCCGGCCTGAAAGTGCCGTTCACGGATGGCTCCATCAAGGCCATTGCCCAGGAGATGGGCCAGTGGATCGCCGCGCATCAGGTCTGATATTGACGCACCGCTCCAAATCCGTTATTATAATAGGTAGAAAAACAGCCCACCAGGCGTAAAAGGAGCGGTATTGCTATGGCAGAAAAAGAAATCAAAGGCATCAAAAAGTTTCTGGAAGAATTCAAAGCCTTTGCCATGCGCGGCAACGTGCTGGACATGGCAGTTGGTGTGGTCATCGGCTCGGCGTTCACAGCCATCGTGAACTCTCTGGTCAATGATATCATCAACCCCGCCATCGGCCTGTTCTTCAATGCGGACTTCTCGAATGTCGGCATCCACATTGGCGATGTGACCATCGGCGTCGGCTCGTTCATCAACGCCATCATCAATTTCCTCATCGTGGCATTTGTGCTGTTCATGGTCATCAAGACCGTCAACGCCCTGCACAAAAAGCCCGCCGAGCCCGAGGCCCCGGCAGAACCCACCACCAAAGTGTGCCCCTACTGCCAGAGCGAAATCGCCATCAAGGCAGTCCGCTGCCCCTACTGCACCACCAAGCTCGAGGGCTTCCCGGAGATCAACGATTAAGTTTCAGACACAAAAAGTCCGCTGTGTTTTCCACAGCGGACTTTTTGCGTCGTGTGCGGTTACTGCACCTTGGTCAGTTCTGCCAGCTTGTAATAGATTTCGGTGTTATCAAACACCCCGCGGAACTTCTCGGCACCCACGCCCTTGGCGTAGATGTTGACCGGAGCGCCGGTGTGGGCATAGGTGGTGTGGTCCATGCCGGACTTGTGGTTGATGGTG
>ENA-UOOA01006102-UOOA01006102.1-human-gut-metagenome-genome-assembly--contig:-P61old-NODE-6102-length-11911-cov-20.853239_pt1 | contig 11911 bp, 7 predicted proteins | sample MGYA00242467_ERZ724014 | MGnify/ENA metagenome assembly ERZ724014
AAGCGAAGGAAAAGCGCGACCACGCCCACGAGAACGCCCGCCGCGCCAAGGCCGGCCTGCCGTCCCTCGAGGAGGAGGAGCTGCAGAAGGCCAAGGAAGCAGCTGAGAACAAGGAAAAGAACGGCTACCAGCGCGTGCAGCCGAGACGCAAGAAAAAGAAGAAGAAATAAGTATCGGGTGTGTCCTGTGTTCCACGTGAAACACAGGACACACCGTTTTATACGCGGCAATCACCAACGTGATACACAACAATCGCTAGACTTGAATAACAAGAACCCCGCTCAAAGGAGTACAGAACCATGGCGCAAGATGATGAGAAGACCATCGATCAGCTCAATGAGGAAGCTGATATCGCTGCCGATTACCTCGAAGGATTGCTCGACATCGCCGACTACGAAGGCGACATAGAAATGGGCGTGCGCAACAACCGTCCGATGGTGCAGATCGTCGCCGACGACGACACCGACATCAAGCATCTAATCGGACGCAATGGGGAAGTGGTCGACGCGCTGCAGCAGCTGACCCGCCTTGCTGTGCAGCAGAAAACCGGCGAACGCTCCCACCTCATCGTGGACGTGGACGGCTATCTGAAGCGCAAGCGCCAGCGCCTGCACGACCTTGCGCTGGATGCCATCGACGAGGCACGCGAGACTGGCGAGCCGGTGGACCTGAAGCCGATGAACTCCTTCGAACGCAAGATCATCCATGATGTGGTGCGCGAGGAAGGCATGAAGTCTCGGTCCCATGGCGAAGAACCGCATCGTTACGTCACGGTGTACGTCAAGGCTTCCGCAGCCGATGACGCCGACGAGATCAACGAAGCCTGAAATAGTTTCACGTGAAACATGAAGCGTCGCGAGTTTCTCGCGGCGCTTTTTGATGCCTGTAGATTAGGATGGTGTGCATGAGTGATGTGAATGACGAATTGGATGGGTCGCCGATTCTTGAGGAAGTGCTTGGCGATGCATTGGGCAAGTTGAAGGTGTTTCACGTGAAACTTGCTGCGGAAGGAGAGCCGCGCGGGCTGATAGGGCCACGCGATGTCGGTATTATTTGGGAACGGCATATTCTGAACTCCGCGGCCATCGTACCGTTCATCCGTGAAGCAACGGCCAAGAGGCAATTCAAGACGGTGGCGGATATCGGCAGTGGTGGAGGATTCCCCGGTATCGTGGCGGCCGCCTGCCTGCCGGACCACCAGTTCACTTTGGTGGAACCGATGGAACGCCGTATCGAATGGCTTCATGAGTGCGTTGACGAAATGGGATTGGACAATGTCTCGATAGTGCGCTCCCGAGCCAACGCCGTAATCGAAGCCGTCCGCGGTTCGAACGGTGGCCGGAAGGGCAGGGGAGAGGATGCCGTCGATCTCGACGGAAATCCCATCCCGGTCAGGCATCCGTTTGCCGTGGTGACCTGCCGTGCGGTCGCGCCGATGACCAAACTATCCGGATGGACGCTGCCGTTGCTGGACAAAGGCGGACGGCTGGTTGCCCTGAAAGGACGATCCGCGCAGGAGGAAATCGTCAAGGCCACCAAAGAGATCTCCAAAAACGGCGGTATCCATCCCCGCGTGGTGGAGGCCGAGGTCGGTCCGGGTCTGGAACCGACGCATGTGCTGATGGTGGACAAGCGATAAGTTATCCACAAAATCGCGTGAGTTATCCACAGTATCCACAATCGCGGAAATGTGTTACGAAGCATCTTGAAGAAGCTTGGAATTGCAACGATTGTTCTGTGGATAACTTTTGGGTGGTCGGATGAGTTATCCACCAACTATCCACCGTTGTTCACAATGGTGCACATGGCCGTGAACAGGTGAAAATCTGTCCACCCAAATGATGAAACTTGATTGTTGAATATGTATAGGAAGGCTAGTTCATGACTGGACCTGAAGAACCAGACAATTTGACGTCGATGGAATCCGCCACGGAAACCATCAAGCGAATCTTCGAAGGCTCGACATCCCCCGTAGGCGCGCAAATCGCTGATGAATCGACGCGATACAAGGCATTGGAGCATGCGGTCTGCCCGAAGCCGGCCCAAACGCGCCTGATCGCAGTCGCCAACCAGAAAGGTGGCGTCGGCAAAACCACATCCGCGGTGAACCTGTCCGCGGCCTTGGCCCGTTTCGGATGCAAGGTCCTGCTTATTGATATGGATCCGCAGGGCAACGCCTCCACGGCATTGGGTGCCCCGCACGCCTCCGGTCAGCCTTCGGTGTATGACGTCATCGAAGGGCGCAAGCGCATCGCGGAAGTCAAGTGCACGTGCCCTGATTTCGACAACCTCGACGTGGTCCCCGCATCCATCGATTTGAGTGGCGCCGAATTGGAAGTCGCCGACATGGCGGACCGCAACTCGCTGCTGAAGAACGCGGTGGACGAGTTCCTCGCCACCAGCGAAGAGCATTACGATTACGTGATCATCGACTGCCCGCCGAGCCTGGGTCTGCTGGTGATCAACGCCATGTGCGCCGTGCACGAAATGCTGATTCCGATTCAGGCCGAGTATTACGCCTTGGAAGGTTTGGGCCAGCTCATCAACACCATCGGACTGGTGCAGGAACATTACAATCCGTCGCTGCTGGTCTCCACGATGCTCATCACCATGTACGACAAGCGCACGCTGCTGAGCCGCGAAGTGCATGGGGAAGTGAAGAAGCACTATCCGACAATCGTGCTCGACACCACCATTCCGCGCACGGTGAAGATTTCCGAAGCGCCAAGCTTCAACCAAAGCGTGATCGCATACGACCCCAAGGGCATGGGTGCGATCGCGTACTGCGAAGCCGCGCTGGAACTTTCGCGTCGTTCCGATACGGTGCTGCAGGCAATCGATGCAAGAAGGAATGAGAACTGATCATGGCAACTAAGTCGCGTTTGGGTAAAGGTCTTGGCGCACTGTTTCCTTCTCTTCCGGGGGAGCCGCAGCATCAGGAGCATGCGGCGCCTGCCGCTGCCGCCAAAGAAATCAAGGCTTCCAAGACTGATGAGCATGTGGAATCCAAGAGCGCGTCCGCTACCGCACAGGCATCGGTGAACGCCGTGCAGGGGATGAAGCATGCTGTTTCACGTGAAACAACCAAGAAAAACCAGCATCGTCGTGCCAGCATGCCGTCGATTTCGTTGAACGAAAGCGCGCATCCCGCGGACATGTTCTTCGGCTCCACCGCTCAGCCAGCTTCCGAACAGGGCGAGCAGCAGGGGAGTGTTTCACGTGAAACCACGCCGACCGAACATAAGAAGGACGAACCGGAACTGCTTCCCGTGCAGGGTGGATATCTGGTTGAACTGCGTTTGAGCGACGTCGGTCCCAATCTGCATCAGCCACGTACCATTTTCGATGAAGACGACCTGCGCGAGCTAGCCGAATCCATCAAGGAAGTCGGCGTACTGCAGCCAATCGTCGTACGCAAGCGTCCGCAATCGCAAATCGAAGCCGCCCGCAGGGAAGCCGCAGCCAAACCGGCCGAACCGCACAACATGTTCGACGGGCGCATGGATAGCATGTACGAGCTCATCATGGGCGAACGTCGTTGGCGCGCATCGCAGATCGCCGGCCTGAAAACGATTCCGGCCATCGTTAAAACCACCGCCGATGACGACATGCTACGTGACGCACTGCTGGAAAACCTGCATCGCGTCGCGCTGAATCCACTGGAAGAGGCGGCTGCCTACCAGCAGATGATCGACGATTTCGGCCTGACGCAGGCCCAACTGTCCAAGTCGGTGTCGAAATCCCGTCCGCAAATCGCCAACACCTTGCGATTGCTCAACCTGCCGGCCGCCGTGCAAAAGAAGGTCGCATCCGGACTGCTGTCCGCGGGCCACGCGCGTGCGCTGCTGGGACTGCCGACGGAAGCGGATATGGAACAGCTGGCCACGCGCATCATCGCCGAGGGACTGTCCGTACGCAGCACCGAGGAAATCGTGTCGATGAAGGCCGCCGAAAGCGACCAGCCCAAGAAGCCGAAGGCCAGCAAGCTCAATCCGTGGGCTGGTACCCCCGTTCAGGTTGGTCTGGAGCAGCGTTTCGGCACCAAGGTCTCCATCAAGGGATCGAAGAAGCACGGGCGAATCGAAATCGTGTTCAAATCGGAAGACGATATGAAACGCATCGTCGACCTGCTTATGCAGCAGCAGAGCTGAACGAACCGAGCCAATCGAGCTCGGCGAGCGATAATGATTTGAACGATTTGAGCCTTACTTGAGCGAATCGAGATAAGCCTGCGCATCCAGCGCGGCGCGGCACCCCATGCCCGCCGCGCTGATGGCCTGCCGATAGACGCTATCCACGCAGTCTCCCGCGGCGAAAACGCCGGGTTCGCTGGTACGCGTGCTGGCGCCATCGACCGTGATATAACCGGCTGAATCGACGTCTACAAGCCCGTTAAGAAAAGCAGTGGCAGGAGTGTGCCCAATCGCCATGAAAACGCCGTTAGCGGGGATTACAGAGGTCTTTTCGGTGGCGGTGTTGCGCACCTCCACCTCCTGCACGCCGTTCTCGTCGCCGCGAATCTTCTGCACCACAGCGTCAAGCATGAAATCGATTTTCGGATTGCGTTGCGCACGCTCCACCATGATGCGGGAAGCACGGAACGTGGAACGCCTATGAATAAGGGTGACGGACGAGCCGAAACGGGACAGGAAATCAGCTTCTTCGAAAGCGCTGTCGCCGCCGCCGACCACCACAATCGGCTTGTTGCGGAAGAAGAAACCATCGCAGGTGGCGCAGTAGGAGACACCTTTGCCTGCGTATTCCGTCTCGCCTGGCACGCCCAGCTTACGATAGTTTGAGCCTGTTGCGATGACCAGCGCGCGTGAGTCGTACACGTCGCCGCCGTCAAGGGTGACGGTTTTGATGCCGGAATCGGCATTCGAAGCAACCGAAACAACATCGTCCCAAACGATATGCGTGCCGAACCGTTCCGCCTGCTTGCGCATATTGTCCATCAGATCCGGACCTATGATGCCATCGGGAAAGCCTGGGAAATTCTCCACTTCGGTGGTGTTGACCAACTGGCCGCCGGGCGTCAGCGCGCCGGCGACGACCAGCGGCTCGAAGCCGGCGCGGCCAAGATAGATCGCGGCAGTATAGCCAGCCGGGCCGGAACCGATAATCACCACATCACGCATATCATTCATGGTTGCTACTGTAATGCAGTTTCCACGACGGTTGCGGGCGGTTTTGCAGATGGCGTTCAAAAAAGCGTCAAAAAGGCGTTCAAAAAAGTCAGCTATCCGTCACGTTGTTTCACGTGAAACAAAAGGAGGGTGTGCGGAACAATCCGCACACCCTCCTTGTCTGCCGATGCGTCAGAAAATCTGCACCGAATCGATGTACAGCTGGTTGCCGGGAAGGCTGTCGAACGGCACCCACAAGAGGATGTCCTGGGTCTCCACGGCCTTGTTGAACTTGATTTCGGTGGTGCCGCTGGCGTCGAACTCGAACTGGGCGACCTGTTCACCCTGGTTCGGGCTGGACTTGGCGTTCACGCGAATGTAGCCCTGGCCGCCGGAAGAACGGATCTTGATGACCATGCGATACGCTTTCTGGGGCTGGCTGAGGTGGAGGTAATAACCGTAACCCTGTTGTCCGTCCGGATTGGACAGGAACTGGCGGTTGTCGATCTCATACGGAGTCGTGTTCTCCGGCATCTTCGGCTCCGGAACCTTCCGCACCTTCTTATCCGAAGTCACCACCTTGTCGACGTCCTTCTTGGCGGAATGGCTCTTCTTCGTGGTTTTCTTCGGCTTGCTGGAATCGGAGCTGCCGTTGTCGGAGCTGTTGGCATCGTTGGAATCGTTGTTTGCATCGCTGGCGGAGCTGCTGCCATTGCCGGAATCGCCATTATCGCCGAAAGGCACGTCGTCAAGGTTCATTTCCGGCCACGGATTGTTGGAATTCGTATTGGTGATGCCGTCATCCGGCTTCTTGGTCAAACCATGAATGGCGAATCCCAATGCGACGGCCACCACAATGAACGCGACCACAATGGCCACGACCTTGGTGGTGAGCTTGCCGAACAATTTGGCATTGGCGACCTCGGCCGGACTGGAGGAAGAGGCTTTAGGGGCAAAGCTCGGCGGCACCGCAACGGGGGTTCCGTTTTCGTTCTGATATGCCGCGTCGATCGCTTCCTGCTCCGCCTTCAACGCGCGTGCGGATTCCTCGCCCGGCTCGATGACCCGTCCGTCAGGTCCGATCACCGGAATGCGACCGGTCTTCTCCAATTGCGAATCGTCCGTATGATAATCGCCCTGCGGCGACGGTGTGGAAACACGGATGGGGAAGGAGAACGGCGAATCCACATCTTCGGAGGATCCGTCGAGGTCCTCTTCGCTGAGTAGTTCGCGGCTGTTGTTCCACAGCGATTTCACGGCACCGCCGGTCGCGGCCATACCCTTGGCCAAGGCTTCCTTGCTGTCGGAGAAATCAGTGTGTGGTTCAGGCGCTTCGAACGTCATTTCCGGAATGCTTCCGGTTTCAGCCAGCGTATCGGGCAAGGCGATGGCATCCTGCTCGAGAATCTGCAGCAGGGGCACGTTCACAATCGAGCATTCCGAATCCGCGGACGGTAACGCAATATCGGGGCCGTTAAGCTTCGCCAGCGGCTCGTAGTCGCCCAGCAACGCCTCCAATTCGGCGATGGTGGCCATCGGAACGGTCGGGAAACCGTCCTTCTCCTTGAGATCCAGACCACGCTTGCAAATCACGCGGAACTCCATCGGCACGTTCGGTGAAATCGCGTCAAGATGGTAGTTCGTGGACAGCGTCGACGGCGTGCGCGTCAGCAGGGAATACAGCAGGGAAGCGACCTGGCGAATCGCAAGCTGCTCCTGGTTTTCCACGGATTGCACGCGCGAAGTATCGGCCAGCATGATGCTTACCGGCGCGTCGGCGATTTCAATGCCGTTGCGGGTCAATCGCACGGTGTCCGTGCTGATCGAGAAATGCGTGAGATTGTCTTTCTGCAACACGTGCAGGGCTTCGACGACCTCACCAAGAATGGAACGGATCGCGGTGAAGCTCAGCGGCTTGCTGGACTGCGTGAGATACTCGCTCAACGACATGCCGGCATCGAGCTGCGTGATCACCAACGCCACCTCGCCCACGTGCTGAAGCTGCAGCACCTGCGTGAAATGGGCGTCGTGGGAAATCGCCAGCATGGAGGCCGTCGCATTGACGTCCTGCAAAGCCTTGCGGTTGTTGACGATAAAAAGCTGGCAATCCCGGGCAAGCACGTGATCGCTTGCCTTCCAAACCTGCAAGCCGGTTTCCTCGCGCAATGGCGAAACCAGCACATAGCGGTTGCTGATGGTATCTCCCAGTTGAGGTTTCATGGTTTCCTTCAACTCTGTAACGATTGTTCTACCTACGCTGTTATTCTTGGTCGCCGTTTTCGGCGGTACTTTGCTCAAGTTTACCGTTGGGGCTGGCCGTTCCGCCAGACTTAGGCTTGTTGCCAAGCCCTGGTATGCGGGCGGCGAGCATGCCCACGACCGAAGTGAGCTCCTCGGCACGCAGCGCCCACAGGCACGCCAGATAGACGATGGCGATGACGATGGTGAGCAGTATCGCGGACAGAACCGCCTGACCCCAGTTCATAGTGCCGTCGTCGGGGCCGATATGCGCTCCGACCAGCCGGTAGACGCCGTTGCGGCACAGCAGGCCAATCACGCAGGCGGCTATCGTGGCCACCAGCGCCTTCGCATAGGCGGTGATGATGCGCTTGTCGTCCACATCGCCGTCGAAACGGGAGCGGAGCATGTGCGTAAGCAGCGGATACGGCAGGATGAAGCTCACCGAAATCGCCAATCCGATGACGGTGATCCACTGCGTGGGCGGCAGAATGAACGTCGACGCGATGATGACGCCACCCTGGATGGCCATGGTGATCGCCATGAAAATAAACGGATGCTTGCCGTCTTCGAACGCGTAGAACGTGCGTTGAATGACCAAATACGAGCTGGAAAGTGGCAGGCCGATGCCCAAAGCGGCGAGCGGCGCGCTGATGAGCAGCGCCTCACGCACGCTGATGGACGGCAGCAGTGCGAGGATGATCGGCAACGGAAGCACGATGAACGCCGCTGCGAAGAAGCACATGATGAGATTGAGATTACGCAGGGCCGAGCTCAGATCCTTGCGCGCCTCGTCGATATTGCGGTCCGCGATGGCTTTCGATATTTTCGGGAAGATCGCAGTGGCGATGGACACGGCGATCAGCGAATACGGCAGCATGTAGATGGTGTACGCATTCTGATACGAGGCGTTGCCGGCCACGTCCAACTGGCTCATATGCAGCTGTTCCGAAGCCTTGAACGGCGCGCTGGTGGCCACGCGGGTGACGATGATGTTGACGATCTGATCGACGCCGACGATGCCGAGGCTCCACGCGGCGACCGGTCCCATCGAACGCAGTCCGATGCCGTGAACGCCGAATTTCGGACGGTATTTCAGGCCGATTCTCGTCAAAGGAATGAACAGCACCAGCGCCTGGAACGCCACGCCAAGCGTCCAAGTGCCGGCGGTCAGCGCGATTTTCGTCGGCGTCCAGAAGTCCAGCGGACGTTCCGTGGCCCTGCCGAACATCGCGATGAACGCGCCGAAACCGATGCAGCTGATGATGTTCGCGCCGACCGAGCTCCACGCATACGTGACGAAATGGTCCTTCGCCGCGAGAATCTGCCCGATCACCGTATACAGGCCGTAGAAGAAGATCTGGGGCATGCACCACAAGGTGAAGGAGGTGGCGAGGGCCATGGTTTCGGCGCTGCCGTTGACATACAGTTTGGTCAACAACGGCGTGGCAACGGCCATGAGCAGCGTCACACCTAACAACAAGGTGATGGCAAGGGTGATGAGTTTGTTGAGCTTGGTTTCGGCGTCCTTCGATTTCAGCGTGCGCACGATCTGCGGCACAAGCACCGCGTTGAAGATGCCGCCGGAAACCAGCGTGTAGATGACCTGCGGAATCATCGAACCGGCCTGGTAGGCGTTGGCGGCATAGCCGGTGGTGCCCAAGGCCCAGGCAAGCAGGATGGTGCGGATTTGGCCGGTCACGCGCGAAGCGGCGGTACCGGAGGCCATGATCAGTGAGTTACGGCCAACGGAAGAACTCATTCGTCGGGATCCTTCTTACGGTTGAATTGACGCCACAGTCCCACAGCGCCCAAGAGCACGGCGAAGCCGATGATGACGAAACCGCTCTTGTCGCTGATCTGCAGCGCGCTGGTGATGTGGGTGACCTGCGTGGCTCCAAACGCTGCACCATTCCTGTCGAACAGGCTGATGGTGGCGTTGGCGGTGCCGGACGTGGACACACGGATGGTGAACGCCACCTGTGCCTCGCCGTGGGGCGGCACCTGCACGGTGTCGAATCGGGACGTGACGATCTGCATGGAATCGGTCAGCGACGAGACCTTCACCTTTACCGGGTACGGGTGGCTGTTGCTGATGGTCACCGGCATTTTCGCGGTTTCGCTGACCACGTTCACGCTTTCCGTCGGCGTGATCGCCACACCGTTGATCAGCAGGGCCGCGAGCTGGTTCGCGCCTTCCGCCATCGTGCTTCTGGAAGGGCTTTCGCCGCCCAACGCGTGCAGGGCCATGATGGTGTGGGCGTTCGTCAGCTGCCTGCTCCAGGTGTTGACGTCGGATTCGTCTTTTCCGTTCGGCTTGACGAGGATCGACGTATTGAAACGTTTGATGTTGCTCGATGAGTTCGCCAGCGCGCTCAGAGTCTGCTGGACGTCGCTGCGCATGCTATCGGTAAGGCCGTCCGTTTGGGGAAGATCGGTTGACATGCTGGCCGCATCTTCGGAGATGTCGGCATCCTTCAACGTGGCGAGATCGGTGAGGTTCAGCCACGGCGACTGCTCGATGTCGCTCATCAGCGCGTCCACAACACTGGGGTCGGAATCCTTGTTCAGACAGACCAGCAGGTTGCGTTCCGCATAAGGCTGTTCCATCTGGTAGAACGCGCTTTGCGCGACGAATCGCGCCAATCTGCCGGCCGTGGTTCCCTCGCTGTCGGCGTTGGCATCGTCACTGGTCGCCTTGCCTTGGGCCAGGCCGGAAAGCACATTCTGCGCGGAAAGCACGGTGACGTCCCCGGCGTCGGTGGAGACCACCGTCTTGCCGGTACGTACGGTAGCCGCATCGTCCTCTTCGAAGTCATGCGTGGCGATGACGGTGCCGTACCCCTGCTGGCGGGCCTTCGTCAACGCTTGTAGGGTCCAATTGCCGTTGCCCTGCCACGCGTATGCGGTGATGTCCGCGTTGCTGTCGCCCAATGCCGATTGATAGGTTTTCCGGGCTTTGGCTGCGGACCATTGACGGTCGTTGATACCGGCTGCGCTGTAGGCCGGAGCGTTGTTCATGGCGCTGTAGGCGGTTATGTCGAACAATGCGGGCTGGGTGATGCCGTCGACCCGCGTTGGCATCGCCATCGCCTGCAGGTAGGTCGGATCTCCTACGACCTGCAGCATGTCGTGCTTGGCGAAGGTCTGCTGCAACGATTTGAGCCGTGCGTCGTCATCCTTGCTGGGCATGGCGATTTTCGCCAGTTTCGAGGAGGAAATACCCCCTTCATCGACCAGCTGTCCAAGCAGCTTGCTGTCGGTGGTCCACCCGTTGGCGGCCAGCGGCTGGGCGACGGTGATGTGCAGCGCCGGCGTGCTGGGCGTGTGGAGTCCCGCGCCGGTGCGCGTCACGAACGTATGCGATTGAGCAAGGGGGGTTCCGTTGGCGGAATAGCTCAGCAGCACCGGCTTCGGCCCCCAAGAGTTGATGGCCGCGAGCGATTCCTGATGGGCGTCCGCGTCGATGCTCACGTTGGCGCTGGCTCCCGGCTGCAACGCGGGCACATCGGCCTGTCCCACGGATTGCGGGGTGGGGATTCGCCCGTTGCCTTCAGACCAATCCTGGATGTCGTTGCGCGAAACGAACGTGTAGAAGGCGTTCATGGCCAGCGTCAGCGTTCCCGCGGGAATCTCCTGTCCGGTCGTGTTGGTCACCGTGGCGTTCAGATGGTATCCGGAGGTGTCCGTCAATACGGCCGTGGAAGAGTTGATGGACAACATACCGTCCGTCGACTCCGCCGATGTGGTCGATTCCATGGCCCTTGCCGATGGCGTGGGTGCGTATAACAACATCAACGCCATGGTCAATACCATGGCGAGGATGGATGATAACGCGCGAAGGCCACGCGAAACGTGCCGTTGTGCGGATTGATTCACTATTACGCCTGTCTGTTGAGTTTCCTTGCGTACAACCATGCTATCTTCCGTTCGTTCGGATAGCTCAGCACATCGTCCAAATCAGCAAAATCCACCCAAATGGCGTCTTCGGCCTCATGGTCGGGATCGCCTTCGACGGTCAGCTCGCCGCCGATCTGCCGCAACGCGAAGTGGTGCACCAGCTTGTGCACGCGTTGGCTGGTACCGGTGAACCAATAGTCGATGGTGGCGATGGAATCGACCACCTCGCCCAGAATGCCGGTTTCCTCATGCACTTCGCGCACGGCCGTCTGCTGCGGCGTTTCGCCTTTTTCGATATGTCCCTTCGGCAGACACCATTCCAAATGCCCGCTGCGTGAATGACGTGCGATGATCGCCACGCGACCCTTGTCGTCGAACACCAGCCCGCCCGCCGAATACTCGCGCACCACCGGCAGCTCCTGCGCGTCAAGCGATGCGAACGTGGTCGGACCATCCGCGGTGCGCCGGCGCGGCATCATCGCCGGCGTAGGCGCGCTCGGCGTGATGATCGTGCGCTGCTGCAATTGCTGTAGTTGTTGCAGCTGCTGCAGCGAAACCGACTGCGATGTGTACAGCAGTTCGTCCGGTTCCAGCGGATTTTGGGCATGGTCGTCCGCAGCATGGGCAAGCATGCGTGCAAGGTCTGC
>ENA-UOOA01006103-UOOA01006103.1-human-gut-metagenome-genome-assembly--contig:-P61old-NODE-6103-length-11910-cov-13.045213_pt1 | contig 11910 bp, 7 predicted proteins | sample MGYA00242467_ERZ724014 | MGnify/ENA metagenome assembly ERZ724014
CTCTTTACAGCTTTGTGATGACGGGAATGACCATCGGGCTGCGCTTGGTCGTTTTGAACAGGTAGTTGCTCACGCCCGATTTGATCGCGCCCTTGAGCTCGCCGATGTCACGGCTGCGGCGACCCAGCACGCCCTCGGCGGCGGACATGACCACCGTTTTCAGCTCGTTCATCAGCTCCTCGGACTCCTTGACGTAGATGAAGCCGCGGGTGATGATCTCAGGCTCGGCGAGCATATAGCCGTCGTGCGCGGAGATGGGCAGCACGACCACCACCATGCCGTCCTCGGCAAGGTGCTTGCGGTCGCGCAGGACGACCGCGCCGACGTCGCCCACACCGCTGCCGTCCACGAAGATCTCACCGGCGGGCGCCATGCCCGGCACGAGCTTCATTGTGCGGGCGGTGATCTCCACCGCGTCGCCGTTTTCGCAGATGGCGATGTTCTTGCGGTCCATGCCCATGGACATGGCAAGGTTCTTATGGATCTGCAGCATACGCTGCTCGCCGTGTACGGGGATAAAATACTTCGGCTTTGTGAGCGCGTGGATGATCTTCAGCTCCTCCTGACAGGCATGGCCGGAGACGTGGAGCATATCCGCGCGGTCGTAAATGACCTCGACGCCCTTGCGGAACAGCTCGTTGATGACGCGCGAGACGGTGTTCTCGTTGCCGGGAATGGCGGAAGCCGAGATGATGACGCGGTCGCCGGGGCCGACCTCAATCTGCTTGTGCTGGGAAAACGCCATGCGGTAGAGCGCGCTCATCTCCTCACCCTGCGAGCCGGTGGTGACGATGACCTGCTTATCGAGCGGGAGCGCCTTGATCTTGTTGATATCCGTCACGGTGTTCTTGGGCAGCTTCATGTAGCCGAGATCGACCGCGACCTTGGTGACATTTTCCATGCTGCGGCCCGTGACGGCGACCTTGCGGCCGACCGCCGCCGCCGCGTCGATGACCTGCTGGATGCGGTGGACGTTGGAGGCGAAGGTCGTGACGATGATGCGCTGCTTGCAGCCGGCGAAGAGCCGGTCGAAGGTCTTGCCGACCGTGCGCTCGCTCATCGTGTAGCCGGGGCGCTCGACATTCGTGGAGTCCGCGAGCAGCGCGAGCACGCCCTGCTTGCCCAACTCACCGAAGCGCGCGAGGTCGATGACCTCGCCGTCGATGGGCGTGGAGTCGATCTTGAAGTCGCCCGTGTGGACGACGGTGCCGAGCCCGGTGTGGATGGCAAACGCCACGCTGTCCGCGATGGAGTGGTTCACATGAATGAACTCCACGCTGAACTTGCCGGCCTTGACCGTCATGCCGCTTTCGACCGTGACGATCTTGGTGGACTTCAAAAGCCCGTGCTCCTCGAGCTTCAGGCGGATCAGTCCCGCGGTCAGGCGGGTGCAGTAGATGGGCATATTGACCTGCTTGAGGACGTAGGGGATGGCCCCGATGTGGTCCTCGTGGCCGTGGGTGATGAACAGACCGCGGATGCGGTTCTTGTGCTTGGTGAGGTAGCTCACGTCGGGAATGACAAGGTCGATGCCGTACATATCGTCGCCGGGAAAGGCCATGCCGCAGTCCACGACGATGATCTCGCCGCCGTACTCATACACGGTCATGTTCTTGCCGATCTCGTTCAGCCCGCCGAGCGGGATGATCTTCAAATTTTCTGCCAAAATGCATTCACTCCTTATGGATCTTCAAAAATTGGGTGAGCATTCGGTCCACGCCGCGCGGAAATGACCGCACGGAAACAACGGCGTCCGTGCTGCGCGCTCCGCCCTGTTCCGCGGAGCGCATCGCACCATCGGCGCCCTGATCGTTTTTACTATGGACTTGTGCTCTATTCAAACCGCGCGATGGCGGCTCAATACAATTTGTGTTTTTATAGTATACCACGTTTTTTGGAAAAAGTACACACTTTTTTTCATGCGCCCCTTTTCCGGACGAATTTTTTATCGGAAAGCCTATTGCGCCCTTGCGCGCCCGTGTGCTACAATATAGTATCTATCCGTATTTGTTCCGCCTTTGTGCCGCCGATGAAGCGGGGAGGATGCCTTATGAGTAAGAAAGTCAATAAACTGACCGAGCCGAATATGCGGCTGTATTTTCTTCTTGCCGCGGTCTTCTGCGCGGTGACGCTGTGGATCGAGCCGATCCTCGGCCTCGTTGAGGCCGGTGTGATGGCGCTCACCTACGTCTATTTCCGCCGCACGGCGCAAAAGCGCCGCGAGGGCATCCAGCGCTACGTCGAGGATATGACCGACGATGTGGCGAGCGCGGGCAAGTCCTCCATGCTCTCGGCCCCCTTTGCCATGATGGTCTTCCGGCCCGATACGCAGGAGGTGCTGTGGAGCAACGAGAGCTTCCTCCAGCTCACGGGCATGAGGGAGAATCTGTTCGATAACCGGCTGGAGGATACGCTGCCCGGCTTCCCCGCCCAATGGCTGCTGGAGGGAAAGAGCGAATGTCCCGAAACGGTCGTCGTCAACAACCGGCACTTCCGCGTGTTCGGCAGTCTCACGCATCCAAGCGGCCGCAGCGGCGCGCGCGGGCTTCTCGCGCTGACCTATTGGATGGACGTGACTGAGCAGGACGAGCTCAGGAAAAAGAGCGAGGAGAACCGCCCCATCGTGGCCGTGCTCATGCTCGATAACTACGAGGAGCTGATGAAGGCCGGCACCGAGGCGGCGCGCTCGTCCGTGCTCGCGCAGATCGACGAAAAGATCAGCGCGTGGGTGTCGGGCACGCAGGGGCTTTTGTGCAAGTACGACCGCAACCGCTATTTGCTGCTGCTGACGGAGAAGCATTACAATACGCTGCTCGAGGGCAAGTTCAGCGTGCTCGACGCGGTGCGCTCCGTCGTCACCGAGGACGGCGTCGCCGCGACGCTCTCCATCGGCGTCGGCAAGGACGCGGACGATTACGAGACGCTTTTCAAGAACGCGGGCCTGTCCATCGAGATGGCGCTCTCGCGCGGCGGCGATCAGGTCGTCGTGCGCAACCGCCTCGATTTTGAGTTCTACGGCGGCAAGACGAAGTCCACCGAAAAGCGCACGAAGGTCAAGTCCCGCGTGATGGCCAACGCCCTCGGCGAGCTGATCTCCGATGCCAGTCAGGTCTTTATCATGGGCCATAAGCACGCCGACTTCGACGCCGTCGGCGCGGCGGCGGGCGTGTGCTGCATCGCGCGCAAGCGCGGCAAGAAGGCACAGATCGTCATTGACATGGACGACAATGCCGCCGGCCCGATCCTCAAGCGCCTTGCCGCGCTGCCGGAGTATAAGGATGCCTTCATCAGCGGCAGCGACGCCTTCATCAAGGCACAGCCCGGCGCGCTGCTCGTGGTGGTGGACACCAACCGCCCCGACTTCGTGGAGTCCGAGCAGCTGCTCGACACCTGCAACCGCGTGGCGGTCATTGACCATCACCGCCGGGCGGCGAGCTATATTGAATCCGCTGCGCTCAACTTCCACGAGCCCTATGCCTCGTCGGCATCGGAGCTGGTGAGCGAGCTGCTGCAATATCTCATTGACCCCGGCGATCTGCTGCGCGCCGAGGCCGAGGCCCTGTTCGCGGGCATCGTGCTCGATACGAAGAACTTTACCATGCGCACCGGCGGACGCACCTTTGAGGCCGCGGCGCTGCTGCGCCGCGTGGGCGTGGACACGGCGGACGTGCAGCGCCTGTTTCAGGGAACGCTTTCCGACATGATCGAGCGCTATGACATCATCCGCCACGCGGAGCTGTATCACAACGACATTGCCATCGCGGCGGTGGAGCAGGACATCGACCGCGTGACCGCGGCCAAGGCCGCCGACGAGCTGCTGACGCTGCGCGGCGTGCGCGCGTCGTTCGTGCTCTTCAAGCACGATACGGGCGTGAATCTGTCGGCGCGCTCGCTCGGCGAGATCAACGTGCAGCTCATTATGGAAAAGCTCGGCGGCGGCGGAAACTCCACCACCGCGGGCGGACAGATCCCGGACGGGACGGTGGACGCGGTGCGCGAGCAGCTCATCGCCGCCATCGACCAGTATTTGGAAGGATAAAAAACCACCATCAGGAGGATAGAACGATGAAAGTAATTTTACAGCAGGACGTCAGAGGTCAGGGCAAGAAGGGCCAGATGATCGACGCGGCGGAGGGCTACGCCCGCAACTATCTGCTGCCGCGCAAGCTGGCCATCCCCGCCACGGCGGACGCCATCAACACCATGAACCTCAAGGAAAAGGCGCGCCGCGCCGAGGAGGCGGCGAACCGCGCCGCCGCCGTGGAGACCGCGGACAAGCTGCGTAACTGCACCGTGAAGATCACCGCCAAGGGCGGCGCGAACGGCAAGCTCTTCGGCGCCATCACCGGCAAGGAGATCTCCGAGGCGCTCATGGCACAGTTCGGCCTGGACGTCGGCAAGCAGAAGATCGTGCTCGACGAGCCGATCAAGGCGTTCGGCAGCTACGAGATCCGCGCGAAGCTCGGCTACGAGGTCAGCGGGAAGTTCACCGTGACCGTGGCGGAGGAATAAGCCAGACTTTACGCAGAAAAGAGGTGCCCTGCGATGGACGAACTGCTCTACCGCCAGATGCCGCACTCGCTCGAGGCGGAGCAGGCGGTGCTCGGCTCGATGCTCATCGACGCGAACTGCATCAAGGACGTGATGGAAAAGCTGCGCCCCGAGGATTTCTACCTGCGCCAGAACCGGGAGATCTTCGAGACGATCTATTCCATGTTCCTCTACTCCAAGCCCATCGACGGCGTGACCGTCGCGGGCGAGATGGAGCGCAACGGCACCTATGACGAAAATACCACGCGCAATTATCTTGTGCAGCTCATGGAGGTCACGCCAACCTCCGCGAACGTCAATGAATACGCCGACATCGTGCGCGACAAGGCGCTGCTGCGCGCGATCGCGACCGTGGCGAGCGACATCACCGGCATGGTGCAGGACGGCACGGGCGGAGCCTCCGCCGTGCTCGACGCCGCCGAGCAGAAGATCTACGCGGTGCGCCGCGGGCGCAGCGCACAGAATATGGAGCAGATCAGCGTTGTGCTGCAGGGCGTGCTCGACCATCTCGCCGAGCTTTCCGCCACCGGCGGTAAGACGCTGCCGGGCCTTTCCACGGGCCTGAGCGCCGTGGACGACAAGATCAACGGTCTGAGCAAATCTGACCTTATTCTGTTGGCGGCAAGACCCGGTATGGGTAAGACCAGCTTTGCGCTCAATGTGGCGCTCAACGTCGCCAAGGCGAGCGGCAAGGCGGTCGCGGTCTTTTCCCTGGAAATGTCCAAGGAACAGCTCGTCACGCGCGTGCTGTCCAACGAAGCGCTGGTGGAGAACGGACGGCTCATCTCCGGCAATCTGCGTGAGAGCGACTGGGTAAAGATCGCGGAGGCGGCCTCGACGCTCAGCCGCACGGACATCAAGATCGACGACAACCCGCTCCTCACCGTCGCGGACATGAACGCCAAATGCCGCCGCATCGAAAACCTCGGCCTCGTCGTCATCGACTATCTTCAGCTGATGACCTCCGCCGGCGGAAAGGGCTACAGCGGCGAGAACCGCCAGCAGGCGGTGAGCGACATTTCGCGTATGCTCAAGATCATGGCGAAGGAATTGCAGGTCCCTGTGCTTTGCCTTTCACAGCTCTCGCGCGCGAACGAAAAGCGCGACGACAAGCGCCCCATGCTCTCCGACCTGCGTGAATCCGGCGCGATCGAGCAGGACGCGGACATCGTGCTCTTTCTCTACCGCGACGACTATTACAACGAGGATTCCGAAAAGCACAACATTGCCGAGTGCATCGTCGCCAAGAACCGCCACGGCGAGACCGGCAAGGTCGAGCTGCGCTGGATGCCGGAGTACACGACCTTCGGCACGCTCGAAAGGCGGTACGAGGACGAATGAAAAAGGTACTGGACTTTGTGCAGCGCTTCGACCTGCTGCCGCGCTACGAGCTGCTGCTCGCGGCGGCTTCGGGCGGCATGGACTCGATGTGTCTGCTGGACTTTTTATACGAAAACGGCTACCGCGTGTGCGCGGCGCACTACAACCATCAGCTGCGCGGGCAGGAGGCCGACATGGACGAGGACCTCGTGCGTGCGTGGTGCGCAGCGCGGCGTATCCCGCTGTGCGTCGGCACGGGCGATGTGGCGGCCTACGCCGGGGAGAACGGCCTGACAATCGAGGAGGCGGCGCGCAAGCTGCGCTACGACTTTCTTAACTCCGTTGCCGGTCAGACCGGCGCGGCGCGCATCGTCACCGCCCATCACGCGAACGACAACGCCGAAACGGTGCTCTTTCATCTTGCCCGCGGCACGGGCATGGCGGGCCTTGCGGGCATCGCGCCGAAAAACGGCAGGCTGGTGCGCCCCTTCCTCTGCCTGACGCGGGAGGAGCTTGCCGCCTACGCGAAGGAGCATCATGTGCCCTATCGCACGGACGCGACCAACGCGGACACGGCGCTCACGCGCAACTTTATCCGCGCGGAGGTGCTGCCGAAGCTCTGCCGGGTCAACGCGCAGGCGGTCGAGCACATCAGCGAGACGGCACAGCGCCTGCGGCAGGAGGATGAATACCTCGACACCCTTGCCGCCGCTTATCTGACGGAGCTGAAAACGGAGGCCGGCGCGGTGACGCTGCCCTGCGCGGCGGTCACGCAGGTACCCGCGGTCCTGAAGCCGAGGGTGCTGCGCCTTGCGCTCGACGCGCTCGGCGCGGGGAAGAAGGACTTCACCGCCGCGCACTACGACGCGCTTGCCGCGCTTTGCGCGGGAAGCGGGACAGCGCAGCTCGACCTGCCCGGCGGCGTGACCGCGCGGCGCACGGACGGCGTGTTGACGCTCTGCGCACACCGGAGGGAAACGCCGGAGCGCGTTTTGCTCCGCGCCGGGGAGACCGTCCGGTGGGGCGGCTTTGCCATCACCTGCCGAAAGTGCGAAAAAACGGTTGAAAATTCTGAAAATACCGTTATATTAAGAGGTGCCGCTCTGGACGCGCCGCTCTCGGTCGGCGCGTGGGACGCGCGGGAGAGCATGACGCTGCCCGTCTCGCGCGGCTCGCGGAGCCTCAAGCGGCTCTTCGCCGAGCGCGGCTTTTCGCCGGATGAGCGGGAGCAAACGCCGGTCATCCGCTCGGGCGGCGCGGTCGCTGCGGTGTACGGCATCGGCACGGACGCGCTGTTTCTGCCGGGCGACGGCGAGAGCGTGTGTGTATTGACCTTTGAGAAAACCGCGGAGTAAGTCTCCGGAAAAACAAACATAAAACAATGGGAGAGGGAAAAACTATGGCGAAAAGCATGATGGATCAGGATATGCTGAAGGTGCTCTACAGCGAGGAGCAGATCAGGACGCGCGTGCAGGAGATGGGCGACACGCTCTACGAGCAGTTCAAGGACCGCAACCCGCTGTTCCTCGGCGTGCTCAAGGGCAGCTTCATCTTCATGGCGGACATCGTCCGCGCCTGTCAGATCAAGAGCGACATCGAGTTCATCGCGGTGTCGTCCTACCAGAACGGCACGTCCTCGTCCGGCGTGGTGCAGATCACGCACGACCTGCAGCAGGACATTACGGGCCGCGAGATCGTGGTCATTGAGGATATCCTGGACTCCGGCAATACCCTCTACTTCCTCAAGAACTATTTCCTCACCAAGGGCGCCAAGAGCGTGACGGTCGTTACTCTGCTCGATAAGCCCGCCCGCCGCGTCAAGCCCATCACGGCCGATCTCGCGGGCTTTGAGGTCCCCGACGAGTTCGTCGTGGGCTACGGGCTGGATTACGCCCAGCAGTACCGCAATATGCCGTACATCGGTGTGCTCAAGCCGGAGGTCTACAGCAAGTAAGGCCGTAGCCCACACGCCCTGAAAGGGGCGGCGCGCGTAAGCGCGTACAAGCATTTTGCCGCAGGCAAAATCTTGGAACGGGACGGATTCATTCCGTACCGTTCAGAGTAAGATCAAAGGGCTCCCGCCGCGCCTGCGCGGTGGGAAGGGCTACGGGCTGGACTACGCCCAGCAGTACCGCAATATGCCGTACATCGGTGTGCTCAAGCCGGAGGTCTACAGCAAGTAAGGCCGGCGTATGATGGAAAAAGCGCCGCAGGCTTTGCGCCGCGCACGGCGCAAATGATCTTGACTGTTATTTCTGACGACATGCGCGTCTGAAATAACACATCTCGCGAAGTGAGCGTCGAGCCGCTGCGGCGGAGAGGCGCAGAGCGAAGCGCATCCAAATATCAAAAAAGTCCGTAGGACTTTTTTGAAGAATCGAAAAGAGGCGCTCGTCGCCTCTTTTCTTCAAGGCAGACTCTGCTGCCGCAAAAGGAGGGAAAACCTTTGACCCAGACCAAACGACCCAATTATGTGCTGTGGATGCTGTGCGTTTTCATGCTGCTCTCGGCCGCCTCGTATTTCTTCCGCCCCAAGGAGCCGGAGATCTCCTATGCTGAGGTCGTGCAGCTCTTTGAACAGGAGAAGGTGAAGTCCTTCACCGTGCAGGACACCACGCTCACGCTCAAGCTGCGCGAGGCGGTGGACGGCAAGACGGAGCTCCGGAAGGAGCTCTACGACTTCGACCTTTTCTACGACGACCTCAACGACCTTGTCGTGGAGCAGAAGGCCGCCGGCATTCTGGAGGACTATAACTACTCCGCCAACCACTCACCTAACTACCTTGCCATTGCCCTGCCCTATGTGATCGCCGTCGCGGGGCTGTTCGCCATCTGGTACTTTTTCTCCATGCGCGCCTCCGGCGGCGGGAACGACCGTATGGCGAAGTTCGGCAACGCCACCTTCCGGCACGGCAGCGAGAGCGCCCGCAAGACCACCTTTGCCGACGTTGCGGGCGCGGACGAGGAGAAGGAGGAGCTTGCGGAGATCGTGGATTTCCTGCGCGACCCGCAAAGGTTTGTCGAGCTCGGCGCGCGTATTCCCAAGGGCGTGCTGCTCGTCGGCCCTCCGGGCACGGGCAAGACGCTGCTCGCCCGCGCGGTCGCGGGTGAGGCGGGCGTGGAGTTCCTCTCCATCTCCGGCTCGGACTTTGTGGAGATGTACGTCGGCGTCGGCGCAAGCCGCGTGCGCGACCTGTTCGAGCAGGCCAAGAAGGCGGCTCCCTGCATCATTTTCATCGACGAGATCGACGCGGTCGGCCGCCAGCGCGGCACCGGCCTCGGCGGCGGTCACGACGAGCGCGAGCAGACGCTCAACCAGCTGCTCGTCGAGATGGACGGCTTCGGCACGAACGACGGCGTGGTCGTTCTCGCGGCGACCAACCGCGCGGACATCCTCGACCCCGCGCTGCTGCGTCCCAGCCGCTTTGACCGCCAGATCTACGTCGGCTATCCCGACATCAAGGGCCGCGAGGACGTTTTGAAGATCCACACCGCCAACAAGCCGCTTGCCGAGGACGTGGACCTTGCCAAGGTCGCGCGGGGCACGGCGGGCTTCACCGGCGCGGACCTTGAGAACCTTTCCAACGAGGCGGCGCTGCTGTGCGCGCGCCGCGGCGACCAATTCATCACCATGGCGGACTTTGAGGAGGCGGAGATCAAGGTCCTCGCCGGACCCGAGAAGCGCAGCCGCGTTGTGCCGGAGCACGAGCGGAAGCTGACCGCCTATCACGAGGCGGGCCATGCCGTCGTGATGCACGCGCTGCCGACGCACGAGCCCGTCCACCGCATCACCATCGTTCCGCGCGGACACGCGGGCGGTATGACCATTTCGCTGCCCGACGAGGACCGCTCCTACCAGTCCAAGCGCTACATGGAGGAGCAGATCGTCTCGCTCCTCGGCGGGCGCGCGGCGGAGAAGCTGATGCTCGGCGACATTTCCACCGGCGCCTCGAACGACATCGAGCGCGCCTCGCACATCGCGCGCAAGATGGTCACGGCCTACGGCATGAGCGAGAAGCTCGGCTCCATCGCCTTTGAGAGCGGGCACGACGAGGTGTTCATCGGCAAGACGATGGGCCAGACGCGCAGCTACTCGGAAAAGACCGCCGCCGAGATCGACGACGAGGTCAAGGCCATCATCGACCGCGCGTATGCGCGCTGCGAGGAGATCTTGACGGCACGGCGCGAGGTGCTGACCGCCGTGGCGGAATATCTGCTCGCCCACGAGACGATGACCGGCGAGGAATTTGAGCGAATGGTCGGCGAAAAAGCCTGATGGGCAAAAGGACGAATGGAAAAAGTGACGCAGGGACGGGCATTTGCCATTCCCTGCGTCACTTTTTTCTTTTCTTGCGAAAATCTTTATTGTGCAAAGTGACAAGAGCATTTGTCCTCGTGGGGAAAACAGAAAAGCAATAGATATTCTCAATAAATGGACTTGAGTCCGCGATGTGTAGACAAATGCACATGAAATTTGAAGACAGCCGTGGGAAAACGACCGGAAACGACCGAAAATTCTGACAGATTCGACGCTTGAAATCCATTCAACGGTTCGATAAAATAAACTGCAACCAAAAGGGGCGGACGCCCCACTTGCCGCAGCAGCGCGGCAGAAAGTCAGGAGGATATGAATATGAAGAAGATTCTTGCACTCGTCCTTGCGCTCGCAATGGCGCTCGCACTGGTCGCCTGCGGCGACAAGGGCGGCGAACAGCAGGAGGACGGCACGCCCAACACCACCGGCGAAGAGAAGGTCGTGAAGATCGGCGTCTTCGAGCCGCTCACCGGCGACAACGGCGCCGGCGGCAAGCAGGAGGTGCTTGGTATGCAGTATGCCAACTACGTCCAGCCCACCGTCGACATCAACGGCGAGACCTACAAGGTCCAGCTGGAGGTCGTCGATAACCGTACCGCAGCCGAGAACGGCCCGTCCGCGGCCGCTGAGCTGGTCAACAAGGGCGTGAGCATCGTGCTCGGCTCCTACGGCTCCGGCGTGTCCATGGCCGGCGGCACCGTGTTCGCCGAGGCCGGCGTGCCTGCCATCGGCGTCACCTGCACCAACCCGCAGGTCACTTCCGACTGCGATGTGTACTTCCGCATCTGCTTCCTCGATCCCTTCCAGGGCACGGTCCTCGCGAACTATGCCTACAAGGAGCTGGGCGTCGACACCGCTTACCTGCTCGGTATGCTCGGCAGCGACTACGATCAGGGCTTGATCTACTACTTCACGCAGGCCTTTGAGAAGCTCGGCGGCAAGGTCGTTGCCGAGAACTTCCCCGAGGGCAATGCCAACTTCGTTTCCTACATCAACAACGCCAAGGCTGCCAACGCAGGCGTCATTTTCTCCCCTGTCTCCATCAACTATGCGCAGCTGATCGTTGAGGCCGCCGCCGCGCAGGGCTTCGAGGGCACGATCCTCGGCGGCGACACGCTCGACAGCAACATGGTCGTTGAGGCCGCCAAGGGCAAGGATGTCGATGTTAAGATCACGACCTTCTATCAGGAGGGTGGTAATCCCGAGTTCGACGCCGGCATCAAGGAGTGGATCAATGCCAACGCCGACGCCAAGACCAACAACGGCGGCAACGACATGGTCTCCGCCGTCACCGTCATGGGCTACGACGCTTACTTCACCGCGCTCGAGGCCATCAAGGCTGCCGGCAGCACCGCGCCCGCCGACATCCTCGCGGCTCTGCCCGGCGTGACCTACTCCGGCATCTCCGGCGAGATCTCCTTCGACGACATCGGCGACGCCAAGCGCGACGCGGCCTACATCAAGACCGCCAACACCGAGACCGGCGAATGGGAGTTCGTCACGGTTCAGGGCGTCGAGTAAGCACCGGCCCCAAACCGCGCAGACCGTAAACTACATTTCCGACCTGATAGGGCATTTTGCCCTATCAGGTCGCACCCCGTTTATAACGGAGGATCCGCGCAGCACATCCTGTGCGATCTGCTGCGGGGATCCTCCGCTATCCCATCAAAAATCCAGCGGCATGATTTTCTCCCCAGCAAGCAAAAAAGATCCGCCGCTCCAAG
>ENA-UOOA01006111-UOOA01006111.1-human-gut-metagenome-genome-assembly--contig:-P61old-NODE-6111-length-11892-cov-3.842697_pt1 | contig 11892 bp, 10 predicted proteins | sample MGYA00242467_ERZ724014 | MGnify/ENA metagenome assembly ERZ724014
GGTCACACAGATGCTTGCACAGATCACGCCCGTACCGTCCGGTGACAGATCGATCGAAACCGGGTAGCCTTCTTCTACGTTGGTCGGAATTTCCACGAGAAGCTTTTTATTGTCATCATACGGATTGTATACCTGGATCACATTAGATGACTGATCTTCTAACAATACAGCTACTACGCCCTGTTTGGAGACGCACGCCTGCAAGATCGGATAGTCTGTCGTCAGCTTCGTCCCGCTGTCACTTCCATTGTACACATATAAGGACTTCCCCTGTATATCTGCTACAACTGCATATTTCTCGCAAATATCTAATGCAGGATTCTCCATATCATAACTTCCATTCCACATTTCATTTCCATCACGATCTACTGCTGCCGCTCCGTCTCTGCTGTAGCGAAGCACCCCATTTTGATAGGCACTACATTTCATACCACTGCTTTTTTTTAGTGCGATCGTATTTTTCACTTCGTAACTGCTATATTGATGATTGACGTAAAAATAAATAACCGCTGCTAATATCACTGCCACCAATAGAATACAGGCGATACTCAAAAAAATCGTCCTTTTGATCTCTTGACGACGTTTCGTTACCACCTGAACATCTCTGGCTCTTCCTGCTAAAGTTTCCATTATAATTCCCCATATCTTCTATATATTATTGCTTTCAGATATAGTATAACTGATTTTTACGGTTCGGGCAATAAAATACACTGTCCAATATAGATCTCATCACTATTTTTGATCCGGTTGGTATTCTTGACCCGATCTAACAGGTCAAACGAATGATACTGCCGCCATACGATCTGACTAAGCGTATCACCCTTGCGGACTATATAGCTTTCCATCTGCGAACCACCTGTATCTGATGCTGCCACCGACCGCTCCGGCGCTGTTGTCACTTTGGAGCCTGACTGAGCTGTCGCCTTCTGTCTTGCGGCGGTCTGTGTTTTTACTTCCTGTGCAGGAGTAGCAGTAGGTTTCACTGCGACATTATACTTCGATGTCTCTAAGGACTGCTGTGATGCTTCTCTACTCTGCGGCTCCGCAGACTGCTGTGATGCTTCTCTACTCTGCGGCTCCGCAGACTGCTGTGATGCTTCTTTGCTCTGCGGCTCCGCAGACCGCTGTGATGCTTCTTTGCTCTGCGGCTCCGCAGACTGCTGTGATGCTTCTTTGCTCTGCGGCTCCGCAGACTGCTTTGGCGCCTCGGTACTCTGTGTGCTCTGCAGCTCAGCCGTTTCCTTATCACGCAGTACATCCGATACAACGAACTCGCGGTTATTCTGTTCCTGTGCCGTTACATATCCGGATAACGTCTGAATAGATTCTTCCATGGCCTGTATCTTGGAAAGACTTTTCACAAGAAGATTCGCTCCCATCAATACCATAAAAAACAAAATGACACCTGCGCTCCACGCAACCATCTGCATGCGTTCCTGTCTGGTCTTCTTTTGCCGGATCGTACTGCGGATCGCATCCGTGACCTCATCCTCATAGTCTGCTTCCCCACTGATCTCTTTCTGCTCCCGCAGCATATATTCCTGCATTTGTGGATTTTTGGCAAAATAAATATAATAACCGCTCAACTCTTCAAATGCTCCATCTTCATAAAAAAAGACTTTTTCTTCTTTTTCGGATAAGTCTGCCAAAAATAAGATCCTGCTCATTTCTCCAAATTGTTCTTCCTGAATATGACGAACCTGCTTATCCACTTTACTGTTCCAAGCACTTTTGCACCGGCGAAATATTTATGTATGTCCTCGTATAACTTGTCCCACTGTGCATCCCCAAGGGCTCCTGTCTCGGGATCAAGTTCCACCTCTATGCAGCCATATAAAAACAAGCCGTCTTTTGCCTCTTTGATACCCTCTCTTCCCAAGAATACAATAATGGACTCTTCCTGTTTTTCTAAAAAGATCTTGCGGATATCTGTCAGCACATAATCTTCAATATAAATTCTTCTTGCCCCGCCGGTCTCCCCAATCTGCTTTATATTTTCCGGATAGGTTTCATATTCATACACGTTTTTTTCTCTGTTTTTGCTGCCCTGCTCCATATCACACCACAACCTTTCATTCACCTGTTCTCTATTACCGAAAAGCATTGTAACACGCTCTCCCGTGCACACTTTGTCGAAACAGAGGTGCAAACGCCCCTTTCTGACAACATCTTTCGACGAACAGATATGAACCGACAGCCCCTTTCTGACAACATCCTTCGACGAACAGGTATGAACCGACAGCCTCTTGGAGATACTGACAGCAGTTATGTGACGTTATGTGACGCCATGAAGCACCACATCGCAACAACCGCGCAGATCGTGCAGCACATTCACAGCATCACGTTTCCGCCTCACATGCTAATCCTACAGAAAGGTTACTATGATTATGATGACATCTTCGAAGCAGCAGCTTCAATATTTCAATCCGATAACTCCTCTCTCTATGTCCAATTTTACGGACAGCTTGACGGAACGACTGCAGCAGATCCACACCGCCTCACGTCCTATCATCTTAGTCTGCATTGGTTCCGATCGCGCCACCGGAGATTCCCTTGGCCCATTTGTGGGACACGAGTTGCTGCATCCGTTCCCCACTGACAGGAGACAATCTTTTGCAGACAAGCGCAATAACAAAACCCATTTTTCATGCAAAAAAGGACAGTACACTCGTACTGTCCCGAAATCTTCACGCTCTCTTTGGAACTTGCTGACGACATACTCTGCATTTCCAAAAAAGTATTATGTCTATGGTTCTCTGCATTCCCCGGTCCATGCTGTCAACTTAAAAGCAACCTTACAAGACATTTATCGTTCGTTCGATGATCCATATATCATCGCTATTGATGCTGCCCTTGGAGCTAAAGAACACATAGGCACGGTCACTCTAGGCGATGGTGCTCTCTTTCCCGGTATCGGTGTCAGCAAACAGCTCCCCGCTGTCGGCGACATCCATATCACAGGGATCGTAAATACCATCAACTGCCAAAACCGTAACTTAATCTTACAGACAACACATTTGTCAACAGTTGTCTCGCTTGCCACCTTCATCAGCAAAGGGATTCGGCAAGCCTTGCTGCAACAGGATCTCACATGTCCGTGCGACCCTCTAGTGCACGATACAAAGTGACCTCATCAATATATTCCAAATCTCCACCTGCAGGCACACCACTGGCAATGCGGCTGACTTTGATGCCTAGCGGCTTGACCAATTTGCTGATATACGTTGCCGTGGTATCACCCTCGAGATTCTTATTGGTAGCAACGATCACTTCATCAACATCTTTTTGCAAACGCACCATCAACTCGGATAAACGAATGTCATCCGGGCCAACTCCTGCCATCGGAGAAATCGCTCCATGAAGTACATGGTACACGCCGTCAAATTTGCCGGTCTTTTCGTATGCTGCCAGGTCTCTCGTATTTTCCACAACCATGATCTGCCGGTGATTTCTTTTCGGATTTGCACAGATCGGACAGATTTCGCCATCTGTATATGTACAGCATTCTTTGCAGTAATGCACATTTTTCTTTGCCGACATCATAGCCCCTGACAGCCCTGCCACCTGTTCTTCCGTCATGTTCAATATATGAAACGCTAGTCTTTGTGCAGATTTTGCGCCGATTCCCGGCAAGTGGGATAATTGTTCCACCAGATTCGTGATCTGAGAACTATACACATCCATAGGAAACCTCCATTCCCCACAGTCCGTAGGCATAGGACTGTCCAATACAAAATCTGTCCTTAGAATAACCCACCAAGGCCACCGGTCAACTGCTGCATCATCGCTGCATTTTCATCTTCTACTTTGCGCAATGCCTCATTGGTAGCTGCCACGATCAAATCTTCTAACATTTCAATGTCATCCGGATCCACTACTTCTTCATCCAATTTTACAGACAAAATTTCCTTTTTGCCGGAAACTTTTACGGTAACAGCTCCACCGCCTGCCGTTGCTTCCCACTCTTTTTCGCCCATCTCTTTGGACTTTTCTTCCATTTGGCGCTGCATACGCTGTGCCTGTTTCATCAAATTGTTCATATTGCCAGGCATTCCACCCGGAAATCCACCTCTTTTTGCCATAATAATTCTCCATTCCTTTCTACTTGCAAGCGCATCGCTGCAAATACTATATTTTCACTGCGAAGTTTATCGCAATCATCCATTTCGTTAGATCCTACTACTGAATCTCGATTCCGTCAAACTGAATCAGCTCCATCACGTCCGGATACATAGCGTCCGTCTGCGCATCCACCGTGCGGGTCAAGATCACAACTTCTTTTTGGATCAAAGAGCCAATGATCCGTTTTAACTGCTCCAGAGCATCTCCCTCTTTCTGCGTAAAATATTCCTCATTCAACGGATCTGTGAACTGAAGTACCAGTCGATCATCATCCGGCACCGGTCTGCACTGGTCAAGCATATTGCGCATGACCGGATCACACATAGCACTGACGTCTCTCCATCTGCCAAGCACCGCTTTAACATCTTCTCCAATTGCCTTTGGCATGATCTTTGGTGTCGAAGCAGTCTTCTCATCCGCCGCCTGTACCGTCTCCGGGACACTTTGCATCTGCTGCGGTGCTGCAACAATACCTTTTTCCAGCTGTGCCTCAATATTTGCAATACGATCTTTTAACGTCGTAATATCCTGCTCGGTATCCATCTGCGGCTTACACAATTTGATCATCGCAACCTCTGTCAGAACACGTTTTTGCGATGCGAAACGCAAATTGCCGGACAGATCTGATAATATACGTATATAACGGATCAATGTTTCCGTATCCGCAAGCGTCGCCTCTTCTTTCATCTGCGCTAAACGCTCTGTCGAAACATCCAGCATGTCCTCTCCTTGATCGGATGCAGAAAGCATCATCAACCCACGAAGATACCACACATATTCGTTGACAAACTGTGTAAGATCGCGCCCATCGATCAAAATTTCACTAACGATCTCCACGCATCCAACGGCGTCCCCTGCTATCATCTGCCGAAACAAACGGCTGTACACCTCTGTATCTACCGCTCCAAGCACTTCCAGTGCTTTATCGTAAGTCAACGTCTCACCTAAGTTAAAGGCGATGCATTGATCCAATAAGCTAAGCGCATCACGCATAGAACCATCCGCAGCTTTAGCAATATAACGCAGTGCCTTATCTTCTGCCGGGATCTGTTCACGCTGCATAAGATCTTGCAATCTTGCTGCTATCGTATCGATCGAAATTCGCTTAAACTTGTATTGCTGACAGCGCGATGTGATCGTAATCGGTATTTTGTGTGCCTCTGTCGTTGCCAAAATAAACACAACGTATTCCGGAGGCTCCTCTAATGTTTTTAGCAGCGCATTAAATGCTCCCGCTGACAACATATGCACCTCGTCGATGATATAGACCTTAAATCTGCCTTCTGACGGAGAATATTGCACTTCATCGATAATGTCTCGAATATTGCCCACACCGTTATTGGAGGCAGCATCAATCTCGATGACATTCATGGAAGTCTGCGCCGTTATTTTACGACACATCTCGCACTCTCCGCAAGGACTGCCATCTATCGGATGCTCACAATTGACTGCCTTTGCCAAAATCTTTGCCACTGTTGTCTTACCGGTACCTCTGGTGCCACAAAACAGATAAGCATGCCCGATGCGATCCGCCCGAACCTGATTTCTGAGGGCTGTCACAATATGATCCTGCCCCTTTACCTCGTCAAACTCCCCTGGACGAAACTTTCGATATAACGCTGTATACGACATTTCCTCAACCATGCCTTTCTATCTGTAATCAATACCCCTTATGTTAAGGACAACGCATTAGCACAGGCCTTTGCGTCACAATCTCTGTCCATTTTTTACAGGCTGTCTCCAAAACAGATACCCATGTCTTTAATTTCTTGGATCAGCGGATCCTTTGGATCTACCATTTTAAGCTTACCGGCTACTTCCTCCAGCGGAACAGGAACTGTTTTGCCATCGCGCATACCGACCATATATCCATACTTCTCATCAAGGATTAATCTGGCTGCCGCAGCGCCCAGTCTCGTTGACAGCACGCGGTCATAAGGGCACGGTTCACCACCGCGCTGCATATGTCCCGGTACCGTAATACGTACTTCCTGTCCGGTTCTCTCCTCGATCTCATGTCCGATCTGATAAGATACCGAAGGATACGTAGAATTCTTCCGTTTCGCCTTAAACTCTTTCTTGGACAATTCGGCCTCTTCTTTTGAAATACATCCTTCCGCTACCGCCAAGATTGAAAATCGCTTGCCCTCTTTGGTTCTCTTCTCTAAGGCCTTTACGATGGAATCTATATCATATGGGATCTCAGGAAGCAAAATAATATCAGCGCCCCCTGCAATACCTGCATGCAATGTAAGCCATCCAACTTTGTGGCCCATAACTTCGACGATAAACACTCTTCCATGAGATGCTGCTGTCGTATGAATACAATCGATCGCATTTGTCGCAATATTCACTGCGCTTTGGAATCCAAAAGTGATATCCGTTCCCCAGATATCATTGTCAATCGTCTTTGGCAGAGTAACTACATTGCACCCCTCTTCATGCAAAAGGTTTGCTGTTTTGTGTGTGCCATTACCACCCAAGATAACAAGACAATCCAGTTTCCACTTCTTATAATTGGACTTCATCGCCTCCACTTTGTCCAGGCCATTTTCATCCGGAGTGCGCATTTTCTTAAATGGCTGACGCGATGTGCCAATGATCGTGCCACCCTCCGTCAAAATACCAGAGAAATCTTTTGGTTCCATCTTGCGATAGTTGCCATAGATCAGACCCTTGTAGCCTTCCAAAACACCATAGATCTCTACATCCGGGCAGTTTTCATATAATGTCTTGGCAACACCCCTCATTGTTGCATTCAAGCTCTGGCAATCTCCACCACTTGTCAAAAATCCAATTCTTTTCATGGTTTTGCTCCTTTCCTGTTTCATGTACGCCCGTAATCTTCAAACGAAGAATTTCGAGCGTACATTTTATTTTAATTTCCAAATATCTTCATTGTACTGCGCAATCGTGCGGTCAGAAGAGAAAAATCCCGCTTTTGAAATATTCACGATCATTTTCTGTGCCCAAGCATCACGATCCTCGTAATCCTTAAGCGCCTGCTCTTTGACCTTAATATAATCTTTGAGATCAAGCAATGTCATAAACCAATCTTTGGTCACGATCTCCATATACAAACGGATCAAACTCTTCTTATTACCAATCGCAAACATCTCCTTGCTAATAATAAAGTCAACAAGTTTTGCAATTTCAGGATCTGCGTCATAGATCTTTTCTGCACTGTAAGCTGCCTTGTCATACAACGCAATGACATCTTCACTGGATTCACCAAAAATATAAATATTGTCATCGCCAACAAACTGATGGATCTCTACATTGGCGCCATCTTCCGTACCAAGCGTGATCGCACCATTCAGCATGAATTTCATGTTACCGGTTCCCGATGCTTCCTTAGATGCGAGTGAGATCTGCTCTGAAATATCTGCTGCCGGAATAACCTTCTCCGCATAAGTGACGTTATAATTCTCTAACATGACAACTTTCAGATACGGACTCACTTCCGGATCCTTACTGATCAACTCTGACAGGCAGAGGATCAAGTGAATAATATCCTTTGCGATCGTATAGGCAGGAGCCGCTTTGGCACCGAAGATCATAGTGATCGGCGTCTTTGGCTTATTTCCCGCCTTAATGTCCATATCTTTGTAAATAATATACAATGCATTCATCTGCTGTCTCTTATATTCATGCAGACGTTTGACCTGAACATCAAAGATGGAATGATCGTCGATCGTGATTCCCTCTTTATCCTGCAAATATTGCTTAAATTCTGTCTTCTTGGTCTGTTTCACATTCAAAAGAGTCTTGACAAATGCCGGATCATCTGCAAATTTCTGCAGGTTTTCCAATTCAGAAGCATCCTTTTTATAACCCTCACCGATCATATCCGTGATCAAAGATGTCAGTTCATGGTTACAATGCAGCAGCCAGCGGCGGAATGTGATACCGTTTGTCTTGTTATTGAACTTATTTGGATAAATATCCTTAAACGGCTTCAACTCACTCTTCTCTAAGATTTCCGTATGCAGTGCTGCAACACCATTTACACTAAATCCATAGTGAATATCGATATGTGCCATGTGCACGCGCTGATCCTTGTCAATGATCGCAACGCGTTCATCCCCATATTTTTCTTTCGCCTTAACATCCAGCATCTTGATAACCGGGATCAACTGCGGTACCACTTTCTCCAAATACCAAATCGGCCAAGTTTCCAGTGCCTCTGCCAGTATCGTGTGGTTTGTGTATGCACACATCTTAGATACAATGTCGATTGCTTCGTCAATATTAATATCACGAAGTAACAGCAGACGGATCAACTCCGGAATAACCATCGTTGGGTGCGTGTCGTTAATCTGGACGACTGCATAATCAGCCAGATCATGAATGTTACTGCCCTTAGACACCGCCTCATCAATGATCAGCTGCGCTGCATTGCTGACCATAAAGTATTGCTGATAGATACGAAGCAGTTGTCCCTGATAGTCACTGTCATCCGGATACAAAAACAATGTAAGATTACGGCGGATATCCTCTTTATCGAAGTTAATTCCATCTCCTTCAACAATACTTTCATCTACAGTATCAAGATCAAATAATTTGAGTGTATTACACTGGTTATCATATCCTGTTACATCAATTTCATACATGACCGACTGCACTGTCTGCCCACCGAAAATAACCGGATAACTCACATTAGTACGTCGCAAGACACTCGGATCCGTAATCCACGGATTTGGCGTCTCTTTCTGCAAATTGTTTTCGAATTTCTGCCGAAAAAGTCCCAAATGATAATTCAAGCCGACACCGTCTCCCGGAAGACCAAGTGTTGCGATCGAATCCAAAAAACATGCCGCCAAACGGCCTAATCCACCATTACCAAGAGATGGCTCATTCTCTATTTCCTCAATCTGTGCCAAACTCTTACCATGCTCTTTCAACGCATTGGCTACCTGATCGTAAATTCCTAAATTGATCAAATTGTTTGAGAGCAGCTTACCGATCAAAAACTCCGCTGAAATGTAATAAAGTTTCTTCTTGCCCTGAATCTGACCCTTCTGCTTTGCGATATCTTTCGTTAACTGCAATAACCCTGCATAAATTTCTGCATCACTTTCTCTGGCTGCGATGCTTTGGATCTCATTCTCGTACATAATGTCCTCCATCCGTATTAAATTAACCATTTTCGCAATGTCCCACCCATCGGCAAAACACTCCGATGATATTTTACCACATTTTTTTTGAAAAGAATAGAAAAAAAGAGCAAAACATTTTGCTCTTTTTTCATCAAATAATATACCAGCGTTAACGTGGGAACATCAAGAAAAACAGGACTTTACGCAATTTACCGACACTGTTTCGAATAGCCTGTACGTATTCTCTCGTCTGTTTCCAGAACTTCTGCTGTTCCTCCGGCGATATATCATCGGGACTATAACCGCTGCGCCAGATCGTCTTGAAATACCATTGCCGCTGCTCTTGCGAAGCTGCTCCCTGTAAATTGGTTTCTAAAAGCTTCTGCAGTCCCTGTTCACCAGAACCTTTTGGTACGGCATTTCCGGCAAGCCACAATGCATCCATCAGATAAGAGATACTGCGTCCAACCGCAATTTTTCCCTTCTTCCTGCTCGCTGTCACGATCCTATGTTTTCGATTTTCCTGCCGCATTCTAAAACACAACACGACAAAAATCACAAGCAAAACAAGCAAAATCAATACTATCTGCGGTACTGTCAAATGAACGGACCGCTTCTGTCCATTGTGATGATCCTTGGCGTTCTTTTCGCCCGACACATCCGCCTTTTGCTTTGGTGTTGGAACAGGTGTCGGTTCCAGCGTCTCAAGCGGCTCTTCATCCGGTTCCTGTGTCATAGCTGCCGCTGTCTCCGTTGGCTCCGGTGTGGCACTCTGCGCTTCTGCCGGTGCCGCCGTTGCTGTCGCCTCTGCCGATTGGTCATCTCCTCCATTCCCTGCCGTAGACGGCGTCATATCCCACGGCATCCAGCCAAAGTGTTCACCATATGTCTCCGTCCAGGCATGTGCATCAGAATCGATCACCGTCGCTGTGTACTTTCCGTCTTTCCCTTTATGAAAACTCTTCTTAGAAAGCCGATAACCGGATACATATCTCGCAGGCACACCCAGATCACGAAGTAATATCGTTGCCGCTGTCGCATAATGCTCGCAGTAACCTTTCTTTTGTCCAAACAAAAAGTATTCCGCATAGTCCTGCCCTGCCGGTACGCTGTCAAGCTTCAAGCTATAGGAAGTGTTTTCCGCCAAAAGCTCTGCAACACCATTTACCGCCCACAAAAGATCTCCTTCTCGGTCCGCTGAATAATAACCCTTAAAATATTTTTGGACAAGCTTTTTATATTTTTCTAACTCCGGTGCATTGTAGGATCCATAATGTCTCGAAGCATACTCCGTATATTTCTTTTCTATAGACTGTTCGATACTGCTGTACTCTAACGTATCATCCGAATCGTAATCGTCTTCGTACAAACTCGGATCATCAATTGAGGAAATATATGATTTCTGCTCCGTTTGTGACATTAGATAATAATCTGTCGTATAGGATTTCTTAGCCCGCTTGATCTCTCCATCTCCGATCAGTTTCACGACCGTGTCCGACGAGTTGCTGTCCCCCGTCTTCAAATTTGCAAAATACGGCAAAAACGCCTTGCCGCCAATGGGTGACATTCCATGATATTCCACTGTGATCTCGCCATTCTGTATCGCACTTTGCAGACTTTTGGAATAGGAAGCCTCCACTGCCAGAACTCCATAGTTCTGCCCCCAAAGGTATGTTTGCACATCTTCAAACTGTTCCTTAAACTCTTTGTCGTCTCCCGCAGACCATACACCATTATGATACGTTTCACCGGTAAAACCGCGAAAATACAGATCACTATCCGGTTCAAAGTCCAGGGTGACCGTCATAATCTTTTTGCCGGTGTAATGCGGTGCAGTATTGCTCATGATACCCTCGCCGCCAATGCCACCTTTGCTACGCACAAACTGTGCCGCCTGCTGGATCTTTTCGATCAACTGCTTCTCCAACTTCATCTCTTTACGCTGCAAAACCGGTGTCTCAATCTTATGTGTTACGACACCACCGACACACATACTTATCGCCAGCAAAATACAGGCAGCAACTAACGCAGGCACGATGTTGTGCGGCATCATTTTGCGCCAATGTATTCGAACCATTTTGGTACGCGTTTTCGTACGCTTGCTCTGTTTCCGTATATACTCATATTGTCTGCGCAGCATATTCCGGACACGATCCCGCAAATTTTCTTGAATACTGGTAATATATCCTGACTTTCTGCGAAACATTTTACACAACAACAAAATTACCATGCCGACAATTAACTGGATGATTGTATTTTTGCCCGGTGCCCTGCCACAGCACAAGCAACCGGAGATTGCCAGATAAACCGGCGTATACGCTAATATCTCCCAAGAAAGCTGCAGCATCATAAATGCCGCCAGATAACCGATCAAGATGCATCCAAAAATAAGCGCCATGTCTGCATGTCCATTCACTTTACGCAAGCTTTCTGCGATCAGCCCACTGCCTGTATAAGCAGAATATCTTTGATTGACCCTGTCTGCAAAATACATCGCACTGTTCATAAGCGCACGGTATTTTACCCAGACAAACAAAGCCAATACGCATAATATTGCAATATGACCGATCACCGCTGCTTTACGGCGATCTATCATAGAAACCACAGTAATTAACACGGCTGCGATTCCAAAAAACAGCACAGCTCTCTCTCTCTGTGAATCGACGCATCA
>ENA-UOOA01006119-UOOA01006119.1-human-gut-metagenome-genome-assembly--contig:-P61old-NODE-6119-length-11880-cov-8.804905_pt1 | contig 11880 bp, 7 predicted proteins | sample MGYA00242467_ERZ724014 | MGnify/ENA metagenome assembly ERZ724014
ATGGGTCTGGAAGCTCCGGCTGATATGAACGGTCAGATTTTGATTAAGTAATTTACTTGATACTGTAATAATGAAAGGGGGCACTTCGCAAAGTGCCCCCTTATTTTGTTTCTTTAATTTCACAAACAGCTTGATTTCGTAAGAAAGTTATAACTGCAGTCATTGTGCAGTGAAATTTGTAGTTTATCTGATTTATATTATCCTATTTTTCCTTTCTCTTTCATGAAAAATGTGATTGAATGAAATTCGAACTCTTTTGGTTGATTCTAGTACTCTTCTGAAGGTAAAAACAGCTTCCTTTGTGCAAATATATTTTTTTACGATGAAAAACATCTACCTATTTATAGTAAGTCTGTTTTTTTTCTATACCGGATGTGACACACAACAAACAAAATATCCATTTAGTGTAGAAACTGTATTAGCGAAAGCTGGGAATAACCGTAAGGAACTTGAAAAGGCACTGGATTATTTTTATAAACAGGGAGACAGTATAAAGATAAAAGCCATAGAGTTTTTGGTGGCGCATATGGATATCCATTACAGTGAAACTTACTATTGGAAAACGCGCGAAGGGAAAAGAGTGGATTTTTCGGAGTTCGATTATGCTAATTTGGAAACAGCCGTAAAGGCAATCGATTCAATGAGGAAAAAATATGGTTCCTTGGATTTTCAAGATACTATCATTTACGATGTAAATAGTTTAACTGGTAAATATCTTATTAATAATGTAAATCATGCGGTTGATACTTGGCGGCTATCTGAATATAAAGACATACCTTTTAACGATTTCTGCGAATATATATTACCTTACCGGGTTACAGTAGAGCCTGTAACGGAATGGCGAAAAGAATATTGTAAGAGATATCACTGGTTGACAGACAGCCTTCAGAATAAGCCATTAGAGAATGTACTTGATTATGCTGCTATCGATTACAAAGATTGGTTTACATTCACTTATGGAAGTGAAACGAGAAATGAGCCTCTCTCCCGTCTAAGTGCGCAGCAATTGTTGTTTCGTAAGAAAGGAGCTTGTGAGGATATAGCAGCTTTGGAAACATTTATTTTTCGTTCGCAAGGTATTCCGGCTGCTTACATATCTGTGCCATTATGGGCAACCTCTGCCGGAGCACATTTCTCGAACACCGTTTTTGATACGAAGATGAAACCGGTGAAGTTGGATGTTACCACACACGCTGTTGTAGATCATCCACTTGATCGGGAACCGTCTAAAGTAATTCGTTATACTTATTCCAGCCAACCTGGCACCTTAGCATCTAAAGAAAAGGAAGAATGTATTCCTACTGGATTTTTACAAAAAACAAACTATATTGATGTAACCCATGAATATTGGGAAACATCTGATGTGACCATTCCTTTGTTTAATGATACTACTCACATTATATATGCCTGCATGTTTAGTATGGGTAGATGGAATGCTGAGTGGTGGGGTGAACGAATGGAAAATTCAGTTACATTTCATAATATGCCTCGTGGCGTGGTTATTCTTCCTATGATATATAAGGAGCATCAACTTATACCGATAGGTTATCCTATAGTAAATGGTTATAACCATCAATTGTATTTAGTTCCGGATTTATTGCATACTATGACTGTTGAAATTGAAGAACAGGACCGCTATCTGCGTTTTCGCCCGGATAAGAAATATGAACTTTTTTATTGGGATAATGCATGGATTTCATTGGGAACACAAGTTGCAACAATGGATGCCGATTGTCTGCAATTCAATCAGGTACCGCAAAATGTACTAATGCTTCTTGTGCCGGAGTATTCCGAACGAAAAGAGCGTCCTTTCATTATTATGCCGGATGGGACACGATATTGGTGGTAATTTGTAATATAATCAAGAAGAAAAATGAAATTAATAAGCACATTTATTGTAATAGTGTTGTTATCTGGTTGTCAAAGCAAAGAGCAGTCTGTTGTCATATCTCAGAATTCTATAAGTATTGCTATGCAAATTTATGCTATCAGCAGTAAAATATCACTTTCTGATGAAAGTATCATGAATTTAAGGACCTTCTTCCAAGAAAACGATAGTTTGGCGGAAATGGAATTGAAAAAAGGAAAATCATTAGATGAGATTGCCCGATGGTATTGTCCGTCAATAAATACAATAGCGAGTTTATTGACCCCGTTAGAAGGGAATGATTATATGTTCTATCAAAAGAATAACGGTCCCCAACTGCCATATATTTCAGATCTGCGTACGGTGGTTAAATATAGACAGGAATTGAACTTGTCTCATGTTCAAATTGAGCAACTTTTACATCATAGTGAAGAAATAGAGAAACGATTCGGAGTTCAAGATTACAAACATGATAGTATGGAAAAACAATATTTGGCTGAGATTCTTTCAGAAACGCAATATAAGGCTTTTTTTATAATTAGAAAAACGCGACAGGCTGAGAAAATAGCTGCACAGCAATGGAAGCAGATACAGGTGCACCAATTATGTTCTACGACTTGCGATAGTTTAGCTATTATAAAACAATTGTATGAGTTTGAAAGAGAAAAAAGCGGGATATTAGAATATATGAGCAGTAGGGGAGATAATAAAGGATACGATAAAGAGCGTTATCGACTCAATGCACATAAGCCATTACTACTACTTAAGTTGGAAACTATTGAATCGTTTTCTCATAATAAACTGTTGGATATTATTTGTAAACGGGAAGTGACGAAGTTATCAGAACAGCAAATTGAACAGTTACTGGCTGAATATTATCGAATTAAGCAGGCAGAGTACAAAGCTATGTATGAAGACGCATCCAAAAACGGAGAAACTAAATTTGAACGGAGTAAATTGGAAGGAAAATGTTTGATAAATGTTGTTACTCATCAGCAATTGGAAGATTATTTTAAGTTTGTTTCTCAAAAAAGAGCAGATGAACAGGCTCAAAGATATTGGGATGAATTAAAGAACTATGATTTTATAAGGAAGAAGGATAGTGTACAAGTAGTAAGTGAGTTGGCAGATTATGAATTGCGTTTGGCTGTGGCTGAGCAGTGGATTTCATTGGATAATTCCCGCAAGCATCTATTTGCCAGAGAGGATGTTGTGAATGGGAAACCGGAAATACTGAAGAAAAAGGAAGAATGGGACAAAAAGGAAAAAGAACGTAAAATGGTAAGATTTTAAGATATAAAGAATATGTATAAGATAATTTGTAGCCTCATTTTAATTTTATTAGTTGTCCCCTCACTTCCGGCACAGGAAAAAGTATCATTTGATACTATAACCAGCCGTATGGCCGAGCAGCTTAATATGTATCCCAAGGAAAAATTGCACGTTCATATCGATCGTTCGTGCTACCTTCCCGGAGACACTTTGTGGTTCAAAGCCTACATGGTCAATGCGTCTTCTCATATTCCCATCCGGTTGAGCCGATATGTATATGTAGAATTGGTCAATCCGGAGAATGAAACAATAGACAGGGTAAAAATCAGACCGGATGAAATGAATCAGTTTCATGGATACATCTCTATCCCCGAGGATCTGCCCGGTGGAAACTATTCCCTGCTAGCTTATACCTGCTATATGCTTTTTGAAGAGAATCAGCCTGTCTTTAAAAGGGACGTCTGCATCGCCCTGGCAAGCAATTGGGAGACTGCACACTTGAAAGCGAATATCTTGTCACCTCATGGTGAAATCACGGGTGCGCAACTCCAGCTTTGGGACAATAGCCAGAAACAGATACCCTTGAAAAGAGTGAAAGCCGTTTGTAACAAGGGGAAGCCGGTTTCTGCAAAACTGTATGACGAAGGAAAGATAGAGTTGCGTATTCAAAATGAAAAAGTGACGTCCGAGGCTTGTATGCGAATCGATATGACGGATATCCGGAACAACGTTTTCAGACAGTATGCTGCGATAAGTACAGGAACAGAAGATTATGATGTCACGTTCTATCCTGAGGGAGGCTACTTGTTGGAGGGTACCCCTTGTAGAACAGCTTATAAAGTGCTTGATGTTAGTGGTAATAGTATAGCAGCTACCTTGCAATTAATGGATGAACAGGGAAATGTAATGGCAACAAGTGAAACGCTGCACTCCGGAATGGGAGTATTTACCTTTACTCCGGAAAGTGGAAAAAGGTATATCGTACAAACATCCAACAAACAAGGGGTAAAGAAAGTCTTTGAACTTCCTCCGGTGCAATCATCTGCTTATGGAATTGTCATAAAAGACCATCAAGAAGATATGCAGATATCCATAAATTCCGCTTTACACTCGCCTCACGAGGAACTTCTATTGCTGGCGCATGTACGTGGAAAAATGATTTGTGCGCAATGGTTACTGTCTGATAAAGGCGACATAATCACTATTGCAAAAGATCAATATCCGTCCGGAATCGTTCAATGTCTGCTGTTGGATAAGAATTATAATGTGCTAAGCGAAAGGCTGGGTTTTATTCCTTATCGAAAGGCTATAATGTGTAAAGTGAGAAATGACAAGGATAGCTATGGGAAAAGGGAACTGATTCACACGAATCTGTCGCTTGTTGATGTAAACGGCAATCCTGTAAAGGGTAACCTTTCTGTCTCAATCACAGACGAGTCCATGTCTGTTGCGGATACCACACATTCTATTTTGTCTACTTTGCTGCTTTCATCCGAACTGAAGGGGAGAATTGAAACTCCGTCTTTTTATCTGCAAACGGATAATCCTGAGGCTGAAAAGGCATTGGACTTGCTTCTTATGATACACGGATGGAAAAGATACCGACTGCCGGAGATCATAAAAGGTAACTTTGAGAAACCAGCAATGGAGCCGGAGCGATTTACTTCCTTATCCGGAAGGCTAAAAGATAAGATAGGTGATGGTAAAAGCCGTTATGAAGTTTACGTGAGAAATCTGGAATTCGGACTGAATAAGACGATAACCCCCGGTCCGGATGGTGCATTCCGGCTCGATAGTCTTGAATTTGCGGAAGGTACTCCCATCGGAATGATCGGCCAGCGATTTATACGGAAAGGAGAAACTTACGGGCGTAGTAAAACAGAAATAATTCTGGATAAGGAACAGACATATAATATTTCCGACAGAACAGTTCCACAACCTGTTCTTTCGGAAATGTCCAGTGGTATCCGGCGGGATATAATATATCCGGCTGGTATGAGTAATTATTTCTTAAAACAGGTGACAGTTAAGTCGGATGCACTAAATAAGAGTTTAAATTCAAGGGAGATTGCAAAACTTAAATTAAAGAATGTGTGGGAATTGGCTGAATATTTAGGTATTAAATTTAGTTATCCATTCATTGATTCATTAATGCAAGGACGTTGTCATATTGGTGTCACATTGTGGGGTAGTTGGAAGTGTCTTTATAAAGATATGCCACTTGCATTAATTGTAAACGGCTATATCCCACTTCTGGATCCTGGGATTTTTAACTATTTATCTTTGAGTGATCTTTGCGCGATTCATTTATATAGTATTGGTAGAGAAAAGTTTTTGGGATTATACAGCTATGCACAGAGCTATGAACACCATACCTCAGTGGCCATTCTTGAATTAAAACTTCATTCTGATGTTGATGTTGAATCTTTAGAATATGTTAATGGCATTGATAAACGTATAAAGGGTTATGGCAAACTTGATATTCAAACGGATGTTTATCCCTTTGGAGGATATCAAGAACCGATAGCATTTTATTCTCCTAAATATGAAAAAGGTAATAATAATGATGTGTTGATACCGGATTTTCGCTCTACACTCTATTGGAATCCTAACTTACAAACAGATTTATCAGGGAAATGTAATTTTTCTTTCTATTCCGCAGACAGGATTACCACATATAAAGTGTTGATTGAAGGTATGACAGAGGAAGGAGAAATAGTGTACGAAATAAGAGAGTTGGTAATAAAATGAAACAATAAATTTAAATGTAAAGATTATGCTTTTGCAAGATAGACGGTGGGCTACTGTCTAAGATTTGTATGAGATGCAGATACTTGATTCGGTATGTAAAATTAAATTAGCTCATAACTTATTCTAAAAATCATAAAGATGAAACATAAATTGTTATTAGTACTCTTAACTGCTTTGATACCCTGCCTTTTTATGCAGGGTTGTATTTCTAATTTCGAAGAAGATAATACGGAATTAAGTGAAGAAGATAGAGTAGCAGAAATGTTTAGAGAAGCGGGGTTTAAAGTGGAAAAACTTAGTAGTAAACCAGTTAATCCTCCAATGACTGAAAAGGAGGCATCTCTTTTTTTAGCAGCGTATAAAAATAGGGAACGCTCCGGTTCGATTCAAATACCTTCAGAAAATATAGAGCTGAAGCCAGATGGTCATTTGGTAGTGAAAGTTAAATGTAATTCTGAAAAAAAGAATTTTTCAAGAACAAGAACTGTTTACAAGGAAGAGTTCGATTTTACACATTGGGCAACTTATACAGTTCGAGACATTGAGATTGAATGCTGGCAAGATATTGCAGGATATTGGAAATCCGATAATGTGAATTGCACTTTTACTACTAGAGACCCTGAGTATATATGTGGTTTTCCAGATATCAATCCTAATACAGGCTATAGTAAAGGTAGTCTTTATTTTAGTATAAATATAACTGTTTCTAGATATTCGGGCTGGCAGATTTATTCGGTTGATGAAAATTATGATTATACGCTAATGCTTACATGGCTACCTGTAGCACAAGAGTGGAATGCTAGTCTTAGTTGGCATGAGACTTTTTGGTAATATGACTTGTATTATAACTTCTTTAATGAAGGAACTTAAGAGATTATATTCAATTTGAAGTTTTAAAATTCTCTTTATTTACATTGTATCGAATAAAGAATTAGGAGGTTTAATTTCAAGTATCCTATTCATTGTTTGGTATATTTAATGGAATGATTGTTTTGGTCGTTGGTTAAACTGATTATTATGAAGGATTTAATAAATAAATATAAGAAAATCTGCTGCTTTGCCCTGATTTCATTGACCGTCCACTCCCTGTCTGCACAGACAATAGTATCATTCGATACTATTGCCCATTGTATGACAGAACAGTTTCGTATCTATCCCAAGGAAAAATTGCATATTCACATCGACCGTTCGTGCTACCTTCCCGGAGACACTTTGTGGTTCAAAGCCTACATGGTCAATGCGTCTTCTCATATTCCTATTCGGCTAAGCCGATATGTATATGTCGAACTGGTCAATCCGGAGAATGAAACAGTGGGTAGGGCAAAAGTTAGACCGGATGATATGAATCAATTTCATGGATATATCTCCCTCCCCGAAGGTCTGCCAGGTGGAAAGTATGCTCTTCTTGCTTATACCCGCTATATGCTTTCGGAAAAGAATCAGCTGGTATTTAAAAGGGAAGTCTGCATCGCGATGGCAAGTAATTGGGAGACTACGCACTTGAAAGCTTGCAGCAAAACATCATCACATGAAGAAAATACAGAATTGCAACTTCAACTTTGGAATAACAGGCAGGAGCAAATCCCGTTGAAAAAAGTGAAAGCTGTTTGCGATAAGGGAAAAGCAGTCTCTGTCAAACTGGATAAAGAAAAAAAATAGAGCTGAGCATTCGCAATAAAAAAGTAACTCCCGACGCATGTGTGCGGCTGGATATGACCGATGTCCGAAACAATACTTTTCGACAATATGCCGCTATCAGTACGGGGATGGAGGATTATGATGTCACTTTTTACCCGGAGGGGGGACACTTGTTGGCAGATACGCCTTGTCGGACTGCTTATAAAGTGCTGGATGTTAGTGGCAATAGCATAGATGCCACCTTACAATTGATAGATGAACAGGGGAATGTGATGGCAGAGAGTAAAACTCTGTATGCCGGAATGGGTGCATTTACCTTTACTCCCAAAAGTGGAAAAAAGTATAGCGTGCAAGTGCTTAATAAACAGGGTATAAGAAAAATCTTTGAACTGCCACAAGTGCAGGAATCAGCATACGGAATCGTTGTGCAGAGTCGAAAAAAAGATATACAGATATCCATAAATTCCGCTTTACATTCACCTCACGAGAAACTTCTATTGCTGGCGCATGTACGTGGAAAAATGATTTGTGCGCGATGGTTACTGTCCGATAAAGGCGACATAATCACTATTGCAAAAGATCAGTATCCGTCCGGAATCGTTCAATGTCTGTTGTTGGATAAGAATTATAATGTATTAAGTGAAAGGCTGGGTTTTATTCCTTACCGGAAGACCATTGTGTGTAAAATGGAGAATGATAAAAACAGTTATGGAAAAAGAACACCGGTTCGCACGAGCCTGTTGCTTACGGATATGAATGGCAATCCTGTAAAGGGTAACCTTTCTGTTGCAATCACAGACAAGTCCATGGCAGTTGCGGATACCACACATTCTATTTTGTCTACTTTGCTGCTTTCATCCGAATTGAAGGGGAGAATTGAAACTCCGTCTTTTTATTTGCAAACGGATAATCCCGAGGCTGAAAAGGCACTGGACTTGCTTCTTATGATACACGGATGGAAGAGATACCGATTGCCGGAGATTATAAAAGGAAACTTTGAAAGACCTGTAATGGAGCCGGAGAAGTTTACCTCCTTATCAGGAAGGCTGAAAAATGAGAAAGGAGAAGGTAAAAGCCGTTATGATGTGTACGTGAGGAATTTGGAGTTCGGTCTTAATAGGGTAATAAAACTTGGTCAAGATGGAGCGTTTCGAGTGGATAGTGTTGAGTTTGCGGAAGGCGTTCCTATTGGGATGATAGGCAAGCGGTTCATACGGAAAGGTGAAAATTATGGGCGTAATAAGGCAGAAATAATTCTCGATAAGGACCAACTGTATATTCTGTCAGACAAAACAGTGCCACAGCCGTTTCTGTCAGAAATATCCGGTGGAATTCAGCGGGATATGGTGTATCCGGTTGGTATGAGTGATTATTTATTAAATCAGGTGACGGTTAAATCCAAATTACTGAATAAGAGATTGACCTTAAGGGAGATAGCAAAGTTTAAATTTAAGAATATGTGGGAATTGGTTGACTATATGGGAGTTAAATTCAAATATCCATATTATACCTCAACAATGAAAGGATCTTGTAAAGCTTCTGTGAAGATAATGAATGCTTGGGCATGTTTTTATAAAGATATGCCTCTTGTGTTAATGATAAATGGTAACATGCATTCCAATGCTGGAATTCTTAATTATTTGTCATTGAGTGATATTCAAGTTATTTCTTTAAATAGTATTGATAGAAAAAAAATCCTAAAGCCTTATTTGTATTTATGGGAATATGAGCAGCATACTTCTGTTGCCATTCTTGAATTAGTACTTTATCCAGGCGTAATATTGGATCCTTTATTACATTTATGTTCTATTGAACAACGATTTAAGGGCTATGGCAAGCTTGATGATATTCAAACGGATGTTTATCCCTCTGGAGGATACCAAGAACCAGTAGCTTTCTATTCTCCCAAATATGATAAAGGCAATAAGGATAATGCGTTGATACCGGATTTTCGTTCTACACTTTATTGGAATCCTAGCTTACAAACAGATTCATCAGGAGAATGTGATTTTTTATTTTATTCAGCAGATAAGGCTACCACATATAAAGTGGTAATTGAGGGCTTGACAGAGGAAGGAGAAATGGTGTACGAAACAAGAGAATTTGAGATAAAATGAAATAATAAATTTAAAGTTGAAAATAAAATGTGATGATAATACTTTAACAAAATGACTGGAAGGAGACTGCTGCCTAAGATTGGTATGAGATATAAGGTTCTCTATATACTGGCATTTCTTTTATGTGCCAATTCTCTATTCTTGCAGATAGAGAGTCCGATTATTACTATAGGGGATAAATGGTATGCTTCCATTATCCTTTTATTACTATTTCTAATAGCAAACAGTACTTTTAGTATGTCCTCTTTTTCATGGAGTCTGAATAAGTTACTGCCATCTTTCTATATCATTGTTCTTCTATCTGATGTTGTTTTAGCGATGCATGGGATATTGCAATATACTCATATTATTCCATTTCATTCTTATTTAGGTCTTAGTGGCAGTTTCGATAATCCTGCCGGATATGCCGCTTCCCTTTGTGCTGGATTTCCTGCAGTGTTTTATATTTATATGCATTATTGTTCAAAACTAATAAGGGGGAGTGTTATTCTTGCCGGGCTATGTGTTATAATAGTTGTTGTATTGTCCGGTTCACGAACAGGGATATTAAGTATTGCGGTAATGTGTATTGTTTGTTTTTTTACAGAAAACAGAAATAGGTTCTCGAAAGAAATATTTGTTGTTACTTTTATTACTATTTCCGGTATTTGTAACTTTGCTGTATTTCTTTAAAAAAGACTCGGCAGACGGTCGTCTGCTCATTTGGAAATGTTCCGCGCTAATGATAAAAGACAACCCGGTTACAGGATATGGAAGTGGAGGCTTTTTGGCTAATTATATGAATTATCAGGCTGAATATTTTGCGCGAGATACTGATAATAAATATGCGATGTTAGCAGGTGATGTTAAACATCCATTTAATGAATATATATTGTTGGTTGTAAATTATGGTCTAATAGGTTTTCTTCTTTTTCTTACTTTTGTTTATTTTTTGTGGAAATGTTATCGACGTAATTCTTGTCTCGAAACTAATATTGCAACCGTTTGCTTGATAGGCATTGCTGTTTTTGCTTGCTTTTCTTATCCGCTATCTTATCCTTTTGTATGGGTGATGATGATATACAGTATATATGTTATTATTTTTCACGCCGGATATATAGCTAAATATCCTCAATGGCTTCGGAGAAGTATGTGTCTGTTGATAATCGGTTTGTCATTGGCGGCTTTCATTTATATAACCCGACATATACTCTATACCACAGCATGGAACCGCACGGCTAAATTTTCATTAATAAAGCAAACAGATATGACTTTTGCTCGTTATAATGAGTTGTTGCCTAAATTAGGAGACAATTATTTGTTTCTCTATAATTATGCTGCTGAACTTAATTATGGAAAATATTACAATCAAAGTCAAGAGATGGCAGAGCAATGTAGTGAACTTTGGGCTGATTATAATTTACAATTGCTGATGGCTGATAATTGTATAAATACGACTCAATATGATAACGCTGAAAAGCATTTGAAGTTAGCTTCTTTGATGTGCCCGGCTCGATTTGTCCCATTGTATGAATTAATGAAGTTGTATCAGTTGAAGGGGGAAGAAAAGAAAACAATTCAAATTGCAGAAATTATTTTGAAGAAAAAGGTGAAAGTACCATCTTCTAAAGTAGAATGGATAAAAGAGAAAGCAAAAAACTCTGTAAAGTCCGTCATCCATTAGTTTGACTAACATTCATAATGTCTCTAGTTTTTTTAGTAATTGTCTTTTCCATCAATGAGTTCATCATTTTCAAGTCCTTTGATGAATGCTTTTTCTCCTTCTCTACTTAGGTCGATTGTTTTACCCAATGTAGGGTTAAATTCTTTCCAAGTTTGCTCCCAGCAGTTCGAAGAGACAATTAATAATATCCAGAATAGTGCTCTCATAGATGATTTTTTAGTGTTTACTACATACAAATGCAGTAATTTAAAATCTCTTTTACTACTTTTTCGTACTTTTGTGGGCTTAACATAAGAATGAAATTATGATTCAGATAGAAGATGTAGTAGTGAGCTTCGATGTCCTTCGGGAAAAGTTCCTTTGTAATTTGGACGCCTGTAAGGGCGAATGTTGCATTGAAGGGGATGCAGGGGCGCCTGTAGAGTTGGATGAAGTGGAAAAGCTGGAAGAGGTTCTGCCGATAATATGGGAAGAGCTGTCGCCGGAAGCACGTGCTGTCATTGAGAAGCAAGGAGTGGTATACACGGATCAGGAAGGTGATCTGGTGACTTCTATTGTTAATAATAAGGATT
>ENA-UOOA01006126-UOOA01006126.1-human-gut-metagenome-genome-assembly--contig:-P61old-NODE-6126-length-11861-cov-7.737083_pt1 | contig 11861 bp, 6 predicted proteins | sample MGYA00242467_ERZ724014 | MGnify/ENA metagenome assembly ERZ724014
CTGAATCCGAAGATGTTCTCATGAAGAAGATAGATTCCAAACGTCGTGGAAGAAATTCCTACTATCGTTTTACTGATAAGTCCTGGGATTTTGTCGAAATTAATGCGTGAGATGATGATGAAGACGAATGCTCCTATCGCTATTGGGAATAGTGCTATTCCGTTGTGAATTTGGTTTGTCCAGCCGAGTGCGCTGCTAATGGGTGATGATGACGATGCGAAATAATTAAATAGCAGCATTAACAGTGTCATGAAGACGATGCCTGCAAGCATGGGGGCTGTGCGCATTCGTTTCGAAATCTCTGTATTGTTCTTTTTGATAAAAGCGCCAATCAGATAACCGAAAATGGCATATGTCAAATTGTTCCAGTTGGAAACTCGTCCAAAGATGAGGATCTGGATGCTTAAAAAAGAAAAAAGAACGAGCAGACTTAGATTAGCGCGCTTGGAAAGTGATTGACATAAGGAATTGATGAACGGCGCACATAGAAGCATGAGTATGTATGCGCTGATGAACCAGTAGCTCCCATAGAAGAATGGGAAAAAGCTAGCGGCTATAGTTCGGAATAGCTCGCTCCCTTGCATTAGCGGTTGTATGACTGTCGGGTATTTATAGAATACCCCAATGATTAAAAGTGTTATAAAAAACCCGCTTGAGTAACAAAACATCTGAAACCATGTTTTGAAAATACGTCTTCTTTTAAAAGTCTTATCTACCAGGAAATAGCCAGAGATTATAAAGAAGATAGATACGCCAACTTGTCCATATTGCACAATCAAGAACTTGAGAGCGTTCGTCCATCCTGGTTCCTGGATGAGCATTAAATCATAATGATGTGTATTCCAGTTGAAATGAATGATGAAATGGCATGCGACAATCAGCAGCATGGCGATTATCCGAAGAAGCTCAATTGATACATTTCTCTTATTGGATGATGTGTTCACTTTTTATCAGGTCCTGTGTCTTGTGTGGTGTATTTATCGTAGCAAGACAAGCGGATGGTTGGTTGTGTGCTGAGGATTTTGCGAAGAAAACGGTAGGGGCATTATCTTGGGGTCGTAAGTCGATAGACTTGTCAGTCGTGAATACATTTGTGAAGAGGATTCAAGAGCGCTACCACTATTCGCTGGTAGTGTTGAAAGAGCTTGTCAAGACGGATTTTAAGCTCCGCTATCAGGGGTCGTTTCTTGGAGTTGCATGGTCCGTTCTGCGTCCATTGATGCTTTTTTGCGTGATGTACGTAGTGTTTGCGAAGTTCTTACGCATGTCGGACGGAACACCGACGTATCCAGTTGTTTTGCTGCTTGGAATTAGTACGTGGCAGTTTTTCGGAGAAGCCACAGCAACTGGTTTGAGAGCGGTTGTGGATCGTGGTGACTTGCTTCGGAAGATACATTTCCCGAACTATATCGTGGTTGTCTCTGCCACTATTGGTGCATTGATCAGTTTGGGTATCAATCTTTTAGTGGTTGTGATTTTTGCTATCTTCTCCAAGGTCCAGTTCACTTGGAGAGTTTTGCTGCTGCCCTTAAATTTCATTGAATTGTATGTGTTGGCACTGGGCGCAGCTTTATTGATGGCGACGATGTATGTCTATTTCCGCGATATCGCTCACCTATGGGAAGTTCTGCAGCAGGTACTGTTCTATTCGATTCCGGTTATTTATCCGCTTTCCATGGTGATGGATAACGATTCTTTGGGCAAATGGGGCTTGATTATTGCGAAAATACAGCTCCTCAATCCGATTGCGCAGACTATTCAAGATATTCGGCACAATCTGATTGCTCCAGAAACGCAACCTACCGTGTGGACGCTTGTAGGGAATCCTTTGATTGCGGTCATTCCTGTTATTCTCGCGTTCCTGTTGCTTGCGCTGGGCGTGCATGTGTTCCGGAAGCATAATCGTAAATTCGCGGAGGTCATGTGATGTTTGATACACAGTCTCAATCTGCTTCCATCAAGGAAGTGGATCGTCCGGTTGTCCTTTCAGTTGAGCATGTTGGCAAATACTTCAAACTTCCAACAGAGCAAGCGAGCGGTTTGAAGCAGGCTTTCATTAATTGGACCAGAGGCATCAAAGGCTACAAAGAACAGCATGTGCTTCGAGACATCAATTTTGAAGTCCACCAAGGTGACTTCTTTGGAATTGTAGGCCGTAACGGCAGTGGCAAGTCAACGTTGTTGAAACTGATTTCCGGCATATATGTTCCAGATTCCGGAAGGATTGAGGTAAAAGGTAAGCTCGTTCCTTTCATCGAGCTTGGGGTCGGCTTTAATCCTGAGTTGACCGGTCGAGAGAATGTTTTCCTCAACGGAGCTTTGCTTGGTTTTACCCGTGAAGAAATCGAGGACATGTACGACGACATCGTCGAGTTTGCTGAGCTTGAGGAATTCATGGATCAGAAGCTAAAGAACTATTCATCTGGTATGCAAGTTCGTTTAGCGTTTTCTGTTGCTATCCAAGCCAAGGGCGACATTCTGGTTCTGGATGAGGTTCTTGCTGTCGGTGATGAAGCATTCCAGCGTAAGTGTGATAACTATTTCGCGAAGGTGAAAAAAGATCCGACAAAGACCGTTATTTTAGTGACGCATGATATGGGCGCAGTGAAAAAGTACTGCAATAAGGCGGTTCTTATTAAAGATGGCGAAGTCATCGTTAACGGGAACAAAGATGATGTTGCTAACCGCTATACCTTGGAAAATATGCGTGCTGATAAACGCGACACGGATAATGACAAAGCGGATGAATATCCAACAGGTTTAAACGCCAGAGTCCCAATGTTGCGGATTAATGCGCTTAGTAAGCAGATTCTGACATGCGATGATACGTTCCAGTTTGAAGTGGAATATCAGTATGACGAGCCAAATTCGTATTATCTTGCAATTGCTATGCACGACATAAAGCGTGGCGGAGTTACTTACGATACTGGAGCCAATGTGATTAAGCTGAATCAGCATGGTCATTGTAAGGTGAAGTTTGAAGTGCCGTTGACCCTTTTTAACAACGGAGAATTCAAACTTGTTGCGTCCCTGCGTACCCAAAACGTAGAGAATCCTAAACTCACGGATATGGTTGCCTTCACGAATGACGACAACTCTTGTATTTTTGCAGTGCGAGACGAAAACAATCGTGAATATGCATTATTGAATGATAATGCATTACAGATAAAACGGATTAGATAAGTCGATAGGGGTGTGAATAAATGCATATTTTGTTCACACCCCTCATTCGTCTATTTGCCGAGATAGTGGTGCATGGAATTCTGCACTGCCTCTGAATTCAAATAATCATTGGCAACATGTTCGTGTGAATTGATGTCTTTTGGAATTTTAAAGTAGTTGCCATAATGACGAGTGAGATATGTGTTCCATGCAGAGCACGCCATCACAGAGAAGTCTCGATACTTCATGTCCTGCGTCGGTATCCAATCATTGATTGGGTAGGGTCCAGTGGAATGTAGCTCATCTATGTTCTCTATGCCGCGGGTCAGTCCTGTGGCATCTTCGAAGGATGAAACGTAGTTAATGTCGTCATGCAATGAAGCTACATGTTCACGATAGAGTCTTTCTATGTTCTTGGTAATCGGATGAGTTGTCGGTAGGTAAGGTATGCTTTCCCATTCGGTACCTTGGAATTCGTTCCGAATATCTTTAACGAAAGACGCTCTTTCCTCTAAAACGCGATTCCATGCGTATTCTGGATCGGAATTAGTCAGATCCAGTGGAAATAAGTCGATGAATGCAGGATTGTTCGTGTCTTGAAGACAGAATCGAATTTGCTTACAGGGAACATACCAATCCCAGAGTGTGGTTATCCTGTATGTGCAATCGGATTCGAGAAGTTCCTGCAGCTGTGCTATCTGACTGCGTGTCATAAAAACATCTATGTCGTCATCCCACGGGATGATGTCTTCATAAAGATATGCTCCAAGAAGGGTCCCAGATCCTACCCAATATATAATCCCGTTGTTGCGGCAAATGCTATCAAATTCTTTGAATAGTTTAATTTGGTTATCTTGGAGAAGCTGAAGATTGCCTTTTGCCTTGGGAAGGGATCGGAAGAACCTTTTCTTAGCTGCGATGGGCGATTCAGAAGGTTTTTGGTATTCTGCCCAGAACAACATCATGTCACGTTGCTGTTCATAAGCATGTTCAGCTTGTATCTGGTTGACTTGTTCTGTAATCTGGGTGAGCTGATTGGACATGTAGGCAAGTTGTTGCATGAGTGAGGCATTCTCGAGACGTAATTGGTGCATCTCGGAATTGGCGTTCGTCTCAAATGCGTGGAAGGAACGTGACGACGGCGGCAAAAGATGCTGTTTGATTCTTTGTAATAGGGACATACTTCTCCTTACCGAACGTTTTAGCTAGAAAGAATCATACGTCTTCTGAAAGTATGGCATGCTGATTTCTTCGACCAAGGGGCAGACTCGGACATTATGTGTTGAAGCGAGTTGAAATGATCTTTAATAGTAAAAGTGGACTACGCTGTTGCTTATGCGACATTTTTTCCAGGTTGATGAGAAGGACGCTGCGCAGATAGAAAATCTTAGCAAGCGTATGCAAAGGCTGGTTTATGGTGCGGTGGATTATAATTCACTGATCCAACCGGGGAGAACTCTGACATATAAGCTGTATATGGGCGAAAAATGGCAGTATCCGCGTTTAACAGATACCTCTACTCTTAGTGGGGACATTACCGAACAAATGGGGCTTGTTCCATTTATGGTTTTTAAGGCCACTTCTGTCAGCAGAAATCAAACTGATTTCTCTCCCCACTATTTTGCAGGTGATGACCAGATTCTCGATCATAATGTCCGTCATATCTTGTTGACGCCGGATGATGCGACGGACAGGGATGTCGAGCTCAATCATCCAGTCGACAGTAAGGCTGTCAAACTTTATAACACTTTGGAATCATCCATGCCTACGGCCTTCGACGTATTCCGAGATGCTAAACGTACGATGCGTGAGCATGTTGGGAAAAAGCCAATCCCAATGACCATGGCTCGAAGTGCGGATAACGTTAATAAAGCTGAAAAAGTTCAACATCCGTGGGTTGAAGTTACACCGGGGAGGGCTCCAAAAGGAAGTCCTCGAGCGGTAATTGTTGCTATGCATTGGCTCCAAGCTGGCGGGGCGGAACGTTGGGCTCTGGAGACAGTGAAGCTTGTTCGTGATGCAGGCTTTATCCCAATTGTTATCACTGATCGTGATGGGCACCAGCCATGGATTACTGATCCGGCATTTGATGATGCTATTTTGTTGCCTATGACTATGCCTGTGCAGGAGCGTCCAGGTGATTCCCCCATGCTACGTGCATTGTTTGAGCAGTTCGATATTGCCGGCATTCTGATTCATCATTGTCAGTGGATGTACGACAACGCTTGGTGGGTCAAGACGCACTTTCCGAAGACAAGGGTTGTTGATTCTTTGCATATTGTGGAGTATTACTTCCACGGTGGATTCCCCAAGGAATCCGTAGCTCATGATGAGTGGATTGACCTGCACCATGTCATTTCCCCCCAACTCGAACATTGGTTAATCAACGATCATCAGATTGCTCCAGAGAAAGTTGTAGATGCTCCTTTGGTTGGCCTGACTGCTGATGCTAAGACTCCAAGTTTTAAAGAGCGAGATAAGACGAAGCCTTTTACTGTGGCTTACATTGGTCGCATGGTTCGTCAGAAACGACCTGAGGCGTTCATTCTTGCGGCTAAAGCTGTGAATGCGGCTTATCCTGGAAAAGTTCGTTTCATCATGCAAGGAAATGGAGATATGGATGCTTTTTCCGACATGATGATCAAACGATATGGGTTGGAAGAAGTCATAGAGCGCCGAGCGCTGGATGCTCCTGTCGCTCAGACATATCGGGATGCGGATGCGTTACTCATCTCGTCAATTAACGAAGGCATCACCTTAACGAGTATTGAAGCCATTAGTGCTGGAGTGCCCGTTCTCTCAGCTAATGTTGGTTCTCAAGAAACATTAATTCCTCCAAAGGGATTGTGCCGTCGTATGACTTCAAGCTTTGTACATGACGCAAAATCCGCACTATCTCATATTTTGAATAATGAAGAAGATCGCAGGAAGCTTTGGGAGAGCGAACTTGCTCGTCTTCAGAAGTTCTCTGAGCTTGAATCTGCTGAGGCATATTTCAAGAAGATGTTGAAGGAGTGGTACGACTGATGTCAACAGACGTGAGAAAAGTAGCGGCCGTTGTCGTAACATATAACCGTCTTGAGAAGTTGAAAAAAGTTTTGGCTTCGCTTGAATCGCAGACGAGACTTCCGCAGATGTTGGTCATTGTTAACAATGCTGCAACGGATGGAACTGCGGAGTATTTGCAGGAGTATGCTCAGCGATTTGCCTTGTCAGATTCCATGCAGTTGGATATTGTCACGCTTGAGAAAAATGAGGGTGGTGCAGGCGGCTTTTCTGCTGGCATGCGTCGCTCCTATGAGCTGGGCGCTGATTACGCTTGGATTTTTGATGATGACGGTTATCCGGAACCTGATGCTCTAGATAAGTTGGTGCTCGGGTACGATAGCGCAGTAGCGGAGCTGGGGCCTGATGTACCTTTTGCCTGTTCCATGGTGAAGTTTATTGACGGAACTATCTCGGAAATGAATAATCCGATTCCGACATGGGATTGGGGAAGGCTGAAAGCTAAAGGACTTGACATTGTCATGGTTTCCCGATGCTCCTTCGTTTCTGTCTTAATCCCACGTTGGGTGATGGAAGCTTTTGGCTTGCCGTATAAGGAATACTTCATTTGGTTCGATGATGCTGAGTACACGCTTCGTATAACGAAGTCTTGCCCTGGCGTGCAGGTACTTGACAGTGTCGTTCTCCATGATATGGGTGTTAATCGGGGGGTTAACTTCTCCATGATTGATGAGAAAAACGCTTGGAAGTTCTCTTACGGAGTTCGTAATGAGGCTTCCTATCACTTGCATCATGAAGGTTTTTATCAGTATTTGCGTTTTTGCGCGCTGGTCTGGAACGGTATGCGACATGGAAATGTTGCAAAGCCGTTGAGAAAGAAGATGTACAAAAAGATGATTGAAGCGTGGAAGTTCAATCCGAGAGTTGATTATCCACAAGTAGCTGCAAAGTAAAAACAGCGAGTGGCGGTACACGTCGAGAACCGACTCTGATGTACCGCCACTCACTGCTTTTATTTACTTGATTGATTGAAAATTCGTTGCCAAGTATTTATGCTGCAGAAATCGCTCTCTCGATAAAGGCGAGAAAGCTTGTTCCACTGCTTCAAGATATTGGCCGCTAGATGTACGCAGCGGAAAAGCTCCTTGCGGTACAACTTGCTATCTCGCTTGAACCAGGCCGCTCCGTTTCCGTCAGCAGTAGTTACAAGTGCCGACGATACTTTGTTAAAAGCCGGCCAGATTGCATCCTTAGACATGATGGATACTTGAGGGTGAGCGTCTTTTATTCCGCTCGATTGAGAAAAGAATGCAGAAATAACGGATTTGAGCCCCATCTTCGTGACGGTTTTGGGATCCGACGGAATGAATGTCGGTTCATAGTCTGCAAGTGCCGCTGGAAAATCGTCGAGATTATGCAGAACAAGACTATCTGTGAAACCTTCTCTTGCTTTACGAACTTCTGCTAGTTTCTGCGGGAGGCATCTGACGATATATTCCGGCCCCTCGGTCAAATCGCGAAGTGCCATATGGTTTAACTTCATGGCAGAATAAAGAAGTTTTGTTCCTAGATGAGCATCTTCATAAAGCATTCGGAAAGCAAACTTTTTGCTTGGTACGGGGAAATGCATAAGAGTGCAGAGCCAACGATTCCTTTGAGCGAAATACTCCTCCCAAGTTCTGGAAATATCCTTATCATGCCATGCTTGGTGCCATACGGCGACACCGGGAAGACATATAGTCGGAATGTTGTTTTCTTTGGCACGCAAGCCGAATTCCACATCGTCATATTTAATGAAAACCGGCATGGAAAGACCAATTTTCTTCAAGACTTCCGTGGGGATGAGGCATAGCCACCAGCCGTTGAAGTCAGGATTGATTCTCTTATGCAGTTCAGGAGTATCCCTTAGCGGATTTACAGCAAAATCATGATTGTAATGTGTGCCGGTGGCTGGTGCTGGCATTGCAGAGCTTGCGTCAAAGCGCTCGCCGGAAGAGTACAGTACAGTTCTATTGTCCAGATGCAGCATTCCACCACCAACGAGAACTGGTCTGGTAGCGTAATCGGAAAACTGAAGGGCTCTTAATATGGCTTCAGGTTCGGTGATTGCGTCATCATCAAGAAGTAAAACATATGCACTTTTCTGGGCCCTGACTGTTTCATACATCCCTCGTGAGAAACCGCCAGATCCGCCTAAATTGTCTTGCAGGATATATGTTAGTTGTTGCCCTAGGAGTTCTCTCGTTTGCTGAAAATCGGGTTGATCTTGTACTCGATCTGTTCCTTGATCGACGCAATAAATTGTATCTAAATGATCTCGTAAGTTTTTTTCGGCGGCAATGGTTTGAAGTTGATTTAAACAGTATGACGGTCTATTGAATGTGGTGATCGCAATTGAAAGAGACGAGTTGTGAGGGGCGCGCCTTTCTTGGGTGGGGACCTGCCATTGGGCGTCGGTAACGGTCAAAGAGTCATTCGAAGCAGATTCCATATCGGCCCAAATGAATCCGCCATCCATGAAGCCAGATAAGCTAATGTCGGCTTCGACGAATTCATCTTCTTGTGCCACAGGAATTGTGGTAACAGTAGAGGGGATTCCTCGGGCTGATGATTTCATGACGACGATACGTCCGACGCCGCCAACTTTCGCAATAAAACGTACATTGGTAACTTTGGTCCAGCGTTGCCAGTAACTTGCCGGAAATGCGTTAAAGAAAGTGCACAATGAGACGTGCTGACCTGCTGCCAACTCAATTGAAGTTCGAGACTTAATTAAAACTGATCCCGCGGGAAGCTCTGTTTTACTTGCTTCTTGTGCTGAAAAGATCCCATTCCTGAGAGTCCCCGAGAGCTGTCGTTTACTTAAACTTGAGAAAGCGACTTTTTCCAGAGATTCTCGGGCATCAAATAGAGCTGGATCTGGGTGCGACGGTGTCCAATTGACAACGTAGAGAGGAAGCGTACTTTCCGCGTCTGTAGTTGGGAAAACAATTCTATTAACTGCTTCCCATTCTTGGTTTTCTTCTAGTGCAGACATAACATTAGTATACGTTCTTGTTTTTCCTCCAGAGCATCCTGGCTGCCGTTTCCTTTTTATGGCACTCGATTAAACCAGTTTTCGCTGAGATATCCTTTTCCTGCGGTCTGGTCATATTGGACCAGACGGTAATCCTCCAGTAGCTGTTTTGCTTCTGATGATAGATTCTTCTTTTTCATTAACTGTCCAGAAGAATCCAGATAGCTAGTTGACCCAGTACCCCAATCGGCGTCGGTCGAGGCGAATCTGCCGATTGCCGGTACAGATTGGTGCACTTCTGTAAGCAGAGCCAGAAAAGGCGTGACTTTTGCGTCCATGTGTTTTGCGGTGCTAGCCATAAAGAAATTCGAAGACGAGTAATTGCTTTCTTCGGGCGATAACTTTGAACCAGCACTCGAAGAAGAAGAGTTAGACCATATGAAATAATCGCTTTCGTGTAAAGTGAGTTGATTTTCTTTGTACTTTGCTGCTGATGAGTAGATGCCAGGAAGATGGTCTCCGTAGAAAATGACAGTAATTGGCTGTTCTATCATATTTAGTTGATCGAGGAATGAGGCAGTGGCCTGATCGGTATAACTGATGCCTTTTGTATAGGTATCAATCTGAACTTTTTCGTTTTCATCGAGACCTGTTGAAGTATCTGCCTCTTTAAATTCATTATTGGTATAGTAGTCCCCGTATGGCAAATGGTTTTGCATGGTTACCAACTGAATAAACTGGGATTTTCCGCTAGATTGATTAAGCTGGTCGATCACATTTTGATATGCCGATGCGTCGCTAACATAGCCATCGTCAATGTGATCCTGATATTTTAACGCCGGTTCGCTGTCGATTGTACGGAAGTATTTGAAGCCGAATTTTTTATAGTTCGAATCTCGAAGATAAAAATTCTTCAAATAGGGATGAAAGGCGTACGAGCATTGCGACTGGCATGCATCATTCCAAATTTGATTGAAGGTGTATACGTTTTTTTGACTGGGTACAAGTTGTTGGTAAGGAGAAATAAGCTGATCGTTAAAATTAGCGAGATTCATTCCAGTTAGAGACTGGTACTCGATGTTAGCTGTGCCGCCACCATAGCCTGGCGATAGCATAAGTCCTGAGGTGGTGACATCTTTCAAAGCTCGAATGTTAGGCATCGGATCGATATCAAAGGAGATGCCAGGAACACGTAGAGGATCGGAAAAAGACTCGGATAAAATGAGAATCACAGTGCTATCTGTGAGGATGTTTGCCCGTGATGTATTAATTTTATTTGCTTCTTTAGTATAGCGAGCGGCTATCTCTTCCATAGTTTTTTTACTGTACCCGCTCGGCTTATCCATTGCCTTAACTCTTACGAGACTTTGAAATGTAGTGGCTGGGCCGTTTGATTGGGCATCTTCATAGGTATTCCACGGGACAGGCTTGTATCCTAAGTTGGTTGCCAGAGTATAGGACCAAGCTCCAGGAATATTGAGATTCCATGTGTAGGAAACCAGAAGAACGATGCTGAGAATTGCAGCAAGTGCGCGAGATGATGTCCCAATTATATTTTTAGCATTCGAAGAGGGGTGTTTCCAAGAGCAGTGAATAAAGCAGCGTCTTCCATCAAGAACGAAAAGAAGAAGACAGGCACAGGAGAACCAGATTAATACGGTGATTGCTCCATTAACGAGAGCTTGCTGGTCTTTCGGTATGAAAGAAAGGAGGTTCCCGCCATTGCCATTTGATACAAAGCTAAGATCTGAAGGGAGAATAGGTTCGTTACGAAGTCCCGTCTTGATGCTGTTCGCTACGCCGTAGGCAGTCATAGCGGCACCGAAAATAACGGTCGCTATCCAAAAGCGATTTAATACAAAAACTAATGCAAGGTAAATAAGCCCTATGCCAATGAAATTAAGGAGAAACTGATACTTTTGTTCAAGCCAAATCTGGCTGACGAATTTGGTGACTTGCCCTGCGACACTGTTCAGGATTTTAGTTGTCTGATCAACTTCGTCGCTTTTATCGTATGTTGGTTCGGTATACATGCCCCACTGAAGAAAAATGACTTCGGCAGAAGTCAATAAGGTGAAGACAATGGTGTAGAACGCATAGGAGAACCTCATGCGTTTTTTCCACAGGCCGTGCGCCTTCTGGAAGAACTTGATGATGAGCTGGACGACTTTGAACCTTGTGAAGGTGTGCCATGCGTTATGTACTGTGGTCGCAGCGGTTCGTGCGGCGCGCGCGGTGGCGTGGGCCGCACTGGCAATAGAGTGACCAGTTCGTTTCAAGCTATGGCCGGCAGTCGTCAGCGCCGCCTGAATCGTTTGAAGGGTGCGCGATGCCGTCTGTAATGCGTGATTGTTGTTAAATACTTGTTCCTCTGCGGCAAAAGAGGAAGTATGCTGCTCATCCGGAATCGCAGGAATATCTGTATCGCATGTTGTAAATGATGCTTCCGCTGCCGGTATGTAGATGCTTCGGTGAGTGGCTTCTGTACGAAGGAGAGTTTTCTGCGTATACAATTCCGCGCGGTGGCGTGCTTTGAAGTGAAGGGGGGGGGTGTCTGTCATGCTCTCGTCGGCCAGCGGCTGGTATGTGCCGCCGATAAACGATTGCTTGGGATGCCTAGTATATGAAGGCTCGAAGGCATGAACGGCAGACTGGATATAAGGCATCGTTGCTTCCT
>ENA-UOOA01006131-UOOA01006131.1-human-gut-metagenome-genome-assembly--contig:-P61old-NODE-6131-length-11851-cov-11.242709_pt1 | contig 11851 bp, 10 predicted proteins | sample MGYA00242467_ERZ724014 | MGnify/ENA metagenome assembly ERZ724014
TATCCTCTTTTATGCCTCGTCCAGCTCCAGCACCACGGGGCAGTGGTCGCTGCCGGTGATCTCCGGCCAGATATCGGCGTTCTTCACCCGGGGCAGCAGACGCTCCGACACGATGAAGTAGTCGATGCGCCACCCCGCGTTCTTCTCGCGGGCGTGGAAGCGGTAGCTCCACCAGGAATAGGCACCGGTGCGGTCGGGGTACAATGTGCGGAAGGTGTCGGCAAAGCCGCTGGCGAGAAGCTGCGTCATTTTCGCCCGCTCCTCATCGGAGAAGCCGGGGTTCATGCGGTTGGTCTTGGGATTTTTCAGGTCGATCTCCTGATGGGCCACGTTCAGGTCGCCGCAGTAGACCACCGGCTTCTTTTCGTCCAGCGCCATCAGGTATTCCCGGATGTCGTCCTCCCACTCCATGCGGTAGTCCAGCCGGGAGAGCTGATCCTTGGAATTGGGCGTATAGCAGCACACCAGATAGAGATCCTCGTACTCGGCGGTGATGACCCGGCCCTCGTGCCGGTGGATATCCGGGCCGAAGTCGTAGGTGACGGACAGCGGCTCTCGCCGGGTAAAGACGGCAGTGCCGGAATAGCCCGCCTTGTCGGCGCTGTTCCAGAATCGGTGATAGCCCGGCAGGTCGAATTCCGCCTGCTCCGGGCGCATCTTCGTCTCCTGCAGGCAGATCACGTCCGCGTCGGCAAAGGCGCAGAAATCCAGAAAGCCCTTGCCCAGGCACGAGCGCAGACCGTTGACGTTCCATGAGATCAATCGCATAAGGGGAAGCTCCTTCTCTCTTTTTTGCCATCATACCACATTTTCTCCCCCTTGACAACCGGAAGCGAGCCGGGTATACTGATTCAAAACCGTTCCATTTGGAACACATTTTTAAGGAGTACGCTATGAACGATCACGCGGCGCTTCTGCGGCAGCATTTCCTGTTTCAGGGTGCGGAGGAGCTTCTTTCCGACGCGCTGGCCCTGGGGGCGGAGCGCTTCTCGCGGGGTGAGACCATCTGCGATCCCGCCACGGCGGAGCGGGCCCTTGGCATTGTGCTGGAGGGCTGGGCAGAGGCGGTGGCACCCACCCGGGAGCGGGCGGTGCTGGCGGCCTTCGGCCCCGGCGACACCTTCGGCGCGGCGGCGCTGTTCGGCGGCGAGGGCTATGTCTCCCGTATCCGGGCGGTGACGGGCTGTACGGTACTGCTGCTGCCGGAGGCACTGCTGCGGCAGTGGTTCGCCCGCTGTCCCCGGATGGCGGTGAACTACATCGCCTTTCTCTCCGGCCGGGTGCGGTTCCTCAACGGCAAGATCGCCATCTTCACCCAGGACAGCGCCCAGCACCGGCTGTACCGCTGGCTGCGGGCCAACTGCGACGAGACGGGATGCCTGCCGGAGAAGCTCAGCATGACGAAGCTGGCGGCCACCCTGTCCATGGGCCGCACCAGCCTGTACCGGGCCATGGAGGAGCTGGAGGAGGCAAAGCTGATCGTTCGTGACGGAAAAAGAATCGAGGTAATCCTATGAAATCCATCAAATCCCTTGTCAGCCTGCTGCTGGCACTGACCCTGGCCTTGAGCCTGAACGCCTGCGGTACGCAGGCCAACACCGAGCCGGAGCAGCCTGACGATACCCCCGCCCCGGCGGAGGTGAACCTGTACGTCCTGTCCGGCCCCACCGGCATCGGCGCCATGAACCTGTGGGCCGCCGCCGACGCGGGCGAGACGCAGAACACCTATCACATCACCATGCCCGGCGCCAATGACGAGGTGGTGGCTGCCATCTCCAACGGCGACGCCGATATTGCCGCTGTGGCCACCAACCTGGCGGCGACCCTCTACAACAAGACCAGCGGCGGCGTGACGGTGCTGGCGGTGAACACCCTGGGCGTGCTGTCCCTGCTGGGCAACGGGCAGGAGGTGGCGACCGTCGCCGATCTGGCGGGCAAGACCATCTATGCCCCCGGTCAGGGCGCGAACCCGGAGTATATCCTCCGCTATGTGCTGACCGGCAACGGTCTTGATCCCGACAAGGATGTGACCATCCAGTTCGTGGGCGAGGGCAGCGAGCTGCTGACCGTGTGGCAGACTGATCCCGAGGCCATCATCATGGCCCCGCAGCCGGTGGCCACCAGCATCCTGATGCAGAACGAGAACGCCGTGACCCTCTTCAACATGACCGACGAGTGGGACAAGGTGTCCGGCGGTGACAGCACATTGATGATGGGCTGCGTCATTGTCCGCAACGAATTCCTGCAGGAGAACCCCGGTGCGGTGGCGCTGTTTTTGCAGGAGTACGCCGCCTCCATTGAGAAGGCCCAGTCCGACGCGGAGGGCACCGCCGCCCTTTGTGAGCAGTACGGCCTGATCCCCAAGGCGGCGCTGGCGAAGGCCGCCATCCCCTCCTGCGGCCTGACCTTCGTCACCGGTGCGGAGATGAAGTCCGCGCTCAGCGGCTATCTGCAGGTGATGTTTGACGCCGATCTCAAGAGCGTGGGCGGCGCCATGCCCGGCGACGACTTCTATTACGGTGCGTAAAGCGCTGAAAAACAGCATAGCGGTACTGTTCTGGCTGCTGATCTGGCAGCTGGCGGCCACGGCCGCCAACCGGGCGCTGCTGCTGCCGCTGCCCACGCCGGTGGATACCCTCCGGGCGCTGCTGGCGCTGATGGGACAGTCGGGCTTCTGGCGGGCCACAGGGCTGTCGCTGCTGCGGATCTGCACCGGATTTGCGCTGGCGGTGGCGGCAGGCACGCTGTGCGCCGCCGCGTCCGCCCGATGGCGGGGCTTCCGGTGGCTGTCCGGGCCGCTGCTGCGGCTGATCCGGGCCATCCCGGTGGCGGTGTTCACCATTGTGGTGTTCCTGTGGGTCAGCCGGGCCTATATTCCCAGCACCATCGTGTTTCTGACGGTGCTGCCCATCGTGTGGAGCAACATGGAAACGGGGCTGCGCCACATCGACCGCCAGCTCTCTGAGATGGCGCAGGTGTTTGGCATGCGCCGCCGGGACACCCTGCGGCACATCATCCTGCCCCAGCTTCGCCCCTATGCCGCCGCGGCCATCGCCACGGGTCTGGGCTTTGCCTGGAAGTCCGGCATCGCCGCCGAGGTCATCTGCCGCACGCAGGGGTCTCTGGGCGACCTGCTGTGGAGCGGCAAGGCCAGCGTCAGCTACGACGAGGTGTTCGCCCTGACGGTGGTGATCGTGCTGTGCAGCTCACTGCTGCAGGGCGCTGCGGCGCATCTGACGGGAAAGGAGGACGGCCATGCTGCGGCTTGACCATGTGACCTTCGGCTACGGCGCGGAGGAGCCGGTGGTGCGGGACTTCTCACTGGAGATCCCGCAGGGCGGCCGCGTCTGTCTGACCGGCCCCTCGGGGCAGGGAAAGACCACCGTGCTGCGGCTGCTGCTGGGGCTGGAAGCGCCCCGGCAGGGGATGGTCTCCGTCCCCGCGGGCACCCGGTTTTCCGCCGTATTTCAGGAGGACCGTCTGCTGCCCTGGAAGACCACGTTGGAAAACGCGGCCCTGTTCAGCGACGAGGCCACCGTCCGCCGCATCCTGACGGAGCTGGGGCTGGGCGACAGCCTTGACGCGCTGCCGGAGACCCTCAGCGGCGGCATGAAACGCCGCGCGGCCCTGGGCCGTGCGCTGGCCCACCCCTTCGACGTGCTGGTGCTGGACGAGGCCCTGACGGGGTTGGACGACGAGACCAAGGCCCGCTGCCTGGCCGTTATCGACCGCGCGGCAGGCACCCGGACGCTGGTGATGGCCACCCACGATCCCGCGGAGGCACAGGCCCTTCGCGCCCGTCCGGCGGCGGTGACTTGACAAGCCCTGGAAAAACTCCTATAATGGCAGCTACGCCGCACCGCAGTGCGGCGTAGCTTTTCTTATTTGGGAGATCATTTTATGCAAAAACGACTTGTATCCACCGGCGCGGCGCTGCTGGCAGCGCTGTGCCTGGTGCTGACGCTGGCGGGCTGCGGCGGGGAGAAGCCCCTGCTTGACCAGCCTGTCAAAACCCTTTCCTGCGTGCAGTCCGCCGCCATGCCCACGCTGCTTCCCCTGGGGGACGGCCGGGTGCTGGCCGGATGGGTGGACTATGACCGGGCGATTACGTCCCTGGCCGTGGTGGACGTTGCCACAGACCGGACGGTGACCTCTCGCGAGCTGGAGGGCTGCTGGGAGCTGCAGGAGCAGCAGTTCAGCGATGGCCGCGCCGTGCTTTTCAACTGGGAGGCCAGCACCTGGCAGTTCGTTGGGGCTGACCTGGCGGACATCGGCACCTTCTCCTCCGACCAGACCGGCGGCTTCTTCTCTCTGGACGGCAGCCGCTACTACTTTGTGCAGGACGACGTGCTGTGCCGCGCCGATGTAGCTGGCGGCCAGACGGAGCGGGTGGCGCTGGAAAGCGATATGCGCTTTCTGGATGTGTCCGGCATCCTGCCGGACTCCGAGACCCTGTTCCTCCACTGTCTGCTGTCCCCCTACAGCACGGAGAGCGGCACGGCCATTCTGAACGTGGAGACCGGCGCGTACACCATGCTGCAAAAGGATTGGTATGAGCCCTATTGCGGCGCGGAAGGCCCGGAGTTCCTCCAATTTGACAACGAGACCATGGGCTATGACGTGCTCTATCCCTTCAACGGCCAGTACTATCGGGCCGACGCGGCGCTGCTGCACGCTGACGAGGCGGATATCCTGCCGGTGTCCGGCTCGGCCTATCTGCTGGGCGTGGCACAGGACACCACCCTCTACCGGCTGGAGAGCGGTATCTCCGCCTGCCTGCTGCAGGAGGAGCAGCTGGGCGGCACGCTGCGCAATGCCGTATGGCTGCCGGAGCAGGTGCTGGTGGGCTGCGTCTATGGCGGCGGTACCTTCCACCTGACCGCCATAGACCCGGCGCAGCTGACCTTCACCCAGGTATCCGATGGCATCGCGGTGGATGACCCCATGGCGGTGGACACCGCGCTGACGGAGGTCTATTGGAACAGCCTGAACGGCCAGCCCCTGCCCGCCACGCTGCAGGAGGCCCGTGACTATGCCGACCAACTGGAGGAGCGCTACGGCGTGACCATTTTGCTGTCGGCCCAGGGCCAGGAGGCCTGTGAGGCCGTGTGGGACGCCGTCGTTACCACCACCGACCAGTGGCCGCTGGAGGATGAGCCCTACGCCATCGCCCGGACGCTGGAGGCGCTGGATCGCGCGCTGGCCCTGTACCCGGAGGGCTTCTTCCGCCAGATGCGCAACACCATGGGCGAGGGCGGCGTCCGCTTCATCCCGGTGGGCCACATCGAAAACGACGTCAACGCCGTGGGTCTGACCTATGAGACCTACGGCTGGCAGAACATCTATATCGACGTGACGCTGGACACCTTTGAATCGGTCATCTGCCACGAGATCTGGCACGCCACCGAGGGCGTGATCTCCTATCGGGACTGGGTGTCCTTCGACCCGGGAAACTGGTCCGTCTGCAACCCCGAGGGCTTCTTCTATAACGAGGATGTGGAGGACGCCGATCCCAACCCGTCCCGCTGGACCTTCAACTACGAGATGGATGCCCAGAACGTGTACTTTGTGGATGCCTACGCCCGTACCAATGCCAAGGAGGACCGGGCCCGGATCATGGAGTACGTCATGGCCAACGAGGATCTGGCCGGCGCCCTGATGCAGTCGCCATACATCACCCAGAAGCTGGAGATCATGTGTCAGGCCATCCGCAACAGCTTTGACACCTCCGCCTGGGGCGACCTGCGCTGGGAGCGGCTGCTGCCGTAAAAGCGGCGTGTTTTTCCAAAAAATCTATCTGTTTCGGTTGCTTTTTGCGGAATTTCTGGTACGATATAGGTGACAAAATATCCGATAAGGCGGTGTGATATGCGGATCGCGGAAAAACTGAAGCAATACGGGATCATCACCTTTGGCTGCGCGCTGTACGCGCTGGGCTTCTGCTGGTGCTGCGTGCCCGGTCATATGTCTATCGGCGGACTGACCGGTGTGGCCCAGGTGCTGAACGTCTTTTTCCCGCAGCTCCCCGTGGGCGTGATGACGCTGGTAATGAACGTGCCGCTGTTCATTCTGGGCCTGAAGCTGCTGGGAAGGAACGTGCTGGTCAGCTCGCTGTACGCCATGGCGGTCAGCTCGCTGATGATCGACGGCATCAACGCCATCCACAGCTTTCAGCCGCTGGAGCCGGTGCTGGCCTGCGTATACGGCGGTATTATCTGCGGCGCGGCCTTCGGCCTCATGCTGCGGCAGGGCGCCACCACCGGCGGCACGGAGCTGGCGGCCCGGCTGGTCAAGCTGAAGGTGCAGCAGCTTCCCATCGGCAAGCTGTGCCTGGCCATCGACCTGGTGGTCATCGTCACCTATTCCCTGACCTTCCGCCAGCTGACCCAGTCGCTGTACAGCATCGCCATGCTGTACATCTGCACCACCGTGATGGACAAGGTGGTCTATGGCGGCAACGCCGCCAAAATGGCCTATATCATCAGCCAGAAGCACGAGGAGATCACCCGGCAGCTTCTGGAGCTGGATCTGGGCGTCACGCTGCTGGACGGCACCGGAGCCTATGCCCACAAGCCCGCGCAGGTCATTCTGTGCGCCTTCAGCCGGGGCTACATCATCCCGGTGAAGAAGCTGGTGCAGCGCATCGACCCCAACGCCTTTATCATTGTCTGCGACACCCATGAGATCCTGGGTGAGGGCTTCGGCACCTATGATCCCACGGGGCTGTAAATGTAAAATAGGATAAAAGAACGCTCGTCCCCGGGGACGAGCGTTCTTTTATCCTATATCCGGGCCACGCCGCTCTTCCGGGCGGCCTCTGCCACGGCGGCAGCCACCGCCGGGCCCACGCGGGGATCGAAGGCGGCGGGGATGATGTTGTCCGCCGTCAGCTCCTCCGGAGCAATGAGGTCGGCCAGCGCCTGGGCGGCGGCCATCTTCATCTCCTCGTTGATGTCGCTGGCCCGCACGTCAAAGGCGCCCCGGAAGATGCCGGGGAAGGCCAGTACGTTGTTGATCTGGTTGGGATAGTCGCTGCGGCCGGTGGCCACCACCTTGGCGCCGCCCGCCTTGGCGTCGTCGGGGAAGATCTCCGGCGTGGGGTTGGCGCAGGCGAAGAGGATGGCGTCCTTCGCCATGGTGCCCACCATCTCCGCGGTGACCATGCCGGGCGCGCTGACACCGATGAACACATCGGCGCCCACCAGCATCTCCGCCAGCGTGCCGGAGCGGCGCGCCAGATTCGTCACCTGTGCCATCTCCTCCTTGATCCAGTTCAGGCCCTCGCGGCCCGGATAGATGGCGCCTCTGCGGTCGCACATGGTGATATCCCGGAAGCCCGCCGCCAGCAGCAGCTTCACGATGGACACGGCGGCGGCACCCGCGCCGGAGGTGACGATCCTCACGTCCTCCTTCCGCTTGCCCACCGCCTTCAGGGCGTTGGTCAGGCCCGCCAGGGTGATGACGGCGGTGCCGTGCTGGTCGTCGTGGAACACGGGAATGTCGCACTTCTCCTTCAGCTTCCGCTCGATCTCGAAGCAGCGGGGCGCGGCGATGTCCTCCAGATTGATGCCGCCGAAGGAGCCGGAGATCAGATACACCGCGTTGACGAATTCGTCCACATCGTGGGTCTTGATGCACAGGGGGAAGGCGTCCACCCCGCCGAAGGCCTTGAACAGCACGCACTTGCCCTCCATCACCGGCATGCCGGCCTCCGGGCCGATGTCGCCCAGGCCCAGCACCGCCGAGCCGTCGGTGATCACGGCGCACAGGTTGTGTCGCCGGGTCAGGGTATAGCTTTTGCTGATGTCCTTCTGGATCTCCAGACAGGGCTGGGCCACGCCGGGGGTATAGGCCAGGGACAGATCCTCCCGGTTCTTCACCGGCACGGCGGCGGTCACTTCGATCTTGCCCTGCCACTGCTCATGCAGCCGCAGGGATTCCTTTGCGTAATCCATGGTTCGTTCCTCCTTACACCATCTGCTCGGGATGGAATACTTCATCGAATTTTTCGGCGGTCAGAAAGCCCAGCGCCACGCAGGCATCCCGCAGGGAGCAGCCCTCCTGATACGCCTTTTTGGCCACTTTTGCGGCGTTTTCGTACCCAATAAAGGGGTTTAACGCGGTCACCAGCATCAGCGAACGGTTCAGATTCTCCGCCATCCGCGCCCGGTCGGCGGTAATGCCCACGGCGCAGCGGTCGTTGAAGGAGGCGATGGCCTCCGCCAGCAGCCGGGCCGACTGCAGGAAATTATAGGCGCACACCGGCAAAAACACGTTCAGCTCAAAGTTTCCCTGGGACGCGGCGATGCCCACCGCCGTATCGTTGCCCATCACCTGCACCGCCACCATGGTGACGGCCTCGCACTGGGTGGGGTTCACCTTGCCGGGCATGATGGAGGAGCCGGGCTCATTTTCGGGAATACGGATCTCCCCCAGACCGCAGCGCGGGCCGGAGGCCAGCCACCGCACGTCGTTGGCGATCTTCATCATGTCGCAGGCCAGAGCCTTCAGCGCCCCGTGGGCAAACACTAGCTCATCCCGGCTGGTAAGGGCGTGGAACTTGTTGGCGGCGGTGACGAAGGCTTTGCCGGTGATCCGGGACACCGCGTCGGCCACCGCCGTATCGAAGCCCGCCGGGGCGTTCAGCCCGGTGCCCACCGCCGTACCGCCCAGAGCCAGCTCCTTCAGCGGCGTCAGCGTCAGCGTCAGCAGCTCTTTATCCCGGACCAGACTGGCGCGCCAGCCGGAGATCTCCTGGGAAAAGGCGATGGGAACGGCGTCCTGCAGATGGGTGCGGCCCGTCTTTACCACGCCCCGGTTCTCCTCCTCCAGCCGCGCCAGCGTGGCGCACAGGGCGTCCACCGCCGGGATCACATGATCCTCGATGGCCAGCACGGCGGCGATGTGCATGGCGGTGGGGAAGGTGTCGTTGGAGGACTGGGACATATTCACATCGTCGTTGGGGTGCAGCAGGGGCTTCCCCGCCAGCTCATTGCCCCGGTTGGCCGCCACCTCGTTGGCGTTCATGTTGGACTGGGTGCCGGAGCCGGTCTGCCACACCACCAGGGGGAAGTGGCTGTCCAGCGTGCCCGCCATGATCTCGTCGCAGGCGCGGCAGATGGCGTCACACTTTTCCGCCGTCATCTTTTCCGGCTTCAGGGCGTGGTTGGCCATGGCCGCCGCCTTTTTCAGCACGCCGAAGGCGTGTATGATCTCCACCGGCATGGTCTCGATCCCCACGCCGATGGGGAAATTCGTCCGTGAGCGCTGGGTCTGCGCCCCCCAATACCGATCCGCCGGAACCTGTACCTGGCCCATGGAATCGTGCTCCACCCGATATTCCATGAGATCCCTCCTTGGTTTTTCGCATTTTTCTTGCGTTACAGCGTACCACATTTTCCCGGCAAAAGAAAGCCCTTGTTGGGTCAGCTGCGTCATAATTTCACCTTAAATTTTCTGATTCCTTCCATCTGCGCCGCCGGACGCCAAAGGAGCGCCGCGGCATCGCCGCGGCGCTCCTGCTATGCGGGTTTCGGTCAGCCCAGCTTGGCGGCCAGGGCGTCCAGCGCCTCGGCCATAGCTTCCTCGAAGGAGGGGTGGGGCCGCATGACGCGGCGCAGCTCCTCCGCCGTCTGGCGGTTCACCATGGCGGCGCTGATCTGGCTGATCATGTCGCTGGCGTGCTGGCACATGAGGGATGCACCCAGGATCTCGTGGGTCTCGGCGTGGGCCACGATCTTCATGAAGCAGCGGCCCGGATCCTCGATGACGGTGCGGGCGTTGCCGAACATGGTGCACTTGCCCACGGCGGCGGGAATGCCCCGTTCCTTGGCCTCGGCCTCGGTGATGCCCACCACGGCGATCTCCGGCGCGCTGTAAATGCAGCTTGGGATCACGTTCAGGTCGATGTGATCCTGAACGCCGCACATGCGCTCCACGCAGGCGGTACCCTGGGCGGCGGCCACATGGGCCAACTGCACCGCGGAGGAGGCGTCGCCGATGGCGTACACGCCGGGGATGCTGGTCTGGAAATTCTCGTCCACCTGCAAGCTCTTACCCCGGACCTCGGGGGTCAGGCCGTCAGCGAACACGCCGTCCCAATAGGCCCGGCGGCCAATGGCGCACAGCACCTTTTCGCCGGCGACGGTCTTTTCCGCGCCCTTCTGCACCACATGGACGGCCAGGCCGTTCTCCGTCTCCTCCAGCGACTGCACCATGGCGTTGGTCAGGACTTCGACACCCTGCTTCTTCATGATCTGCTGGAGATTCTGGCCCAACTCGCGGTCCATGTTGGGCAGCAGACGATCCATGCCCTCCACCAGCGTGACGGCGCAGCCCAGGTTGCGGTAGAAGGTGGCGAACTCCACGCCGATGACGCCGCCGCCGATGATGATCAGGGAGTCATAGAGCCGGTCGCAGCCCTCCAGCAGCTCATCGGAGGTCATCACGCCAGGAAGATCAAGGCCGGGGATGGGCGGCCGGACATTGACGGAGCCTGTGGCGATGAGGATACGCTCCGTGGTATAGCGGTTCACCGTGCCGTCGGCGGCGGTGACATCCACTTCGCCGGGCGCGGCGATGCGGCCCACGCCCTCAATCAGGTCGACCTTGGCGGACTTGAGAAGTCCGTGGATGCCGCTGCGCAGCTTTTCGGACACACCGCGCTTATAGGCGAAGATCTCGCCCATGTCGAAGGTGACGCCTGCCGCGTGAACGCCCATGGACGCGCCGTCCACCGCGTCACGGTAGACCTGGGAGGCGTGGAGCAGCGTCTTGGTGGGGATGCAGCCCCGGTTCAGGCAGGTACCGCCTACCTCACGGCACTCCACCACGGCGGTGTGCAGGCCCAGCGCCGCGGCACGCAGCGCGGCGGTATAGCCGCCGGGGCCTGCGCCGATGACGATCAGTTGATAGTCCATACTTATTCCTCCGGCTGCCAGCGCACCACGGGATGCCGGGCGGCCTTCACCTCGTCGGGACGGCCGATGGGCATATGGTGGGGCGCGGTATGCATGGTCTCCGCGTCGGTGTGGGCCTTCTGATACAGCGCCCGCAGCACATCGGCGGCGTGCTCCAGCGTTTCGGGGCCCTCCGTCTCGGTGGGCTCCAGCATCAGCGCCTCGTGGACGATCAGCGGGAAGTACATCGTAGGCGGATGGATACCCTCGTCGATGAGGGATTTGGACACATCCAGCGCCGTGACGCCGGTGGCCTTCTTCAGGTCGCTGAGATCCAGCACGAACTCGTGCATGCAGATGCGGTCATAGGCGGGGGTGTAGGTGCCCTTCAGCAGGTGCATGAGATAGTTGGCGTTCAGCACCGCGTTCTGGGCGGCCTCGGGAATGCCCTCGCGGCCCAGCGTCAGCAGATAGGCCAGCGCCCGGACGACAACCAGGAAGTTGCCCCGGAAGCCCCGCACCTGGATGTGGCCCGGCTCCTCCGCCAGCGCGCTGTGGGGCAGGAAGGGGGACAGGAAGCTCTTGCAGCCCACCGCGCCCGCGCCGGGGCCGCCGCCGCCATGAGGCGTGGCGAAGGTCTTGTGCAGGTTCATGTGGATGCAGTCAAAGCCCATGTCGCCGGGGCGGACAACGCCCATGACGGCGTTCAGGTTGGCGCCGTCGTAGTAGCACAGGCCGCCGGCCTCGTGGACAAGGCGGGTGATCTCCAGAATGTTGTGGTCAAAAATGCCCACGGTGTTGGGGTTGGTCAGCATCAGACCGGCGGTATCCTCGCCCAGCACGGCCCGGAGCGCGTCCAGATCCACGCAGCCGTCGGGGCCGGAGGCGATGTTCACCACCTGATAGCCGCACATGGCGGCGGTGGCGGGGTTGGTGCCGTGGGCGCTGTCGGG
>ENA-UOOA01006155-UOOA01006155.1-human-gut-metagenome-genome-assembly--contig:-P61old-NODE-6155-length-11812-cov-2.880922_pt1 | contig 11812 bp, 13 predicted proteins | sample MGYA00242467_ERZ724014 | MGnify/ENA metagenome assembly ERZ724014
GCCGCTCCAGATAGCGCAAATAATCCGCCTGGACCACCTGGGCCCGCCCGGTCAAGCCGGTCCGCTGCAAATTCTCCCGGACCAGGCGGCAGGCGTCGGCGCCCATGTCCACAAACACGGCGTCCCTGGCCCCCCGGCTCAGGGCCTCAATGCCCAGTTGGCCGGTTCCGGCAAAAAGATCCAGGACCCGGGTCCCTGGAATTTCAAACTGAATGGCGCTAAACAGCCCCTCCTTCACACGCTCGGCTGTGGGTCGGGTCCGCAGGCCCTCCGGCGTCTTCAGGGTAATTCCCCTTTCTGCGCCTGCAATCACTCTCATGGCGTCTCCTCCTTGTGAAAATGCCGGTAGACTGCCGCCGCCGCGTCTGCCGGCAATAGGGCTTTCAGCTCCTCCAGCGTCGCCTGGCCAATGGCGGTCAAAGACTTGAACCGGCGCAGCAGCAGCTCCTTGCGCTTGGGTCCCACGCCCGGAATCTCATCCAGCTGGGAGTAGCGCAGGCGCTTGCTTCGGAGCTCCCGGTGGTAGGTGATGGCGAAGCGGTGGGTCTCCTCCTGGATGGTGCCGATCAGGGCAAAGACCGCTGGGGTCCCATCCAGAGCAATCTCTCGGCCCTCTGGCGTCACCAGGGCCCGGGTTCTGTGCTTCCCGTCCTTCACCATTCCGAACACAGGAAAGTCCAGTCCCAGGGCCTCCAGCGCCCTCCTGGCGGTCTCAGCGTGGGTGATGCCGCCGTCAATCAGCAACAGATCCGGAGCCTGCGCAAAACCTGCGTCCCCCTGCTGGTAATGCACGAACCGGCGGTGCACCACCTGGGCCATGGAGGCGTAGTCGTCCTGATCCTCCAGCCCCTCCACCTTGAACCGCTTGTAATCCTTTTTATAAGGCCTTCCGTCCAGGAACACCACCATAGAGGCCACAATGTCCGTCCCGGCGATGTTGGAGATGTCGAAGGATTCCATTCGCCGGGGCGGCTGGGGCAGTGACAGCATCTTGCCCAGCAGCTGCAGGGTGCCGGAGATCCGCTCCTCCCGGCTGGTAACCCGCTCGGCCTCCTGCATGGCATTCTCCCGGGCCAGTTGCACCAGCTGTACATTGTCTCCCCGTTGGGGCACGCGAAAATGGGTCCGTCGCCCGGTGTTTTGGAACATGAGGTCTGAAAACAGGTCTCCGTCCTCCATTTCCATAGGCAGCAGCACGATCTTCGGCGCAATGCCCCGGGAGAGGTAATACTGCTTCACCAAGCTGGACACGGCGGCAGCCGGCGTATCCTGGTAGGGCTGAATCTCGTATTCCTTGTCCAGGAGATTCCCACCGGAATAGTGCAGGACCACAAAGCAGCTTTTGGCTGCCGTCTGGGCAAAGCCGATGACGTCGGTGTCCGCCATGGAACCGGCGGTCACCAGCTGCTTCTGCCCCAGGGCCTCCACCGCCTTCAGCCGGTCCCGCAGCTCTGCGGCCTGCTCAAATTTCAGCTCCTCCGAGGCCTCCAGCATCTGTGCCCGCAGCTCCTGGGCCAGCTTCTGGTAGTTCCCGGTGAGCAGCAGCCGGGCCTGCTCCATGGCAGCCCGGTAGTCCGCCGGGCTCCGGCTCAGCTGGCACCAGCCTTGGCACTGGTTCATGTGGTAATTCAGGCAGGGCCGGTCCTTCCCCAGGTCCCGGGGAAACTGCTTGCTGCAGTCCGGCAGCTTCAGGGTCCGGAGAATGGTGTGCAGCACATGCTGAGTCACGCCCCAGCTGCCATATGGCCCAAAATAAGCCGCACCATCGTGGGCCAGCTTGTGGACCACGGTGATTCTGGGGTACTCCTCCGACATGTTCAGCCGCAGGTAGGGGTAGCCCTTGTCATCCTTCAGAAGGATGTTATATTTGGGCAAATACCGCTTGATCAGGGAGCATTCCAGAACCAGGGCCTCAAACTCCGACGCCGCCACAATCACGTCAAAGTGGTCGATCTTTGACACCATGGCCCGGGTTTTTGGCGTATGGGCCGCAGAATCCTGGAAATACTGGCTCACCCGATTTTTTAGCTTCTTGGCCTTGCCCACATAGATGACTTTGTTCCCCGCATCCCGCATAATATACACGCCGGGAGCAAAAGGCAGGGACAGGGCCTTGTCCTTCAATTCTTCAAATGTCATATTCCGCCCTCAGACACAGCAAAACTGCCTCAGCGGCCGCCGGAAGCGGCCCGACCCGAGGCAGTCATCGCCAAAATTTTCAGAGAACATCCCGCTGCAGCATGTCACACAGGGTGGCAACCGCCTCTCCCTCATCCGGTCCATCGGCGGAAACTACTACGCTGGCCCCGGCGCCGATACACATGGACATGATGCCCAGAAGGCTCTTGGCATTCATCTTCTTGTTGCCCAATTCCACCCAAATGTTACACCGAAACTCGTTGGCCTTCTGAACAAAATAGGTGACTTGCTCATTGTACAGGCCGGAAGTGCACTTCACCACAGTCTGCTGTTGATACATGATCGATCTCACTCCTTGCATGCAGTCCCTTGGAGCATCTTTATGCTTCACCTAGTATGATACCAAATTTGCGGCAAAAGTCAACCAAATTCTGCTTCCTGGGCATGGCGGCAGTATATCCCTTTTTTCATGTGATGCTCGCCCCCAATATCAGAATTCCGCTTTAAAATTCTGCAATCGTCACTCCGTCTTCTCCCTCGCCGTATACGCCCAAGCGGAATTTTTTGACAAACTTATTCCGGCGCAGCTCCTCCTGGACGGCGGCACGGAGGGCGCCGGTTCCTTTCCCGTGGATGATTCGGACAGAGGACAGATTGGAGCGCATGGCTTCATCCAGGAAGCGGTCCAGGACGCAGATGGCTTCTATGGAGTCCAGTCCCCGGAGGTCAATGTCCGTTGGCATGGCGGCGGCTTTCATTTCCCGTCCAGAGTGGGCCGGGCGGGGCTTCTTTACCTGGAATTTATTGGCGTCCTCCAGCAGATAGACCTCCTCTGGTCTGGCTGTCAGCTTCAGGATTCCCGCCTGTAGCGTATACGTACCGTCTTTGTTGATGGCAATCACACTGGCCTTGGGGCCCAGCTTCAGGAGCTCCACCGTATCACCCAGCTGCACGGCCCGGGTGGGCTGGGGGCGTTCCACCGGCTGGTTGTGGACGGACAGCCGCTCTTCTGCCTCGTTGATGCTCCGGCGCAGGTCTGCCTGACGCTGGTTGACTCCCTGGGCATCTGCTGCATCCCGCATCTGCTTGCGCAGCTGCTTCAATTCCTCAGAAACCTGGTTGGCGGTGCGGCGAGCGTCGTCCAGGATCTCCTGGGCCTCCCGTCGGGCCTTTTCCATTGCCTTATCCCGTTCCTTCTGGATTTGCTGATGGAATGCCTCGCTCTCGTTGCGGATTTCTTGGGTCTCCTGGCGCAGCCGCTCGGCCTCCTGCCGGGCAGACTCCATCTGCTGCCGCTGGACCTCCAGCTGGCTGAGGACATCCTCAAAGTCCTTGTCGCTTTGGCTCACCATGTCCCCTGCTTTTTTGATGATATCCTCGGACAGACCCAGCTTCCGGGAGATGGCAAAGGCGTTGGACTTGCCGGGAATGCCAATGAGCAGGCGATATGTGGGCCGCAGGGTCTCCACATCAAATTCGCAGGAGGCGTTGATGACCCCCTTGGTTCGCTTGGCAAAGGTCTTCAGCTCCGCGTAATGGGTGGTCGCCACCACCCGGCTGCCCATGGTCCGGCAAAACTCAATAATGGCCATGGCCAGAGCGGCGCCCTCCGCAGGATCCGTACCGGCTCCCAGCTCATCAAAGAGAATGAGGGAGCGGCCGTCGCACTGCCCGGTGACATCCACAATGGTCCGCATGTGGGACGAGAAGGTGGACAGGGACTGCTGGATGGACTGCTCATCGCCAATGTCCGCCAGAACCCGGTCAAAGGTGGACAGGCGGCTGCCATCTCCGGCGGGAATGTGAAGGCCGCACTCCGCCATCAGCGTCAGAAGGCCAATGGTCTTGAGGGTCACCGTCTTGCCGCCAGTATTGGGGCCTGTGATGATCATACTGTCAAAGTCCGTGCCCAGACGTAGGGTAATCGGCACCACTGCCTTGGGATCGATGAGCGGGTGGCGTGCCTTCTTCAAGTCAATCTGGCCCTGGTCGTTCATCACCGGGGCGCCCGCCCGCATCTGGTAAGACAGTCGGGCTTTTGCAAAGATCACATCCAGCTGCGTGAGCAACCGGTAATTGTCGGAAATGTCCTCCCGATGAGCGGCCGCTTCGGCAGACAGCTCTGCCAGAATCCGCTCAATCTCCTTCTTCTCCTTTATGGCCAATTCCCGCAGAGCGTTGTTGGCATTGACGGCGGACATGGGTTCAATGAAGAAGGTGGAACCGGTGGCGGACACGTCGTGAATGAGGCCCGGCACCTCATTTTTGAACTCGCTTTTCACCGGTACCACATACCGGTCCTGGCGAATGGTGACAATGGGCTCCCGGAGATACTTGGAATACGCCGGGGAAGAAACCACCTTTTGCAGGGTCTCCCGGATTTTGGCGCTTTGCTGGCGCATATGCCGGCGAATGTCTGACAGGGCGGGGCTGGCAGCGTCGGCGATTTCCTCTTCTGACAAAATGGCGCCGGAAATCCGGTCCTCCAGGTATTTGTTGGGGGTCAGCGCTTGGAACAACGGGGTGAGTACCTGGGCGGTCTCCTCCTCGCTCCAATAGCCCTTGACCGTTCTGGCGCTGCGTAGTACCCCGGCAATCCGCAAAAGCTCCGTGGTAGAAAGGCTGCGTCCACATTTTTTACATCATAAAAGCCGGGAGAACCCTGCACAGCAGACATGGTACAGGCCGCCGTGGTTTGCTCCAGAAGCTCCCGGACCTCCTCCAGATCGCTGGAGGGGCAAAGGGCCCGGCAGGCGGCCTTGCCATCCTCCGACCCGGCACAGTCCGCCAGCAGCTCCAGAACCCGGTTGAGCTCCAGCTTTTCTGTCGATTTTTCATACAATTCCCACATGGTCTTTCTCCTATTTGTTCGCGTTTTGCAATGCTTCACACAAGAACATGCGATTGTGCTGATCGTATTACGAAAAATACACATCCTCGAACCGGACCGTCCGGAAATCCCGCTGGAGTTCCTCCTGCCAGGCTTCCGTCGTCCGGTTCCAAAGAAGCAGACCGTCATCCAGCAGATCTCCCTCTATGGTCCGAACTCCCCAGGCCTCTATTTGTTCCCGGGTGAGGTAGGGATTTAGCTTGATTAACACCTTGCCCTCCGGTTGCAGCAGCCGAATCGTTTCTTGTAATACAGTCCGGCTGTCTGTCGGTTTGAGATTATCCAAAATGTTGGACAGCACAATCCCATCAAAGCTGCGGTCCGGCAGCTCCATCAGCTTTTCTACGCTGCCCCAAAGAAATTGGCATTGGGGCAGATCCTCACCGGCCCAACGAGCCAGCGCCACAGCCTCGCGGGACAGGTCAATACCCACCAATCTTTCCACGCCCCGGTATGCGCAGGCAAACAGCAGACTCCCGTTGCCGCACCCAAAGTCTAACACAGAATGGGCCCCATGGCACAGCCAATCCACCCCAAATTCCAGCTCCGGAGGATCCACCTGACCGGAAATCGGTTTTCTCCGAGGCATGGACTGATAAATCTGATCCTCGCGCGCGATATACGTTTGATAAAACAAATCCATATGTAGGCCTCCTAAGCGTCACGAACTGGAAACAGCGACTTATAAAAATCCAAAGTAGAAAATCCCCGTTCCAGTTGGGTGGAGAGGTACCGCTCTGTCAGGCTGCCAAAGGCCCGAAGCGTCTCCTCCCCCAGGCAGAAGGAAAACAGCCTGGAGGCCGGGCAGGCAGCGACGTGGCGCATCGCCGCCAAAATGCCAGGTGTGACGGCCACAAAAGTCCCATCTCCGCTCCGGCAATGCGCGCACTCCAGACAGCCGCCTTCCAGATCAAAACGGTCCGGCTCCGGATTCCCGCAACTCCGGCACCCCTCCAAGTCCGGGGTATATCCCGCCAGACAGGCCGCCCGGAGCTCAAACACCGCCTTTACCAACCCCTGGGGCTTCCGGAGCTTCCCAAGGGCATAGAGGGCGTTTAACGTCAGGGATAGCAGCGCCGGATTGGGATCATCCTCTTGGGAGAGGACCTCCGCCACCTGGGCAAAATACGTACCCAGGGAGAGCAGCTCCAAATCTGTCCGGAGCTCCGGGAAGAGCTCCACCGTCTGGGCCTCGTTGATGGTGCTCATGCCCCGGTATTCAAAAATGGTAAATTCTCCACAGGCCAGCAGCTGGCAGGACGCCTTCAGGGGGCTGCCGGACCGGCGGACCCCCCGGGCCTTCAGGGTCATCTTCCCATAGTCCCGGGTCAGCACGGTGAGCAGCTTGTCCGTGTCTTTATACGCTACCTCCCGCAGCACAAGCCCCTGGGTTTTCAAGTACATGGGTTCCCTCCGGATTTGATGGTTTTGAACTCACAGAAACCTGGGATCTTTGCGGGTCCGGAAGACATTCTGCAAGTTCCTGTACCAATTTTGGCATATTTGTGGCTTCCAGTTGGTGGATTCCCTCCGCCTTTGCCGCGTTGTACAGCAGGTAATATTCCGGTGCTCCGGTTTCCAAAAAGCATCGCCACAGGTTTTCCGCTTCCATGTTGGCGTCCTCCTCACCCTTCTGTCCTGTTTGGAATTAGGATTTGCGGAGGCTACCGGACTATTCCCGGAAAATCATGTATCCTGATATCCGAAATTCCGGATGAGGAAATCGCTGTCCCGCCAATTTTCTTTGACCTTGACCCAGGTGGTCAAAAACACCTTGGTCCCCATAAACTTTTCGCAGTCGATTCTCGCCATGGTGGAGATTTTCTTCAGCATGGCGCCCTGCTTGCCGATGATGATCCCCTTGTGGCTGGCCTTTTCGCAGTAAATGGTGGCCTCCAGGTCGATGATGCCGTTGTCCCGCTCGGAGAAACGGGTGACCTCTACCGCCGTACCATGGGGGACCTCCCGGTCCAGGCACCACAGAAGCTTTTCCCGGATGATCTCCGCCATCATCTGCCGCTCCGGTTGATCAGAGGTCATATCAGCAGGGAACAGATGGGGACCCTCCTGGGCGAACTGGGTGCATTCCTCCAGCAGAGCCTCCACCCCCTCCCCGGTCTTGGCGCTGAGGGGCACCACGGCGGCAAACTCCATCTCTCTGGCGTACCGGGCAATGACTGCCAGGAGCGTCTCCTTCTCCACCGTGTCGATTTTGTTGATGACCAAAATGACTGGCTCCCCGGTCTGGCCCAGCTGCTCCAGCAGAGCCTCCTCCTGAGGCCCTACGTTGGCAATGGGCTCCACCATCAAAAGGACGGCATCCACCTGGGCTACCGACTGCCGGGTGACGCTTACCATGTAGTCCCCCAGCTTGGTTCTGGGCTTGTGGAAGCCGGGGGTATCCACAAAGACAAACTGGAGTTCACCCCGGTTTACAATGCCGCAGATGCGGTTCCGGGTGGTCTGGGGCTTGTGGGATACAATGGCCACCTTCTCCCCCACCAGCCGGTTGGTCAGGGTGGATTTTCCCACATTGGGGCGGCCTGCAATGGTGATCATTGCGGTTTTGCTTGCCATAGCGGTTCTCCTTTTGCCAAATCAAACTCATAGCGGCACGAATCCTCGGCCCGGTTTTGGTGGCGGGGACTAAACCAGATCAGGTTTCCACCCATGGCCTCGTAAAACCGGCGGGCGCGCACATTTTGGGGCTGGCAGTCACAATAAAACGAAGCTGCCCCTCCCTCCCGGCAGGCAGAAGCCACCTGGCGCATCATGGCCCGCCCGATTCCTTTGCGCTGATACTCCGGCAGCAGATATATGGAATACAGGCAGAATTTTCCCCGCGCATTGGCGCCGTAGGAGAAATACCCTACACATGCCTCCCCGTCCAGGAGCAAATAGGTCTCCCGCTTGGGATCCTGCAATCTCTCCCGGTCCTTGGCTGTGTAACGCTCCAGATCATACTGGTCAATCATTTCGTCTGGATAAATTCCACGGTAAGTCGCCGCCCAAGCCTTTTGCCGGGTGGCTGCCAGAAGCGGGGCATCGGTAGGTTCTGCTTTTTTGAACGTTACTTTGGAATACATGTTATTTTTCTCTCCTATTTATTTTTATCGATGTAGATCAATGACGCGGATGACGGCCTCCTCGTGGGCGCGCATTTGGGCCTTCTCAGGTCCCTCGTCCAGGTGGTCGTAGCCCAGCAGATGCAGCATGGAGTGGATGGTGAGATATCCCACCTCCCGGCGGACTGAATGGCCAAATTCTGCGGCCTGGGCTTTGGCCCGCTCCAGGGAGATGGCCATGTCCCCCAGAGGGCACAGGCCCGTCTCCGGGTCCAGGTAATTGCTCCAATCCCGAGGCAGACGCCCCGGGGGCAGCTGGACCCTGGGGAAGGAGAGGACGTCCGTGGGCCTGTCCACCTGGCGGGTGGCCAGGTTTATGGCGTGAATCCCCCCGTCATCGGTCAGAAGCACATTGATTTCACAGGGGACCGGCACCTTTTCTTCCTGCAAGGTGGCCAAAATGCACTGACGGACCACCCGGGTTACCGGAACCGCCAGAAGGCTCCGGTGGTCAAATGAAATGTTGATTTTTACGTTCATTTCCGGTTTCCTTTGTAGGCACTGGTATTTTTGGCGCCGGCCTTACCCTCACTCCGGCGCTGCTCCGCCTTCTCATAGGCGTTGATGATTTTCTGGACCAAGGCGTGACGGACCACATCGGAGCTGGTGAGGGTGCAGATGGCAATGTCCTCCACCCCCTCCAGGACTCGGATGGCGTCCTTCAGGCCGCTCACCTTCTCCTCCGGCAGGTCGATCTGGGTCACATCGCCGGTGATCACAATTGTAGAGCCAAAGCCCAGGCGCGTCAAGAACATCTTCATCTGCTCCCGGGTGGTATTCTGGGCCTCATCCAGGATGATGAAGCTGTCGTCCAGAGTACGGCCCCGCATATAAGCCAGGGGCGCAACCTCAATGCTGCCCCGCTCCAAGTACTTTTGGTAGGTCTCGGGGCCCAGCATGTCGTACAGAGCGTCATACAGTGGCCGCAGATAGGGGTCTACCTTGTTTTGCAGATCGCCGGGCAAAAAGCCCAGGCGCTCCCCGGCCTCCACCGCCGGTCGGGTCAGAATGATCCGGTTCACAGTCCGCTCCCGGAAAGCGGCTACGGCGGCGGCCACAGCCAGGTAGGTTTTGCCGGTACCGGCAGGACCCACACCCACGGTGATGGTGTTCTTCTGGATGGCCTTCATATACTTCTGCTGGCCTATGGTCTTGGCCTTGATGGGCTTGCCCTTGGCCGTAATACAGACCACATCACGGGCCATCTGGGCAACCTGGTCGTCATTTCCAGACTGGACCAGGGTGATGAGGTATCGGACCTTTTGCTCATCGATGATTTCTCCCTTGGAGGCCAAGGCCATGAGGCCCTCGATGGTGCGGGCCGCCTTGTCCGCCGCCTCCTCCTCACCGGAGATTTTCAGATCCGAGCCCCGGTTCAGGATTTGGACCCCAAGCTCCTGCTCAATGCGATGGATATTCTCATCCAGGGAGCCGAAGACACTGATGAGGTCCTCTACACGTTCTACGTTTACAATTCGTTCAGTCATTTGTATCTTCACCTTCAAACAGTTCTGCCGGACGCTGCCTGGCGATCATCTCCTGGCAAGCGCAAGTCATGTCCATCCAAAAGAGGCCGGACGCTTCCCGAAATGCAGGCTCCTGCCCCAGAATTTTTCCGGCGATCATATCGCCCAGTACTGACCGCTGGGCATACTCGCAGAGGGCCGCCTGGGCCTGGGCCTGGGGCACCTGGGTCTGGACGGCCTCATAGGGCCGGTAGGTCTCCACCACCAGAGTTACGGGCAGGGAAAAGCCGCCGGGAAGAGTCAGAGCTTTCCTCTCCGTCATTTTATCACAACTGGCATCAGAAATTCCACTGTTTCCGGATAAATTTATTCTTTTTCTCCCTACCACCAGGCTATAGCGGCGGATCACCTGGCCGGTGTAGGCCTTCCGGGTGATCGTTTGGGGATAGACTGCCGTCAAAGTTCGTTGCGTCATGGCATAAATCTCTGCGTCAGCGTGGGTAAATTGGGTATGAGTTTCCAGGTCTACGCATCCCGTCACCAATAGCTCCCCTGCCCGAACCGCCTGGCCCACCTGGCACAGGGACTGGCCGCCCAGCACGCTCATGGAGACAATGACCCCGTCCCGGGCGGCTACCACAATGGTGATGGAGCTCCGCTCCCGAACCGGCTCCACCGGCAGCCGTTCCCGGACGGAGATGACTGCCAAGCCTCCGGAAAAATTGACCCCCGCCCACTGAAGCTCCGGCACCAGGTTTAAAATTTGATTTTTTACCTGCTCACTTCGGATCTCCCCAGACTTAGCCCAGAATTTTACGCCGCATTCCTCAGCTGCCAGGGGAATCTTCCTGGCGGGGACCGTCTCGTTGCCCTCCACCTCCACGAACCACACCCGGCTCGGTGCGTACAGCACAGCCAGAAGCATGGCGGCAGCCGCCACCCAGAATGGCAGCCGCCGGCGGCTCCTGGCCAGACTCACCATCAGTCCATACCGCCTGATACACCGGCAGCGGTCTCCCCTGGCCTGGGCCATAGGCTCCAGCCGCCGCCAGGTGTGGGGGGCCATGGTCATGGTGAGGGTCAAAGGCGCCGTCAGCTCCGGGTCCTGGAGCCGGAGGCCCTGGGCGCTGTAATAGGTGAGGGCGGCCGCCGGGTCTGCACTGACCAATTCCGCCTCCACCGTTCCAAATACGTACTTTAAAATCCGGTTCAACAGCTGCTCCCCCTTTCCAGGTCCACACCCAATAAGCTTCCGGATATGACCAGCTGGCATTTGCTCATCCGGGTGATCTTCAGGCGGTTGCCCCGGATCACCACCGCCCCAAAGCGTAAGCGCACCCGGATTCGGTCAGTCTCATACTCCGTAACGCCGCCATGATTTTCAATGAGCACTCGTCCGGCCCCGGTGATCTCAATGAGCGGCATACCGGGCAGCAGCTCCTGAGGCGTGTCTGCTGCCTCCGCCATTAGGCGGAGCATCGATCGGGACTTTTTCAAAGTCGCATCACATCCTTGGTCGAGTCCAGCAGAGAGGACTTCCTCCCTGTGTCCATAAAAATATATGCGCCCCGGCAAGAGACTTGACCTTGGTGCATAGATTCTTTTGAGGTGATGGAAGTGAAGCAACAATCCTCCCCCTGGGCCGCTGCCATTCCGGCCCTCCTGAGCTTTTTTGCCATTCTGGCGCTGATTTTAGACGCCGGAACCGCTGTATCTGCCGCTGGACGCGGGCTGCAGCTGTGCCTGGAAACGGTCGTGCCGTCTCTCTTCCCCTTTCTGGTAGCTGCCCGGCTGTTTACCGGCTCCGGCGCGGCGCAGTGGTGCGCCCGGGTCCTCGGGCCTGTGATGGGTCCTGCCTTTGGGCTGCCCAGCAATGGCGCTGTTGGGCGGCTATCCGGTCGGCGCTCAGACTGCGGCCTCCCTCTACGGCAGTGGGCAGCTCACCCGGAAAGAAGCAGAGCAGCTGTTGGCTTTTTGCAGCAACGCAGGCCCCGCCTTCATTTTCGGGATGGTTGGCGGGCTTTTTGGAAGCGGAAAAATCGCCGCAGTTTTATTTGCCATTCACATCATTTCCGCTGTGCTGACAGGTCTGGCTTTTCGGACCAGGGGGCGCCAAGTTCCTGCAGCGACTGGAAGAGCGGTCCAACCCCCCTCCAAGCAGCTGGACTTTTCCGCAATGATGGCGGGAGCGG